>Ga0080004_1114760_pt1 | contig 11644 bp, 14 predicted proteins | sample WasSprMetagenome_FD_69207 | JGI IMG/M metagenome (GOLD analysis project Ga0080004, IMG submission 69207) | Sulfidic aquatic microbial communities from Washburn Spring, Yellowstone National Park, USA - WS (SPADES assembly) (version 2) | ecosystem: Environmental > Aquatic > Thermal springs > Hot... | reverse complement strand
ATACCCGCTCCGGGCCGTGGCCGCGTTCTGGACTATCGCAGTGGCGAACGCCGTGACCTCTTCGTCGTCACGGCATTCTAAAACGGGATTCCAGCACGAACTCCACTGCGGGTAGGCTAAGTTGAACAAATACACTTTATAGCCCTTCTCCCGCAACCACGGGGCTAAGGTGCAGGCCAGCTCTCCCTTCGGGTCGATGAGCACTAACGATTCGCCTTCCATCGCCGCGGCGATGGCGTTCGGGATGACGAAGCTGTAGGTCTTCCCTGCTCCCGTACCGGCCACCACGCAGGCATGCTGCGGGAGCGGGGGCTTGCACTTGTCGGGGCACAGTCTCACTATCCGACCCTTAAGCTTGCCTATGATAGTCCCTCCACCAAATTTCCCCTCCTTCGGCGGCCCGAACTCCGCCACGTGCGCCAGGTCGGTGTCGCCGGCCCAACGCCTGGTACCAAGGGCAGGGTTGTCCGCAACGCGTAGGCCGTGGACGTGCTTGCTATCGTGCAACCTGCTCCCCCTGTCCTTACCCCACACCAGCACTGCTAGAGCACCTATTGCTCCCAATACTATACCCGCGCGGGCGAAAGAGTCCGCCGGGCACACCAGGGGGTACAAAGTAAACCACGCCCCCACTCCCGCGCTGGCCGGGGCCTGCCCCGACCCGGCCAGGGCACGCAGGTGCCCCAGAAAGACCCCCACCTGGTACCCTGCAGCACCCAGACAAAGCGACGCCGCGGGGACCACCAACCAGCGGCGGTCCTTAGTCATATACCATGCACCATACGACGCCGCGGCGATTAGCCCTATGACCGGATACTCCATTATGGCTACCAGGCCCACCAAGGCCGCGGCCGCGATTAAGTAGCGCTCAATCTTTTTCATGTTTAGCCCTCCTTCCAAGGTCGTTAATTTTCTGATAAATACCCATTAGCTTTTCCAGCTCAGCTTTAATTTGATTCAGTTCTTCCCGCAAGTGCGCCAGAGGAGTTATCTTCCTCCTCAGCTGCTGACTGCGCCGCGGGATAAAAGTATCTATCAGTTGACCCACGTCAATCACCTCTCTAAAAAATAGGCCCGCCATTTCCGGCGAGCCAAAAACCCGAGCTATTGAAGCAGGTACTTAACAAGGTCCAGTATCAGCCGCCAGCCCCCGAACAGCAAGAGCGCCCCGGCAATCACCAACACCAGCAGCTTGCTCCCAGCCTTTTGGGAAAAAATCAGTACGAACCCAGCCACTATCAGCATGAGATATACCACGCTGGGAGCTAACGCAGTAAGCTTGTCCGCTATGCCTTCCACCTTCTGCCCTACCGCCGGGCTCGGCGCCGCCTGGGCCTGTGTCACCTGGGCCGCCGGGTCCTGGGCCGGCTGGGCCAAAGCCGGCGCCACAGGGACAGCCAGGGTTAACACCAGAAAAGCCATGAGCGCTATAATAGCCACCACGCGCATACCACCTTTCACCCCCTTCACCAGAAAGTAGAGGGGGCGGCTACCGCCTCACCGCCCCCACAAGGTCCGACCCGGGCCGGAACGCCACCACGCGCTTCGGCGGTATCGTTATCTCCTCCCCGGTGCGGATGTTCCGGCCCTTCCGCGCGGCCCGCTCTCTTACCAGGAACGTGCCGAAGCCCACCAGCCTTATCTCTTCACCCCGGGCTAAGGCTTCCCGCACCGCTTCCTGGAAGGCATTGACCGCTCGGGCCGCCTCCTTCTGCGTTATTTCAGCCTTCGCGGCCACGGCCTTCACCAGGGCTTCCTTCGTCACGCCTTTTCACCTCCTTTCCGGTTTTATACTGTTCTATACTGCCCGCGCCAGCCAGGCGCGCAATCCTGCCGCAGCGCTCTCATAGTCCCGGAGCGCATGCCAAGCGTCCCAGGCATGCAACGAAATTTCGTGCCGCATCATTCGAAACCGAATGTCCAGTTCATCCCACGTTAACTCCAATAGCTTGAGCATTTCCCCCGGGACCGGTGCTTTCCCTTTTGCTTCCAGCAAGCCTGTCAGCGCTGTCTCCAGCAATTCCACCTGTCGCTCAAAGTATCCCCTCACTTTCCCCCTCCCTTCCTTCGCCTTGTCGCTTTCTTCCTGCTATAATATTCCTGGCGCCCGCAAGTATCAGCATAACGCCATCCCCAGGACTCTCACGCGGGCGCTCTCTCCATACTCCTTCTTCACCGGCCCTTCCGGGATTAGGGCCGCAGCGCAGTCCTGGCAGATTTCCCCTTCCCTGATGGGCCGGCCGCATATAGCACAGGGAAAGTAGACTACCAGCCAGCCCTTAGCTATCCAGCGGGCGATGCGCCTCTCTTCCACCCCTGTCGCGGCGCTGACTTCCGCCACAGTTGCCATCGGCCGCTCTTTGAGATAACCCTTTACCTTCCTGAATGCACTGTCGTCCTCCGCCCAGCACGCCGGGCACAGCTCTCCCCATACCGGGGCCCCACACACCATGCACGCGCGCCCGAACCCCATTGACTGCGTAAGGGACATCATCTCCCCTCACCTCCTCCATGGGCTTTACTCTCCCCTCTTCGCCCTGCGCAGGGTCAGCCTGCACAGGAAGTCCAGGACCCTGCTTGCCAGCATAAGTGCGCCAAGGGCCAGCCGGTCCTTTAACCCCGGCTTCACCTCGCCGCTCCGCAGGAGCTGCACTAGTCGCTCCCGCGCCTCCCCCGCGCGCTTCATATCCTCCTCCAGCTCACGCATCTTCTGCTCCCGCAGCGCCTTTAATTCTTTAATTCGCTGGTCGTACCACTCAGGGCCGCGTCCCCCCACACTTACCACCCCCTTTCTCTTTCAGTTCCGACCTTCCCCCGGTCTGTCCCATCTGGCCCCAAGTTCACGTAAGGCCTCCAAATCCCCTGACCCGGGCCAGTACCACCTGCGCCTTCCCCTTTTTACAGCCCAGGGGCAGATGAGCAGCCACACCGCGCCGGTCCTTCTCAGTGCCCACGCCCAGTGCAGTTCCGCTATGCCCCTCTCCTCTAAAAGCCACGCCGCGTCCAGGGCCAGCTCCCATCCCCCGGGCCGGCCCCGGGGCTTCAGCACCAGGGCATAAAGGCAGGGCTGGCCGCCGGGCCCAGGGGCGCAGGGCTCAGGACGCTCCTGTCCTATAGCGCAGGGTAGATTATCCGCGCGCGCGGACAATTTACCCTGTCCCGCGGTGCAGCGCAGGTCGCAGCGCATGGGGACAGCATATCCCAGGGAAGCCAGCAGCTTTGCCACCTTCTCGCCGTCCCTGCAGGTTATCAGCCTTACCAACATCTTGTCTCCTCCTTCCGCGTTGCCGGTACCGACGCCCCCTCCATTCCGGCTTCGGCACCGTAAGCACCACCTACCACCGCGCCCCGCGCCTCCCGCCTCTTTCCCTGTCCGGCGCGTCCCATCTGTCCCCAAGCTCCTTTCTCAGCGCCTCCAGGTCCCCCGGCCCCGGCCTGTACCACCTGGGCTTCCCGGCCGGGTCCAGGGCCCAGGGGCAAAGGAGAAGCCATACAGCCCCGCTGCTCCTCAGGGCCCAGGCCCAGTTGAGCTCTACGCCGGCCCTTTCTTCCAGGACCCGGGCCGCCTCCCGGGCCAGCTCCCATGTCCCGGGCCTTCCCCTGGGCCGGAGCACCAGGGCGTAGAGTAGGGGGCGGCCGGCGGGGACAGGGGCACAGAGCGACAGCCACTCCTTCCCGGTCACCTGGGGCAGGTCGCTCCAGGGCAGGCCAAGGTAGCGGAAGGACGCCAGGAGCTTATTCGCCTTCGCTTTGCTCCGGTATAACAGCGCCTTCACCTGCACCCTTCTTCACCCTTTCTTCCGCCCTTCTGACTATGTTCAAAGCCTTCTGCGCATAACTGTGCCGCAGCCGCTCCCCTTCCCGCTCATTCTTTCCGGCCACGTGGTCGGCCAGGAGCATTAGTGTCGCCCGGGCGATAACTTCCAGGGTCCGCACCCTTTTCTCTATCTCCGCCCGCTCCAGATGCGCCTGCACCGCGTGCGATACCGCCCGGGACAGGGGTATCCCAGGATAAAGTGCCCGGAGCTTGGACACTAAACCAGGGTCTAACGTCAGGCTTACCCTCTCCTTTTTAACGCTCACCTTCGCTTGCACCCCCTTTCTTTTTCTCCCAGGCCCCAGGCCCTGGGCCAGGACCCAAGCCTGGGCTCCCGGACCAGGCCCGCCAGGGCCAGGTATCCAGGCTGAAGCCAGGGCTAGGCCAGGGTGCTGCCGGGACCAAGCCAAAAAAGGCCAGGCGCAGGCCCGGGGCCAGGCTGAAAAAAGCCGGGCGCAGGGGCCAGCATATTACCCAGCATATTACCAGGCACCCGGTAAAGGGCAGGTAGGAGCAGGCCCGGGAGTAATACCAAACAGGCACCGGGCCTGGGGCTGGTAGGAATAGTTAATCAAAGTAGGTCAAAAACTTAAAAACGCGCAAGAATCTCCTTCTAAACCTAAAGGATTATACAGGGCTAGGCCGGAAGGCCGGGCCGCGACGACCAGAAGGGAGGAGCGGGGGGACCGGTATAAAAAATACCCTGCCCGCTGGCTAATAGGGCAGGGAGTTCTCCAATACATGGGCAATCTCCACGATAGGGGCTGTGACCTGGTAGACCCACCCATTAATTGCCTGCGCCAGCGGCCCCTGGCCCGAAAGCGCCGACGTGGCTAGAGCTAGCAAAGTTGCAATCAGTATCATATCCGCCGCTGCCCCAGCGAAGTACCGGAGACCTAATAGCGATAAAAAAGCCTGTATAATCAGCTTGGTAAAGAATAAAGCTAAAACCGCGCCGAGTAAATATAGCGGTAAGACCTGCAATTGACGTGTCACTGAGAGAAATGTATACTGAAAGTCAGGGAACATCGTTTTACACCTCCTTTCATCCGGGCGCACCGCTGGAGAGCAGAGACGCCCGGTTTTCTTTTTCTCTGTCTAAAAAAAGCAAAAGCGCACCGCCACTAACTTCACTCTTAGCGGTGCGCTTGCCCCGCACGCGCGGGGGAGAGTTCGATGTTCCAAAATGAATTATACCACCCAAATCCGAGGATGTACAGCACACATCTCTTGCCTACAATGCCTTATCTACTCAAAAGATGCAAAGAAACCAGCCGCGTCAAAATCCCCACTACCTGTCTGCCCCCTATCGGAACTTCCAACTGAGCCACTTTGCCCTAACTGCACCAGTATTCCTTCCAATACAGTTAGCCGACCCTCAATATCAGCTAGACGCTGCTCCAAAACCGCGAACCTCTCTGTCAAGAAGTGTGCCAAATCAAGCCACGCGGCAGCTACTTTTGCCCTGCTCCCATCAGGGAAACAAAAAATAGGGTGACTTTCCGGTAAGCGCAGTTCCAGGCGGCGCAAAGGTTTAGGCGTTCTTTCCACCTCCCGCCTTCGGCAAGTTCCTCCGGCGTACATCTAACCACCACCTTCTACCGGAAACCCGAAAAACCGGAGGCGAACGCAGGCCTTGCAATTATATGATTTCATCTGTTCCGGTAACTAACCAACCAGCGCCCGCAGGAAGCCCAGGGCGTTCGCGTAAAGTGGGTCAGGTACAGCCGCCGCTCCGGGTAAAGCGCGGGCCAGGTGCTCCCGGAGCAGGAGGGAACCCCCGCCCACCAGCAGCGTAGCCCTCACGAAGCCGGCCCGGTTCCCCCAGGCCGCCAGCACCCTCTGCGCTACCGCCTGCGAAGCGTCCGCCAGGGCCTTCTCCACTGCCGACGTCAGGTCGACAGAACGACCCCCGAAGAACACCGCCCGGGCCTGCACCGCCTGCTCCCACATTTCGGGCGGCAGGGGCGCTCCGGTCCTGGCCTGGAACTCCCGCGCGACCGCCTTGAGCACCAGGTGGACGCCCGCCTCCACGGAGCCGCACGCCTCCAGGAGCGGCCGCGGGTTGGGCTGGCCCGGCTGTTTTTCGAGGAGCAGGTAGTCGGTCGTGTACGTGCCCACGTCCACGACGCCGACCAGGCCGCCCTCGGGCAACAGCTCAGGGTACGCTGCCACCGCGCCGGCGCCTTGCGGGAGCACCAGGACGCGGCCGAAACTCACGTAGCGCTCCTCGTTGTCATCCACGCTGACCCACGCCGCCAGGCCCAATAGCCTTTCCCGGAGGGCGTCCTTCTGGCTCTTGAAATACGCCAGCGGGAGCCCTACAGCTATATCGGCCTGGCCCGGGAACGGTCCCGTGCCCCCTGCCCCGACTAAGACACAGGCGGTGAGCAAAAGTAAGTCGTGGAGCTCCGCCGGCTTCTCCCGGCTGAGGGTCGTCACCGCGGCTGAGGAGCGCAGGGCAGCCTCACCGACCAGCCTCTCCTCCACGCGGCCATTAAGGTAGCGTACCTTCACCCGATAAAACGATGGGCCGGTGCTCAGGCCCAGGTCGTCCGGCGCAGGGGCCACCGCCGAAGGGAGGCATACCTTAATCCCCGAAGCGGAGACCGCCTTCGTGTAGCCGTAACCGATATCTACACTGACCGCACGCTTGGACGCCAGGGGCTGAGTGGACGCTTGGGGTCTTTCTAAGACGCCTACGCTCACGCTTTCTCACCTCCGTCCAAAGGAGAATTTATCATCCGCAGCAGGGGTTTGGCGGGTTTAAACTTTAGGATAACCCGCCTGCTCCCGTCCTTCCGGGGCTTGCGCGACCTGGCCGGGTAAAACGTGCCAAGTCCGGCCAAATGCACCTTCTCGCCCCGCCGGGCCGCCTCGGTCAGGACAGAAACGAAGTGGGTCAGAAGGAGTTCCCGGGCGTCCTTGCGATAACACTGCATCCGCTGTGCCACCTGAGCGATTGTTTCCTTAGTGAGCATTTTATCACCTCCTGTGGAATTTTCCCATCAAAAAAGAAGAAGGCCCCGGCGCGAGCACCATCCACACCGGGGCTATTCGATAGTAAGGGTCTTTTCTATAACGTTATTGCTCTTGTCCCTGTCCCAATGTTTTCCATCAGGATCCACGACAGCCTTCACCCTGTGGGTTTCACCCTTGGGCCAGCGGACTACAATTTCGGCTGCGCCGCCCGAACCGATCTCTGAATACGGGGTATCAAGCACAAATAACTGTACCGCGCGGCCGACCTCCCGTCCGTCAATATAGAAAATTACTTCGACATTGCGAAGATACCTCACCTCTCCCGGAACGTCCCTGCTGCCCAGGACCACCACCGGCAGTAAAATACGAACAAAGTCGCTGCCGTACTCGCGGCGCGTGTAGAACCGATCCGGCACCAGGTCCTGCCGCCAGTGCGCCGCGACCTGCGGGTGGTACGATATGACCCGCTCTGGGTCGTAGCGGCTTATTCTCACCGCCCACTCCTCCGAGTCCCACTCCACACGGCAGCCGAACGCCTCGGCCAGTAAGCGTAGCGGCACGAACGTCCTGCCGTCCCGAATCTCCGCAGGTACGTCGCCCCATGCGACGTACTTTTCGAAGAAATCTCCTGTCGTCTCTGTGCCAGCATCCACTAGTTTACGACCTTTAAACACCAACTCATTGCCGCCCGGGCGCATGCCGAAGAAGCCGAAGTCGCCGGCCACCCCTTTGAGCTGGTCGTTGACGCCGGCGATGACCGGATAAATTTGTATCGGCCACTCGGCACCCTCCCCAGCCCAATTGACCTTAAACCCGAACGCCTCGGCGATAAACCTGAGCGGCACCATCGTCCGGCCGTTCTGGATGTAAGCTGGTACGTCGGGCACGACCTGCTTCCCGTCCACGTAAATAGTTATCTCCTTCTCCTGTGCCCACACGGTACCAGCAAAAGCAAGGACTAACAGAAACAGAGTAACAGTCAAAACCACTAACTTCCGCATTTCGTTTAGCCTCCTTTGCTTTATTTTGCTTTATTTTCCGGCCTTCCCCAACCCCGCCAAACCGAACCTACTCGCCTCCTTTCCCGGCAAGTTTGGGCAGGAAGGTCACTAAAAAAAGAAAAACCCCGACCACGGAAGGTCGGGGTACACACCTACCACCCCATCGCCTGGAGCAGGCGCAGGAGCACCGCCAGCGCCTCGGCGCGGGTGATATGACCATTGGGCTTCAGCGTGCCGTCCGGGTAGCCGGAGAGCACGCCGGTGCCGACAGCCGCCTTCGCCCACTCAGGCACGTCGGCAGCGTCCTTGAACTGCGCCAGGTCGGCGGGCTTATAACCGGGTATCTTTTTCAAGGCGTTCGACACCATCACCGCCGCTTCAATCCTGGTAATTGCTGCATCTCCGGCAAAGTCACCCGGTTCACGTCCGGACGCCAGGCCGCTCAGCAAAGCCGCCGCGATGGCGTCCTCGGCCCACTCCGGAACACCTTTCATACCGGCCAAGATGCGAGTTTTCTCTTCACGTGTCGGGTGTTTCAGCACTTCGTACAGCTTCTGCTCCCCTTCAGACAACAATCCCAAAGCCCGCGTCAGCACCGCCACGAACTCCGCCCGGGTTATCTCCCGGTCCGGGCCACAGGGGCGCTCTAGGCTGGCGGGGTTCTCCGGGTTCGGATAGCCCTCGACAAGGGCTAAGCCATTGCACCGGTTTATTACCGGTTCGGCCCAATGACCCTGGGTATCGGTGAAGCGCGGCTGCCTCACCGCGAAGACCGCCACCCATCCCACGTACCCGCCGTCGTTCAGGGCCTTGACCGCTTTGCTGTCCGGCTGCGGGTAGCTGGCAAGGGCCACCCACTTCTGGTATTTTTCGTTCCAATAGTAAACCCGGGGCTCTAGCCCCTTGACCTTTGCTTCGGTCAAGCGGTCACTCCTGGTGATATTCACCAGGAATTCCGCCTCGGGCTTCTCCAGTTTAGTACCATCAGGAGCGTAGCCGGTCTTCACAGCCTGCGCCACCAGCGGCACGTGGCCGGGCCAGCGGGCCACAAACACGTTTTCCGGTAAGTTCTCAATTGGCGGTGGGTTTTCGGGCTTCTGCTCATCAGGTTGGCCGCCAGATCCACCACCAGAGCTGCCGCCGCCGGAACCACCGCCATCACCACCGCCCCCACCACTGGAACCGCCGACAACCTCCACTTGTGCCTGAGCGGTAGCCTCCTGCAGAGTCCCGCCCAAAGAAAGGAATTCACTTTTTGCAACGACTATTGCCTTCCCGTTCGTGATCGGGGCGTGATAAGTCGCTTCAAACCGCCCGTTCTGGTCGGTCACGACCTCCGCAGGCTCCACGCTACCCGGTCCCGCCACGCTCAAGCGCACTGTGCTGCCCGGCCTGGGAGTGTTATCCGCATTGGTCAGGAAGCCCCACACCTTCCCGGAACCCCCTGCCTGCACCGGGCTGTCCGCGAAGAGGGTCAACCCAACGCGAGCCTGGACATGAATTTCTCTTATAGTTTCCCATGTTTGGCCTAGCGCAATGAACTTCACGTTCACCACGCTCACACCAGGCTCTTTGGGCGCGCGGTAAGTGTTGATCGCGCGACCGTCAGGACCCGTGATAGTTGTAGACTGCTCAAACGCGCCAAAAGTGCAGTCCCACTCCACTACTGCCCCCTCAACAGGACCGGAGGCGCTAAGTACTTGCGCCTCTACCTGCCCGGTTTCATTCAAATAAACGATGCCGGGCAGGTTTAACATGCTCCCCACCGCCTGTCTGGTAACCATGATGGGAAGCGTGCCCTGGCAGAGCACGTTGCCCACTTCGTCCAGAAGCCAAACTGCTAGGACAACCGGACCCTCCCCTGGGGGAGCGGTCCAAGTGAAGTTTACCACACTCAAAGCGTTGGCTTGTACCGGCACCTCACGCGGTTCCACAATGCCGGTAGAGGCACTAAAGGCCAGCTTAGAACCCCCGACGTAGTAAACATTATAGCTGTAGGAACACCCTGGGTAAGCTACTATAGGCCCAATTGGGCCAGCGACACATGGCGGCCATGCGGCTTGCTCCAGACCCTCGACCCGAATTGACGTTACCCCCTCGACGTACCCGGTAGACACCAACGCTGACTGCACCCTAGCAATAATCACCGCCGCCTGGCCGCTGGCCGGATCGGGCGTAAAGGTCGTGGTCGCTGTTCCGGTTTCGTCAGTGTAGGCCACCGCCGAGCTCACGCTGCCCCCGAAGGCCCGGAACTCCACAGGCACTCCCGCCAGGCCAAGCGGTGTATAAACATACTGTACCACTGCCTTGACCGCGGCGGTCTCATTAGGGTAAATCGTTCCCGGTGTGGCCTCCAGTTGCACCCCCACAGGCTGCGGGTCTTGTGGGTCGGGTGCATACACCGCCAAAGGGCGCTGCTCCTGCTCCGCTAGCGCAGGAGTAGGCACAATAGCCAAAATTAGAAGCAGGACTAATAATGTAGACAGCTTTTTCACTATCCACCTCACCCCTTTATTGTTTTTCTCTCCCCTCCCCGCGCCCTCCGGTCCGCCCTGAAACCGCCACCTCCTTCCCGCCGGAAAAATTCGGGCGCCGCCGGGAAAGGCTTCTGAAAATAAAAAAAGCCAGGTACACGCGTACCCGGCCCTAATTAACCCAAAGGCCGCGGCCCCCTTGGAGCGCACCCTTCTTTGAAAGGGAAAAGATCGCACCGCCAGCACGCACCAGGCCGCAATCCCTGCTCCCGGCGGAGGCACTGGCGGTCCGTGGCTGTTCGGGTGCTTTCCTGGCGCTCCCCCTGGTCCATTGCCGCATCAGGGACAGGGAACTCGGCCGGGGGCTCCGGTTTAACCGGGGACCCCGCAGCAGTAGGACCCAGATGCCCGGCCCGGGACAGCTCCAGAGATGGGGAAGAAGCATGGAGCAAAGGCTGGGAAGACTGGAGTAAACGGAGTACGCCTGCATAGGGGGCCGGGCGGGCAGGCGTAGGAGTGAGCTTGCGACGCATAATGTCACCTCCTACCCCGCTTAGGCGTCGCAATAGACACTACCCTGCCATCCCCCACGGCATCTACCACCTTCCCAAAATTTGCCGCCGGGTCTATAGGGCCGGGAACGGTGGGTAGGTCGGTTATGCGCCCGCTGGTCCCATCCAGCATTAATGGGATAGCCCTGCCAACGTTGCCCCGCCAGCGGCTTTTTAAAATGCCTACCTCTAGCAACACCTGACCGTAGCTGGCTGCCATAGCTATCGCCGCGTCCGCTTCCTCGCTCTTTCCGTCCGGCCCGGGCGTCCAGTACCAGCCTTCCAGCGGGGCAGCAGGAACAGCACCGGCCGCCATGGCTTTTGCCCCAGCGGCCATGTTGGAATTCCAGAGTCCTAAGACCAACTGGGCATACTGTTCAATCCCCCCAGACTCTCTCAAGTCCGTAAGCCGTGGCCGCTGAGAGTATTGGAAATTATTTCTAGATATTTGCGCCGCAGCTACGACCGCAGTGTTTAACTCCACCGCCAGGTCATGCAAGCTCTTAGCGATAGCTGTAACTTCCTGCTCCCGCGTGCCGTACTTGGAACCACCAGCCTTCTCCGGTGGAGCTAGCATCTGCAAATAGTCAACTAATACAGCGATCACCCGCTGCCGCCGAGCCACTGCCCGAACGCGGGCGGCTAGGGTGTACACGGACAAAGGGTCATCCCAAATAAAAAGTCGCCCCTCCGCAAGCCGCGTAAGTTCCTCCCGTAAACTATACACCTCCGCCGCAAACAAACCCTCCCGATACTGCCGCATCACATCTCCCATAGTTGCACCTGCCAGAATACTGACCAACCGACCATACACCAAAG
>Ga0080004_1238245_pt1 | contig 11645 bp, 12 predicted proteins | sample WasSprMetagenome_FD_69207 | JGI IMG/M metagenome (GOLD analysis project Ga0080004, IMG submission 69207) | Sulfidic aquatic microbial communities from Washburn Spring, Yellowstone National Park, USA - WS (SPADES assembly) (version 2) | ecosystem: Environmental > Aquatic > Thermal springs > Hot... | reverse complement strand
TTTTTGCAATTTCATATAGTATATCGTAGGCTTTTTTATAGTCAGATTTTTTAATAAGCTCAAAAACATTATAAAGCACTTCATTTTGTCTTTTTATCAGGTTGTTAAGAATTTCAAAAGAATTAAAGTATCTTGAAGTATCGTTGTTAGATAGTAGTGTATAATAGAATTTGTTAAAAATTATGCTTGAAATCTCAACAAACTTTTCTTTATTAACCATGGTATAACCTCTATATATAAATTTTTTTTTAAGCTTTTTAAATTTATTATAATTATATATCATTTATACGTCTGGTGAGAAATTTGGTAAAAGTATGAGATTCTTCGCTTCGCTCAGAATGACAGGATTAGGTCGTTTTTGTCATCCTGAGGCCGGAAGGCCCAAGGATCTCATACCCTCTTTGTCATCCTGAATGAAGTGAAGGATCTCCTGTTTTGATTTTTTTAAAAAATAAGATTCTTCGCTGACGCTCAGAATGACATCTTTGAGGTCAGGGTTGTTCGTCGGTTGCAGAATGATGATGTGGATTTTCGTAAGCAATCTCATCACTTATTTAATTTTTTTAACTCTTCTTCAAGCGGTGATGGTTTGTGTAGATAAAATCCTTGTAAATATACTCTATCGTAAGGCATCTTAGTTTCTTCAGAGATTTCTTTTATTTTGTTTACGATTTCTTGATTATCTACAAATTCATAGACTAAATCCAGTTCAACTACTCTTGCAAATTGAGATATAGTAGTTGCTATATTTTCATAAAGCTTTGATTCTAATATTTTCTTAACTATTGAACCATCTATTTTTAATGCTTTAACAAAATCTTTTTCTTTCAAACTTCCTATCAACTCAAAATTGGTATAACCAGCTCCAAAGTCATCAATGACAAGATAAATTTTTGAGTTTTTAATATAATCAAAAATTTCTCTATTAGTAACAATAGCGTATTCTGTAATCTCTATATCAAGCTCAACTCCATTTTTATTACATTCATCTGCCAACTGTTTTAAAGCATTAATAACCGTATCTGAGTTTAAAGAATCTGGATATATGTTTACTGAGATTTTATTTGTAAGCTTCTTAACTTTATCTATATTTTCAGCAAGCTTTATAAACATTGCTTCATCTAACTTGTCCATCATTTTTTCTTCTTCTAATACTTTGATAAATTTATAAGCTGGAATGTATTCATTATTTTTGTCTTTTACTCTCACCAGGATTTCAACATACTTTTTATTTAAGTTTAGGTCATATATCCACTGGACAAATAAATCTATATCTTTATTTAAAACTTTTTCAATTACTAATTTCTTAATTTTTAGATTTTCTCTGGCAATTTTTAGCAGTTCTTCAAAATCTACGTGCAGATCCTTTACAATGATTAATCTGGAATCATCTTTTACTTCTCTTGACAGTGTGTCTGTAATTATATTAATAGCTTCTTTTAATTCTTCAGCCTTGTAATCAGAAAAAAATTCCGAATCTATCTTAATAACTGCAAAAACAGACCCTGCTGGAGATAGATACGTATTAGATATTTTTTGTGCCAAATCTTCTAACTCTTCCAATATTCTATTTAGTAAATTTTGGAAATTTGAATCTCTTTTGTCCATAAATAGTATCAATTCTTTATAATCATCTATCCATGCATAGAAAACGTTATCTTCTGAGAACTTAGATAACAAATTTTCAATTTCTTTAGCTGCTTTTTCGTCGAATTTAGCTTCTCTAAGTCTATGTACAAGAATTATTCCATATTTGTCTTTTTGATGTTTATCAGTGAGAATTTTTGCGATTATATCTTCTTTCTGATTATTCCAGTCGGTGTAAATCTTTTCATAATCATACAGAAGTTTAGTGATATTGTTAATAAAACCTTGTGTATAAGATACGGCTTTTGAAAAGTTCTTTGACTCTAACGATGATAGAATGTTATCCATATTATCGTGAATTAATTTATGTATCAGTAGCATTTCTCGCTTTTTATCCTCTTTACCATAACACATTGCATCAAATGCTAAACTTTTTAGTATTCTACCAACCATACAGTTTGTGGGTGATTCCAAACAAATGTTTACCTTTTGATTTTTATAAAAAGATTCCAAAGATTCCAGTAACAATCTTACTTTTTCTGATAATTCAAAGGCAATTTTGTATTCTAAACTTCTAAGAAATTTATACAAATCCTGCAATATATTTTCTATATAAACTTTTGCTGTTGTTTCTTCTAAAAGATTTTTTAGTTTATCTATCATGGTCTTAGATATTTTTAATTCCTCTTTATACTCTTCAAGTAAATGGGTGTATAAGTCTATTGAACTAAATAAAGCTATTTTATTTATACCAAGTTTATAGTGTATTTTTGCAATTTCATATAGTATATCGTAGGCTTTTTTATAGTCAGATTTTTTAATAAGCTCAAAAACATTATAAAGCACTTCATTTTGTCTTTTTATCAGGTTGTTAAGAATTTCAAAAGAGTTAAAGTATTTTAAAGTATCGTTGTTAGATAGTAGTGTATAATAGAATTTGTTAAAAATTAAATTAGAAATTTCACTGTACTTTTCTTTATCAACCATAACATATCCTCTATAAATCTAAAGTAGGTTTATTATAACATACCTCGGTTAAGAAATTAGCGGTTTTAATAAAATTTAAAAATGAGATCCTTCGGTTTACAGCCTCAGGATAACGGTCAAAGGTTATGAATATGCATTAGAGAAAGGGAAGTCTTATTTGTCATTCTGCAGCCGTCCGAAGAATCTCCTTCCCATCAACTCTTACTAACTAACCTTCTCACTCCTTTATATAAACATACTCATCTTTATACCAGCCCCAAACAGTAGGAAAAACATTCTTTAGCTTATTCCTTACTGCTATCATTTCCTGCGGTGCAACTATAAAAATCATAGGCTGTTGTTCTCCGATGATTTTAAATGCTTTTTTGTAAAGCTCATCTCTTTTATTTTGGTCAAGCTCTACAGCGGCAAGGTTAAAAAGTCTATCTACTTCAGCTTCCCAATCAGTAGCCGGCTTTTGTTGTTTTGGATTCCACATATGCATATGCCCGGACGAAAGCCATACATTTTGGCTAAAGTATGGGTCCAAACTTCCTGTCAATCCAATGATTACAGCCTCAAAATCATAATTAGACATTAGCTTTGAGACTAAGTTATTAAAATCAAGTCCTTGAAAGTTTACTTCAATCCCTATCTTTCTTAAATCTTCTTTTAAAATATTTCCAATTGCCTCTCTTTCTTTATTCCCTGCATTTGTTATAAGCGTAAAGCTTAGCTTATGACCTTCATTATCGTACAAATACCCGTCCTTCCCTTCTCTAAACCCGATAGACAATAAAATGTCTTTTGCTTTTTGAAGATTGTATGGGTATTTTGGATAGTAGTTTTCATCATAAAGTCTTCTGTCTGCAGGAGTTACTGCTGTGTAAATCGGCGTTGCAAGTCCGTTGTAAACTATATTTTTTATTCCTTCCCTATCAACCGCATAAGAAATAGCCTGTCTAAATTTTGTGTTTTGAAACCATTTTAATTTGTATTTTTCAATCGGTGCTTTTGGATTTTGATTAAAAAATAAAAACAAAGTAGAAGGTGTAGCCCCAAGATTGTAGATTGTATAATCTCCTTTTTTTGCATTTTCTAATAGCTTAGACAAGTCAGTAGCCCTTACGCCGTATATATCAGACTCTCCTGACAAAAATTTAACCAAGGAAACGTCAGGGTCTTTTATTATCTGTGATTTTATAGATACTATATACGGTAGTTTTTGACCTTTTTCGTCTTTCTCCCAGTAGTAAGGGTTTCTTTCATATATTACATACTGACCTTGAACGTATTTTACAAGCCTATATGGGCCTGTTCCGATTATTTGTTTTGGGTCTGTGTCAACCGTCCAAGTAGATGGAAATTTTCCTTCTTTGACTGATTTTTCAAGTATATGCTTTGGTAAAATTGGCTGAGAAACTGCATTTAAGAAAACAGCAAATGGCTTTGGAAGTGTAAATTTAACTGTTTTATCATCTACTTTTTCAACTTTAAAAGGCTTGCCTTCAACTGTCAAAACATCCTTAGCTGAAGATGGAATGTTTGGATTGTAGTAAATTTGATTGTATGTAAAGACTACATCATCGGCAGAGACCGGCTTTCCATCAAACCATTTTGCATCTCTCAGATGGAAAGTCCATACAGTGCCGTCTTTGTTTACTTCCCACTTTTCTGCTAAATCTGGCTCCGGCAGTAGCGTTTTAACGTTTGTTTTTGTAAGTCCATTAAATAGCAATCCTATTATTGCTGTTGAGCTTGTCTCTTGTGCCATTACTGGATTTAATGTTTTAGCATCTGCAGATAAAGACCTTTTTAACTCTCCACCTTCAACGCCAATGGTAGGTTCAAGGTTTTTTATATCTAAGGTTTTTATTGGATATTCGTTCTTTGAATTTGATGGCTTTATAAGATGGAATGGTAAAAAGAATAAAAGAATAACTCCAAAGGTGATTAATAAATTTTTAATGAATTCTTTCATACTCTTCCAAAACGCCTATCTCTGCTTTGATAATCATAAAGAGCTTTCAAAAACTCTTCTTCATCAAAATCCGGCCATAAAACATCGGTAAAGTAAAGCTCGGTGTAGGCAAGCTGCCATAGTAGAAAATTAGATATTCTTTTCTCTCCGCTTGTTCTGATTAACAAGTCCGGGTCTGGAATTTCTGGAAGGTATAGATAATCTCTAAAACTTCCTTCATCTATCTTTTCAACATTACTTTTAAGTATCTTGTTTACAGCGTCAACAATCTCAGCCTTCCCGCTGTAATTTAGTCCTATTATAACAATAAGGCTACTACAGTTCTTAGTTTCATCTTCAGCTTTTTTCATAGCTTCTAAAACACTATCCCATAAACCTTCTTTTCTTCCCATAAATAAAAGCTTTATATCATTTTCTTTCAAAAACGGCAGTTTTTCATGTATATATTCTACAAGCAATTGCATTATTGCATTAACTTCTTCTATGGGTCTTTGCCAGTTTTCTGTTGAAAATGCAAATAAAGTAAGATATTTTATGCCTACCTTTTTTGCGAATTTTATCGTTCTCTCAACAGTCTTAACACCCTCTCTATGACCATAAACTCTGTCCTGACCTCTCAATTTAGCCCATCTACCGTTTCCATCCATGATGATAGCAACATGTTCAGGTATCTTAAACAGATTTTCTATCACTTAAGAACCTCAAGTTTTTTCTTTGCAAAAGAAGCTGGCTCTGAATCAGGATATTTCTTTATTAAATCTTGTAAATACTGTTTTCCTTTTTCTTCATTTCCAAGCTCAATGTAAGCGTATCCCAGTTTTAACATTGCATCCGGATATTTAATACATTTTTTGATCTTTCCTTCATCACATTTTTTTAAGAATATTTCCCAAATATCAATCGCATCTTTGTATTTCTTTTCTGCATAAAAAGTTTGACCTGCCCAGAAGATTGCATTTCCATAAAGGTCAGAATCAGGATATTTCTTAAGAAATTCTGTGAAAGCTTTTCTTGATTCCTCTATATTTCCTCTAAAATACAAGTCTAAAGCATATTGATATAATTGCTTATCGTTTTGCGGAACAGTAACTTCTTCTTTTCCTTCTCTCTTGATTTCTTGCGGTGGAGTTGGTGAGGATGTTGGAGATGCGGTTGCTTGTCTTGTCATTTTTAATTTTTCTATATCTGCAGAATTTTCTGCAACTTTTTGAGAAAGTCTGTCTAAGCGAGCATTTATGTTTTTAATATTTTCTGTGTTGTCATTAGTCCTATCTTTTAATTCATTCACTTCTTGCCTCAAACTTAACAATTCTCTTTGTAATGTAGTTATTTTATCTTCAGACGCACAGGAAAATAGAAATATACTGCCAAATCCTAAAATAAAAATTTTTTTCATCGCAATCCTCCTATTTAAAGAAAAATAATAATATTATTATTGCAGATGTAGCACCAAGAGCTATTATGCTAACTTCTGCCAAGAAAAGCAATGGATTTGACATATGCAATAGATATTTATCAAGTAAAAGCGCTATAAATGGTAATCCCATCAAAGAAGTAAGAAAAACAATAATAAAAACAGGATTTTTGAATAGCTTTTTCATTTTTTACCATATTTCCCTGTGTTTTTGTGATTTTATTATTATAGCATTTTTAAAGATACAGCTTGCTTTAAATCATGAAGGGAGGCTGCTTTTAAAAATCCAAATCGGTATTCTGCAGCCGGTGAAGAATTTAATGTTTTTTCTTTCTAAGTCAAAAAATCAAAAAGAGAGGTCCTTCGGCTTACAGCCTCGGGATGAAACAGAAAGGTAAGCTTACGAGAATTTTAGAACAACTTCAAATTATGAAAATGTTTTAAGTTTTAGCTAAGTCTAATGAATTAATCAACTTTTTGATCGTCATTCTAAAGCTACAGCGAAGAATCTTCAGATTTATGCCTCTGCAGTATTATTCTGAAAGTTATCAAAGAATCTCATTTTGACTTTGAAAAGTTAAATCAAGAAAATCTTTGCTTCGCTGCTGGATGACAAAAAAAGATCAAATGGGGGTCATTCTGATCGACAGCAAAGAATCTTCCTTTTTTTCTTTCAAAAAAACATTAAAAGATGATAACCTGCAGCCTAAAGTCCTTGGAAACCACAATGAAATAAACAATTATGTAATTTATAATTCTAAGGCTTGCAAAAATTTTAGAACAGCTCCATTAAATACTCTAACGCACTGACTAAAGACTTTATAGAACGGAAAAGAAGCCTTAATACTTTATTACATTTAAATTAAAAAGGACCCTCCTTCGCGGAGGGTCAAAGAGGGGGTTTGGGAGGGGAGGGGAGGAGGGTAATATAAAATTAATGCTTATTCAGAGATTTTCCAGATATAAAATCTGGGTCTCTTGGGGGCAGTTCTTTCACAATGCCCATTGCTACAGGTAGGCACTTTTCAGATTGAGCTTTTACGCAAGAATCTATACAATTATAACATTCTATACAAGCTGCAATTCCTTTATAAAAGTCTTGAATGTAAGCCATTCTTCTTGGGTCTAATGCCATAGGGCAATTTTTGACGCATTCTCTACAGTCTGTACAAGCATCCACGTTAACTAACGTAGGTTTATATAAATGATGATATGGAGTAATCTTTTGGTAAATTCCTGTTGGACAGAAAACCCTGCACCATCTTTTACCGATGAAAAGTTCAAAATAAAACATTCCGGTCATTCCAAGAAAAACAATCCACATAGGAACAAATGCCGGGTTTGTTTTGTAGAAAAATACTCTTAAATCTGTGACCCAGTTTAAGAAAAGCAAAGAGAATAAAACAGATGTTATAAGAGTGAATACAATATAAAAGATTTTACTTGTTGCTGGTGATTTTGGAGCCCAGGTCATTCTCCTTACTTTTTCCTGCACTTCAGCAAACCATCCACCGGGACAAATCCATCCGCAGAATACTCTTCCAAGAACAAGGTTTAAAACAATCACAAGAATTGCAAATATACCGATTGCAAAGATAACCGGTGCTAAACCTTCGGCTACTGTTACAGGTTTTCCAAAAATATAAGCTTCATTTCTTGCAATGTCTATCTTTGCTATCTTGAAGATAGGAATAATAATCAATAAAAATATAACAGTTAGGTATGTAATGTTTCTTAAAATTGTAAACTTATTTTTCTCAAAAAAGCTTGGTTGTGGACAGCTTGTTTTTTCAATAGTTGCTTGCATTTTTTACCTCCCGGTTAACAAACATTAACCAATATTATACTCCTTTTTTAAAAATCTTCAAGGGATGGATTGACCGGTAAAGTGCCATATTTTGCATCTTTTACAATTACTTTTCTGCCGCTTACCACTACTCTACCTTCAACTAACCATTTAATAGCCTGTGGATAAATTCTATGCTCATACTCTAAAATTCTATTGGATAAACTCTCTTCTGTATCATCCGGTAAAACCGGAACTACTGCTTGAACTATTACAGGTCCATTGTCAAGTTCTTTAGTTACAAAATGAACGGAACATCCGGTTATCAAAGAACCATAATCTAAGGCTTGCTTTTGTGCTTTTTTACCTTGAAAAGCCGGAACTAAAGAAGGATGTATGTTTACAATTTTACCTTCAAAAGCATCTATAAACTCATCCGACAAGATTCTCATATATCCGGCCAAGACCACAAAGTCTGGATTTTCTTTTTTAATCAATTCTGCTATGTATATGTCGTATCCTCTTCTTGTTTCAAAAAATGATGGGTCTATAAATTTTGCTTTTATTCCATACTCTTTTGCTATTTCAAGCCCTTTTGCATCTTTTTTGTTTGACAAAACTAAAGATACCTTAGCATTTATCTTTCCAGATTTTATAGCTTCTAAGATAGCTTTCAGATTGCTTCCTCTTCCGGATATAAGAACTACTAAATTTTTTAACATTTATACCTTCCATCAAATAATGTTAACACTTCTTTCACCTTCTTCTAAATAGCCAATTATATAAGGTTTTTCTCCTAAATCTTCGAGCAATTGAATAGCTTCTTTTTCATCCTTCTTATCGATTGCTAAAATCATTCCTATGCCCATGTTGAATGTTTTATACATATCTTCCTTTGGAACTTGTCCTTCTTTTGCAATCCATTTGAAGATGGGTAAAACTTCCCATGAACCTTCTTCTACAACAGCTTTTAAACCCGGTCTAATTACTCTTATAAGATTTCCCGGTATCCCACCGCCTGTAATGTGTGCTATAGATTTTATATCTATTCTTTCAGCCAAGGCTAAGATCGTTTTAACATAAATTTTTGTTGGAGTTAATAGCTCTTCCCCCAATGTTTTTCCAAATTCTTGGAAATAATCTTTATAAGAATATCCTTTTACTTCTACAATCTTTCTAACTAAGGAGTAACCATTACTATGAACGCCTGAGGATGCAATGCCTATGAGTATATTTCCTTTTTCTGTTTTGCTACCATCAAGCAATTTTTCTTTTTCTACAATGCCAACGGCAAAACCTGCCAAGTCATACTCATCATCTTTGTACATGCCGGGCATTTCAGCAGTTTCTCCGCCTACTAAGCTACATTCAGCCAGTTCACAGCCTTTTGCTATACCTTTAATAACCTCTACCGCTGTTTCAGGCTTTAGTTTACCGGTTGCAAAATAATCAAGGAAGAATAAAGGCTTTGATGTAGTTGTTACCAAATCATTAACACACATAGCCACAAGGTCTATGCCGATCGTGTCATGTTTATTAAGTTGTTGAGCTATTTTTAATTTTGTTCCAACCCCATCGGTTGAAGATGTGATAACAGGATTTTTGTATTTACTTATTTCAAGTAAGTATGCAGATGCAAAGCCCCCGATTGGCGTGATTACATTTTTCGTGAACGTTTTTTGAACAAAACCTTTAATCTCTTCTACAAACTTATCAGCCTTTTCTATGTCTACACCAGCATCTTTGTATGTAATCATTTCTTACCCCTGTTTTAAAATTTAAAGAAGTATATCAATGCGTGTAAGAGTATCCAGCTGTAAACACCGGCTAAAATATCATCAGCCATAATGCCAATTCCCATTGGATATTTTTCCAAGGTTTTAATTGGTGGTGGCTTAAGAATATCTACTATTCTAAAAATAACAAAGCCAAGTAAGAAATACATCAGAGCTTGATTTAAAGGTATGTTTGCTGTATTGATTCCAAGCATAGTTACCATATAGCCGGCTACCTCATCAATGCTTACAAAAGATGGGTCTTTATCATTATACTTTTGACTTACTTCATAGGATGCCCAGATGCCAATAAAAAAAACAGATAAAGTAATAGAAATTTGAGCTAAAAATCCTTTATCCCAGTATAAATAAAAAAACGGTATCGCTCCCAATGTTCCAACCGTTCCGGGTGCGATGGGAAATTTACCTAAGTAAAATGAAGTGGCTAAAAACAGTGCAATACGGTCTTTTAAACTCATTAATACTCCGATAAATATTTTAATTTCATTATAACATATGAAGCCTTCGGCTTGAATAGTATTATAGAGGCTGTAGAAAAAAAGTTTTTAAAGATATTATCTTGCCTGTCATTCTGCAGCCGGCGAAGAATCTCCTTTTTCCTCAATTTTTTAAAAGATGGGATCCTTCAGCCTACGGCTTCAGGATGACAAAAAAGTGAACTTAAAAAATTTTGGAACACTCTCATGATATTATATAATAGATAAACAAACATACTTAGGAGTTTGAGAATGTATCTATGGATAAAAGCTATGCATATAATCTTTATGGTTTCTTGGATGGCGGTTTTATTTTATCTGCCAAGACTTTTTGTCTATCATGCGGAAAACAAAGATAATAAAGAGTTTGTTAAAATTGTTAAGATAATGGAAAAAAGGCTTTTTTATGTAATCGGCGTTCCGGCGTTTGTTATTACTCTCATCACAGGTTTAAGCATGATATTTATGAACTCTGAACTTTTTAAATCCGGTGGATGGCTTCATGCCAAGCTAACATTAGTGGCGGTCTTGATAGCTTATTTTTTTCATAATGAATATGTTAGAAGAAAGTTTGAAAGAGATGCATGCGATAAATCCGGTAAATTTTTCAGAATATACAACGAAATACCAACGGTGTTGTTAATTTTAATAGTAATTTTAGTAATTGTGAGGCCGTTTTAAGATGCTGGACAAAAATTTCGTTAGAAAAAAGATTTTAGAGTTTTTGGAAGAAGATATAGGACACCAGGATATAACAACAGATAGTTTAGATACAGATAGATACATAGAAGCTTACATGATTGCAAAAGAGGATGGAATATTAGCCGGAATTGAGTTTGCAAAGGAAGTTTATAATTTGGTAGGTGATTGTAAGCTTGAAAATTTTGTAAAAGATGGAGCGTCCATTAAAAAAGGAGACATTTTAGCTATAGCCTACGGAAGTGGCAAAAGCATTTTAAAAGCTGAAAGATTAAGCTTAAACATCGTTCAAAGACTTTCCGGAATAGCAACCTTAACAAACAAATACGTAGAGAAAATAAAAGATACAGGTGTTAGACTACTGGATACAAGAAAAACAACTCCTGGGTTTAGAGCCTTTGAAAAGTACGCCGTAAAAGTTGGTGGTGGAGATAATCACAGATTTGCACTTTATGACGTGGTAATGATAAAAGATAATCATATAGCCTTAGCCGGTTCAATAACTGAAGCAGTAAATCAGATTAAAAAGAAAGTCTCTCCGATGGTTAGGATAGAAGTTGAAGTTTCAAGCTTTGAGCAACTTGAAGAAGCATTAAAAAATCCTGTTGATGTTGTCATGCTTGATAACATGTCTGCCGAAGATGTAAAAAAAGCAGTAAAACTTATTAATAAGACAAAGCTTGTAGAAGTATCCGGAAATATAACAATAGAAAATATAAGAGATTATGCATTAGCAGGACCGGATTTTATATCAACCGGAGCAGTAATTCATTCTGCCAAATGGCTTGATATTAGTTTAAAATTTAAATAAATTAGGAGGTTCACAACAGTTGCTATCTTCTATAAAAAAGTGTAAAAAAGTGCATAATAAAAACATAAAAACAAAAAGTGTAAAATTGTGAATAAAAAAAAGAGTAGTTAAAATGATAACTCTACAGTG
>Ga0080004_1109652_pt1 | contig 11648 bp, 7 predicted proteins | sample WasSprMetagenome_FD_69207 | JGI IMG/M metagenome (GOLD analysis project Ga0080004, IMG submission 69207) | Sulfidic aquatic microbial communities from Washburn Spring, Yellowstone National Park, USA - WS (SPADES assembly) (version 2) | ecosystem: Environmental > Aquatic > Thermal springs > Hot... | reverse complement strand
GTTTCTAATTCACCGTGTGGAGTTGAAAGAGTCTCAGACATTCTGTATTGGACAACTTCTTTCAGGTTTCTAATTCACCGTGTGGAGTTGAAAGGTAATTGTGCTGTTATTCGGCGATATCCTCTGGGTGGGTTTCTAATTCACCGTGTGGAGTTGAAAGCACATAATCAATCCTTCTACAAATCTATCAACATCTTGGTTTCTAATTCACCGTGTGGAGTTGAAAGACAGTAATAGTGCGAGGTGCGGTAATTGACTGCGACGGGTTTCTAATTCACCGTGTGGAGTTGAAAGGGAACTGGTGTTACTAATGTTATAGGTTCGGGGACTGTTTCTAATTCACCGTGTGGAGTTGAAAGCTTTATAAAAGGTGATGAGGATAGGAAGAAGTTGGGTTTCTAATTCACCGTGTGGAGTTGAAAGTAACCTACTCAACTTATATTCCTCTCCCTCAACTTCGTTTCTAATTCACCGTGTGGAGTTGAAAGCTAAGTCTGCCCTTATTGGACTTGTCACGTCCGCTACGTTTCTAATTCACCGTGTGGAGTTGAAAGAAATCCACTGGAACAATAAGCGTATTAAGAATGTAAAGGTTTCTAATTCACCGTGTGGAGTTGAAAGATCCAAATTTCAACTCTGTAGTTTTCTTTGACATAAAGTTTCTAATTCACCGTGTGGAGTTGAAAGAAAAAGTACTCTGAAAAATTTTCGAACAATTCTCTCGTTTCTAATTCACCGTGTGGAGTTGAAAGATAAAATAGCGTGGAATAATTACAAAGTTGTATCAGTTTCTAATTCACCGTGTGGAGTTGAAAGTCCCACCCACCCACCATAATTAGGCTCTACAGCAAGTTTCTAATTCACCGTGTGGAGTTGAAAGACCGACCGACCGACTTACCGATCAAACCGACTAAACGTTTCTAATTCACCGTGTGGAGTTGAAAGTTTTGCAAACCTAATAAAAACAAACCTTCCAAGTAAAGTTTCTAATTCACCGTGTGGAGTTGAAAGTATACATTCCTCATCGCCCTCCTCACTATCTCCCCCGTTTCTAATTCACCGTGTGGAGTTGAAAGGATGGCTACGCCTGCCGTCTCGCCTTTGGAAAAAAGGTTTCTAATTCACCGTGTGGAGTTGAAAGAAACTGAAACTCATTCTCAATTGCAACTTTAATTGGTTTCTAATTCACCGTGTGGAGTTGAAAGCGCTAAAGTCTTAAAAAAAAATTTTCCGCGAAAATTGTTTCTAATTCACCGTGTGGAGTTGAAAGCCGACTACCAAACCAAACCCGAAACTGAAACTGAAGTTTCTAATTCACCGTGTGGAGTTGAAAGACCGACTTACTTACCTACCGACCGACCTACCGACTACCAAGTTTCTAATTCACCGTGTGGAGTTGAAAGCGCTAAAATGTTCCACGGAAAAGGTTAAAAAAAAAAGTTTCTAATTCACCGTGTGGAGTTGAAAGTTTTTTTTATGTCTAATTGTTTATTTTTCTGGTCAAAGTTTCTAATTCACCGTGTGGAGTTGAAAGATAATTGCCTCTTAATAAATTAATTACTCTTTCCATAGTTTCTAATTCACCGTGTGGAGTTGAAAGTCAGTCAGTAACTTGAAAGGATCATGACCGTGCAACGTTTCTAATTCACCGTGTGGAGTTGAAAGTATTTTTTTTGATTTTTTGCCACACTAAAATAAAAAAGTTTCTAATTCACCGTGTGGAGTTGAAAGCAACTTTTAATGCCCTCTCAAACATAGCCCCACCTCCGTTTCTAATTCACCGTGTGGAGTTGAAAGGTGTCTTGTCAAAACCCGCCTTCTTAATCCTTACCCTGTTTCTAATTCACCGTGTGGAGTTGAAAGGGATAAACCCGGACAAGCCCGGATAAATCCGGATAAGTTTCTAATTCACCGTGTGGAGTTGAAAGCATAGTATCCATCGAACTTGAAATCATCGAAATCATTGTTTCTAATTCACCGTGTGGAGTTGAAAGCTCTTTCGCCTCTAAAATGACACTCTTAGGAATCTTCGTTTCTAATTCACCGTGTGGAGTTGAAAGTTTTAAACAACTCCTCCCTCTGCATAGCTACACCTCGTTTCTAATTCACCGTGTGGAGTTGAAAGCGATTTGCTCATACCTGCCAATTATTTGAGACAAAGTTTCTAATTCACCGTGTGGAGTTGAAAGAAGCCAAAAATCTTGACTTTTCTCTATTTCTCGTTAAGTGTTTCTAATTCACCGTGTGGAGTTGAAAGGTCATAACCTTCTTTTGCCTTAATAACAACTACTGCGTTTCTAATTCACCGTGTGGAGTTGAAAGCATGGATAAGGTTTTGGATTTACTCAAAGGAAGTTACGTGTTTCTAATTCACCGTGTGGAGTTGAAAGTACAAGGTCAACTTTTAAAATTTATAAACAAATAAACGTTTCTAATTCACCGTGTGGAGTTGAAAGTCATTCCCCCTCATCTTCGCTATCATTTCCATATATGTTTCTAATTCACCGTGTGGAGTTGAAAGATAAGGACAACTTTCCAACGGGCAATCGTATAATGGGTTTCTAATTCACCGTGTGGAGTTGAAAGTGCTCTTTTTCCCCTTGCCCCAACTCCAATAATGCGAGTTTCTAATTCACCGTGTGGAGTTGAAAGTAAAAGCCCGAACCGATAGGATAATTAGGTATCCAAGTTTCTAATTCACCGTGTGGAGTTGAAAGAAATCTACTGGAACAATAAGCGTATTAAGAATGTAAAGGTTTCTAATTCACCGTGTGGAGTTGAAAGATGCCAAATTCCATCTACCGTAATATACGACATTTCTATATGTTTCTAATTCACCGTGTGGAGTTGAAAGGGGAGAAGGTAAGGAAGAAAGTTTTTGAGGTAGGGTGTTTCTAATTCACCGTGTGGAGTTGAAAGTTTTATCTTCTACTTTATATGTACCCTATAACCCCAGTTTCTAATTCACCGTGTGGAGTTGAAAGCTGAAAAAATCAAAAGAAATAAAATTAGAAGTAGCAGTTTCTAATTCACCGTGTGGAGTTGAAAGCTGTGCATGCTATGCCGTGCTACTTTTGCGCTCAATCGGTTTCTAATTCACCGTGTGGAGTTGAAAGTACAGTATGTGGCTTGTGAAATTTTTCACAAACTGAGTTTCTAATTCACCGTGTGGAGTTGAAAGTTGTCTTTCTTTAGCTTCACTTTCCACCATCTCATAAGTTTCTAATTCACCGTGTGGAGTTGAAAGCCAAGTATTTCATATTTTCCTCTCTTATGCTTCAATGTTTCTAATTCACCGTGTGGAGTTGAAAGTTCTTCTAAATAAGAAATTTCATCCTGTTGTTTTTTAAGTTTCTAATTCACCGTGTGGAGTTGAAAGACTCTTTCATTTTACCAATGCAATAGTCATCTAACTTGTTTCTAATTCACCGTGTGGAGTTGAAAGTCAATTTTCCACTTCTCAGGTTCAAACCTTGCATAAGTTTCTAATTCACCGTGTGGAGTTGAAAGATTTCTCCATACTCGCACCCCCTTTTTAATTTTTTCTGTTTCTAATTCACCGTGTGGAGTTGAAAGGATACCTAACCAAACCCGGATAAACTAACCCGAACAAGTTTCTAATTCACCGTGTGGAGTTGAAAGTACCAAACTAAACTCCTCTCCATATAAATTACATCTAGTTTCTAATTCACCGTGTGGAGTTGAAAGTAATTAAGAATTTTTTGAATATGGTCTGGAGTAGGGGTTTCTAATTCACCGTGTGGAGTTGAAAGTTTTTACTTGACAAAACGTCTCTTTTATCAATACAATGTTTCTAATTCACCGTGTGGAGTTGAAAGTCTCATCTAAATTTTCTGTAGCACCGTAGACAGTCTGTTTCTAATTCACCGTGTGGAGTTGAAAGGATAACAAAATGCGGAGCTCTTGAAAGTAAAAACTCAGGTTTCTAATTCACCGTGTGGAGTTAAAAGGCACTTAGTCTTAAAATTAAGACTTAATACAGATAAGTTTCTAATTCACCGTGTGGAGTTGAAAGCACAAGTTGATCATTCAAAAAGCGAAAACTAAAATCATGTTTCTAATTCACCGTGTGGAGTTGAAAGAAGCCCTGGGAAGAATTTCTAATGGGATTTAATAATGTTTCTAATTCACCGTGTGGAGTTGAAAGGCCACATCAATTTTATCCACAATAATCGGCGTCTCAAAGTTTCTAATTCACCGTGTGGAGTTGAAAGTCATGATCTGTTATTTCACTGACTTCTAGTATAACGGTTTCTAATTCACCGTGTGGAGTTGAAAGAATTGGCTTGAGATAAAAATTTTCGAAAAGTCAAGAGTTTTTAATTCACCGTGTGGAGTTGAAAGTTTTTTATTTGGGCAAAAATCAAAAAAAATAAAAAAAGTTTCTAATTCACCGTGTGGAGTTGAAAGAAATCATCGGGGATCTCATACTTTCTTCTCTGCAAAGTTTCTAATTCACCGTGTGGAGTTGAAAGCTTTTTTTCTTTTTTCTCTTCTCTTCTTTCTTTCTTTGTTTCTAATTCACCGTGTGGAGTTGAAAGTTTTGTTAGTGATGTTAAAAATGATAGTGATAGGGTAGGTTTCTAATTCACCGTGTGGAGTTGAAAGAGTGTTTAGCTTTTTGCAATTTAGTTCCTATTCCTTTGTTTCTAATTCACCGTGTGGAGTTGAAAGAAAATCCCAAATTAGAAAAAAAAGAGCATCTAAAATAGTTTCTAATTCACCGTGTGGAGTTGAAAGTTTTAAATTGGAAATCTTCTTTAATTTCTTCTTCATGTTTCTAATTCACCGTGTGGAGTTGAAAGTCGTATCATCATAAAACAAATAACTCTTCGCTAACTCGTTTCTAATTCACCGTGTGGAGTTGAAAGAACGATTGTAGAAGAAATTCGAGCATTAAGACCACTTGGTTTCTAATTCACCGTGTGGAGTTGAAAGTCCTTCTATTTCTAAAGGAAAATTCGATATTTCTGGTTTCTAATTCACCGTGTGGAGTTGAAAGTAATTTTTTATTTTTGCTCTTTTTTTGCCCAAATAAGGTTTCTAATTCACCGTGTGGAGTTGAAAGACCTTGCTATCCTAAGCATCAGTATAAGCATAATTTTGGTTTCTAATTCACCGTGTGGAGTTGAAAGAAATACTTTTTGCAAAGGTGAATTATCGCCCTGTTGAGGTTTCTAATTCACCGTGTGGAGTTGAAAGTTGTGAAGTCCTTGAATATATTTTGTAGGAAAATAAATGTTTCTAATTCACCGTGTGGAGTTGAAAGTTAATTAGAATGGTATATTATCATCGACCTGGTATAGGTTTCTAATTCACCGTGTGGAGTTGAAAGGGTTTCGTTAAAAATTTTAAAGTTATTAGAATCTTTTTGTTTCTAATTCACCGTGTGGAGTTGAAAGGAGTAACGTAACAATGAAAGCTTGTCAAATTGCAAACAGTTTTTAATTCACCGTGTGGAGTTGAAAGAAATTCTAAGCACTTTCTTACTGCTACCTCCATACCGGTTTCTAATTCACCGTGTGGAGTTGAAAGCTCTCTCAATTCTTTAGTTTCTCGATTAATTTTTCAAGTTTCTAATTCACCGTGTGGAGTTGAAAGACCAATCAAACTTGCGAACTTCGACCCGAACGCCTTGTTTCTAATTCACCGTGTGGAGTTGAAAGTATGCAGTGTTTAAGCCATATGTGGAGGTGAGTTTACGTTTCTAATTCACCGTGTGGAGTTGAAAGCCTTAATGCACGGTGCATGTGAATTTTTTTCACAAATGTTTCTAATTCACCGTGTGGAGTTGAAAGTTACTTTCACAGATTGTAAGAAACAAAGTCGGTGATGTTTCTAATTCACCGTGTGGAGTTGAAAGCTCTGTAAAAGAAACGCTCTGCAATCACAAAAAAGAGTTTCTAATTCACCGTGTGGAGTTGAAAGGTTAAGACCGTTGCTAAACCTAACCCCGCCCACCTTGTTTCTAATTCACCGTGTGGAGTTGAAAGCTCTCCCGCACTCTTCACATTGATAACTCCTTAAATACCTCTCTGTTTCTAATTCACCGTGTGGAGTTGAAAGACACCACCTGTAGAAGGAGCTTCACCTGAGGGAGCTGTTTCTAATTCACCGTGTGGAGTTGAAAGATACCTCATCCGAAGAATTAAATACAGTTGGCTCGTAGTTTCTAATTCACCGTGTGGAGTTGAAAGCTCTCCCGCACTCTTCACATTGATAACTCCTTAAATACCTCTCTGTTTCTAATTCACCGTGTGGAGTTGAAAGACCAACTACCAAACCAAAACCAAACCCGAAACCGAAGTTTCTAATTCACCGTGTGGAGTTGAAAGTTATCTCTTCTTCTATTTCATCCCCTCTGTCATTGTGTTTCTAATTCACCGTGTGGAGTTGAAAGACAAGCAAAACACCAACAAGCTCCATCCCTGTAAATCGTTTCTAATTCACCGTGTGGAGTTGAAAGGAGGCATAGGTCTTAAAGGCTCGAGCTTCAAAGGCTGTTTCTAATTCACCGTGTGGAGTTGAAAGAGCCCCCCTTTTTTTTGTGTCTAATTGTTTATTTATCGTTTCTAATTCACCGTGTGGAGTTGAAAGGGGGCAGTAAAATTGATTTAATGGTATATGAATTTAGTTTCTAATTCACCGTGTGGAGTTGAAAGGCAATCGAGCTCTAAAAATTCGTTGTTCTGTTTCGATGTTTCTAATTCACCGTGTGGAGTTGAAAGTAACTTCGGATGCCTGCTTTGCATCGCATATAAACCAGTTTCTAATTCACCGTGTGGAGTTGAAAGTTTTTTGCCCTCCGCTCGTGCAAAGCTAACGCTTTGGTTTCTAATTCACCGTGTGGAGTTGAAAGATAAACTCCTTCGCCTTCTCTAAACTATACAACTCTGTTTCTAATTCACCGTGTGGAGTTGAAAGGACTATCATGTTATAGAGTATTTAGCCAAAGAAGCAGTTTCTAATTCACCGTGTGGAGTTGAAAGTAACATAAAAGACTCGGAGGAATATTCCGTGGATATGTTTCTAATTCACCGTGTGGAGTTGAAAGATTTATAACTACAGTGATTTACTTGCTGGCGACACTGGTTTCTAATTCACCGTGTGGAGTTGAAAGTGAAAATCAAGGCCTCCCGGACTGTCCCTGTGACAGGTTTCTAATTCACCGTGTGGAGTTGAAAGTTTTTTATTTTAGTGTGGCAAAAAATCAAAAAAAAAGTTTCTAATTCACCGTGTGGAGTTGAAAGGTCATTAAATCTCATTTCTCGATCGCATCTTGTTAAGTTTCTAATTCACCGTGTGGAGTTGAAAGTTCTACATCCCCCTCGCTAAACGCCCGCTTTGCTTGCGTTTCTAATTCACCGTGTGGAGTTGAAAGAGATAAAACATCATTGCTTAAATTTATGTTCTCATCCGTTTCTAATTCACCGTGTGGAGTTGAAAGGCCCAAAACTCATAAGCTCTGAGAACTGCACCCAGTTTGTTTCTAATTCACCGTGTGGAGTTGAAAGCATGATAAATAATCTCAGGCTTCTCAATAATCTTGGTTTCTAATTCACCGTGTGGAGTTGAAAGCATTTTCTTCACTGGAGCAAGCCCAATTGAGTATTAGTTTCTAATTCACCGTGTGGAGTTGAAAGTAAATGTAATTAATCGTATTCAGATTTTGCACTAACGTTTCTAATTCACCGTGTGGAGTTGAAAGCTATCTTCTTCTCTATTATATCAGGCAAATCTCTCTTTGTTTCTAATTCACCGTGTGGAGTTGAAAGTTTGCTTTATCTCTCTATATGAACGCAACCAGTCCGGTTTCTAATTCACCGTGTGGAGTTGAAAGCTAAGCATAACTTGCATACTGTCTAAATAAGCCCTTGTTTCTAATTCACCGTGTGGAGTTGAAAGTGGAACACTCTCCGCTACCTCAGTATCCATCGAGCCCCGTTTCTAATTCACCGTGTGGAGTTGAAAGTAAACGAAACCGCAAAGCAGAATTTGCTTGCTTTTGGTTTCTAATTCACCGTGTGGAGTTGAAAGAACTGCTACAAGAAAAGAAACCTGTTTTTAATCAAAGTTTCTAATTCACCGTGTGGAGTTGAAAGTTAATCACAAAATGCGCTCTCGGTCTATCAGTATAAGGTTTCTAATTCACCGTGTGGAGTTGAAAGTGTTTTTTGAATTTGTCAAGATTTGATTAAATGAATTGTTTCTAATTCACCGTGTGGAGTTGAAAGATTAGCTTACTCTGCTTAAGACTAAATCAAAATCAAGGTTTCTAATTCACCGTGTGGAGTTGAAAGCAAAACTTGTCTTTAGAAAATCTTTTTATTCAGCTTAAGAGTTTCTAATTCACCGTGTGGAGTTGAAAGTCTTGGGTTTTTACAAACTGCAGGAAGAATCTTTGGGTTTCTAAGTTTCTAATTCACCGTGTGGAGTTGAAAGAAAAATCTGCACGGACGAATAACATTGCTCTTCTTGGTTTCTAATTCACCGTGTGGAGTTGAAAGTACAAGGTCAACTTTTAAAATTTATAAACAAATAAAGTTTCTAATTCACCGTGTGGAGTTGAAAGCACCCCCTTTTTTAGTTTTTCTTTTCTCTTAATTATAAGTTTCTAATTCACCGTGTGGAGTTGAAAGGTCTTTCTTTTGTTTGAAACTTGATCTGCTAATTTCGTTTCTAATTCACCGTGTGGAGTTGAAAGCCCGACAAAATGCTCACAAACTTTCTCTTCGTCTTCGGTTTCTAATTCACCGTGTGGAGTTGAAAGTTCATTCGGGACTTGATCTGCTAAATTTTCAATGTAGGTTTCTAATTCACCGTGTGGAGTTGAAAGTATAAACTCAGTCTCTATTTTTTCTACAAAAAAACTTGTTTCTAATTCACCGTGTGGAGTTGAAAGAAAGAAACTCAACTTGAACTCTTAAACAAAAAAGAAGTTTCTAATTCACCGTGTGGAGTTGAAAGGTTCTTCTTTTGCATAGCTCCACCCCCTTTGGCTTTTTGTTTCTAATTCACCGTGTGGAGTTGAAAGTACAGCAAAAAACCTTCTGTAAGAGGCTGGGCATCAGTTTCTAATTCACCGTGTGGAGTTGAAAGTATGCTGATTTGTTAATCGAAGATTATAAACAAAATGGTTTCTAATTCACCGTGTGGAGTTGAAAGGCAAAACTTAGAAAACTCGAAAAAAGCCTGAAAAAAAACGTTTCTAATTCACCGTGTGGAGTTGAAAGGAAAAAAAGAGATGAAAGAACAGAAAAAGAATACTACGGTTTCTAATTCACCGTGTGGAGTTGAAAGCTCGTTTCGGTATAAAAATTCGAAAAGGGGTGATTTTGTTTCTAATTCACCGTGTGGAGTTGAAAGAAAAAAATTAAAAAAGTGGTTTTCTTATTATCTCGACGTTTCTAATTCACCGTGTGGAGTTGAAAGAGCAAAATCAGTCGGCTTGAGGACTTGCTTCGCTACTGGTTTCTAATTCACCGTGTGGAGTTGAAAGGAAAATATGGAACTTTCAGAACATATAAAAAGTGAAGGTTTCTAATTCACCGTGTGGAGTTGAAAGCTCAATGTATAACCTCATTAAGTCAGAGAGGCTTAAGTTTCTAATTCACCGTGTGGAGTTGAAAGCCTCACAGACATAGAATACTGCCTCCGCCCCTCCTCAGTTTCTAATTCACCGTGTGGAGTTGAAAGAAACTCAGCTAATCAAGCAATCAGCCAATCAGGCAATGTTTCTAATTCACCGTGTGGAGTTGAAAGTATTTAGTTGAGCGTGCTGGGGAGTATTATAGTGGGTGTTTCTAATTCACCGTGTGGAGTTGAAAGAAAATCTGAAGAGGTATCCTTATAACAGCTAAACCTGTTTCTAATTCACCGTGTGGAGTTGAAAGCTTTACTCTCTTCACATCTTCCTCACTCACTATAGAGTTTCTAATTCACCGTGTGGAGTTGAAAGTACTTGACAACTTGTCTCCCGACCGCAACTACACACTGTTTCTAATTCACCGTGTGGAGTTGAAAGTTGGAAAAAAGCTCTCTAATTTTGCTAACTGCTTGAAGGTTTCTAATTCACCGTGTGGAGTTGAAAGTCATCCATGACAGAATGACACTCCAGTTAAATCCTCAGTTTCTAATTCACCGTGTGGAGTTGAAAGCTTTGTCCCCCTCGTAGCCCTTTGTCAGAGCTTTAAGGTTTCTAATTCACCGTGTGGAGTTGAAAGCTCCTTTGCTTTCTTCTCAAGCTCCCGCACAACCTCGTTTCTAATTCACCGTGTGGAGTTGAAAGGAAAAATTTATGCGACGGTTTTCTAAACCTCTCATCAGTTTCTAATTCACCGTGTGGAGTTGAAAGAGGGCTAAGGGTCGGGCTAAGGCTATTTTGATATATCCGTTTCTAATTCACCGTGTGGAGTTGAAAGTTACATTACGCCCCACTACAACTGTTACTGTCCACAGTTTCTAATTCACCGTGTGGAGTTGAAAGAATATACTCGGGAGTTGGTATCTTGTCTCTTTTTTCAAGTTTCTAATTCACCGTGTGGAGTTGAAAGAATACTTTTTTAAAAACCTCAGTAATTCTTTTCTTCGTTTCTAATTCACCGTGTGGAGTTGAAAGATTCTTGAAGTGTTCGGCTTGTTCATACGGCAGAAGTTTCTAATTCACCGTGTGGAGTTGAAAGTTAAGATAGCAAGGCAAGGCAAGGCAAAACTAAAAAAGTTTCTAATTCACCGTGTGGAGTTGAAAGAAGTTGGCTTGTCAATAGATTGTGAAATTTTTCACAGTTTCTAATTCACCGTGTGGAGTTGAAAGTTTTCTTCATATGTAGAATAAGATACTCGGTAAATCGTTTCTAATTCACCGTGTGGAGTTGAAAGAGGCATCAATCCGTGGAACACAACTGGGGAATTTCTTAGTTTCTAATTCACCGTGTGGAGTTGAAAGATATCTATCAAATCCTAAAAGATCAAGCTCTTCAAAGTTTCTAATTCACCGTGTGGAGTTGAAAGCTCAACCATAGCTACACCTCCTCCTTTTTTATAATTGTTTCTAATTCACCGTGTGGAGTTGAAAGCTCTCTTTCTTTTCTTTCTGCACTCTATTTTAGCTGTTTCTAATTCACCGTGTGGAGTTGAAAGTGAGTAATTCCTGTAGAAGTAGTCCCTGTTCCTTTTGGTTTCTAATTCACCGTGTGGAGTTGAAAGATGCTTCTTTGGTAAAGAACATACAGAATTATTTAAGTTTCTAATTCACCGTGTGGAGTTGAAAGTCCTTACACTTAAGATACTCTACTGCTCTTTCAAGGCGTTTCTAATTCACCGTGTGGAGTTGAAAGACTCGCTTTTTTACCGTAAATCACCCGTTGCTAACTTGTTTCTAATTCACCGTGTGGAGTTGAAAGCTTTCTCTGCCCCACCAAAAAACTCAATATCACTTATCGTTTCTAATTCACCGTGTGGAGTTGAAAGTCAGTAGCCCACCCTAGCCAGTTTTCCCACCACCAAAGTTTCTAATTCACCGTGTGGAGTTGAAAGAGTCTCAGACATTCTGTATTGGACAACTTCTTTCAGGTTTCTAATTCACCGTGTGGAGTTGAAAGGTAATTGTGCTGTTATTCGGCGATATC
>Ga0080004_1104014_pt2 | contig 11653 bp, 11 predicted proteins | sample WasSprMetagenome_FD_69207 | JGI IMG/M metagenome (GOLD analysis project Ga0080004, IMG submission 69207) | Sulfidic aquatic microbial communities from Washburn Spring, Yellowstone National Park, USA - WS (SPADES assembly) (version 2) | ecosystem: Environmental > Aquatic > Thermal springs > Hot... | reverse complement strand
CCGAAAACTCGCGGTTCTGCCCGAGCCCCATGAGCTTTCCCGCTTCGCGAAATTGAAGGCTCGCTACGAGGCGGAGATCACCGATCGTCGGGCCAAGGCCCAGGCCCTGGCCGAAAAGCTTCAGGATGCGGAGTTCGTGTTCACCCGACGTGTGCACGACAAAAATAAGCTCTATGCCGCAGTGCGCGCCCACGACCTAGCCCAAGCCATCGCCGAACGTTTCGGAGAGGAAATCCCTGTTGATCACATAAAGCTTGAGCCGATCAATGAGGTCGGTGTCTATCCTGTGGAGATCCAGCTTTACGAGGGGATAAAGGCCACGGTGCGGGTGAAGGTGGAGCCTGCGGCCTGATGTTCCTCGGCCGCGTCATCCGGGCCGCCCTCGGCACAGGCCTCTCCCGTCTCACCGGGCTGGCCCGGGATGTGGCCATCGCTTACGCATTCGGGGCTTCTTCAAGCTACGACGCCTTTTTGGTAGGGCTATTCATCCCCCAGGCCCTGCGCCAGGTGATCGGAGAAGCTGGACTGGCTTCGGCATTCATCCCGGTCTACGCCAAGGCCAAAGCCCAGGGCGAAGGAGCTGCACTTGCTCGCTCCTTCCTTCGCCTTCTTCTTTTGTTCTTGCCGCCTTTGGCTCTTTTGGGAAGCTTCCTTGCCCGCCTTTATGTGCCGATCCTGGCCGCGGGTTTCCCTCCCGATAAGATGCAGGAGGCCATAAACCTCGCAGGTCTACTTTTCCCCCTCATCATTTTTGTTTCCCTTGCGGCATTTCAATCAGCTATCCTCAATGCTCATGGCCGCTTTTTTCTGCCCTCTTTGGCCCCAGCTATCCTCAACCTCGGGATGGTTGGCGGAGCTCTTTTTCTTTCCAAGGTTTTCAATCCGCCGATTTTGGGCCTGGTGGTTGGGACCCTGGCCGGCGGGGCCGGCATGGTCCTTCTCCTTATCCCCGCTTTTCGCCGAAATCTCGGCCCAAAAACCCAAGCTCCCCTGATCCACCCGGATCTTCGGGAAGTGGGCCAGCGCCTTCTCCCCTGCCTTGCTGGGTTGATGGTGGTGGAGGCCAATACTCTCGTGGACAATCGGCTTGCTTCCTATCTTCCTCACGGTTCGATCGCTACCCTGCAGTACGCTATGAGGCTCTTTCAGTTTCCGCTAGGGATTTTGGCGGTATCCGTGGCCACTGTGGCTTTGCCAGCTTTATCCGACCATTTCGTGCAAAAGGAAAGCGAGGCTTTTCGGCGCACCATGGGCCAAGGTTTTCTCTTGACCGCTGTCCTCATGGTCCCCTCTGCTTTGGGGCTTTGGGTTTTGGCCAAGCCCACGGTGGCTTTGCTTTTTGAGCGTGGGGCATTCGAGCCGGCCGACACCCTGCGCACCGCCCAAAACCTGAGCGGCTACCTTGTGGGACTTTGGCCCTATGCCCTGGTATACCTGTTTTCGCGGGCGTTTTACGCCCTGGGCCACCCAAGCCTCCCCCTGCTTGGCGGCTTCCTTTCCCTCCTTGTGAACATCGGGCTCAACCTCTGGTGGGTGCGGATCTGGGGAACTTTCGGTCTGGCCTTGGCCACAGGTGTTGCTGGCTGGGTGGATGCTCTCTTCCTTGCTGGGCTTCTTTGGCGGCAGGTGCCCGGCTGGATTCACTGGCCCCGCACCTTCGCCATCGTGACCGCTAGTTTCGCCATGACCGCAGCGGTATGGATAGTCTCGCTGGCCGCCTCGGCCTTCGGCCCTTGGGCACAGGTGTTTTTTGGTGTGGCTACGGGGCTTGTCGTTTATGGGGCCTTGCTTTGGCTCACCGGCCTTCTCCGCGGCCTCAGGGCCGGATGATGAGGCTGGTGTCCTCCGCTAGGGGTGGAAAAGTTCCAAGGAGGGCGCGCACAAACCGCCGATCGTCCGTGGGAATACGCCAGGTGGAAAGCCAGGTCCTCAGGGCCCGCGCGGCCGTTCTCACCGCTTCGCCTTCAACCTTCCCTTCCCGAACTAAGGGGACAATGGTCGAGCTCAGGGACTTGCCCAAGGGAGAGGGAGCGGCGGACACGAGGACGATCGGGCTCAGGGCCTGATCCAGGTCGGAAAGGGCCTGTTCCACCTCGGCATCCGTGGCAAAAGTTTTGTGGAGGAAGGCGGCGAGGATTTCCGCCAAGGCCCGGATATATGGCCAGGGAAGCTCGGGATTGGTCCTCTGCCAGGCGGCCCAGGCTTCCAAAAGCTCACGGCTCCGGCGCTCCCGCCAGCGCGCCTCCGCCTCCACCAAGTAGGGACAAGAAGGGACGCAGCGGATGCTTCGGCCCCGCTCCTTCCCACAACAACTGCTACAGATCCAGCGCTCTAAAGTGGGGCAGAACCTGTCACCAGTGCGCTGGCCGCAGAGGCTGCACCGCTCCGCTTTCAATGGCCGAACATCTCCCTGGCCTCTTTGGACATGCGCTCCGGGGTCCACCTTGGCTCCCAGACCAGGTTCACCTCCACGTCGTAACCTGTGAACCTCTCCCTGAGAACCTCTTCCACCTGGGCGGGAAGAAGGGCGGCCAATGGGCAGGCCGGGGTGGTAAGGGTCATGTCCACTACGATCCGGTTTTCCTCGACCTCTACGTCGTAAATGAGCCCGAGGTCTACCACGTTAATCCCGAGCTCAGGGTCCACCACCCTATCGCGGAGGACCGCCCGGACCTCCTCGGCCGAGGGCCGCACTAGCTCCCCCTCATCGCCACAAGATCAGCGATGGTGGTGTTCTCCAGCTCCTTTAAGAGCTGGGTTTCCAGGCGGTTCCAAAACGGCCAGGTTGGGCAGTTTTTGTCTACGGGCTGGACGCCAGCCCCCCGGCCCCGCAGTTGCCCATAGGCCAGCTCCAGGGCCTCGGGTTCCAAAGCCCGGATCACCGCGCCCACCTTGATCTCCTCTGGCTTCTTGGCGAGCTTATACCCGCCAATCCGGCCCTTTTGGGCCTCCACGAACCCCGCCCGGCGTAGATCCATGAGAATCCGCCGGAGGAAGGTCTCGGGAGCCTGGTAGACCTCAGCCAAGGTGTGGGCCGATTGGAAGCCTTCCCGGTTAGTGGCCAAGTCACAAAGCATCCGCAGTCCGTAGTAAATTCTTCTGCTCGTAAGCATAGCGGGCGTGATTTTAGCAACACTGGGCGTACCGCGCCACAAACTTCCAAGCCTCCTGGCGTGCCCAGGCGTCCGCCCGAAGAATCTGGTCCAAGCCATCCACAGGGCTTGGTTCATGGATGGAAAGGATGCGATCGATTCCTTCGGCGATGGCGGTGAAGGGGATTTTTTCGGCCAAAAAGGCCTGGACGAGGACCTCGTCGGCGGCGTTGGCCACCGCCGGCGCCGTCCCACCTTTTCTTCCTGCCTCCACCACCGTCCAAAACGCAGGATAACGATCGCGAGGGAGTTCTTGGAAGTGCAAAGCAAGGGGGGACAAGCGCAGAGGGAGCGGTGGGCCCAGCCGCTCAGGGTAGCTCAGGGCGGCACGGATGGGAATTCGCATGTCCGGGGTGGCCAACTGGGCAAGGATCGAGCCATCCCGAAGCTCCAACAGGGCATGCACGACGGACTCCGGATGAAGAAGGACACCAATCCTCTCCCAAGGCATCCCAAAAAGGTAATGGGCCTCGATGACCTCGAAGGCTTTATTCACCAAAGTCGCGGAATCCACAGTGATCCGCGGCCCCATCTTCCAGGTGGGATGGCTCAAGGCTTCCTTTGGAGTGACCGTGGAAAGCGTGGCTGGGTCGCGCTCGCGAAAAGGGCCACCGGAGGCAGTGATCCAGATCCGCTCCACTTCTTCCCGTTTCACCCCGGAGAAAAGTTGCCAAAGAGCGGCATGTTCGGAGTCCACAGGGATGATCTGGTCAGGAAAACGCCGGGTAGCCATGACCAGCTCTCCGCCTACTACCAAGGACTCTTTATTGGCTAGAGCTAGGCGTTTTCCCGCGCGTAGCGCGCTTAAGGTCGGGAAAATTCCGATTGCCCCAACTACCGCATTCACCACCAAATCCGCCTCCGGCAAGGACGCCAATTCTGCTAAGCCTTCAGGGCCGTAGCGCACCCTTGCCTTCGGCAAAAGCTCGGTTAACTTCTGAGCCTCCTCTGGTCCAGCCACAGCCAAATCTGCGACTTTGAATTCTTGTGCTTGTTGGGCTAAAAGCTCCACGTTTTTCCCGGCACCAAGGGCTATGACCTCAAACCGATCAGGATAGCGGCGGATTTCCTCCAGGGCTTGGATGCCAATGGAGCCGGTGGAGCCGAGGATGACGACCTTCATCCCACCGGCTGGGGGACAAGGTCAGCGAGGATTTTATCCACGTCCTCTTTATCCAGGGTTTCGCGCCGCAATAGTTCCTGCGCCAAACGATCCAGGGCTTCCCGATAGCGGTTGACTAGGCTTTTCGCCCGGTTATAGGCTTCAAGAACGATGCGGCGGATTTCCCGGTCGATGGCGGCGGTGAGCTCTTCGGAATGCTCGTCGCTTTTCACGATCTCCTCGCCCAAAAATACGTTGGTACGTTCTTTTCCGAGGCTTAAGGGACCGAGCTCCTCGCTCATCCCGTACTCCACCACCATGCGTTTTGCTAGCTCGGTGGCGTGCTTGAGGTCCTCGGCCGCCCCGGTGGTCTGGTCGCCGAACACCACTTCCTCCGCGGCTCGGCCACCCAGAAGCACGGTCAACCGGTCCAGGAGCTCGGACTTGGTGAGGATGTAGCGGTCCTCGGTGGGGAGCTGAAGGGCATAGCCCAAAGCGCCGATCCCGCGGGGGACGATGGTGACCTTTAGGAGCGGATCAGCGTTGGGAACGAGTTTACTCACCAAGGCATGGCCGGCCTCGTGGTAGGCGATCCTCCGGCGCTCCTCCTCCTTGATGTACATGCCTTTTCGGGCAAGCCCGGTGATCACTCGCTCCAGGGCTTCCTCGAAGTCAGCCATCTCGATGGCCGGTTTATTTTTGCGGGCCGCGAGGAGAGCAGCTTCGTTGCAGAGGTTCTCTAGATCCGCTCCAACGAAGCCGGGCGTGCGCCGGGCCAGAACACTCAAATCCACATCGGGAGCGAGTTTTTTATCCCTCGTATGCACCCGGAGAATCGCCTCCCTCCCATGGAGGTCCGGTGGAGGAACGACGATCTTCCGATCGAACCGGCCTGGCCGAAGGAGGGCTGGGTCGAGCACGTCCGGCCGGTTCGTGGCAGCGAGAACAATTACTCCGGTATCGCCCTCGAACCCGTCCATCTCCGCGAGGAGCTGGTTCAAAGTCTGCTCGCGCTCGTCGTGGCCTCCGCCGATACCAGCCCCGCGCTTCCGGCCCACCGCATCGAGCTCATCAATGAAGACGATGCAGGGCGCATTGGCTTTGGCCTTTTGGAACATGTCCCGAACCCTGGCCGCGCCCACGCCCACGAACATCTCCACGAAATCCGAGCCGGAAATGGAGAAGAAAGGAACTCCAGCCTCGCCAGCAATGGCCCGAGCAAGAAGGGTTTTCCCAGTTCCCGGAGGGCCAACAAGGAGGATTCCTTTGGGGATCTTCGCGCCAAGACGGGCAAATTTCCCGGGATTCTTGAGGTACTCCACGATCTCCTGGACTTCCTCCAAAACCTCATCGATCCCGGCTACGTCCTTAAAGGTGACCTTGGTGTATTCCTTGGTCACGAGTTTTGCCCGGGATTGGGTGAAGGTGAAGGCGTTTGTGCCCTGCATCCTCCGCATCATCCAGCTCCAGAAGGCGATAACGAGGATCACCGGGAGGATGTAGCCAAGGAGAGTAAGAAGCCAGCTTGAGCCGGATTGGGACTGGAATTGGATGGAAACCCCTTGGTCCTCCAAAAGTTTGACCAAGTCGTTATAAGTTGGTGAGCTTTCCGGCGGCCCTTGGGTGGAGAACCTTTCGCCAGTTTTGAGTACGCCCTCGATCTTTGTGCCTTGGATCACCACCTCCGCGACCTTCCCGGCCCGGACCTGCTCGAGGAAATGGGAATAGCTGAAGGAATTGACCCGGCCACTAGGGGCTCCCTGAAACAGCTGCACGAGCAAAAACACCACCAGGCCCAGCACCAAAAGGAAGGTGAGGAGCCTAAGGTTCCAAGGCGTTCCGATCGGTCTCTTCTCCATCACAATGCATTTTAGCCCTCAACCTTTGTGGGCTCAAACAAAGGGCTTCAGGATGGATCTACCGCCAAATTCCGGGGATAGCTGCGCCACACCGGGGGCAGTGCCCATCGAGGATGGCGTTTTCTAAAACATAAAATCCGTGGCGGCGAACAAGAGCCCGGCCACATGAAGGGCAAAATGTGTCCTCCCCCTCGCCTGGCACGTTTCCAAGATACACAAAATGGAGGCCTACGGAAAGCCCTATTTCCCGGGCCTTACGGAGGGTAGCAATTGGGGTAGGAGGAAGATCCCAAGCCTTGTAGGCCGGGACGAAACGGGAGATGTGCCATGGGATATCCGGGGAAATTCCCGCGAGAAACTCCGCGATCCACCGCAATTCTTCGGGGGAATCGTTCCGGCCGGGAATCACCAGGGTCGTCACCTCCACCCAGATCCCGGCCTCCCACATGCGGCGGATCGTGTCCAAAACAGGCTGGAGGGAGGCCCCACAAAAGCGGCGGTAAAAATCCTCGGAAAAGCTTTTGAGATCCACGTTGGCCGCATGAAGCCAGCCCTTGGCCTCCTCGAGGGCCTCCTCGGTCATGTAGCCATTGGTGACAAAAATGTTCTTGAGCCCTTCTTGCGCGGCAAGGATCCCGGTATCGCGGCAGAACTCAAAAAAGATCGTGGGCTCGGTGTAGGTGTAGGAGATGGAGCGGGCCTGGGTTTCCTGCGCGGCTTCCACGATCTCCTGGGGTTCTACTTCCTCGCCCACAATGCGGCCGCCGTGTTCCCGGGGGAACTGGGAGATTTCGTAGTTCTGACAGAAGTCGCAGCGGAAGTTGCAGCCCACCGTGGCGATGGAGAAGGTTCCTGTTCCGGGAAGGAAATGGAAGAGGGGCTTTTTCTCTACGGGATCGAGGGCTTGGGAGACGAGGCGGCCGTACACCAGGGAATAGAGCTTTCCGCCGCGGTTTTCCCGGACCATGCAGACTCCCCGGCCGCCAGCCGGGATGACGCAGCGGTGGGCGCAGAGTTTGCAGCGCACCCGGCCTTCGCCCGCTTCCTCCCAAAGCATGGCCTCCCGCATGGCACCCCCATGCTATTCCTTCTTCCCCCATCCGCCAAATTTTGGACATTCGTCACTTTTTGTTGACGCCCGCGTCCCTTTCGCCCTACAATGCAGGCTAACTCGGGCACAAAAGGAGGTGATGGTCGGAAAAAAGGCCTTTCGAAAAGTTTGGCGAGGGAAGGAGGTTAAATGGTGCGCAGAGTTCTTTTTGCCCTTTTCCTCTTTAGCGGATTGGCATTTGGGCAGACCCTGAGCGGCAGTTGGTCCGCAAAAATTTCCCTCCTTCCTCCACCGGTGGCCCTGAGCTCCACAGAATTTGAGCTTTTCGGCACAATGGCCGGATGGAAGGTGGTAGGGAAGGCGGAGTTTTTCGGGACCGACGGCTGGGTCTGGCAGACGCTTTCGGCTCAAGGCGAGCTTGGGCCGGTTTCCTCCGAGTGGACCCTCCTCTTTGGCCCGCTGGCCCCGGCTTTCCTCTACGCCCTGGGTAAGACAACCCTAACGTTCTCCGGGATCGACCTCACCCTCTGGTCGGCAATGGTAGGACCGAATGCTTCCGGCGTTTTCACCGGCGGGCCTTCAGGTGGAACGGTCCTGGAGTTCGGGTACAAGTTGGACGGCCTAAAAATTTCTGGGGAACTGGGTTTTGGCGCCCGCAAGCAGGACTTCACCCTCGTTTACACCGGCGTCGGCACCTACACGAAGATTTTCCCCGTGGATCCCTTCCCCGGCGGGTTTGAGTTCCGCTACCTGAAACTCTCCGCGGAGGGCGTGCCCCTCTGCTGCGGGATCTCCCTCGATCTCGGGTTCTCCTTCACGAAGGAAGGGTTTGATGAGTTCTCCGCTACCCTCAAATCCATCCCCATTTGCTGCGGGATCTCCTTCGACGCAAGCGTGACCTTCACTACCACGCAGAAGACCGTAGCGATCAAACCCAAGTGGGAGGGGATTACCGGCTGCTTAACGGTTTACGGCGACGCCAGCTTCCAGGAGCCTGGCACAGTCCAAGGGATCGAGATCTACGGGTTCAAGGTACGCTGCGATCTTGCCGAATGCAACTACTTTGAGATCCTCACGGCCTTCGACGCGGCCAAGGTCGAGGAGATTTTCGAGAAGGACATCTTCCAAAACGACGAATATGAGTATGTGGCGTTGGGCTTCTGCGGCGCGGGCTGCTGCGGAGGGAAGTGGCAGCTTGATCTTTCCGCGTACTTCAAGCGCGCGAGCGGCACCCTCTTTGGCCTGAGCCGGATCCTCGCGGACTTCTCCCTCCCCATTATGGCGAACCTCACGGTGGAAGCGGGGCTCTCCGCGCCGGTGGGCGGGCTGGCTTCCCTCACCGTGGGCTGGACCTTCACCTTCTGAGGACGATTCCCAGGCCCTTACTTAACCTAGTAACCACTTGAACCGCTTTCCCAAGGATGCAGAAGCTATACTTATGACATGGACTTCGCAGAGATTGAAAAGCGGTGTGAGGAAATCCTGCGCCGGGTTCCGCCGAGCGTGACCGTTTTGGCGGCCACGAAGGACCGCTCACCCCAAGAAATCCGGGCCGCGCTGATTGCAGGAATAAAACACATCGGCGAAAACTACGTCCAGGAAGCAGAGAAAAAGAAAGCGCAAATTCCCGAGCCCGCAACTTGGCACATGATCGGACACCTTCAGAAGAACAAGGCCCGAAGAGCCACCCTCCTTTTCGATTGGGTCCAAACCGTGGACTCCCTGGAGCTCGCCCAAAAGCTCGATCACGCTGCTTCGCAAGCGGGGAAAATTCTGCCCGTCCTCATCGAGGTGAACATCGGCTGCGAGCCCCAAAAGTCCGGAGTCCTTCCCGAAGGTGTTTTTCCCTTGGCCCAAGCCATAAAGGGGCTTCCCAACCTGAGGCTCCGCGGGCTCATGGCCATCCCACCCGCTCCCAAAAATCCGGAGGATTCCCGGCCGTATTTTCGGGCCATGCGCAAGCTCTTTGAGGAACTCAAAAAGGAGGGCTTTGACCTCGATACCCTTTCCATGGGAATGAGCGCCGATTGGGAAGTGGCCATCGAGGAAGGCGCGACGATGATCCGCCTCGGTACCGCTCTTTTCGGCCCGCGTTCGCCTTCTTTCTGATTTTCCGCTTTAGGAGGAAAGCCATTCCCCGCTAAAATTGGGCGTTTCTATGCCCAGGTATTTCGGAACGGATGGAGTGCGGGGAAAAGCGGGTTTTGAGCTCACGGTGGAGCTCGCGCTGAGGCTAGGGAGGGCGGCGGGCAGGGCTTTTCGGCCGAAAAGGGTGCTTTTGGCGCGGGATACGAGGGTTTCCGGGCCGGCTTTGAGCGCGGCCGCTGCCGCGGGCTTGGCCGCCGAGGGCTGCGCCGTCTTCGACGCGGGAATCCTCCCTTCGCCCGCGGTCTCCCACCTCCTCCCGCGGGAAAAATTCGACCTTGGACTTGTGGTCTCCGCTTCCCACAACCCTCCGGAAGATAACGGCCTCAAATTCTACAACCCCGAAGGGTATAAGCTTTCCGTGGCTGAGGAAGAAATGGTGGAAGCCTCTTTGGCCGCCGAAGAAAATGTGGATCCCCTGGGCTTTGGGGGAATTCGCCCTTGGCCGGAGGCCCAAAACCGCTACCTTGCGCTCCTCCGCTCCTTTGTCCCGGATCTTCGGCTTTCCGGGCTTAGGATCGTGGTGGATTGCGCCCACGGCGCCACCGCGGCCGTGGCGCCCGCCGTTTTTGGGGAACTCGGTGCTTTTGTGCGCTTTTTAGGCGCGGAACCCGAGGGCTCGCGGATCAACTCCACCGGTGCCGCAGCTACGAGCCTTCTTCAAAAAACCGTGCGCACCGAGGCTTTCGATCTTGGGATCGGATTCGATGGCGATGGCGACCGCGCTGTTTTCGTGGATGAGACGGGAACCATCGTGGAGGGCGATCAGCTCCTTGCAGCTTTGGCTCCGTATCTTCTTTCGTGGGGGGAAATTCGCGCGCCGGCGGTGGTTTTCACCGTGCTTGCCAACATGGGCACGGAGATTTATCTCCGCGAGCGGGGTTTTGAGGTCCTTCGGGTTCCCGTGGGCGACCGAAATGTGGCCTGGGCCATGCGCGAAAAGGGGGTAGATCTTGGTGGCGAGCCCTCCGGCCACCTCATCTTCCGGCGCTACACCGTCACCGGCGACGGAATCCTCACCTCGCTTCTTGTCCTTTCCTATCTTCGGCGGCTGGGCGTTTCCCTGCGGACGCTCGTGGAAAAAGTTCCCATCTTCCCCCAGGTGCGGGAGGACGTTCCCGTGGGCGATAAAAACCGGGTGATGGCGAATCCCGCGGTTCAGAAGGCCATTGTCTCTGCGGAAAAGAAGCTTGCGAGAAAAGGCCGAATTGTGGTGCGGCCTTCGGGAACGCAGCCCTTCGTGCGCATTATGGCCGAGGGGCCTGAGGAAGCGGAGCTAAAGCGAATCGTAGCGGAGGTAGCGGAAGCCGTGCGCGCCGCCGATCTCAGCCGCAGCAGCGCCAGCGCTTAGGCTTTTCCTCGGCCAGATAACGCTCGGGATTCTTTTCGAATCTCGCTTTGCAACCGGGCGCGCCGCAGAAGCAAGGAATTGGTCACCACCGTCACCGAAGAGGTGGCCATCGCGATTTCCGCGAGCACCGGATACATCCACCCCACCACTGCCAGCGGGATCATCACCACGTTGTAGAAAAAGGCCCAGAAGAGGTTCTGGCGGATTTTGCGGAAGGTGGCCCGGCTCAGGTTGATCGCCTCCACGACGCCCGAGAGTTCCCGTGACCATCGCCGTCCGGATGCCCATCCGGTGGAGCGCCTCCACGGCGGCCCGGGCGTCCTCTTTGAGCGTGTCCGCGATGGCAATAACGCCCAGGAGTTGCCCGTCGGCGGCGACCAGCACGACGGTCTTCGCTTCCTCCTCCAGCCGCCGGAGCGTCTCCGCCACCGGCGTCAGGTCCACGCCCTCCTCCTCCATCAGCCGCGAGGAGCCGACCACCACCCGCTTCCCGTCCACGGTCGCAGCCACACCCCGGCCCCGCTGGGCAACGAACCGGGTTGGTTCGTCCAGGGGAATCCCCAGCGCCTCCGCCCGTTCCACCACCGCCCGCCCCAGCGGGTGCTCCGACCCCCGTTCCGCCGATGCCGCAAGGTACAGGAGTTCCCGCCCGTCCACTCCCCCGGCGGGGACGACGTCGGTCACTTCGGGCCGGCCCTTCGTGAGGGTCCCCGTCTTATCAAAGACCACTACCCGCACGTCCTTGAGGGTCTGGATGGCCTCGCCGGAACGGATGAGGATGCCCCGTTCGGCCCCCATTCCACTCCCGACCATCAGCGCGGTGGGGGTCGCCAGCCCCAGGGCGCACGGACAGGCGATGACCAGAACGGCGACGGTGGAGATGATGGCTAAGGTGACGGTCCCCAGGTTCGGGTTGACCCAGGGCAGGAAGGAGCCCGCCGTCACCAGGGTCCGCATGAGATTGGGGAACGCCAGCCAGGCGATCAGGGTGAG
>Ga0080004_1212601_pt1 | contig 11658 bp, 8 predicted proteins | sample WasSprMetagenome_FD_69207 | JGI IMG/M metagenome (GOLD analysis project Ga0080004, IMG submission 69207) | Sulfidic aquatic microbial communities from Washburn Spring, Yellowstone National Park, USA - WS (SPADES assembly) (version 2) | ecosystem: Environmental > Aquatic > Thermal springs > Hot... | reverse complement strand
CAGAAGCGCTGCCCTCCAGAAAATTTCTGTTTCACCATTCGCTACTCGCCGCCGTTTCGCCATTCGCTGCCGTTTCCTGACTTGCCGATTTGCCGATTTCACGATTTGCCGATAAGATTCGGCTCAGCAGGAGCCTCCCCCTCCCAAATTTCCCACTCTATTTCGTCTCCGAATGGTTTACGGCACAATTACGACAGCGCTTTTTTGGAAAGGAGGCGGCTTGAAAGATGGCGGAGCGAAAAGTGCGTGTGGGAGTAGTGAGTTTGGAGCATGTCCATGCTCCGGGGCTAATTCGTGCTTTTCAGGAACACCCAAAGGCTGAAGTCGTCGCTATCGCCCACGAAGATTTGGAAGAAGCCCAAAGGGTCTCCGAGCAAATGCAAATCCCTCGCGTTTACTTGAGCGTGGAAACGATGCTTGACAAGGAACCGTTGGATGCAGTTTTGTGCTGCGCAGCCAACGCAAAACACGCTTCAATTGCCGAACTTGTCTTAAGCAAAGGCTTGCCCTTGTTCGTTGAGAAACCGATGAGTGCGACTGTTGCTGACGCCCGCAGGATGCTTTTAGCCGCACAAAAATCTGGCACCATTTTGATGGTCAACTATCCCAGCACTTGGAACCCAGCACTTCACAAGGTCAAGCAACTCCTTGACGACGGCGCAATTGGTCATCCAGTTTACTTTCGTTGGAGGGCGGGTCACCGCGGTCCTTTGGCAGGGTTGCCGCCCGACCAACAAGCGAAATCTTGGTGGCACCAACGGCTTTTGGGAGGCGGGGCTTTGCTTGACTTTTGTTGCTACGGTGCGAACATCTCCCTCTGGTGGTTTGGGCAAATGCCTTTGAGCGTTATCGGAGTTGCGGATAGACTGGCTAAACCTTTCGGCGATGCGGAAGACAACGCAGTCCTCGTCGCCCGTTATCCCAACGCTTTTGCTGTCTTGGAAGCATCTTGGAGTCAAGGAGGGGCAGTTCCCGGAGGTCCGCTCGTGGTCGGAACTGAAGGGGCAATGACAATCACCCAACGAGAAGGGCAAGCGGGAGTTTTGTTGACCCGTGATGGCAAAGAGGAGTTCATCGCCGCTGACCCTCTGCCGCCTCACTTCCAAAACGGCGTCGCCCACTTCCTTTCTGCCTTGCTTGAAGGGACGCCGCTGCACGAAACTGTTTCCCCCGAATTCAATGTGGGAGTTCAAGCGATTTTGGAAGCCGGGATGATTGCTGCCCGAACAGGAACGGCTGTCAATCCGAGATTGTTGTGAGGCGTGAAGCGTGAGGCGTGAATCGTGATGCGTGAAGCGTGAAAAAGTTTTCGGAGTTGAGCCTGCAACTGAAAGGGCGGTGATGGAAAATGGTGCGTAAGGCATTGGTCGCTGGTATGTTTTATGCTCGCGACCCCAATGGGTTGCGGAGGCAACTACAGGAATGTTTCACCCATCGTCTCGGTCCCGGCTCAATTCCGACGCCTAACGAACAAGGTCAACGGCGAATAATCGGATTGGTCGCACCTCATGCAGGTTACATGTATTCAGGGATGACCGCTGCAAGGGCGTATGCTGCCCTCGCTGAGGATGGCGTCCCACAAGTTGCAATCATATTCGCGCCAGCACACCATCACCCGGGTGCACCTTTCGCAGTTTGGACGAGAGGGCAATGGGAAACGCCTATCGGTGCGCTGACCGTTGACGAGGAACTCGCAACGGAACTGGCAAAAGCAGGCGACGGCTTCAGGGAAGATTTTGAGCCTCACTTGGGCGGCTTTGGCTATGGCGAACACTCCATTGAAGTCCAACTCCCGTTCCTGAAGTTCGTTTTCGGTGACCGAACACCCTCAATCGTTCCCATTTGCGTTTCAAGCCACAACTTCAACCAACTTTGCAGCGCAGGCAAAAAACTCGCCGAGGCAATCACGCGACTTCAACGAGATGCCGTCATCATCGCCAGTTGCGACTTCACCCACTACGAACCGCAAGCAGTTGCTGAAGTTCACGACCGTGAGGCACTGAACAGGATAATCGCCCTTGACAGTGAAGGTCTGTGGCAAACTATCAGACGCTACCCAAGCCAATCCGATGTTTTGGTTGCGATCCCGATGATTGAGGCTTGCAAGCAACTTGGTGCGAAGGAAGGGAAATTGCTGGGTTACAGCACTTCAGGTAGCGTCACCGGCGATTTGGCTCAAGTCGTTGGCTATGGAGCGGCTGCAATTTTGCGCTGAGTGAGAAGGAGGGATGCAAAAAGTGCGAGGGCTAATTTGCCTTTGGTGTCTTTCGCTTTTGTTTGTCGTTGGGTGCGAAAGGATAAAGCGGGGCGAGGTCGCTGTTCAACCCGCTGAAGTTGTCAAAGCGCCAAAACCGAGAGTCAAACTGGAAAAGGCAAAACCGCCTCAACCCGAAGTTGCACAGAAACCGACTGTGCCTGAGACTGCAGCGCCTGAAACCGCTGCTCCTGAGACTGCTGCGCCTCAGCCGACACCGCCTGAGGCAACCCAACCTGCGACTGCCCAACCAACTCCAACCCAGCCAACTCCTCAACCAACTACACCTCAACCTGCACCTAAGCCGGAAGTTGCCCAACCTTCAACGCCGACAGCCGCCGAAGTTGCAGCGGTCAATTTTGCCGATGAAGCGAGAAGCGTTCGGGCAAGTGCTGATGCCCTCCACAGCCAATTTGACCGCCTCCCTGTAGGCGAAATTCGGTCAAGGCTGTTGCTCCTTAACCAAGCCGTCAGCGAACTTGAGGTTAGGTCGCCTGCACTCGTGCTTTGGCGAACCGCCTTGAGGCTTGAAGTCACGAGCAAAGCACCTTACCCCGATGTCGCATCCGCAAGGGCTTGGATAGCAAGGGCAAGGGCAATCTTGACAGAGCAAAAAATCGGTCTCACGGCTCTGGCAAACGCTGAAGCGGCGTTGAAAACGGGAGATTGGAAAGGCGCAGCAACAGCGCTGAGAGACGCCGCTAATCGCTTGAAGGCTCCCGAGCAAGCGGAGGCTTTGACCCAAGCGAGGATTTGTTTGCTCAACGCACTGGAAGCGTTAGAGCGGCAAAAGAGCAGCGTCGCAAAAGCAGAAGTTGGCGAGGCAGTCAAAGCCCTTGACAGGTTGATTGCATCGCTACCGTGATGGGACAAGGGGCACGGGACAAGGGACACGAGATGAGGTAGATGGGGAATGAAGGTCGTAACAGTGACTCTCAACCCGGCGGTTGACAAAACCCTCGTCATCCCAGATTTCCGCCTTGAGAGAGTCGTCCGCGTCAGCGAGGTCTTCGTCTACCCGTCAGGCAAAGGGGTCAATGTCGCAAGGGTTTTGGTCAGGCTTGGGGTTCCAGTAATTTGCCTCGGTTTCGTTGGCGGTTACGCGGGAGCATTTTTGGCTGATGGGCTCTCCCGCGAGGGCATTGAACACGATTTTACGACTGTCGCCGACGAAACCCGCATCAACTTGACAATCCGTGATCCCAAAACGGGTTTGGAAGTCCACTTAGTTGAACCCGGCTCCCGCATAAGTGAGGGGGATTGGTATCGTTTCGTGGAAACTTACGAGCGGCACTTGAAAGAGGCAAGTTGGGTCGCTTTGTGCGGTTCGCTCCCGCCGGGTGCACCTTCAGACAGTTACGCCCAACTTATCCAACTCGCTCACAAGCACGGTGTCCCATGTGCCCTCGACACCAGCGGTGATGCCCTACGCAAGGGCGTTGAAGCAGTTCCTGAAGTCATCAAGCCCAACAGGCAGGAGTTGGTGGATTTAGTTGGCGAGCAAGTGGACAGTGACAAAAAGTTACTTGTCTCAATTTGCAGGCTTCACCAACTCGGCATCAAAACTATCGTCGTCTCACTCGGCAAAGATGGCGCTGTCGGAAGCGACGGGCAAAGTTTGCTGAAAGCAACGCCACCACCCGTTCAGGTCGTCAACACTATCGGTTCAGGCGATGCGCTTTTGGCAGGTCTAATTTTCGCTTTGGTGAAGGGACTTCCCTTCAGCGAGGCGTTAAAGTTCGCTGTCGCAACTGGAACGGCGAACACCCTCGTTGACGGTCCCGGCTACATTGACATCAAAACGCTCCACGAAATCTTTGGGGAAGTCAAGGTTCAAAGACTTCTGTAGCGAGTGGCGAATAGCGAGTGGCGAGTAGTTTCGCAGGGCAGTGCTACTGCACTACTGGAAATTCGTTTAGGCTGAACATTGCACTCCGCACTCAAACTTGGCTCACCGGGAGGTTCGCCCTCCCAAAAGGTGGCGTCGCCTTTCGTGGGCAACAGGCGTTGAAAATGCTGCAGGAGTGCCAAGTTGATGCTGCGGAAAACTCAGACGAAGGGAAGTGGGTGATGGCGGATGGAACCTGCAGAAAGGCTTATTATCGCTTTGGATTTTGATGACCGCGACAGTGCTTTGAGGCTTGTGGACAAGTTGGGCGATTTGGTTACTCGCTACAAAGTCGGCTACAGGCTCTTGACCGCTGCTGGCTTTGAAATTTTGAGCGAGTTAGCCCAGAGGGGCAAATGGATTTTTTGCGACATGAAACTGCACGACATCCCAGCGACGGTCGCTGGGGCAGTCCGTAACTTGGCTGCTTACAGGGTCGGCTCAATTTCCCTCCACGCATCCGGCGGGAGCGCTATGCTCAAAGCAGCAGTTCATTCAATCCAGAACCTTGCCTATCGCCCTCAACTTTGGTGCGTGACGGTTTTGACCAGTTTGGATGACGCTGTAGTCCAAAACGAGTTGCTTGTGCCCTACTCTGCTGAGGATTTTGCGGTTCACCTCGCCCGAATCGCCCGCTTCTGCGGTTGCGATGGCGTTGTTGCGTCGGGTAACGAGATTGAACGCATAAAGGAAAGTTGTGGCGAAGATTTCATCGTTGTCGTCCCCGGAGTCCGACCTTCATGGGCGGAGAAGCATGACCAGAAAAGGGTCATAACGCCAGCAGAAGCGGTAAAACGGGGCGCAGATTTCCTCGTCATAGGGCGTGCGGTGACGGAAGCTGATGACCCAGTGAGCGCTTTCATGCGAATTGTTGATGAAGTCCGCTGAAGGTTGTGAGTTGCGGGTTAAGTGTTCAAGGCATGGCAGCCCGATCCGGCTTCTCTTCTGGCGTTGCGGCACGGGGCAAGTTTTCTGTCGGAATTGCGTTGGGGTCTGGAATCGCAGGCAAGTTAGCCAGTTCAATCTCTCCAACTCCAACAGCACGAGGCAACCTTGAAAACTCCTCAAGTTCTGCAATGACCTTCTGGCAATACTCCCTCAAATGCGGACCCGCCCACCTTGCAAGCCTTCTCAACTTCGGCAAAGCCTCAACCGCCTTCAACTCCCTCAAAGCCCAAACAGCATTGAAAACCCAATCCCTTTGCCTTCCGTCCAACAAGCCTGTAAGCGCTGCAACTATCTCTGACCGATACTCCTTCGCCAGTTCAAAAAGGGCGTTTTTGTCCTGCTCTTCCACCACCTTCCTGAAAAGTTCAACGATTTTGGGTTTCAGTTTCATCAACGCCTCTTCCGCCCAATCGCGGACTTTCCACCGCCAACGCTTTTTGAATTCATCCTCCGTGACCGCTATTCCTTTCGCAAACATCTTTTCATCAGCAGGTCGGTCAGAAATCAAATTGCCGAGAAACGGGACGAGAACTGGGATTGCCTTCTGGTCTCCGATTTCGCCCAAAGCCCAAATTGCAGCAACCTTTTCAACTTCTGGGACTGCCTCGGATTTGAGAAACTCAATGAGGGGTTCAACGGCTTCTCGTGCCTTCAACCTACCAAGCGCAAAAATTGCCAACAAAGAAGCGGGTTTTACCGCAAGGGTTGACGCAAATTTTAGTCTGGCTTGAAGGATTTACAAAAGGTTTGGCACGACTTTTTCGCCTTCCGAGAGAACTTGGTCAAAAGCCCTCGCCCATGCTTTGAAGGAAACATACCGACTTAGGGACAAAACCTGCCAAGAAATCTGATCGAACCGAGTCTCACTGATTCTCTGCAAGAACAAAAAAACGCTGACAATCACAAACGGAAAGAGAAGCAGCCATAGCAGCATGGGAAAGATAGCCAAAGGGCTTGCAACCACAATAAGCAGGAACAAGAACACGCTCCACACTTCAAGATGCTTTCTCAGTTTTCCCCGTTCCTTTGCACGGGTCACGCGGGAAACGAACTCCCACCACCGAAACTTGAGTTTCAAGAGTTTCTGCCTTCCAGCCGCCGACAGCCTTTTTAGGCTTTGGGCAAAACCTTTCCATCCAGATTCCTTCATCGCGGTTCACCCACTGATTCGCTGCCAGCAAACATTTTGCCACCAAGACGGTTTAAGGTTCACCCGATGCCGAACAAGTTTAGGTTCTCAACCGCTGACAGAAACCAGCGGCGTGAGCGTTTTTCGCAGCGTTAGGGAAAGCCCCACACTTTCACATCGCTTCAGGGGCACTTACGCCGAGAAGGCTTAGAGCGTTGCGGATTGTCACTTGCGTTGCTTTGACGAGTGCCAGCCTCGCTGCGCTGAGTTTCACATCGTCGCCGAGCACACGGCAGCGTTCGTAGAAGTCATGGAACTTGTCGGCGATTTGAAGGGTGAACTGGGTGAGCAAGTGGGGCGAGAATTTTTCAGCGGCTTCCCTGACAGTCTCCGGGAAGCGAGCAATTGCTTTCATCAACCGCCTCTCCATTTCGTCGCTGAGCAATCTCAGGTCGGCATCCCTGTATTCGCCTAAAGCGGGGTGATTTCGCTTTTCGGCTTCCCGGAAAATGCTGCAACATCTGGCATGAGCATACTGGACATAGAAGACGGGGTTCTCTTGCGATTGTTTGACCGCGAGGTCAAGGTCAATGTCCAAGTGGGTGTCAGCGCTTCTCATGAGGAGGAAGAAACGGGCTGCGTCTTTCCCAATCCAGTCAAGCAAGTCGTCAAGGGATACGATTTCGCCTGCCCTTTTGCTCAGCCTGACGGTTTCACCTCCCTTGACCAGTCGGACGAGTTGGTAAATCACGATTTTCAGCCAATCTTCATCTTCCCGCTCAATTCCCAAAGCCTTCAAAGCGGCGTGCATCCTCGGAACATGCCCGTAATGGTCAGCGCCCCAAACATCAACGACGAAAGCGTAACCACGCTCGTGCTTGTAGATGTGATAGGCGATGTCTGAAGCAAAGTAAGTTGGAGCGCCCGTGCGCCTGACGAGGACTTCATCCTTTTGGTCGCCGAAGTCGGTCGTTCGCATCCAAAGAGCGCCCTCTTCCTCGTAAGTCAAGCCTTTCCGCTTGAGCAACTCAATGGTTTGGGCGACGCGTCCCGAGTCGTAAAGCCATTGCTCACTGACCCAATTGTCGTAAACGATTCCGAACCGCTCAAGGACTGACTTATGCTGGGCGACAATTTTCTCCCGCGCCAAGTCAAAGAACTTGCGCCTCCTCTCTTCCGGCGGCAAGTTCACGAAAGCGTCGCCATATTCGTTGACAATTTCTCGGGCAAGTTCAATCACATACTCGCCCTTGTAGCCTTCCTCCGGGAACGGGACATCGTAGCCGAGCAACTGCAAGTATCGTGCTTCCAACGATTCGCCGAAGTTTTGGACTTGGGTTGACATGGTGACATCGTTGATGTAGTATTCGCGCTCAACTTTGTAGCCGATGGCTGAGAGCAAATTGGCGATGGCGTCGCCCAATGCGCCGCCCCTTGCGTTCCCGATTTGGAGTGGACCTGTCGGGTTAGCACTGACGAATTCCACCTGAACCTTTTTGCCCTCACCGATGTCCCAATGCCCAAACTTCTCGTCCTTTTCAATCGCTTCCCTCACAGCCTCATGAAGCCAATCATCGGTCAGGAGGAAGTTGATGAAACCGGGATGTGCAACTTCAGCCTTCCGAACGAGGTCATTCGGCGGTAAGTGTCGGATAATTGCGTTTGCGATTTCCATCGGGCTTCGCTTCATTGGTCGAGCCAAGACCATTGCGATGTTAGTTGCGAAGTCACCGAACTCCTCTTGAGGTGGCGGCTCAACCATGAAATTGGGCAACTCACTCAACTCGGGCAAATCTCCACTTTTCATCGCATCGGCAACAGCCTGTTTCACCAAAGCAAAAAGTTGTTCCCTGACTTGCCTCATTTGGGTCACCTCGCCGTCAAGGTTTGTGGCATTAGAAGATGAACCGAGGGAAACCGAAGGCGTTGGCTATAAGGTTAACGCCCCAAAGGCTAAGCCATGCCCCAGTCAAGACCTGCAAAAATCCCATGTTCCACATTTGCCAGATCAAAGGGAGCGTTCGGAAAGGTTGGTGCTGAAAACGGGCAAGCAGTTCCTCGCCCGCTTTCAGACCGCTTCTGAGTTGATGGGGTTTGGGGCGCTTGACGGTGAAAATCCGCTGAAGCCACATGCCCAACTGCCTCCAGAAAAAGGCAGCCAAGACAACCAAAGCAATTTTGACGGACGGCGAAATGTTGCTGACCAAAGCAGTGCTGACCAAAATCACCAATGCCGCCAAGTTCGTCCCGCAACGAGGGTGTTCTAAAGGCATCCGCGAAACCGCTTCGGGAGTCAAATCCTCGCCTTGTTCAATGGCATGGACGACTTGGTGTTCGGCGCCATGATAGCCCGTCAGGGGAAGCAACTTCAGCAGGACGAAAAACAGCAAGATTTCAAACCAAGGCAAAGTGTCTAACAGCCACATAAACGGCGTGCTTCCAAAGCCCGTCAGGTACGGGATGAAGAGACCTGTCCCGTAAGCGCTTCCCCAAATCGGTCTCAAGAAAGCATCGGTCAAATACAAACCAGCCAGAACCAGAACTCTTGCTGCAACCAAACAAAGCGCCATGGCTATTCCTGTCGCGACAAGCGCCAAGTCGCCGACGCCGCCACGATGGTTGCCTGTTGTGAGGTAAACACCGAAAGGCGTTGCCATCCCCCCTATTCGTTGCGGTCTCAACCCTCTCAACAAGACGCTCACGACATCAGCCTTAGTCACCATTCCTTGCAACCTTCCATCCATCCCAACTACAGGCAGTGCTTGCAAGCCTTGCGTTTTCATCAGCCAAGCAGCGTATGAGAGGGGAGTGTCCGGGGAAACCGGCTGAACGGTCGGGCGCATCAAGTCAGCCACCTTCAATTCGCGATGTGAGTTGAGTGAGACAGAGAGAAGGGTGTCCTCGTCGATCATGCCGACAACCATGCCATCTTGGAGGACAGGAAGCATTGGGCACCCAGATTTCCTCATCGCCTCCGCTGCTTTACCGACCGAATCCGTCACTTGAACGAACGGACAAGGGCGGGCTATGTCTCCAACTCGCATCTTCTTTCATCACCTTTGCAAAACTCTTCGGCGCTAAAGTTTGGACGCAACCAGATGCCCGGCGGGCATTAACAATTTTGAAGCAGTCGCCGTTGCAGTGACAGTAATTTGCGCTAAAATTTTGCAGCGCCGTTTAGTTACGGGACTCGTCCCCTCTCGTGGTCGGAAAATCGCTTAGACTAAACCCGAAACCATTGGCTAAAGCCGGTAGCACGGTTAGTTTCGGAACACCTGTTGAAGGAGGGTAAGCGAACCATGTGGCGATGCGAAATCTGCGGTAAAAGCGGGATGAACAGTTACCGGGTGAGCCACTCAAACAAGCACACAAAAGTTTGGCTGAGAGCAAACATCCAGAAAGTCCGAGTCCGCGTGAACGGTGGCGTCAAGCGGATGAAAGTTTGCACCTCCTGCCTCAAAAAGGGGAAGGTCATCAAGGCTGCTTAGCCTAACGAAACTCATGGGCGCCTATGTCTGGTTTCGGACCGCGCGGCTTACCATCTATGTCACTCGCGACTTCGGGCAAAGGAATTGCTTTGTCAATGGCTTCAACCGCCTTTGCTGTTAAGCGCAAATTGCCCGACCTCGCATCCACGAAAGCGAAACTGTAATCTGGCACGACCAAGTTGTTGAGCAGCAAAACCTTGCTCGGTGATTCGTTTTTGATAGGCGGACCACTGAGCAGGTTGTTGACAACTCTCAAGCCTTCGTTGTCGTGGACGAGCCTTATCAGCCTGCCAAGTTTGTTCGCTGGGTCGTGGATGGTGTTGTGGGCGATAAGGCAATCCCGAGTGTAGTCGGCGACGATGCCTGATTCTGGGCAACGGACGATGAAGTTGTTGCGAACGATAACGCGAGTGCAGTGGACATCAATGTCTGGTGGCTTCCAAGAGTTGCCCAAGGCGATGCCGACATCGCAGTCAATGATGATGTTGCGCTCAACGACGCAGTCCCTGCTGTCGTGCCAAAGGAAGATAGCGCCTCTGCCCTCGCGAGTTCGCCCCTGTATCCCCACGAACACATTGTCGCTAATGACCCAACCTTGGGCGAACATGACATCAATCCCGCCAATGTAGTTGCCGTTGAAAGTTTGTGGGTTATCGGTTGGGTCATCCTCAAAGGTCTTCGGGCGGTCGTTGACGAAAACGCAAAACTGGACTTTGCAACCTGCCGGGCGCGGGACATTAGGCGGGACGCGAACACCTTTAACCCCTCGCTGCCACACATTGCGGATGATGCAGTTGTAGATGGTGACGCGGTGAACCCCTGTGTCTGTGTCAAGTTTGATTCCGTTCCAGCGGACATTTTGGACGGTCAGGTGGGCAATGGTGACATCGGAGCAACCAGTTACCGCAATCAACTCGCCGAGTTGATGTTTGCCGCCATCCAAAATCACTTTTTCCGGTCTCCCGCTTTCTCCCCTCAGCGTGAGCCCATCTTTTCGGATTTCCAGCCTCCGAGGCAGGAAGTAATGCCCGTCGGCGACCAAAATGGTTGCCCCGGGTTTTGCCTTTTCAATCGCTTCAAAAAGTTCGCTCACGGAACTCACCCTGAGAACCTCGCCCTTCGGGGCAGGCAGTGGCGGTGCTTTCGGTAGCCAATCCTGAAAAGCCAAGTCGGATGGCTTCATAGACTCGCTGCTCCCTTTGTCCTTTGCCATCAGCACCTTCTCAATCACCTCGGCATATTTCAGCAGCACGAGGTAGTTGCGGAGCGAGTATCCGTTGCACCTTAGGGCTTCCTCGGAGTAATCGTCGCGATACTTTGCTGGGTGGCTTGGGTGAACTCCGTCGCGGGAAATAAGGGTCGGGACATCGTATCCCTCATAGTCCTTGAACTTTTCCGAACTTCCGTCCCAGTCGTCAGGTCGGCGTTTGAGGATTTCAGCGTGGTAATCAACGAGCGGGACTTTCAGTTCAGTTGCGACTTGCCGAGCCGCTTCCGCGAAAGCGGCAGATTTCTCGACGAACCCGCTGCGAGGGGGAATTGTGCTCAGGATGACAATCGTTCCGTTGTCAAGGCACTTTTGGACGAGCGATTTCAATTGGGCGCGATACTCGTCAACGGAGACATGGGTCAAATCGTTTGTCCCAAACATGATGATGACAACTTCGGGGTTGAGCCTCTTCAACCACTCGTCCACATGCTCGAGAGCCCATTTGACGGTTTTGCCTCCTTCGTTGCCGAACTCGGGACCTTTCCATCTCCAGCATTCAGGTCGCATGTAGGTATTGACAATTTGGAAGGCTCGTTCCATCTCTGGCGGCGCGTTCTTTCGGGCATAAGGCAAAGGAGCCCAGAAAGCCATCGTCACAGTGATTGAATCGCCGAATTGGGCGAATGTGCCTTTTTGCCCTGAAAACTTTTGGTGAACTCTTCGCATTGCCTCAACCCATTC
>Ga0080004_1075361_pt1 | contig 11659 bp, 20 predicted proteins | sample WasSprMetagenome_FD_69207 | JGI IMG/M metagenome (GOLD analysis project Ga0080004, IMG submission 69207) | Sulfidic aquatic microbial communities from Washburn Spring, Yellowstone National Park, USA - WS (SPADES assembly) (version 2) | ecosystem: Environmental > Aquatic > Thermal springs > Hot... | reverse complement strand
ATATTCTGAGGAATATCACTTGCTCTTCTTATCAAGGTTATGGCTACTGGCGGGAACTTTAAATCAAGAATCTTTATGAGTTTTCTTTGAATCTCTGGATAGTCAACCTTCATATTTTGATTACCTATTTAGGTGCTCGCTCTAGGAACCACTTCTTCACTTCCTCATACTCAGGTATCTTTCCTTGTGATACAATCTCATTATTGATGATGATTGCTGGAGTAAAAAGAACACCATGCTTTGCAATTTCTTTAGGGTCCTTAACCTCCTGCACTTCAGCAATGAGCTGAAGCTCGGATAAAGCGTTCATAACTCGCCTCTTTGTCTCTTGGCATCGAGGACATCCAGGTCCAAGGACCTTCACTATTCCAAACATCTTTACGCTCATTTTATCACTACCGTAAATTGGATAAATAAATTTAAATATGTTTCTATATAATTATTAGATGATCGAAGATTGGTTACCAGGGTTTCGGTAGATCAAATTTGCAGTAAAAAGGCTGTTATAACGACCAAGATGAATTCTTCAGGCAATGTCAATATTCTTATAGAAAGTGATTGTGAACATGTAAAAAGCCTTGCTGAAAACTTAAAGGAGATCAGCATCAAAGATTCATACATGCCTTTTGAAGATAATCTGGTCTTTGTACTGGCTGGTAAGAATAACATAACTCCAACATGCCTTGTTCCTTCTGCTATCGTTAATGCCACCTGGGTTGAGGCTGGTTTAATAGCAAGAAGTTTTGCGTTAAAAACAAATGAATCAAGAATTGTTTTTGAAGAGTAATTAAATGTTGGCGATTCTTATGGTTGGGAAGACCAAAGGTCAACTTCCATTGCTTAGTAGGTTTCTTACGCTCTGGATATTCTTGGCTATGATCCTCGGTATTGGGGTGGGGTATATCTTTCCGGAAATCTCGAGAATCATCAGCTCTATGAGCATAGGAACAACATCCATCCCTATAGCAATAGGTCTGATATGGATGATGTACCCTCCCTTGGCAAAAGTTAGATACGAAGACTTAAGAAAGATAGTTAGTGCCAAAGGCTCGAGTACTATGCTATCTCTCTCGCTCCTCCAGAACTGGATAATTGGGCCCTTTCTTATGTTTTTGTTGGCTTGGATATTTCTTGCCAACTACCCTGCTTTTAGAAACGGCATCATCCTCGTAGGGCTAGCGAGGTGCATAGCTATGGTAATTGTATGGAACAGCCTTGCAGATGGGGATAACGAGTGGGCTGCCATACTTGTAGCCCTAAATTCAGTATTTCAGATAGCTATGTATACAGTTCTAGCCTACTTCTACATAACTTTGGCTAGCTCTTGGATTTCAGGAGAGGGATTGGTTGTCCATATTTCCCTGATGGAAGTAGCCTTCTCTGTGGCTATCTATTTAGGGATTCCTTTCTTTGGGGGAATGCTAACTAGGTTTTATCTTCTTAAAACAAAGGGAAAGGTATGGTATGAGAAGATTTTCTTACCCAAGTTGAGCCCTACATCTCTCTTCGCCCTTTTATTCACCATAGTAATTATGTTCTCCCTTAAAGGTGAATATATAGTCACTCTGCCGCTCGATGTTGCCAGAATCGCGACTCCCTTGTTAGCGTATTTTGTCATAATGTTCTTAGTGTCATTTGTCTTAGGCTATTTTTCTAAGCTTGATTACCAAAGAACTACCTCGCTCGCTTTTACAGCAGCAAGTAACAACTTTGAATTAGCTATTGCCGTGGCTGTCTCTGTTTTCGGACTAGCTTCACAAGAAGCATTTGCTACAGTAATAGGGCCATTAATAGAAGTGCCTGTTATGATAAGCCTTGTAAATGTAGCTTTATGGGCAAAGAATCGTTTTTTCACAGAAGAAGGATTACCTAAGCGAGTCGAAAAAGTGCCTCTGCTCAGTAAGAAATTATAATAGTAAATCTGATCGAATAAAATCCAAAAGCAAAGCTAAATTAGATTGCTTAGCTGTATCTCAACTGTTATAATGCAATATATCTTCGATTGTTGTTATCCAAATTAATCTAGCCAATGCTAATGGTAAATACCTCCCATTGAGTAAAATGTAAGATTCTTCGAATTCTTTTTGCCTTGGCACTAAGCACTTTTTACTTTAACTATTGCCATTACTTACAGATTCTTGTTAGTTTGTAACAAAAAATTAAATTCTTATTCGAGAAAAACTTATAATCAGCATAAAGCAAATTCAAATTACGAAAGGATTAACTAAAATGAGTCTTGTTAAACTTCGCTTATCCATGATAGGCACCCTAGCCTTATTGATAGGTCTATCTACTCTATTCTTTGCAGTAATTCTCAGTTTGATAGGGACATTTAACATAATACTATTGGTATCGATTGTAATAATCTTTAACCTATTACAATGGCTTATCGCGCCATACATGATCGATGCCATGTATAGAGTCAAAGAAATATCAAGGAATGAAAATCCAAAACTTTACGGTATGGTTGAGAATTTAAGCAAAAGAGCCAATATGAAGATGCCGAGAGTGATGATAGCCAAGATTCCTATTCCAAATGCCTTCGCTTATGGCTCTCCTATAGCTGGAAGAAGATTAGCGGTAACTGATAAGCTGCTAGATGCTCTTGAGGATGAAGAAGTAGAAGCAGTTATAGGGCATGAGTTGGGCCATCTTAAGCATAAAGATGTCCAGATAATGATGTTTGCTTCAGTCCTACCAGCTATATTTTACTTTATAGCATACTCCTTTATGATGTCTGCTTGGTTTGGTGGCTATGGAAGAGATAGAGGTAATGGTGGCTTGGCCATATTAATAGGACTTGCAAGCATGGTAATATATTGGATACTATCTCTCCTTGTATTGGGGCTAAGCAGGTTAAGAGAGTACTATGCTGATAGGCACAGTGTAGAGATAGTTGATGATGGCTCCCGTAAGCTATCTGAGGCCCTTGCGAAGATAGTTGATTACAGCGCTAAAATGAAATTTTACTCACATCAGCAGTCAAGCGCATTCAATAGCTTCAAATCTCTATTCATAGCTGACCCTGATAAGGCTGACAAAGATTATCAAGAAATGACAAGTGTTTATGGGCGTTCAACAGACAGGCAATTGGTTGAGAGAATACTTCAAAGAAAAGTCACAATCGTCGATAGGATTTTGGAGCTATTTTCAACTCATCCTAACATAGTTAAGCGCCTTAGAGCTTTACAAAAGTTGGGCTAAAGTTTTTAAAAAAGACTTTTAAGGAAAGTTGTAATGCAGCCTTCCTTTAGTGTCAAAAAAGAAATCTTTAGGCTTTATAACAAAAATCCAAGAGGATGGTATGTTCTGATAAAAAAGGATCAAATAGGATACTATGATACTATAATTGCGCATGAAAAAGATGTATGGTTCATAAAAGAGGAGCAGGTAAATCCTTATGAGTTGATTGGCTTTGGCGTTAAGAAGGATATAGAGGATGATGAAGCACTTAAAAGCATAAGACCATATCAGTTTGGCTTTAGGCCTCTTTCTAAAAAGATTGCAGATGAAGTCTTAGAGTCTTTTAATAATGATAAAAGTTTGGATAGAGTAATGAGTAAGATCATAAGAGAAAAGCCCTTGCCCATTAATAGAATAAAGAGTGAATTTATCGTTCAAGGACCCGTGATTTATCCTGCAAAGCCCATGGAACTAGTATCAAATCAGGGCGAGATAGACATGAAGCTTAGAGCAGAATTAAAAAAGCTTATTTACAAAAAATATCCTCATTTACTCACCACTTACTTTTAATTTCTTGGACATTATTAACGCATCTTCACCATCTAGATAATAATTAGGGATAAAGCCTGTTTCTTCAAACCCAAATTTCTTGTAGAATCTTATAGCCTCTGTATTGCTTACTCTTACTTGAAGCTTTACATGATCAACTTTTCTTGAGAGAAAAATCAAGCTTTCTTCCATTAGCTTGCTACCAATGCCTTTTCTTCTGAATTCAGGAAGAACTGCTATCGATACTAGAGTTCCTTTACTACCTCTTACAGATGATATTGCATAACCTATAATTTGATTATTTTCTTCAGCAACATAAAAACCATCAGTATCCTTTATCAAGAAGTAAAGAAAAGTAAAGTAATCGTATGGATGCTTAAAGCATATTCTCTCTATTTTTAATACTTCATTTAAGTCCTTCTGCTTGCATTTTCTTATTAACAAACTATTATTAGTTCTTTTAACGCTATAAAAAAAGATTTTAATAAGAAAATTTATGTCTTAAAAATGGCCGAGGTAGCTCAGCTTGGGAGAGCATCCGACTCGTTTGAGGGTGAGGCTGAAGACCGGACTGTCGCAGGTTCAAGTCCTGCCCTCGGCATCAATTTTGATGCCCAAGCCATTAAGTGGGTATTTTAATCGGCTCCATCTCTTTGGTATCTTCTTGCTCTATCTGTTTTAGTAGTTCCTCGGCTCTTAGCCTCGTTGCCTCTCTAACGAAATCAGCAACGTTAAGGTATAGTCCCGTCTTATCGATGATCTCCTTGATTTTATTATGGAACTCCTTTGGTATCGATACTACACTAAACATCCTCCCAAAAAGCTAAAATATTGGACCTCTTAAGGGTCTTATAACAAAGTCGAGGTAAGTGAACGATGAGCAAAAAAGTAGATGATTCACCGAAGCAGAGTACGTTCGAGTACGATTGTGACTGTGGCAAGCACTTTGTGAGAATTGGTGAAGCTGTAGCTCACATCAACAAATTCAAGGATCATCATCTAAAAAGAATAACTGTTTAACTCGTTAAAAGTTCTACTAAGATTTTTTATTGTTGATATTCGAACTTAGAAGTTATTATAGAAGGCCGCCGCCGGGATTTTCGTAGTTTTAAATCGAACCCGGGCTAAGGGCTCTTTGCTTTAATCCACAGGCCCCTGTGTCTACCACTACACCACGGCGGCCACAAGGATATTAGCAAAAATAGCTTCGTAAAAAGTTTCTGAAAAAATTAATACAGGTTTATTCTATTTTATTTTGGTCTTAATGGTGTACAGCGTGCTTCGACGGGCGAGCTGACCTTTTTGGGATGAAGATCTAAAGCTGTGCACCAAGAAAGCCATATCTGACAAGGCTTAAATCAAATATTATCTGATGAGATTCGGGCCGGTAGTCTAGTCTGGTAGTGATGCCCGCTTCGCAACTTGGCAAAAAAGCGGGAGGTCGCGGGTTCGAATCCCGCCCGGTCCACTTAATCCATGTTAATTTGATTTGTAACAACCAAGCATGATTAGAAAAAGGGTCTTAAAGACTATCATTAAGAGAATTATCTTAAGCTTTTAAACGCTTATTTCCTTATATAGCAGTAGCTGCTTTCTTTAGTTTCTGAACGAAGTCAGGGAACATCTTATTCAATGGATGAGTATCAGACAATGGCATCTTATATTCAAAGTTAGCTACAGTAGCTGCCATGGCATCTATAGCTGCGCATGACGGAATTATCCAAGGTGCTGACTCTATTGTCCCATATAATATATAATCTCCACCGAAGGCAAGAGACACTACCTGGGCACTTGCTTCACAAGCTTTAAAAACATCAAGACCCCATTTTTCTTTAGGCATTTTCCAAGTTGTAGTAGCATTTCCTGGAGAACCGCCAGCCGGTAATCCTAGTTCATCTTTTACTGCGTAAATAGCTTTGCAACCCATTCCTATGCTTGGAATGTAGGTGAATAATGTTACATCTATTAATGGCATCGTAACGCCGGCTTCCTCAGCAACTCTTAATAGGCCTTTTTCCTTATCCGTTCCTTTCAGAATCGATATAACTCCGTTTACACTTCTATCCTTAGCATTGTACGCTAGAACTATGGATGACTTTAGCTTTGCTGCTTTTATGGCATCCATCTCTTCCTTCTTTGGCGGTGGTAATGGCATTATGCTATTGTAAACAATTCTGTTGGATAATCCGGTTTCTTCTATATATTTCAGACCTGCCAATTTTGTATCAAGCCTCCAAGCATCGTATAGTATTGGAGAATCTGTTACCTTTGTAACAAAGTCCAAAATCTTTGGAATTCCATCAATAGATATGCAAACAACATCCAACATGGATTGTAGTCCTGTTTCCTCACACAACTCGTCCTGTTTATTTATCAGATCTTCTGCTGCCTTCTTATCGAAATCACCTTTCTTCTCATCTATCATAATTTTATGCTTCTCGTAAAAGATGGTTCCGATCATTACTTTTGGGTTCTCTCCTGGTTGTCCTCCAATCTTTACCTTTCCTATCTGAAAGACCTTTTGCGAGGATTTAAATCTCAGCAATATATATTACCTCCTTTTGATTTGAGGAAAAATACACTACCCAATAAACTTTTTGCTTGTAAGTTGCTACGTCTAAATTACTCTCATCACATGCTATGGAAAAATTTAGAAGTTAAATGATTGGAGCCTTCTGATCGATGGCTATTCATGATTTCAGCGTGGTTTAGAGTGCATCATATGTCCACCTGTGTATTTAGCCGGATTTCTGTCAAAGGTTGTCTTACACATTTCACAGCAGAAGTAGTAAGTTTTACTCATGTACTCTGACTTGAACTTGGCTTTTTCCTCGTTAATGTCCACTCCACAGACTGGGTCTTTCGCTACTTGCTTCCACCTCCTATAACTTGATTAATTTGAGGGTTGCCGAGTTGCTGACTACAAATAGGGAGCTAAAAGCCATAGCTCCAGCGGCTAGGATTGGGCTTAGTAAGCCGACTGCAGCGATGGGAATTGAAAGTATGTTATAAATGAAGGCCCAAAAAAGGTTTTGTTTAATTTTTTTTCATGGTTGCTTTACTCAGCATTATTCCTCGAGCTACATCGCGTAAGTCGTCTTTGATGAGGACTATTCCGCCTGTTTCTTTAGCTATGTCTGTTCCGCTACCTATAGCGATGCCAATGTGGGCTTGGGCGAGGGCTGGTGCGTCATTGATTCCATCACTTACCATAGCGACAACCTTGCCTTCGCTTTGCAATTTTTTGATAACGTTGACTTTTTCCCATGGCAAAACATTGGCAATAACATTGTCAATACCTAGTTGTTTAGCTATTGCCCTTGCGGTTCTCTCGTTGTCACCTGTGAGCATGACGATTTCAAGCCCCATTTTTTAAGGTTTCTGATGGCTTCTCCAGCATTATCTTTAAGCGTGTCCATGGCCGCTACAATTCCGACGATTTTACTGTCTACTGCGAGCAGCATGGCTGTTTTTTCTTCCTCTTCAAACTTGGTCAGACGAGACTCTACATCCTCTCCGATACTCATCTTGTTTATCTCCATAAGCCTACGATTTCCAAGAAGGGGTATAGGGTGATGAGGTCAGCCATAGAGGGATTCAACGCATGGCTTAGACATTCAGAAGAGCCGTAATAAGAATATGGGAGACTAGCCATAATGTTCCAAGCAATCATAACATTTGCATGCATAAAAGGTATGGACTATGAGAGAATTAAATATTTTGAGACTACCTCAAAAATTATAAAGCAACGCTACTCTTAAATACTAAAAAATTTAGCTTTTATAATGGTGTAACATTATGGAGTACGTATATGCAGCTTTACTGCTCCACAAACTAGATAAGAAAATAGACGAAGAGAACCTAAAGAGAGTGATAAAGGCAGCAGGCGTTGAACCTGATGAAGTAAAGGTAAAAGCTTTGGTTTCAGCTATAAGCGAGATAAACATAGACGAGGTATTAAAGATCGCTTCAGCTCCTACAATGGCTCCTGCGGTAGCTTCTACAGTAACTCCTGCTTCAACAGCACCTTCTGAAAAGGAAAAGCCTGTAGAGAAGAAGGAAGAGAAGAAAGAGGAGAAGGAAGAGGAAGAGAGTCTAGAAGGTCTTTCCGCCCTCTTCGGTTAATCATAGCTTTAGAAATCTCATTTAGATCGACTAAGTATATCCTTTATCCCTCAGGATACTATATAAGACTATGGCCTCATTATTGCATTTTGCTAGAATATCTGCTATTATATCCTTACTAAGGTAGCCTGATGCAATGGCTATATACCTTGCTTCAGTTTCATATTTCATTATGATAAAAGGTAAAATCTCTTTTATTGGGTAAGAAGCTTCTATAGCTAAGGTTTTTGCATTAATATAAGCATCTCGTATTAAACGTTTATACTCATCTATGTCGAGCTTCATATCCTTCTCATAAAAGATCAAACCATCATACCATGCAATAGATACAGATAGCCCTGCCCTTACAGGTTTTATGCCAAGCTTAGAAAGCAAGCTAGCCAGTTTTGGGGATATTGGATCGCCCTTATTAGCTACTACGGTATCTCTCGATACCCAAATACTCCCTGAATCTATTCTAGTTGGAATCTTAGCCTCCTTAAACTCGCTCAAGACCGGGCCAGGAGCCAGACCAGTATTTCCTGCTGGTATAACTATATCTTCAGTAGCTATGTCTCCAGGTCTTGCAGGCAAGTTGACCTTGTTCTTCTCAAGGAGCATGTAAAGTTTGAAGGGGTCCATATTGGTAAAAATCAGAGCACTCTGGTCCTTAATCTCTTTAATGGAATCCTCAACCTTGCTAAGGTTAGCCTGCTTAAAGGCTATGGATGCGACCTTGTTCTTAACCACTATTACTTCCATTTCTTTTCTAAATTTTCTTCTTAACTCCATCAACTGAGCTGCTCTAACTTTGTAAAGCTTTGATATAGCTATTGTTTTATAATTCTTTGTAAGAGATAGAATCCTCTGGATGAATCTTTCCTTCTTGGCTCTAGGTCTTTTTAAAGCTACTTGCAATTTTTAGACCTCTATTGTAGGGAGTTTTACGGCATGACCCATGGTGAGCTTTATCATTATGTTCTTTATATTTTTAGAGCCTAATGGTAGCTTCTTCTCAATAGAGCTTATGACTGCTGATGAATTTTCAGCAATTTTATCATCGCTCATGCCTTCATCACCTATTTTGCACGAGATAGTGAGCTGATTTTTCACCCTTACCCTTGTTGCTGAACGATATCTTGCTATAATATTCTCTATAGGCGCATTAGGGGGTAAAGGAGATGGCATCTTACCCTTAGGACCAAGGTAAGGACCAAAAATCTTTCCTATTTTAGGCATCAAAGGCGCTTCAGCAAGAAAGAAATCATAATACTTGGCTATTTTTCTTGCCTCCCTTTTTGAGAGCATCAGCTTATCAAGCTCTTCAGGCTCTATGACTCTATCTACATTGGTATTCTTAGCCCTTAATGCCATATCACCAGATGCAAAGACACAGATCGAAGGGGGATTAGTGAAGACATGGGGTAAGAATACTGTTTCATTTAAGCTGAACTCTTTTTTCTTAAAATCTATATTCTGAAGGGATAATATAAGCTCAAAAGATTGAGAGAATTTCCTCTTTTTCGTACTCTCCCTTGCTTTTTTTATTATTTCTATCAACTCAGGCATATAACTCACCAAGAAGCAACAATTTATAACCTTTTAAACACTTAACTCATTCTTCTATAGCTTTATCCCACTTTCCCTCATAAATTTCTCTCTGTATCACTCTAGGATCCTTTCCCTCTATTGATACGCCCATGCTTACGCACGATCCAACTACTTCTCTTATTACAGACTTTAAATTCTTGCCATAAGAATGCTGCCCCTTAATCTTGGCAATCTTTAACACTTGTTGGAAACTTAAGTTTCCAACGAAACTTGCCTTTGGTGTACCTGATCCCTTTTGAATACCTGCTTCTTTTACGATCAAAGCAGAAGTTGTAGGAGTCCCAACTTCGACATTAAAATCTTTTGTTTCTATATCAACAGCTATCTTCACAGGGACCCTCATGCCTGAGTACTCTTTTGTTAACTCATTTATCTTATTCACTACAGCAACTACGTTTACTCCAAGAGGACCAAGGGCTGGTCCTAAAGGAGGACCTGCTGTAGCTTCGCCACCAACTATCAAAGCGTTGACAACTTTCTTCTCTCCCAAGATATCACTCTCTTTGTTAGATTCGCATCATATTTTTAAGTAAATCGCTTTAATTATTTTAGCAAACTTTGATTACTCTGGCGGATAAAATAGAGATATGAGAGTTTCAGTGCTCCTGATGTTCGGCATCTTCTCTATCATCTCATAAACTATCTTCGATAGTTCTTTCATATCCTTAGCCTCAACCATTATTATAGCATCAAACCTACCAAAGACAGAATTGGCTATCTTTACCCCTCTTATCGTCCTTGCTCTGACTATTTCTTCAGAAGTGCCTGGCTTTGTTGTAACTAAGACAAAGGCCCTTATAGGCAATTTTTATCACCAAAATTAAAAGAGAGTTATCAGGGTCTCAGTATGAAATATGTCAGGGTGCCCACCGATCATCTTGTAGACCATCTCGCTAAGGGCTTTTAGATCTTGAGCTTCTATTACTACTACAGCATCGAACCTTCCATAAACAGAATCAGCCAAGATAACATTGATTCCTTTTAAGTCCTTAATGGCTTTAAGGATATCTTCACTAGTCCCTGGTTTAGCCTTTATAAGAATGTATGCCCTCATAACTTATCAATGAATTTTTGGCTACCATGTATAAAAATTATATCCCGAATTTAACTTAAGCCTTCAGATGAAGGTGTACTTTTTGCCTGTTGAGATAACTTTAAGTAGCTTGCATCCACAGTTACAGGGAGCTGGTACGGCACATCTAATAGTACAACAGTAACTTCTGATCGAGCCAACTCTATCCGGTTTATCTTTGCCTTCATGCCCTTGAATGGACCGGCTATTATCTCAACTATATCGCCTATCCTTAACTCAGAGATGATAGGCTTGGTTATGAGGAATTTCTCAATATCTTCATACTGTAACATACCAGAAACTAAGCCTTTGACATGTTTTAATCCGGATATAACCTCACTTATGACTTGTGCATTACTTGCCTCTAAGAAAACGTATCCCTTCATTTCATCGATCACTAGTATGGAAAAAATGGGTAATTTCCTAGTGAATACTTTGTTATATATCAGCCTTGCAACGATCTTTTCTTGCCCTCCTGTAGTCTTTACGGCAAATAGCTTACTGGATATATTCTTTGACATTCCTTCTCATCTCTACATATTTATGAAGCCATAAGCTGTAGCACAGAGCCAACTATTTTAATTATGAACCCTACTATCCCGACAACTGCTATACCTAAGAGAGTCAGTTTAAGGTAAAGAAGATACTCTTCTTTACTGGATTTCTTAGAAAGTTTAAGCATCTGTATGATTGATTTTATCAAATCTGATAAGGCCAAGTCTCTCTGCAATATGGAATTATGCTTTATATTTTAAACTTTTAGTTTCTTTTAATGGACATGGCAACTTAAGCTCACCTCCTTGGATGGTTGTAGTACAGCATAAAGAGTTTTATGATTAGGTTCCAGCAGAGGATAGACCTCCCTGGCCTTTCGCTTCTTTTTTTGGGGTTTGAGGTTATGCTGTTGAAGAATGCTTTAGTCCTCTGCTTGAACGATGAATATACTGACTCCACTAAGCTTCTATCTCCGAAAGGATTCTTGGTTGTATCTGAGAACCATCTCCTCTAGAGCCTCTCTAAGCCAAGGGGTTCTATCCACTACGAATGTAGGATTACCATCACAGTACTTCAAGACCTCCTTTATGAAGAGCTTAGTAGCCAATGAGTTCATAGTCGAGAAAGTCCTCATAGATATTATCT
>Ga0080004_1236164_pt1 | contig 11663 bp, 13 predicted proteins | sample WasSprMetagenome_FD_69207 | JGI IMG/M metagenome (GOLD analysis project Ga0080004, IMG submission 69207) | Sulfidic aquatic microbial communities from Washburn Spring, Yellowstone National Park, USA - WS (SPADES assembly) (version 2) | ecosystem: Environmental > Aquatic > Thermal springs > Hot... | reverse complement strand
ATGCGAAACGTCTGCAGGTTGCATGTGCGTAAGCCTCCGGAGCCGGAGAACCGGGGTTCGAATCCCCGCGGGCCCGCTCCTAATTGGGTGCGAGTCCTTTATATATGAGTTCCTCCTAGAAGTATCCTGAGCTGTGATGCCAAGTAAGGGGAGCAAGTATTCCCACTTGCTTAAGGATAAAGGGGTTCAAAGATGGCTTAGGAATCTTGCTAGAGGTAGCCCAATAACTGCTGAGGTCACCATTAGGAGGCTTGGGAAGCTATGTGAATTTCTTAAGACAGATCCAAAAGGTTTGCTAGATTGGGCTAAAAAGGATTTGATGGGCTTCCAAGATTCTTTAGAGGATTTCGTTGGAAAGCTCGAATCAGAAGGAAAATCTCCTGGCTACATCCAAGGTTTCTTGAAAGCTGTTAAATCCTGGCTTAGATATAATAACATAAATTTGACTAGGAGAATAAAGATTAAGAATTCAACAGCTACTCCAACAATAGAGAATGAGAAGGTTCCAAGCCAGGAAGAGCTTGCAAAGATTCTAAGGGCTTCTCCACCAAGAATAAAGGCTGCAATTTCCCTAATGGCATTCGCAGGCTTAAGGCCACAAAGCATAGGGAATTATGATGGAAGCGATGGATTGATGCTTAAAGATTTGCCTGAGCTAAGAATAGAAGGCAATGAGGTTGTTTTTAAGAAAATACCGACTATTGTTATTGTTAGGTCAACATTAAGCAAAGCTAAGCATAAGTATTTCACCTTTCTTGGAAGCGAGGGATGCACTTATTTGAAAGAGTATCTTGAGCAAAGGATTAGAGACGGTGAGGAACTTAAGCCTGAAAGCCCATTGATAGCTCATGAAAGGATGGAGGCTGCTGAAAAGCCTTTTGTTATGACGAGAAAGTTAACGCATTATATAAGACAGTGCATGCGTAGGGCTGGAGTTTATAAGAGGCCATACGTTCTTAGAGCTTACTTCGACACTAACATGATAATAGCCGAATCAAAAGGGAAAATTTCTCATCCATACCTCCAATTCCTAATGGGCCATAAGGGCGACATAGAAGCTAGGTATTCGACAAACAAAGGAGTTTTGCCACCTGACATGATTGAGGATATGCGTAAATGCTACAAGGAATGCGAACCTTTTTTGAGCACATTAGCTCAGCCTTTTGAGCAAACAAGCATAATTAAAGAGGCTAAAATTGAGGCCTTAAAAAGCATAGCAAAGAGCTTGCTTGGAATTGATTTGCTTGAGGTTAAGGTTGCTAAGGAGAAAGAGCTTGGAAGAGAGCTAACTAAAGACGAGGAGCTTGAGCTTTTTGAGAATGAGCTTAAGAAGCTTAGGGAAGGAAGAGGTAATCCCCATAGAATAGTTAGTGAGAACGAATTGGAAAGATACTTAGCAGAGGGCTGGCAGTTTGTTAGTGTGCTGCCTTCGCAGAAGATACTAATAAAAAAGGGGTAGAGATTTACCCATGGGTTATAGTTGGCTTAGAAAATTTGATGTAGAGCTAGCTGAGGCGTTTCCATACCTCAAAATAGTTATTGAAACCACAAATCCATGGAATATCGATATTCCATTCTATACATTCATTGTTTCCTTGAAAGTCCAACAAATGGAGCTTGGGTATTATCTTTATGTTGGTGAATACATCAATACCAAGATTAAACCCAATGCAACGCTCATGATAAGCTCTTACCTAAAAATAATTGATGTCCATGCCAATGAGGTCAGAAAGAATATTTTAAGTACTGGTAAAGAACAATTTATCGAGGTCACTCTGCATGCTGCGTTAGACCTTTTAAACTATTCAAATACCCTAGGCCCTTATGTTAAGAGGTTTCCATTAGAAAGCGTGCTTGAATGGCTCAAGAAGACTAATAGCCTAAAGAATGATTTTATTCCAGTACCCTCTCATAATGCCCTCATAAGTATATTGTACCGTGATATAGCACTGAGAGGATATGATATTGAAAAGCGACTTAACGAAAAAATTGAGAAGAGATTAGCTGAGGTAGAGTTAACTGTAAAACCTTTAAGAACCTTTTTTGAAAAGGGTTTTGAAGAATTGCGTAGAAACATAGAGGAAAATGTGAAAAGTAATTACAAACATTTAATACCTTTAGATGAATTGATTAGGTATGCAAAGAGCTTATCCAACAATTTTGACGAAAATTGGGCTCTTACATCTCTTTCTCTAATCTTAATGGAAAATATAATAAAACTTTCTCAAGTTAAACTTGGTCTTGAGCTAAAGGGGAATATAAAAGAACAGATTAAAAGGCTTGCACGTGAAGTTGAAAAGCTAGGCATTAAGATAGACTATCCAAAACTCAAAGGAGACTGGGAGAGGAGGCATACAGCTGTGCATGAAGCATATGAGGAGTCGATAAGCAAAGAGGTTGCTGAGGAATCTTTTAAGGATGTAAAGGAGTTAATAGAAAAATTGCTCCCGATCTTAAAGAGGCCCTATATTTACGTCATTGATTGGTCACCACCCGAAGTTTCCTTGAAAGGGCACAGAGTAATAGTAGTTGGTAACGAAGCATACTATATGGGTGAACCTTATGACTCTTGGGTTAAAGAGAAGAATATAAGGATAGAGAGAAGACCATCTAGCGAAGATTACCATAAATATTTGGAGTCTATTGGAGTAAGATGTACCCATAGACAACCGCCATCCATTGAGTGGCTTGAAAAAGGGCTAAAATGAGCGCACTAACAAATCGCATACCGTGCGCGCTATGATCGCTTAAGTCATTAAGTCCTAAGGAGCTAGGCAAGTCTTTTATACATCCTGTAAAATCTGCAAAATAGGAGAAGAGAGATATGAAAGACATAACTGAAATGAGCGTGTGCAATGATGCTTTACGTCCTATATATGGCCCTTCAAGCTCTCATACATACGCGCCAGCACGTATTGCTTTTTACACACGTAAATGCTTTGGCGATCTAGACGATAAATTTGAAGTAAAAATAGTTTTCTTTGGAGGCAAACAAATGGCCTTTCAAGGTCACATGAGTGATAGGGCTGTTATTGGTGGTTTACTGAATTTTTCTCCATATGATGATTCATTCGAAGAAGTTAAGAAATTAGAATTAGAAATAAAGGACGAGCTAGTTTATGTTAAAGGACGAGACACTTCATTCAAGTTCTTTATAAATGAAAAAAGCGAAATTCCAAGGGCAGCTTTTGGAATACATATTATAGTTACGGATGGAAGTAGGAAACTAAAAGTAGAGGGAAGATCAATAGGTGGTGGTGATATATTAATAGATATGGTTGAACCTGTAGAGAAAAGGCAACCACTTCAGGAAATAGCATTGCGTGTTTCTCACAAAAGGTGAGAGGAAGTAAGTACGATGTTCGAACGTTAGAACATTTGGCAGCTATAGCGGAAAGGGAGGACAAAAACATCGCAGAGATAGTCGTCGAGCGTGAAAGAATGCTTGCAAGCGGGGAAGGAGGAGAGATCGGAGAAGAGAAGATTTTGGATTTTATGAGGGAAAATTGGGAATTAATGAAAAGAAGCATTGAAAAGGGAATGACCGGCCAGAATTATGGAGAACTTACAAAGAGCTTAGCAGAAAAGTTAGCCACCCTTCAAGAGGAGAAGAATTTTGAAAACTTTGAACATATAAAAACTTACGCCTATGCTGTAGCAGTTGGATTAGTAAATGCATCAGGTGGTCGTATAGTAAGTTGTCCCACGGCAGGTTCCGCAGGTATCGTGCCTGCAGTTGCTTACAGTCTTCTCAAGGAGGGATTCGAGGAGGAGAAGATTGTTAAGTCACTTTTCACAGCAGGCATGATTTGTTTAATTGTAAAATCAAAAGCCTCAGTTTCAGGAGCCCAACATGGATGCCAAGCTGAATGTGGAGTTGCGAGGGCTATGGCTGCTGCACTCGAAACCGAGGTACGTGGAGGAAAGCCTTATCAAGTTATAAATGCGGTTGGCCATGCTCTTAGAGAAAGTCTTGGGCTTCCCTGCGATCCTATTGGGGGATTGGTAGAAGTTCCGTGCATTTGGAGAAATGGGGCTTGTGCTCTTGCAGCTCGTAACGATGCGTTAGTTGCTCTTAACGGTATTGAAACAATACCAAGCCCAGATGAAATATTAGAAGTTATGGATAATGTTGGTAAAGATCTTTCTGACAAGTATAAAGAAGGCAAGATTGGAGAATACGGTTTAGCTGCCACTACAACGGCGATGAAGTTAATGGGAGAATTAAAAAGAACCAGCAACCGCTATTTAATTCCTTATAAGCACCTATCAGCGGAATATTAAAGTTTTACCAATATTTATTTTTTAGTTTAATACCGTACTCTAGGTACACAAGGTCACGATTAATGCGCCCTGGATCTTTTCTATAATATTTCTCTATCAACCTTTTCTCAGCCTCATAAGGATACTCATCATGATATACTTTTTGAGTTTCCGGCATGGCAGTGATTCTAACTCGTAGTCCTTCTTTTTCCATATTCTCAATTAGATTTTGAAGCCATTGCAAAGCTTCTGTCCTTGTTTCGCATATTGGCCATCCGACTCTATATATTCTTATTCCAGTAGTATTGCCTTGAGTTATAGGTTTAAATTCGATGATGCGATATTGGTCTAATACATAATTCCTATTCTCTTCATATTTTTTGAGAAGCTCTTCATTACCTTCTACTTCTATTTCAGCAACTTTCATAAACATAACTGCATTTTTCTCCGCCAATTCTGCAAAAAAGTCTTTTTCAACCATCTTCCTCAGTACCTTTCACTCCACTTAGTGGAGATATTGGAGGAGATATATAAATATTGTGGTAAGGGGATTTAAATCTTTAACTTAGCTAAGGATATATGAGAAGCTTGACTAAAGATGCTTCTCATAATGCTTCCTAAAGTCTCGATCAGCTTCTCCTTCCTTTTAAAACTCATCGTAATGGAAAAATGACTGCTTTAAAGTTCCTTTACCGATACTGCTTTCTTACTCTTTGATTGTGTAATAGTTGCCCCCTTGGCTTGCGTCCGAAGTATGTTCTTACAATCCCATTTTTTGTGATGCTTTAAAAAGATGCCTCCTCACCTGTTTGTGCATACCTCAAAAACCACAAATTGCACTTGTCTGTCTAGCCATAGTCTCACATTCTTCTCATTGTAGAAACTTGCATAAAGCTTCGATTAACCTTTCTTTTTTCTCATAGGCATTTTTATTTAAAATTAAGATCAGACTATTAGCAACTTGCTTGTATGGCTCGATGATTCGTGAAATGGCATAATCCAAAAATTCGTGCCTTAAAGTTTCTAGGGCTTTATCCAAATCTTCCTCGTAAACATAAATCGTTTCACCCTTAACTTCTCCAGATAAACTTGAACTACTGTTCGGTAACCAAACAACTTTAAGCTCATAGCCCATTTTAAGCAAACGCTTTAACCTTTCTAACTCTTCTTCCAAAACATTTTGTAAGCTTTTAAGCTGCGCTACTTGCCTCAATACTCTTCAGCCTCTCCTTCAGCTTTTGGTTCTAAAGGTTCGTTTGGTTGCATTGGTTCTATAGATTCCATTGGCTCAACCTCAGGCTCAACAGGCTCTTGGTAAAGCTCCGCCTCAAGCGAAGAGAGATCCTGAGCTTCTATCTTCTCTATAACTCCGTTACTTAGTTCTTCAACCTGAGGTTCAGTCTCCTCTGATGGCTTTGCCTCTAGAACAGGCTCGGTCGATATCTCTGTTTCGCTTGAGCTTTCTAGGTTCTCCTCTTCTGTTTCAGCCTCAACTTCTGCATCCTTTTGCACAACTTCATCTATGCTTTGTTCAATTTCTTGAGAAGACTCTTGATTTAGGGGTTCACTGGACTCTTCAGCCTCCTTCAGGCTTTGTTCATTAGCTTTGTATTCTCCCTCTTTCTCTGCCCCCTCATCCAAATAAGGCTCATTAGCTTCTGGCCTTTCAAGGTCGTTGCTTAGTTTCCCAACCACTTTTTCATAAAGCTCTGAATTATTCCCCAACTGCCTTAATATTTCCTCGGCTTCAGGCTCTGAGCTGAGCTTTTGCTCTATGCTCTTTAGTATTCGCTTAACCTCAGGATCATAAACAATTCTTTCCCTTGGTTGATACTGCATTGGCTCATTCCAAGTTTTAGCTGAAGAAGAGCTGGCCTTTTCTTTTGTTTCATATCTTTTTGTTTCACTCTTTAATTTTGAGCTTTGATAAGCTTGGTAATGTTGTGGGAAATAATTTTTAGACTTATAACCGCCACCTCTTGCTATAGGTAACTTATGCTTTGAAGCTCTATAACTTACTCTTGGCTTATAATCATCTTTTGATAGAAGCCTTCTAAGAAGCCTAATTATCTCTTCAAGCTTTTCCTTCTCATCCTTATCCAATTCTCTTTCCCCCTAACTTCTCTTTCCTAAAAAGCCGAGATTTGGCTGATTTCCGCCAGGAGAGCTGACTTTCGGCTTATTTCCACTAAAGGAATTGTTTCCCATTTCTTCCCCAACTAAATTGCCAAATACCTCAAGGAACCTATCTATTGAGTATAGCCTAACATTACTTGCTAAATCTCCAAGCTTTTCCCTAATTTCATTGAATAGCTTTTTGCTTGTAACTATGTAGAGTTCATCTAAACTTTCAACTTCACTCAGCTTTTTCCTTAAATCAACATTAGCATTAAGCTCAACCTCAATTCCAATCCTTCTCCCATTTTTAATTGCGAGAACATCTACCCTTCTTCCTTTGACTATTTCAACCTCGATATGAGCATCATAACCAAGCTTCTTCAATTGCCATCTTATCAATACTTGATAAAGCATATGTTCGAAGCTGACATTGCCCACATGCTTCCAAATGCTAATATCGAGTCCCTTAGCTTCAAGAATATTCAAGGCTTTATCGGTTAATACAAGGAAGGATGTTGGCCTTCTCTTGCTTAAGGAAATATCCAGTTGCTCAACTAATCCCTTTGAAATAAGCTCTTGCTTTGCTTTTTCGAACCTCTTTACAGAGATCCCAAGCTCTTTCTGCCTTGAAACTATGCCATTGAAAGGATGTAAGCTGATGTTCTCCAAGAGTTTCCAAGAATCCTCCGATAGCCTTACTTCTTCAACTTTCTCAACTTTTTCTTTACCTGCTTTCAACAAACTTTCAACAATAGGCTTCATTCTTTGCCTAAGCTCTTCATCGCTTACGTTTTTCTCGATTGGAAAATCTTCAGTTCTTATAGTGAAGGGCTTTACATACCTTCCAGCTAATTTAACTAACCATTCTCCGCGTTCAAGCTTCGTTATTGCTTCCCTTTCGTCTTCGCTTAAATTCATTGCTTCGGCTATATCGTTTATATCCTTACCATTTCCAAGAAAACCAGTTATCTTCGTGTATGTGTTTGCTTTTAGCGAATCTGAAAGCTTAGTTGGTTCTTGGTCGCTTGCAATTATAGCTTCGCCAAAGTCACGAATTTCATCGCAAACTAGATCTGCTGGAGGTATTCCTGAATACTCTGCTGTTGTTTGGCTATACTGCTCGCTTGCCGTAAATATTCGCTTCGCCTCATCTATTATTAGAACGTGTAGTAATTTTCCTCTTATCGATTTAGCTTTTCTATAAGCATAGATCCAGTAGAAAAGCCAAAGCGCTAAGATGCTTGCTTCATCTCTACTTAAACCATCTAGCTCAATAACCACTGGTAATTGAAGAAGTTTTTCCATATCAATTAGAGTCCTCTCGTTGTTTATTGTCTCTCCGAGCTTGCTTAACAATCCATAGAGCCTTGTTTCTACGACGCTAGCATATTCTTGCATCTTCCTGCTTATTTCATTAGCTTCGACAATCTTCTTGTAAACATCCTCTAAAGTTACGAGCCCTTTCTTTTCTTCACACGCCTTATCTATAGCTTCTAGTAGGTATTGGGTTGAGCCATGCCATACCGCTTGTACGTGACCAAAAATGTTAAGGAACTGCTGCTTCCACTCTTGAAAGCTAACGCCGGGAGGAGGCTCTAGAGGATTAATCCTTAGATCTCTCCAGCTTAAAACGACAAGCTTTGCAAAATGCCTTATCAAATGCCTATAGTCTCGCTTGTAATCAAGGACTATGAAAGGAATTTTGTTCTCAATTAGTTGCCTCATTATTTGAATTATCAAAGTTGTTTTTCCAAACCCGCTTCTTGCAACAATAAGCATGTGCTGGTTTAGCTCTTCTTTAGAAATTCCGAAATCGTAAAGCTCTTTGTTGCCTTGGAAAACTTTTCCAATCTTTATTTCCCCGTTAATCTCGTTTTTCTTAGGGCTTGGTAACATAGGCTTTCTTGAGAAGATAAGCTTTGGTAAATGAATCCCAACTATAGAATCTATATCTTCCTTAATCTCACCTTTCTCGTTTTCATCAGCAAGCAAGTAGCATTTTAAGAGAGATTTTATGCTCCCTCCTCTAATATGGCAATTAAGCTTCTCAGCGATTTCCTTCACTTCCTCCACGTATTCAATATCTTGGCTCATCCCTATCCCTCCAAAATCCTCCTTGAGCAGTTCTTGCAACAGCTTCCTTCCATCTTTCGATCAGCGAAGAATCGAAGAAAATATTGCGCAGAATTCCTCTTCTTCCAGCCCTAGGTTGGAGCTGGAGTAATTGAGCTTCGCTTGAAGCTATTCCTCTATTAGCAAAGCCTCCAAAGAAGAAAACTATCCATTTGCAAGTAGGGCAGTAAACTCTACCGTTATGAAGCTTAGCATGTTTTGGACATAGTAGCTTGAAGCATCTTTCACAAATCCTTAAGCAATCCCTACAAACCAAAGCATCGCAACCCTTATGCTGGCATCTGCCACCTAGCTCCTCTAAGCCATGGATTAAGTGGCCACATGAAGCTAGAAACCTTAATCTTATGTCCTTTCTTTTCAGCGAATTCTCATTTTGTATTAGGATTCTCCTATTCCTCACCAAAGTCTCGTTCAAGTTAGCCGATAATATTCCTGCTAGAACTTCCTCCTCATCTACTTCATATTCTCCTTGGTATTCATCATCGTAACTCAACTATTCAATCACTCTCCAATATCTTTCTTTTTATAATAACGATCAGAACATCAATAGAAACAAGCGAGGCGATCAATATACCAGATACGCTATAGAAATTGTTCCAGGCTGAGCTTGAGATGTAGGCATCCTCAAATATGAAATTTCCAACGACACCTTGAGAAAGCACATAAGAAAGTAGCAGGAGCGAGAAAATGCTAGCTATTGCAGCAATAGCAACCCTTATTCTCTCGCTTATCATATGTCCAGCTATGAAGCCTAAGATCGCAGAAAGCCCAGAGAATCCAAGAACACAAATTATTGCTTGCCAGAAGCAAATTACAAACCTTATTACTATGTAAAGAGCTATTGCCCCCATTATTAGCAAAGCTACTCCTAGCCAAGGTGGAATCTCAGGAGGCTCAGGAGGAAGTGAAATAAATTGAGGCTCTAAGGGCCTACGTTGAGCTAGCTCTAGCTCAAGCTGCGAGAGCCTCATTCCCTGCTCCCTTAACATTCTTCTAATCTCTTCGCTCATGGTCTCATCCATGGGTACTTAGCTCTGCAGCTTGGGCAGAGCCAACCGTCGCTCCATGTTCCGCATACTACGCACGGAGGATCACCTCTTGGCACAATCACTTGCCTATAAGTTCCCCTTCGAATTACCTGCTCTAGCGCTTCGATTCTTCTTTGATGGGCAAGAAGGACCTCTATGATGTCACGGTCAAAAGCAGGATCTCTAACCTCATCGGTAGCCATTGAGGTAGTGACCGGAACGTAGACTATTTCCCTTTGGATATAGATTCTTTCACTAGCACTTGGCTGTGCTAACCTATTCGTTGGGGCTAATGCCTCATCTGAGCTTATTCTCTGGCTGTAAAGTGCCCTGAATGGTAAGACTTGCCTGCCTACTCTTCTAACTTTTTCCTCGGTCAAGCTCTTAACACCTCGCCAGAACCTTCTTACGCAAAAGAATACACTTTCCTTCCAGCTTTTTCGAAAGGAGTTTTCAGGAGACGTGAAAGTTTATAAATACAAAATTGTACAGTGTTGTGGAGATTGTGAGTAAGGGATGCTTGCGTATTCAGTACCACCTAGGTTTAGAATAAATTTCCTAAAATGCTTTGGAAGAGGTACGGAAGCGAAATTAGCAATTCTCGAACTATTAATAAAGCATGTTTGCTTACATTTATCTGCTTTACACAAATTTCTAAAGGACGAAAAAGGGATAAAAATTGCCATCGGAACTCTTCATAAATACATTAGAGAACTAATGGATGCTGGGATGTTAAGGTGCGAGAAAGCAGAAAGATACAATATAACATTCTTTTCCCTTTCGGAGACTGCGTTCCGATTTATATGGATGTTAAGGAATTTAGAAATCATTGAGTGTGAGAGAAATCCTGAATATTTAAAACATTTAAAATTTTATCTAGACGTCGTTAAGCCTCATTGGAATAACATTATCATTCATGGATTCTGGGGCGGTAAAAGAAGAACCCTAGGACAATACGCCCCTCTCTTATCCCTTATGCTAACGGCAAGCGGCGTAGATCCTTATAAGCAAATTGAAATTTTAAACAACCTTGCGAAAAGAATAGGCATACAAAGGGATAAAGAAATTGAAGTTAGCTTAGGTCAAGTTAATCGGATTGTTGAGGAGGAGCTTGATAGAATAGATCACTTGTTAGTAATAAAATTCCAAAAATTACGAAGTGATGTCAATGATATTAAAGAGCTTAGAAGGGTTTTGGAGGAAGAATTGTCTACAGTAGCCTTCGTCACAGTAGATGAGTGGTCACCTGAAATAGAGAAGCGACTTGAAGAAATAGAGAAAGTTAGGAAAGAATTTTGGCATCGTATATGGGAAACTTACATCTCACCAAATTTTGGGTGAGTATTTTTAATTAATGTTTTTCTATAAACTCTCTTATGAAGCTTGGAGAAAGATAAGGGTATGGAGTATGAACGTAGAATATGAGTCCCGCCAAGAGATCAGCAAGTTTTCTACGTTCTGCGATCTCAACAAAACTCTCATGCACATTCCGAAGATAGTAAATCCCAGCACAAAAATAATATGATATATCATGGGGTAAGGGAAGGGCCTGTTGCAAAATCGGATCATCACGCCATCTTTCATCTCTTTCAAAATACTCCTTTAAATAAAAGTTCAATATACGATAAAGTTCTTTCGTATCTTTTCTTATAAGAACTTCTGGGCGGATGGGTTGGGGATTTTCCTTAAGCATTTCCTCAAGGAAAATAATTGAACTAATTGCACGGGATTTTTCTATACTAATCTCTCCACTACGCTCAAGTTTTTCTAAAGTTCTGTAAGCCTTTCTGTACAGTTTTTCGTTCATATAAACTTTTTCAATTTTTAGCTCGATATATCGAAAACAATGAAAATTATGACCGTAAACTTTTTATTTCTAACGTCAGCTTCGCTTTTTATTTTTATATGTGGAAAGTAAATTTTATCTACTTATGATGATTCCAATAAGAAAAATCCGTAAAATCGAGGAGATATTAAAAAGCTTTATGGAAAAAGCGGGCGTGTCCAGCTACTCATAAGCCCACCTCACTATGATCTTTAGGCAGTATATTATGATCCTTAGGAGTGTCCTGGTTTTTGTAGATTCCTTCCTCCTGGTCTTTAATCTGTCCCCGAACTCTA
>Ga0080004_1132448_pt1 | contig 11663 bp, 8 predicted proteins | sample WasSprMetagenome_FD_69207 | JGI IMG/M metagenome (GOLD analysis project Ga0080004, IMG submission 69207) | Sulfidic aquatic microbial communities from Washburn Spring, Yellowstone National Park, USA - WS (SPADES assembly) (version 2) | ecosystem: Environmental > Aquatic > Thermal springs > Hot... | reverse complement strand
TGCTGAGCCTCCCCTTCTAACAATCAAACCCGCCGTCGCACCCTTCTTTTCATCGAAATACTGGAGCTGGAAACCACAAGGTAGGCATGATCTGGGTGTTGCACTCTTCTTTTCATTGAACATGGTAATGCGATTTTTGATGTAACCGCTTACTTTCCAGTGTTGCACTCTTCTTTTCATTGAACCCAATATTCCGAGGCTGATTGAGGTCATAGAAGGCTTCCTGTTGCACTCTTCTTTTCATTGAACAAGCGTAGAGAATGCTTAGATGCACTTGAAAGTTTGAAAAGTTGCACTCTTCTTTTCATTGAACAGTAATCAGGTATGTCAATGGGAGTATTGCCAATGGTTCATAGTTGCACTCTTCTTTTCATTGAACTTGATAACTTTTGGAACGCCTGACGGCGAGGAAGCCCTGTAGTTGCACTCTTCTTTTCATTGAACTGAAAGCAGTCCAATTCTTTCTAAATCTTTCTGAATTGAGTTGCACTCTTCTTTTCATTGAACAGCTTCAATGGGTTTAGCTAACGGTGGTTTAGCTATGTTGCACTCTTCTTTTCATTGAACGAAGAGCGTCGGCATAACCGTCGGCACTAAGCCCACAGAGAGTTGCACTCTTCTTTTCATTGAACCTAGTAGTCTTTGGAACGACTGACGGCGAGGAAGCGATCTAGTTGCACTCTTCTTTTCATTGAACAAAGAAAGCCGTAATGCTGAGGTGATAGAGGTTATGAGAGAGTTGCACTCTTCTTTTCATTGAACCCCCCTCCAGGGCGTATGAGCCTAAGGCGATAATGCCGATTAGTTGCACTCTTCTTTTCATTGAACCGGGGTTCCTGAACTTATCGTAGTACTTCAGGTCCGAGTATAGTTGCACTCTTCTTTTCATTGAACGGGTCTTGAGTCTCTGGCGGCTTGGGTTGACGAGCTGAGGAGTTGCACTCTTCTTTTCATTGAACTAGCCCAGAGAAAGCCTGAAAGAGTCGTAGGCATAGACATGTTGCACTCTTCTTTTCATTGAACAGTAAGTAGTGGTGGAGGTGGTGTAGGTGAAAGAGATGAGAGAGTTGCACTCTTCTTTTCATTGAACCGAAGGACAAGGTTAAAGTCGTAGTCAGAGAGTAGAAGAGTTGCACTCTTCTTTTCATTGAACTACAAGCACAACGTTAGATATGTTGTGTCTCTTCTTTTGTTGCACTCTTCTTTTCATTGAACCCATGAAACTGTACATGTGTGAGAAGGAGCATATATTTGAGCGTTGCACTCTTCTTTTCATTGAACCACCTTGAATAGGCTTCTCAAGGATAATCCCTCTCTGAGAGGTTGCACTCTTCTTTTCATTGAACAATATTGCCAGTCATTTTAGCTATGCATATTTTAAAACCATAAGTTGCACTCTTCTTTTCATTGAACCGATATTTTTTCTGCCGCTGTTTTTCGTTTCGGGCTTATTTTCGGCTTCTTTATCCGGCTTTTCTTCGGCTGTTGTAAATCTGCAACCGTATGCGTGCGGTTAGCCGAAGCGCCCCCCGTCTATCACCCCCTGATAAATCAAATTCTGATAGCGGCTTTGAGGCATATAAGAATTAGGCTGAGGGTTTTCGACCGATCTCGCCGCGTACTCTGACGGTTCTTCTCTTCTCGATAGGATGCGGTATGTTACGCTTTTTCCGTCCCAGCTTCTGTAGGAGCCTTGCGGGCAGTATACGGTAACAGTAATTAAGAGGTTTCCGCTCAATAGTTTTTGATGAGTGTTGTCTTCTGGGTTTGAGCGCGCCTTTTACCCTTTCGTGGAGTGTTGCGAGCCCCACGATATTCTTAAGGTGTCCTGCTGGACGAGGCATGGGGATCCAAGCCTCCTTCCAAAGATCCTCGGTGAGACGAGCCTAGCCAAGGCCGTTAGGGAGCATCATGAGAAGAGGTGGCTGTCGGATAAGCTCGCGGCCGCTATAGCTAGGCCGTTCTTCGACTCCGTGGATTATGTGAAGGGTAACCTCGACTCCGGCACTCTGTTCTTCATACCGGTTTACGAGCCTGAGGGCAGGGCTGTAGTGACGTGGAGCCGTGAGGATAGGGTTAAGTTGCAACATGACCTGTGGAGTCTCTGCGAAAAGTGGCTTAAATCTGGCGTTAGGCTTGAGGAGGTCTACAGGAGGCTGAATGAGAGGCTGGCCTATTTTCCGGCGGATACGTGGGCGCCGATATCCTCGTTAAAAGCACACCACATATCGACCGCTATACTGCATGAGCAGGATGAGGGCGTTCTTAAAAACGCCGTGAAGGAGTCAATCGAAAAGGTCGGCTATGCGAACCTGATACTGATGGTTATAGGTCTGGACGAGTCGGAATTCCACAAGCTCAGGGAGCTCAGAGAGTTTGAGAAGGTGCGCAGGGAAACTGTTGAAAGGCTTAGGTATCTGCTGTTTGGCAGGCTGAAGAGCTCCTACGGCACCGTCCTGCCGTTGCTTCGCGTGGGTGATGAGCTTATAACCGTAACGGTAGACCGGAATGTGAAGCGCGTGCCCATAGTGAACGCGGTGCTGAATACTCTGGCTGAGCTGAATATTAGATGCGTGATCCGCATAACCCGCTTCAGAGTTGAGCAGAAGCGCTCAGAGAAGAGGAGGGAAATGTACTATGTTGTAACCGACAGGTCTGGGGAGGAGGAGTACGGCATCGGCATAACGCTGGAGGAGGGTGTGGAGGCCGGCAGAGCCGAATTTGCAAGGTATATGGACTCCCCGCTTGTAGCCTGGATATTCCTTGAACCGGATGGCGAACTGCCGGAGCTGTGCGAACGGTTCATCGCAGACTACGCCAGCAGGGTTATGGAGCGTCTGGCGGCGGAGCACGGGCTTGAAGGATGGAGCCGTGCAGACGTTAGGTTTTCAGCCAGCCCGGATATGATGCTCACCATAGCCGACTGCTACAACAGGTTCCTCGAAGACCTCCTGCGTGAGGTTAAGGGCGTCGCTCCAGTAACCGTGAGCTTCCGCAGGAGCATTCTTCTGGCCGGTCTGAAAAGCGTGGAGCGGGGGTTCAAGCTCCATGAGGACGTTTTAAGGATGAGGGGCAGGATCCACATACCCGTCAGGGTTGCAACAATCGTGACGTATCCGAAGAACCCGTTCTGGAGGGTTCTCGAGCTAAAGCTTAACTTTCCAGACGCTATGACAGTATATCTTAGAGGAGGTGTGCCTTTGAGCCTTAAGGAGGAGGACTTCAAGCTTATGATGGACATAAGGGGTATGCTTAAGAGCATAAAGTCGAGCGTGTGGCATGAAGAGATACTGCCCTACGCGGCCCGATCCCTATCGGAGCTTGAATTCGAGCTTGAGAGGCTTTCCTCCGGCAGGGGTAAGATCAGCCGTGAGCAGGCGGGCAGGATAATGGAGTTTGCTAGGAGGCTCGACCACAACCACAGAGATGAGCCCGAAGAGGTGCGCAGGAGGATTAGGTACGCGGCCTTTAAAAGGCTTGCAGACTTCACCGGCAAATAGGCTGGTGGCAACTCTTAAATAAATTGGGCTCTAAACTATCCTCCGGAGGTGGTTTTCCTGCACCATAGGATAGACAGCCTCTGGAAGATAGAGTACAGGCTTGAGGTCTGTGAAGACTCGATACTGCTCTACAGCAGAGGCAGAACCGAGGAGGCTAAGGAGCTGTGGGCGAGAGCAGACATACAGGACGCCATCGCCAAATCCCTTGAAGAGCTACCCGTAGTCTTCGGCGAAACCCTCAGCGGGAATCCCGTGATAAGCGGCAATGAGGCTAAAGGTATATTCAGAAGCTTCATAGCGGCGTCGCTGACATCTAAAGGGCATAAGGTCTGCACCCCGTCGACCAAGAGGCATTTGGTCGAGACGGACAAGACTAAGGAGTACTACGTACCGGAGGAAAGGCTTGATGGATGTCCTCCCGAACAGCCGTGCTTCGTATGCAGGTGGTTCGGGACAGCTGGCTACGAGTCGCCACTACAGTTCAGCTTCCTAGTGTGCGATAAGCCCTTCAAAGAAGTTATGAGCAACGTTGTCCCCATGATCGCATTCGACGATGAATTCGGCGGAGCGGCTGGCGGCGCCCTAGTAAGCTTCATAGGCGTTAAAGGTGGATCCGTGTTTAAAGGCGAGGTGACGGGGTTAAACTTGGACAACACAATCATAGGCGCCCTCTACGACGTTTTCAAGGCCAGCGAGCACGGCCTCATAAGGTTCGGCAGACTTAGGAGCAGGGGCTTCGGCAAGGCCAAGATGCGTGTGGAGCGGATAACCGTATACTCGGCGGCGCCGTTCAAGGTAGAGAGGGTTTTAGAGGGGGATGAGCTGAAGAGCTTCCTAGAGCGTTGCTGGAGGGAGTACTCGGAGTTCGCGTCCAAGCCGAGCCAGCCGTCTAAAGTCCCGATGCGGCTTGTAGAGACGAAAGGAGGGTAGGGTTGCCTAGGGACTTCATCAACCTGCGCTTCACAGGCAGGACGACGACACCCTGGTCTATAGCTAGAAGGATATACTCCGACTACGTGTACTGCCAAGACTTCCTGTGGGGTAGAGGCGTTAGGGGGCCCGTGCTGAACTATCTGCTCAGGGCATACTGCGGTCGCACCGGCGTATTGCCGTGTGAGGGATGCGATAGAAAGGCCGGATGCCCCTTTTACAACCTGTACGGTGCCGACAGGGAGGGTGAGGATAAGGACTCCCCAAGGCTTGTGGTCACTTCGCTCAGATTCAACGGCAAGTTAGCCGTAAAGCCTAGGCAACCGCTCATCTCTAGGAGCGAGCTGACCAACGGAGTGGCTTTAGGCCCAGTCTTCATAGAGTTTATTCCGGCCAACACGACGTTCAGGTTTGAAGCGATCCTCACCTCAGACGCCGTGAAGTTCACAGACGAGTTTAAAGAGGCGGTCAGAGCCACTCTGGCCCTCTCTGGATGGGGTGGGAGGTGTAGCAGGGGGTATGGGAGGGGCGTGGTGACGGAGGTTGAGGAGCTGGATTTCGACGGCTGGGCCTCCTCCATAGAGGAGCGCGTTAAACCCTTGGTGGGCCTGCGAGAGGTATACCTAGAGATACACCCTATCCTGATCCTGGAAAGATACGAGGGTGGGGGCGTGTACGGGAGCATACTGGAGGAAGGGTTTGCCAGGAAGCTCCGCTCATCCATCGAAGAGAGGTACTGGCAGTTCTTCAGAGTCAACGCGAGGCTGAAGAGCATAGAGGCCGTGAGCGGCGTATGCCGGCAGGTAGCGTTCAGGTCGTGGTCCAGAAAAGAAGGTAGAGAGAGACAGTTCACAGGGATGGCTGGCACGCTGAAAATAGGCTTCAAAGAACCCCTAACGGCCGAAGAAGCCACAATACTCGGAGTGGCACGCTACGGCATAGGCAGGTATAAGAATCAGGGCTTCGGATCCCTGCAGCCAGCGGTGGAAGGGGTGTAGCATACACACCGCAGGGGAAAACATGAACTCTAAGCCTGCGGGTAAGGGCTTAGAGCAATACGGGCTTGCGGAAAGCACATGGAAATCCAGCACTGTAAAAGTTGCTCCGCACGCTGAACAGGAAAACCTATGAAGAACGGGCTCAAATCCATACAGCCTGTATAAACCCCATATATAAGCTTGCGGTTTTCAATGAAAAGAAGAGTGCAACGGATACTCTTCATAATAGATTTCAACTGTTACGCTTCTTGCAGTTCAATGAAAAGAAGAGTGTAACATTAAAGGCATGAACTGTTGTAGAGTTGTAGGTAAATCCGTTTTTAATGAAGATAGAGGGCAAAGCAAATGTACTGCTTAGCATAATGTCAAAAACATTTTCAGTCTTCGATGAAGAGAGGAGTGTAACAGGTCGGGGTCGTAACTCATTCTTTCACCATCTTAACTCTGTCTTCAATAAAGAGGAAAGAAGAGTACAACATGGAAACGTGGGTTAAACCGTTAAGTCTTATATATGGTTTCGCATAAAACTATTTCTTGTATGTCTGGTAAATGTAAGGAAAGATGGGAAGAATGGAAAAATATTCAAATATTCTTCCAAAGATATGAGGTGATGTTGTGATAAATAAGGGAGGATTCATTAGAGAATTGTTGGAAAATCTTTCTAAGGACTATGCTTATAACAAGTTTATTCCAATACTGGAGGCTGATGTAGTCGGATACTTATATCACCTTTGGATTTGTAAAGTTGGTGATGGGAGTAAAGTCCACTTAGATACACGTGTCTGCGGGTTGGAAGATCATAGGTTCGACTTTGTAGTTGGTGACGTAAATTATCTCGGTGAGAGGCCATGCATAAAGCCTGAGCTTATAATTGAGGTTAAATCGTTTCCCATAGGGTTTACGGGCCCACAGCATAGGGTGCATTACTACCATGTGATTGAAGACGATGTTCCAAAACTGGGAAAACTTAAAGAGCCTTCAGATGACCGCTACATTTTACTCTTCGATGAAGACAATTATCTGAAGGGGTTCGATAGAGAAAGTAGAAGCTCTAGGATAGGTAGGATATTAACAGTTCGCAACGCTACAGATTCGAAAATCAAAATAATACATGTAAATAGCGAGGGGAAATTCCTCAAGTGGAAAATACTTTAATGTCGAATTTCAGTCATAATAAACAAGCGTAAGGTTAAACAGCTAACCTTACCCAATATCGTTGCGGTCCACGTTTAGATGCTTCGTGCTTCTTTCTATTGAAGACGTGAAGCCTCAATTTTTCCGGGTTCTTTAAAAATTTTCTGATCTACTTAAAATCTTATTTACTTATTTTAAGTAAATAAGATTTAAATACTTTGTGGACCATATTTATATGGTAGTCTCAATGGTTAAGAAGACTATCGATATCCCGGAAGATCTTTATAGGAAAATCAATGAGTATAGGAAGATGTTTGATGATATACCTAGCTTCACGCAAGCCATCATTAGATTGATCAAGGAGGGTTTAAAGAGCGAGGGTATAGCTGTGGAGGAGTAGGCTTGACCTGGCATAAAATAATCTTCGGCGATTGCAAAAATATGAGTGAGATACCAGATAAATCCGTCCATTTAATGGTTACCTCGCCGCCCTATTATAATGCGCCATTCGACTATCCAGGACTCTTTAAGAGCTATGAAGAGTATTTAGACTTAATACGTTCAGTTGCTAGAGAACTGCGCAGGGTTCTGGCAGATGGGAGGGTTGCATGCTTCGTCACACAGGACGTCAGAATTGACGGTATACTCTATCCGATATGCTCCGACATTATCAGAATAATGGTTGAGGAGGGGTTTAGATATAGGGATAAAATCATTTGGAGGAAGCCTGAGGGATATATACGCATAAGCAGGAGGAGCGGTGTGTTGATCCAGCACCCCTATCCAATGTACTTTCACCCAGACAATATCTATGAAGAGATAATCATTTTCCAGAAGGGCGAATTCGACTACTCATACCTGAAGGATATGGATAGGAAGGTTCTTGAAGAGTCAAAGATAGATATTGACGTGTTCAACAGAGAGAAGTGGTATCTGTCGGTCTGGGATATAACTAACGTACTCCCATTGAAGGGGAGGCTTGAGGAGGGGATTGCAGCCTTTCCCGAAGAGATACCGAGACGTCTAATAAAGCTATTTACATTAAAGGGCGAGACGGTATTAGATCCATTCCTCGGCTCTGGGACAACCATGAAGGTAGCTAAGGAGCTTGGCAGAAACAGCTATGGATATGAGATAGACTTAGAGCTTAAGGATGTTGTCTTAGAGAAGATTGGATATGGACAGGCAACCCTGACAGGCGACACGATCGAATATAAAGTCCGAGAAGATGCTAAGAGGCTTAGAACATTCTTACAAGAGAGGGTGAAATCGCAAAAGAGTGTTGCAAATAACAGAAAAGCATTGTAACGTAGCTGAAAGTTGCCATAGTTTTCAAACATTCTGAAGAATACGTTCTATGATAAGTATCTTTTAATTAGAGTGCGTGATGAGCGAACGAATGTTCTTGCAGGTACTCTGAAGTAGTTTTCATCAGCTTCTTCTAATGTTATTATTCCTTTTACTTTCGTCGGTTTTCCTCGGAGGCTTGTTGTTATCTTATCTTGGGCGACTTTTAACGCGATTTGAGGTTTTCTGACTTCAAATCCCTGCTCTTCGGTTGTATGTACAAAACCGACCTTTAAAATAGGCTCCATTTTTTCCAAGTATGGGGGCTCATTCTTAAAAATGAGCGAAGGAATTTTCCCGCTGAAACCATTCATATAGAGAAAGTCTTTTGCGTATAGGAACTCCCCTAAACTAAATTTATATGAAGCTATGGGAACCTTAACGAAAAACATTTCCTCTCTCTGTGCTTGCTTAGCTTCCTCATAAATGGGTACATCGATGAAATCTGTGTCTGGAATTGACAATATTTCCTGTAATCGAGAGATGAGGTCCTTGAAATCGTTAATTGAAAGAACTAAAATTGCCCAGTTTGTATAGAGTCTACCGAAGGCTGCCATTGTCGAATATTCTAAGTGATATTGCTCTTTCCCATTTACTTGAGGCTTAATTCTAAATTTTAAAATATTTCCATCAATTAGTGAAATGGTGAGTTTAGGTTTTTCCGATGGTATTATCGGTTCTGTTTCCTTATCTGTGGGTTTCCATCCGAGTTCCTCAAACGTTTTACCAAAATAGTTTGGAGGGATAACGTATTTCCTCCTTCTTTCTACAACTCCAGTTGTACTTTCACAGTTGTCAGAGTATATTATCGGCAACGTTTTCCGTCTAAAACCGCTTTGCCCGAATCCACGCTCTTTAAGATACGTGTATAAATCGTCATCCCAAGCAAAATATATCTGAAGCGTATCCAATGTGTAGGAAGATACCTGTATTGAAACCATTTTGCCAAAACCTGAGAAAAATTGTCATATGGGAAGTAAATATGAGTTGCCTATCAAATGATTAGCTTAGATTAGGAAAAATATTAAATAATAGCATTAATATCAATTGTAATGATAACATATGCCTATGGTTTACATTTCGAAAAGCACCTTCAAATTATTAAATGAGATAGTAGAATATCTTCAGAAGAATGCAAAACCGCCAAACCGTATCCTTAAAGCCGATGTTATTCGTATAGCGCTGGAAGAGTACGCGAACAAAATAGGTGTGAAGGTGAAATAGGTTTAACCAGCTTGAAATACCCCCGCTACGGTTTATGGGGGAGTTTAAACAGTTGAAGACGTGGAAGTCTAGGTTTGCCATCTTCTGCGTTAGAGGGAAGAAGTCTTGAGTAAGGAGCTCCCCTTTCAGGATAGGCTTAGAGATGTCATCCAGAGCGTTATATCCAAGTTTAAGTTTGACGGTTTAACATTCTCTAGGGTTGAGAGGGGTTTTAAGATAGATGCTAGGGAGCCCGATTTAACCGTTTTTGATGATGTTGGAAGACCCTTCCTCATAATTGAAACTAAGAGGAAGATTGAGCATCCGCATTGGAGGGCTAGGGCACTGTTCCAGCCTTTGGGCAAGGCGGCTGTAGGACAGGCTGTGAGCTACGCCGCCATATGGGAGGATGGTGGTAGGGGACACATACCCTTCTTCGCAACGGCAACGCCTTCTGAGATAGCGGTCTTCAGAACGCCTGATGACCTGCCGGACTACGTAGACATGGATAGGGTTTTGAGTAGAGACTATGAGGATGTCGTTAAACCTGGCATGTTCACCCGGCTTCTAAAAAACCTAGTCTTCCACGGTAGGCTTGAGCTGACTGAGGAGTTCGTTGAGAAGCTCCTAGACACTATGGCTAAAGACTACTTGAAGACTAGGGTTTCAAGGGTATCCCCGGGATGGGCTCTAATAGAGTTCCTAAGAGGCTTCGTAGACGTTTTAAGCGAGAAGTGCGAGCCCATGGTTGGGCTGAAGGCTGAAAGAGATGAAAAGTTTAAGAAGATGCTTGAAGATATGGGTGAGAGGCTGGGCTATAAGCCTGACGTTGGAAGCCTGACGAGGATGATGGTCTACGTCCTGATGAACAAGCTCATATTCTACAAGGTTTTGGAGCAGAGGTATCGTGGACTGCCTAGGCTGATAAACCTGCCCACATCTTCCAAGACCGCGTTTCTAAACTCCCTCAACGACTACTTCGAGAAGGCTATGGTCGAGACCAGGGATTTCGAGCCCATATTTGAAACCGGCATATACGACATGATAGACTTTCCAGAAGATTTAGACACGCTTGAGTACGTCAACGAGTTCATAGCGACGCTTGAAAGCATGAGGGTTGAGGAAATAGGCGACTACGTGAGCTACATATATGAGGAGCTCATACCTCCTAGCGAGAGGCATCAGCTTGGACAGTTCTACACGCCTCCAGCCATATGCGAGCTCATAGCCAAGTGGTCTATTAGAAGCCCAGACGACCTTATACTGGACCCGGGCTGTGGAAGCGGAGGATTCCTATCAGCAGCCTACAGGGTTCTCGTCAAGCTTAAAACTGGCAGAGACGCAATTCCACCGCCTAGAGGCGTACATGAGAAGATTATAGCCCAGCTGTACGGTGTGGATATAAACCCGTTTCCAGCTCATCTGTCAGCCGTAAACCTAGCTATGAAAGACATCAGATCGCCTTCAACTGGGCTTAACGTAATCGAGGACGACTTCTTCCTCGTAGAGCCTAAGGCTGTAAAGTTTATGTCTTATAAGATCCGGACGGCGGCTGGGGAGTTCAGAAGAGAAGTGAAGATACCGATGTTTGACGCCGTCATAGGCAATCCACCCTACACCAGGTGGGTTGAAATACCTGAGAAGACCCAAGATGCGATCAGGAAAAGGCTTAGAGACGTCATGAGGGAGTATGGGCTCACACCTCAGCTCGCCAGGGGCGTGGAGCCCGGGATATATACGTACTGGATCATGCACGCTACGAAGTTTCTAAAGACGGGCGGCAGATTGGGTATGATAATTTCAAACCTATGGATGCAGACGGACTACGGTGTTGGGTTCGGCCGATTCCTACTCGACAACTACAAGGTTAAGGCGATCGTAGACTTCACCTTAAGGCTTTTCACAGCCCTAATATCTACATGCGTAGTCCTCCTTGAGAGGGAGGAGGATGCCTCCAAGAGGGCTGAGAATGAAGCGGTCTTCATACACATACCTGGTACGGTTGAAAGCATAAACGTTGACGAAATCTTAAAGGCCATAGAGGAAAAGAAGTCTGAAAAGCTCTACGTTAAAGTGGTCAAGCAGGAGGATATTCCGAGGGATGAGAAGTGGATCAGAGTCTTCTTCGGCTTAGAAGAAGTCTTCAAACACCCATTGATGGTCAAGCTGAGCGAGCTTTTCGAGCCATCATATGGAAACGTAAGATATCTAGTTCTAGCATCTCAGAGGGCAATAAGAGGTGTTAGGAATCCGGGTGCAAGCGACTTCGCATATCTATCACCTTCTAAGGTTAAGCGGTTCAACCTCGAAGAATTCAGCTACCCCAATGCTCCTTTGGACCAGGCCATAGTGTATCCAGCCATCACGAGCGCGAGGGATCCAGTGTACTTCACGTTTACAGAGGACGATTGGAAAGAGTTGTATAATAGAGATAAGGAGTGCTTCATGTTCATATGCCACAAGCCCAAGAGTGAGCTTCCAAAAGAAGTCTTAGAATACATCAGGTGGGGTGAACCTGTATGCCCGGAGTGTGGTAAGGGGCTTACGATTG
>Ga0080004_1064535_pt1 | contig 11667 bp, 9 predicted proteins | sample WasSprMetagenome_FD_69207 | JGI IMG/M metagenome (GOLD analysis project Ga0080004, IMG submission 69207) | Sulfidic aquatic microbial communities from Washburn Spring, Yellowstone National Park, USA - WS (SPADES assembly) (version 2) | ecosystem: Environmental > Aquatic > Thermal springs > Hot... | reverse complement strand
CCAAGGCGAACGCGAGGTCGCTTTCGTCCGCTTGCCTCCTCGCGTTTAGCAGCGCGTGAGCCTTCATAGCCTGCTGAAGCCTTATCGTGGCCCTCACTTTTCCAACGTTCGCTATGCCGCATGGGTACTCGCCTCCGTAAATGCAGAGCGAGCAGTCCCTTTCAGCCTCAAACGGGTCTTTGCTCTCGTCTGCTCTCTGCCCTTTAGCCGTGCTGAAGTAGCAGCGCGACAGGTGGCTTACGAGGCCGAGGCAGAATATTGTGAACTCCTCCGGAACCGCAACCTCGCGCGCGCATTTGGGGTCTTAGGTATTAGGGAAAACTGTTCGGGAAGCGAGGCCTTTGAAATTGGAGAGAAGGGTTTATTTGAACTGCTGGCAACTTCTAATATTCAATTGTTTAAGGGGTTGAACGTGCGAAAAATTATCACTCTATCCCCGCATTCATATCACGTTATGAAGAATATGTATCCAAAGTTTGGCGGGGATTTTGAAGTATTGCATTATACGCAATTGATCAAGAAACTTATTGAGGAAGGCAAATTGAGACTTTTAAAGGGATATGAAACTAAAAAGGTTATCACTTATCATGATCCCTGCTTTCTTGGCAGATGGAACAAAGAATATTCAGCACCGAGAGAAATATTAAAAGCAATTCCTAATGTGGAATTTGTTGAAATGGAAATAAGCAGAGAGAATGCCTTCTGCTGTGGTGGCGGCGGAGGGAATTGCTATACAGGATTTGGAGGCGGCATGTTTGTGGAAACAGAGGACAGCCCTAGTAGAATAAGAATCAGAGAAGCGTGTAAAAGCGGAGCTGAAATTTTAGTGGTTTCTTGCCCTTCTTGTTTGATCATGTTTGACGATGCTCTTAAAGTCGAGGGTTTGGAAGGTAGAATGCAGGTAAAAGAGCTCTCGGAGGTATTGTGGGAAACTTTATACAATAACCAAAAAGTATTGTCAGGTGATACTTGATGGATGGTGTGAAAAAATGGATTCGGCCCTATATTGAGGTTACCCGGCCACCCCTTAACTTTATGGGAGTATGCTTGGCAACTTCTGGTGCCATTATTGCTTTACGCTTTACTGGAAAACAAATACCTATTGCGGATAGCATTATCGGAGCCTTTGCCGTCTTCATGACAGTTGGCGGAATGCATACCATCAACGACTATTTTGACAGGTTTAGAGATCGTGAAGTGTGGCCTAATCGCCCTATACCATCAGGGCGGCTGAACCCATTACACGCCTTAGCATTAGGACTAAGCTTGTTTGCTGTTGGATTGTCTGTTGTCTGGATTACCTTTAACGCAGTTTGCTTCTATATCCTTTTGACAACGGTAGCTCTTGGAATAGCCTATTCCCGATATCTTCGGGATAAAGTGGGCTATCTTACATTAGCTCCAATTATCGGCCTTTTTCCCGCTGGTGGGTATGCCGCTTTTGCGGGGGAGCGAGTTTTTGTCAGCCCCGTGCCATGGATGCTATACTTTATGGTTACTCTTTGGCAGGCGGGGCATATTCTAGTATACTCGCCAGCTCACGGAGTGAAAGAGACTAAAACAGTTGTGTCAGCGTTCTTGGTTGCTTTAAGCCCGCAGGCAACAGCGGTGTTGGGCACAATATTCTTTTCGGTTCTGTTAATCCTCAGTTTATGGCTTTACTTAGTTGTCTCTCTCAGTCTTGCATATTTGGCCGTGGCGTCTATTTCCGGATGTTTTGTAATATTGTTAAGCTTAAAACTTGCTGTGAATCCGACAATAGAGAGATCGCTTCTAGCCTTTAATGCCGCGTCATTGCACGCTATTATCCTGTTTTCAACAATAGCCGTTGATGTTTTCATTCGATTCTATCTATATGATTACTTTACAATTCTGTTGGGGTTATTTGCCTGCGCCCTTGTAGGGGGTAGTTGCGTGTCAATTGTGCGCGCAATTATAAACATATGGAAAGGAGCAAGGAAGCGGCGTGAGGTGAGTGGATGTCTGCAACTCTTATAGATTGCCTGAGTGGAATTGTTGGGAAAAACAACGTATCTTGCAAGGAGGCGGATCTGGTCTGCTATTCAAGCGATTTGGCCCCACTCCCGGACATCATTATTTCAACCTATGGAATTAAGGCGCCATCGGTGGTGGTTCGACCAAAAAATGCTGGTCAGGTTTCCGAGATCCTTGAATTTGCGAATAAAGAGAAAGTGCCTGTCACGCCAAGGGGAGGGGCTTCCTCTGCTATGGGTGGATGTTTGCCCATGGATGGAGGGATAGTATTAGATATGACGTCCATGGACTCAATTTTATCAGTTGATGAAAATGGAATGAGGGTTCGTGTTCAGGCTGGCGTCACGTTTGAAAGAGTGCTTAAAGAAATGGGGAAGAAAGGACTTAAGCTAGGATGTTTCCCGAGCAGCGCCCCCTCAGCAACTATTGGGGGTTACATTAGTAATGGGGGTTGCGCGGGCATAGGAGCCCCAAAGAATGGACCTATTGCCTTGCATATCCTACAACTTGAGGTTGTGCTTCCCGATGGAAAAAGAGTGTCTGTAGAAAGCCCCTATTCAAGTCTTTTTGTTGGAGCTGAAGGAACTTTGGGTGTTATAACGCAAGCCGCGCTGAGGGCTTATCCTATACCTGAATCCTTTAGGGTGCTATCGTATGGCTTTAACGATGTCGCTTCCGCTTGCAGCGGATTAGAGAAACTTTTTAGATCCGGAATTAAACCGTATTTTCTGACTTTTATGGATAGGCATTTCCTAGAAATCACGTCCAAACTTGGCTTGGACGTCCCCTCTTATGAGATGATTATTTTCACAGCATTAGAAGGAAGCAAGGAGTCTGTCGCCGCTGAGGAAGTGGCCATCAATAAAATTTTTTCCTTTGGAAAGATGCTTGACGTAACCTTCGCCTTGGAGGAGTGGGAGCGCAAGTATAAAGCTGAGTTATTTATTAAGCGAGCAGGCCCAACCATTATACTCGTTGAGGCAAATGTGCCGATCGTCAAGTTAAGGGAAGCCATTAGCCGTCTTAAGGATGTAAGTAAGAGACTTGGATTACACATTTGTTTATATGGCCTTATGGGCTATGGCGGATCCATGCTTACCATGCCCATAGTTTTAACAGATGAGAGGAGGGGGGAGGAATACTTCAATACTATGCTTGCGGCATTAAAAATGACTTCTGTAGCAATATCTATAGGAGCAACAGTGTATAGTGTAGGGCTCCACAATTCCATATTTATGGAGCTTATTCACGACGTAAAACGTTTAGAAATAATGAAGTTGCTTAAAAGAATGTTTGACCCCCTCGGAATTATGAACCCTGGAAAGCTAACGGAATGTCGCATGGCTTGGTTGACATCGCTCCTCAAAACTGGGTGATAAGCATGAGCCTTAATAAAGCATACGCAGAGTTTGTTGATATTCTTGGGCATGAAAATGTGCTGAGAGAAGCGGATGAAATTCTGCCATACTCTATATGTAGGTACTCAAGAAGTGAGCTGAAACCGGCCCTCGTACTCAAACCTACGTCCGTCCAACAGCTATCGCGGTTGCTTCCTGCAGCACAAAGATATGGGCTTTCAGTCACCCCTAGGGGGTCGGGTTTCGACTCCGCAATGGGATCTCTGACAAACGGAGGAATACTAATCGATTTAACAGGGCTAAATCATGTTTTAAAAGTTGATGAAGAAAATTGCACAATTACTGTTCAGTCTGGCGCCACTTTTGAGTCTATAGCTAAAGATTTGGCTTCTAAGGGGCTATCTATCGGTTTAGAACCGATAGCTTCGCTTAAAGCAACAATAGGCGGCTTTATTGCTTCGCATGGGGTTGGATACGGATCATTGCGGCATGGCTCGATTTTAAATACGGTTCGCGAAATAGAGGTTGTGTTGTCTGACGGCTCTATCGTCAGAACAGGGTTTAAGGGCATCCCACCTGGTGGTACTGGCTACGATCTTTCTCGTCTAATGGTCGGCTCTGAAGGTTTATTTGGAATCATTACCGAGGCAACCCTCGAAATCTTCCCACTTCCAGAATTGACAACTAACATAGCCTCCGCTTTTTCGGACATAGAAGAGGGCCGCAGCATTTTAAAAGAGATCTTAAAAAAGGCGTCTACATTATCTTCTATGTATTTTTTCGACGAAGGCCTCATACGAATCTTACAAACAGGTTCCTTTAAGATTCCGTATGAGCGATTCATAGGAATGGTTAGGTTGGAGGGAGTTAAAGAAGTCGTAACGCAAGAAGTCAATCTTATTGAAACAATTTACCACACACCATTGCATCCACAAGTCAGCGAGCAACTTTGGAACCATCGTTTTCTGCATCAAATTATAGAAACCTTAAAAAACCCTGTTCTAGTTGACGAGCATCGCCTACCAACTGATAAGAACGTGGAGGCTTATCGCACTTTAAGGGACTTGGCAGCAAAAAACGGAGTGAAATCCGCCTTTTATAGCCTACAAACGAGTTTAGACTCAAATTTAGTTATCTTCATCGTCTATGGCGATGACTTAGGCAAAGTAAACGTCACGCGGAAGGAAATCGAAGACGCTATAATATCGTTAGGAGGCAAACCATATACTGCAGGCTTTCGGCGGGCTGAAGCCATGAGAAAAGCTTCGCCTGCTTTACCAGACATGTTGATAAAAATAAAGAGAGTGTTGGATGGAACAAACCTATTCGGTACGAAAGGTTGGATTTGTTAGACTTCCGAAATTTTCACTAAGCGAGAGGTGCTTTTAATCATCACGCAAGCTCTTACTTACCGCCTCTCTGACATCAAAATGTAGACCTGCAACATATCCACATGCTTACCACCGTAATCAGAAACGTAAATTAGATTTAACGAGACTTTCTGAATTACAAGAAATTTATTATATGTATATGTATATATATAACAACCTTGCACGTAAAATAGGGGAGGATTTATGAGTAGCAAAATGGTGATGGAATTTGATCGGGAACCGTTTATAAATGCCTTTAATGTCCTTCGGAGAGCATTAATTAGAGACGAAGCTGTACAAAAAATGGTGGATACGCTTTTAAGAGCAATGAGCATTCCACTAATACATGGAGCACAAATAGCAGTTTTGTTACTAAATGGAAATGCATCGGATTTGCTTTGCGCTTTGCTTGTTCGAATTGGTGAAGGGCTACCTCCTCGTGTGCCCGATGGAATTGAATCGATTCAGACCATCGATTTAAACTTGAGTTATGAAGGTAAAACGCTGAGGGATGCAATTAAAGCAGAAACCAAGCGTGAAGCCGCTAGAATCGCCAGTAAAATAATTCAAAATAAGTATGGCGAGCTTTGGACAACGATTATCGTCGACATGCAAAGGATAAAGGAACTTTTTGATATTATTTATCCAGCGAGCGTCACGGAGAACTTACTTCGCAAAGTTGTTAAGATGACGGTGGATAAATGCTCGACGGATGAGATAATATTTGAGCCCGTTCCAGGGATTTTGGAGACCCTTCGGAAAATCTTTTGAGTTCCGCGATTCTCTTCTTTTGTTTATAAGCTACTAATTTGCAACTTCGGACTCTAACTTCTCTACCAGTTTAAGCTCCTTCATTTAATGACAAAAATACACAAAAAACGATAATTAAAATTTAAATTTCTTAATCTCTACAGTTTTTGTTCACTTATCGCGATTAATCAAGCATATGTTAAACTTTTTTTAATAATAAATTAATGAATAAAAGTATCATGTTGCCACTCTGAGACTTTTCGTTGCTGTTGAGTTTACTGTCAACCGTTAACTTATGCTATGATTTTCTAGAGAGGTCGTGGCGTATGCAAAATCTCCAAACTATGTAAATAGGAGAAATGAGGCTGGTTAAACAAGTCAAAAACCTCCATGCATAACCCAAGACTTAAGTTAATTTATAAAGCCAACTAGAATTTTTGTTTATTCTTAATCCGAATTTAGCAGCCTCCTAGCGCACGAGATATGCTTCTGTATTTGTTTGGATTACGATGTGGGATAAACAAGGAACTTATGAATTCTTTACGGAAATCTGGATGCGCCATCAATTCTATGTATCGAATTTTTTCTGAAAGTTTTTCTGCCGTTTTCCTGATTTCCGTTGATATCAAAGCCATTTTCGCGCCTGATATGGCGGTGTTGCCGACGAAGCTGATCTTTTCTATTGGCACGTCGGGGATTAAGCCGATGATTACTGCACTTTTTGGATTGATGTATCTTCCGAAGCCCCCTGCTACGTAAACATGGGCAAGGTCTTTCTCGGATAATTCCTTTTCTCTCATCAAGATCTCAGCGCCCGCATGCATGGCAGCCTTGGCAAGCAAGATCTCTTGGATGTCCTTTTGGCTTATAGTTATGTGCGTGTTTATTCCGCTTTCACTCTTCCAAGCAACCACAAACTTTGGAACGCCTCCGATCATGCGAAGCCGTTTTGTTTTAATGTCCTTTTTAAATTTCCCAGTGTTATCGATTATTCCGCATCGGAAAAGTTCAGCAACAGCATCTATGATCCCAGAGCCGCATATTCCAATGGGTTTTGCTTTACCGATCACCTCATATTCAACATCGTAGGTATGAGGGTTGATTTTTATCTTTTCAATAGCTCCCGTCACCGCCTTCATTCCGAACTCTATGTGCATGCCCTCGAAAGCTGGCCCAGCTGCGCAGGAACAGCAGACTAGGTCGTACCTGTTTCCAACAAAGATTTCACCGTTAGTCCCTACATCCATAAGCAAGCTTACATCATCCATCTCATAAATTCCGGTAGCTAGAACATCCGCTATGGCGTCGGCTCCTACGAAACCTGCAATTACAGGTAAAACATGAATATACGCATTTTTATTAGCCTTTAACTTTAAAGAATCGGCTTTGACGTTAATCGATCTCTTGATTGCTGGCACATAGGGCGCGAAGACGAGGCCTCTGGGCTGTATCCCTAGGAATATATGGTGCATCGCCGTGTTGCCAACAACGACGATTTCATATATCTCCTCTGGTTTTACGTTTGCATCTAGACATGCGTCGAGAATTAACTGGTTTATGGCTTTGATAACGGCTTTTTGTAGCTCATTTAATGCGTTGGTGCGCGTCAATGTGCAATTTATCCTAGAAATAACGTCCTCCCCGTAGGCTATTTGGGGGTTCTCCATTGACTTTATGCTTAATAGGTTGCCTGAGACTAGATCAACAAGATATCCTACGATTTTTGATGTTCCAATATCCACGGCGAAGCCGTAGGCCATGTTTTCTGTGTTGCCTTCTTCCACCGAAATTATCTGTCTACCGTCCAGGATAGTTACTGTAACGTTCCATTCCGCCCTCCTCAAAACTTCTGGCAATTCGCTCAGTAGATTACGCTCAATTTCGATGGTCTTAAATCCCTTCTGTTTAAGTGCGGTTTCAACCCTTTCAAAGTCGGGTCGTATATCTTGCAGTGTAGGCTTAGGCAATACTAAATGATATTTCTTAATTGCGGGTTCTAGTTTAACTGGTCTCTCAATCCCTTCGGCTTGAATCCTTCGAATTACGATTCTGCTCTGCGATGGCACAAAAACAACTAAATCACCCATCACTTTAGTGCAGCATGCAAGCCTATAGCCCCTACCTAATTCCGTTGGGCTAAGAATTTCACGCTCGTTTCTCGAAATTTCAGCTATTTTTTGGGATTCTACAATGATCACCCGACATTTTCCACAAATCCCTTTGCCACCACATTCAGACCTGATCCTGACCCCGGCTTGAGCGGAAGCTTCGAGTAAAGTGCATCCTATATCGACCGAAACTTTTCTTCCTTCAGGTTCAAAGCGAACTGAGGCTTTCATGTTAACCATCTGCTTTTTGATACTTTAGTAACTAGGATTTTTAAGTATCTGCGCGCGATGAACAAAAATGTTTCGTATGGTAAAGCTGAAAGCTACTGTTAAAGTTATCTGTCCATTAGAGGCGGGATATTTTGAATCTCGGGTGGCTTGACGGTGGATGTTTGCCCTCTTCTATTAATACTTGCGCATAAGCAGCATTTATCAAACCTATTGCAGGAAAAATATATTCCGCATCACTTATGGGTCCGTACAGAACGAAGTCTGCTCCTATGGCTATTGGCAATCCATTAACGATGGATGAACAGACTGCACTTAGGAGTTTATTCTTCTTTTCCTTGAGAGCCTTCCAAGATGCTACTGCATTATGGGCGCCGCATCCAGCAGGGTAACCGTATCGCTCCTTAACTTCAAAAATAGCCTTGCAGGCCAACCCTAATGAAGCAATATCCAAAACAACGGTGTCTACAAGTATCTTTTTTATTCCTATAGCCTGAATCTTTGAAATTAAAGGTTCAAGGAGTTTTATTCTTTCTTTATAAGATATTATGGCCTTAGCACTATACGTTAATACGATGGCTGACTGTAGCCCCACGTTTTTGGCTTTTTCAAATATTGACGATTTAGTTTCAGGATTAATGGAGTTTAAGATTGTTCTATCAAGTATGCCAAGTTCCTTAGCCTCCTCCATACCGCTTAAGCCAGCGTCATCAGAGACGTAATCTATGAGGATAGGCATATTAGTAGCATCCGCAGCAAACTCAATATATCTTCTAGCATTCTCAGCAGTAGAACATACAATATCAAGCATAGCGGGGAGACCAGTTCTATCAGAAATCTCCTCAAGTCTAGAGATTAAGCCCAAAGCGGTCTCACGATCAAAAAGCCCGGTCCTTTCGTCCTTAACAAGTTTATCACCTTTATAGAATATACTTCCAATCATCACTGTTGGATTCTCACCGGGCTGACCGCCAATTCTCACCCCGCCGATCTCAAAGGTTATTTGGTCCCTGCCGAACCTAAACATTGATAACCCCGTCAGCTAAATGACTAGTACTTTTATCGTTTATAAAGGAATGGCGCATATTTAACTTTTTGGTTTTGATTTTTTGAAGATTTTACTTATTGTCTTTTTACGCCTTTGATAGCGGAGTGTGCAGTGATAAGGAGAATTTAGGAGGATGTACGTCGAGCGTCTAACGTGAACAAATTTGCTTTAGGCATGGCCGGAGGAAAGGATAACTGATTTACCATTAAGCTTAGGATTGTTGAGTTGAACAAAGTCCAAGTTAAAATACTAGAAGGTTTAAAAAGGCTTTCCAGGTTAGGTTTAAGCACTATCAAAAAGACCGGCTTTGGCTCAAAATGCGCGCATATGGTGTGAATAATTCTATTGGAATGCTTTTATGCTGTGAGCTAGTTCTGGTTTGCCTGTTTTGTGGGCTGTTATGGCTATTGCTAGGATGACTGAGTAGCATAGGGCGACGTGCATTCTGACTTTGGCTGCTCCCCTCCACCTTAGGTTGTCTAGGTTTAGGCGTTTCTTTCCAGGTTTGAAGACTTGTTCCACCATCATCCTCATGTGGTAAAGCTTCACCAGCTCCTGGTCGCCTTCAACTATGAAGCCGTTTCTAACTTTTAGGTGTATGATGGGTTTCTTGATTTGTGGAGGAGCTGGAATCACAGGTTTGATGTTGAGCTCCTTTAGGATGTTGAAGAATTCTTCCCAGCAGTATTGGGCGTCGGCTATAAGCGTTCCAATGGATGACCCTGCCCTTTTCAGTTGTTTGACAGCGTTTTCTAAGAGTTTTGCGCGCGCAAGGTCGCCAACAAGGGAAAAACATTTACAGGGGAAGCGCTATTATCGGCTGGACGGTATCACATACCTCAGCTCACTTCTTTCGTATGTTAACCGAAGGGCTAGCTTTTGAAGCGAGGGAAAAAATAGAAGGCTTAGAAGAAGACTTTGGTCAAAGAATTGATGAAGTTAGAATATGTGGAAACTTGAAATAAGGTTTTTCCCTTTTGACGCGCGCGCCCAGCGTAGAAGTTGGCACCGGAAGAGCTTATTCCGCATATTCGTCACGTGGAAATCCTTGTTGTCTATGAAGCTCCAGTGAACAAAAAGGTAATTGAAACAGCTCGCGAGTTAAAACTTATAGTCTGTGCAAGAGGAGGACCTGTAAATGTAGACATTGAAGCTGCAAAGGAGAAAGGCATACTTGTGACGAACGCTCCAGGTCACAATGCGGAAGCAGTTGCAGATCACGTTTTTGCCCTCCTTCTTGGAATCGTTAAAAATGTTGTAAGAGGTCACATTGCGATAAAAAATGGACTTTGGGAACGTGGAGAGCTTCCGCAAGCTCTCTACGAAAGCATGGAAATGAACGGTAAGACCTTAGGTACTGTTGGTTTTGGTAACGTTGGTAAGTTAATTCCACGGAAGGCTAAAGGATTTGGCATGGAGGTCCTAGTCTACGATCCCTATGTTTCTGAGGAGGCAATAAGCGCTTGCGGAGGAAAGAAAGTCGACTTTGAAACTCTTCTCAGAGAGTCAGACTTTATCACGGTTCATGTTCGCCTTACTGAAGAGAACTATCATATGTTTGGCAAGAAACAGTTTGAGTTGATGAAACCAACCGCCTTTATCATTAATACATCACGAGGACCCGTGATTGATGAAGCTGCCCTCTACGAGGCGTTACGCAATTGCAAGATTGCGGGTGCAGCCCTAGATGTTTTTGAGGAAGAGCCAATAGGGCCCGATAATCCATTGACAACGCTTGAAAATATTGTTTTGACCCCCCACATAGCATGGGTTGGCACTCCCCCCTTAGGGGGCTTACTATGGCAGCGGAAGAAATTGAACATTTCCTAAAAGGGCAACCGTTGAGATATGTTGTTGATGCTGCACCTTACAGAATGGAGCGTGAACTATACGCTAAGATATTCAAGGGAAGGCGTATTAGCTAACTAAATGCGCGCGCGTGGAAAAATATCGGTGGTGAGAAAAGTTCCAAGCATACTCCCATTAGGAAGCTTTGCAGCTTACGCGGAACAGGGTTAAAGGACCAGAATATGAAACACTATTTGCCTTAGGATCACTGTGCGGAACCGACAACCTGGAATCCATAATTAAGGCTAACGAGTTATGCGATAGGCTTGGAATAGACACAATATCAGCTGGAAACACCATCGCATTTGCCATGTGCTGCTACGAGAAAGGAATCATAACACGAGAAGACACCGAAGGAATAGAGCTCAAATTTGGAAACAGTGAAGCAATAATCACCCTATTAAAAAAGATTGCTTATAGGGAAGGTTTTGGCAACACTCTAGCCGAAGGTGTTAAAAGGGCCGCGGAGAAGATAGGCAGAGGCTCCGAAAATATCGCAGTGCACGTTAAGGGATTAGAGCCTCCAGGATATGATCCAAGAGGTTTAAAGGGGGTTGCATTAGCCTACGCAGTATCATGTCGGGGAGCATGCCACCTACGCCACATGGCATACAGGCCAAACCTAACAGGACAAGAACCATTCGAAAAAGAGACGATAAACCGACTCTCATATGAGGGACAAGCGGAAATGGTCAAGGAGCTTGAAGACTTCCACACAATAGTGGACTGCATGGTGCTATGCAAATTCCTATGCCTACCAACCATAGGACCAATACTATGGAACGAATTAACAACACTATACTCAATAATAACAGGAATAGAAATTAAAAAGGAAGACCTAATAAAAACAGCTGACAACATAAGCATTATGATAAGAAAATTCAATTTAAGAGAAGGCATAAACAAAAAACATGACACATTACCACAAAGATTCTTCAACGAAGAACTAAAAACAGGAGCCT
>Ga0080004_1077987_pt1 | contig 11668 bp, 8 predicted proteins | sample WasSprMetagenome_FD_69207 | JGI IMG/M metagenome (GOLD analysis project Ga0080004, IMG submission 69207) | Sulfidic aquatic microbial communities from Washburn Spring, Yellowstone National Park, USA - WS (SPADES assembly) (version 2) | ecosystem: Environmental > Aquatic > Thermal springs > Hot... | reverse complement strand
CTCTTTCTCTGATTTTCTCTGTAAAAGGATCTCTTGATATCTTTATTGTTCCCAAAACCTTATTTTTTGAATTTAAAGCTTTAAAAACTGCCTCCTTAAACTTTTCTGAAAAAAGCTCTGCCTTTCCAATTTCATCAATGACTACAATCTTTCTCTCATCAATTGCTTTTAAAACTGAAGGAACTCCAATTTCTTCTAAATCTTTTAAATTAACTCCGTATTTTGAAACCCGAAAATTTGATTTGATATTTTCATGAGCCAAAATTCCTTCTTTTTTATCTAAAGTGATAATTTTAAACCCTTTTCGTTCGCCTTTTTCCCTGATTTCTTCTGTAAAAAATCCTCCAGCTTTTGTTTTTAAATCTTTTAGGATCTCCTTTATTAAAGTTGTTTTTCCACATCCAGGAACTCCAGTAATGAAAATATTTTTTATCATTTTTTTAAATTAATCTGCAACAATTTTGGCTAAACCAACAAACCTCAATTCGTAGAATGACTGCCATGGCTTTAATTCTACGAAAGTTTAAAAAATTTTTTAATTTCCCAGTCATTTTCAATTTTCTCGGCAATTATTAATTTAATCTCCTTTTCTGTTAAGCCAAAAAATTCTCTTAAAAGTTCAATTTCTGCCTGACAATCGAAAGGATAAACCCAAACACTTTTTTGCAAAGGGCAAAAACCAAGTTCTTTTAATTTTCCCCGAAACGCTTCTCGATGAAACTTTTTTAATTGAGAAATATCAAAGATTACTAGCCTCCATTTTCCGTCCCATTTTTTTGGCTTCTTTATTTTCAAAGCATCGATTTGAAACCTTCCCGCTTTTTTCTTTCCTTCTTTTGTTAAGCTAATATAAATTTGAGGGCCTTTCTGATGTATTTCAATTAAGCCCTGCCTTTTTAAATTATAAAAAGTATCAGCAATTTTCTTTTTGGAATATCTCCTCCATTTTTTGATGCTCCTTAAAAGATTTCTAACAAAATAAGGAGAGGTGGCAGCAATATAAATTCCTCCAGCAATTGCCAGCCAAGTAAGAATATCTTTTACAATTTCCGATTTTGGCTTATAGAAATAATATTTATATTTCTTAATCCCCATCTTCTATTTTCATTTTACCAAATCTCTCGTAGAATTAAAGCCATGGCAATAATTTTACGAAACTAAGATTTAGGAAAAAATTTTTGAAATCTTTTTGCATCATCTACCATCGAAATATTATTGAACATCACATAATTTAATTTTTTGTTGCAAAATTTTAAAAGTTCTTTAAAGTCATCATTTGTATATTTGTATTTTAGATCGTAATTTGGCTTTCCATGTAATCTAAAATAATTGATTTTGCCAAAGACTGGTTTTTCTTTGAAAGGATCGACGCAATGGACCAGATTTAATTTTTTACAAATTTCTTCAATTTCTTTTTTCTTCCATTTTCCTCTTGGCTCCCAAACAAAAATGTAATCTCTTCTTTCAATTTTTTTGAAAAAATTTTCCAAATTTTCTTTATTTTCTTTTTTTGGTTCAAAAGAGGCTGGAGTTTGAAATAAAACAATTTTTGCTCTTAATATTTGGCAAATTTTATCAATTATTTCCCAGGCTTCAAAAACTTCTTTTTTATTTTTGAAAAATCCGTAATTTTCTTTTTTTGAAATTTTAATTTTTAACCTTTTGTAGGTTGGGGAAGAAGGCTCGTGAGTAATTAGTTGCCAGGCTTTAACCACAAACTCAAAATCTTTTGGCGCCTCTTTTTTCCATTTTTCATATTTTGAAAAATTCCCTGGCTGATAAAAAGTTTCTTGAATCTCAACAACTTTAAAATCTTTGAAATATTTACTTTTTCCCTCTCCAAACCCGCAAGTTCCAACTTTAATTTCCATATTTTTTAATTCTATTGACCAATTTTAGTCTTTTCAAGTAAGATAAAATTAGAGTTAGTTCTTTTGATTAAAAGATGCTCCAGGAGGAGATCTCTTCCTCGGGACCCACATACCTCCTTTGGCGCCTCCTCCTGGAGCACTAAAATGGGGAAGGACAAAAGGGCAAAGCCCTTAAACTGGAGAAATTTTTGTGCGGCTCGCCAAAATCCCAGCTCTCTGGATCTCCAGGGAGAGCTGTGTCCTTCCCCTAAAATCATGCCCGGGAGGATCTTTTCTCATTGCCACCTCCTCGTCTCGCCTTCCTTCCTCCCGGGCTTTTTCATTTAAAAAATCTAGAGAGAAAATAAAAAATTAAAGAAAGCAAAAAACTCAAAACCAAAGAAGAAGTTAAAGGGAAATAAAAAGTAAAATTTTCTTTTTTAATATAAATATCTCCTGGCAATTTTCCAAAATAGGGAATTTTTGAACCAAAAATCAAAATCACTCCAAAAAATATTAGCAAAAAGCCAAAAAAGATAAGTAATTTTCCAAAATTTTCAAGCATTTTTTAAATTATAATAAAAAATGGGTGGAACTAAAATTCAACTCCTAACCACTCTCCAAACTTAAAAAACCTTTCCCTGAGAAGTAAGAAACTTTTCTGGAAAAAGCAAGTTAACCTGGATATACTTTTGCTTACCTCCTTTACGAGGAAAAGGCGTATAGAGAGGGAAACAACGAGGATTTGCACATTCTTTGGAAGAAGATAGAAAATACTCCCCTTTTTGGCGCGAAAATAAAGAGCGTTTGCTGCAATAAGTTCCATTTACATTAAATTATTTTTGAAGTTCCTTTCGATAAATGCTACTTCTTCCGCCTCCACCTGCAACAAACTCTTCATAAGATGGAAGTTGACAAAGAGTTAAATTTCCATCCAAAAAATCTGAGTAAACAAAATATTTTCCATCTGGTGAAACTGCTAAAGCTGTAGGTTGGTTACCAGCTACTGAAGCATCAAGCATTTTACCTGTTGAAGTGTCAAAAAACAAAATCGATCCCCATTCAGGTCCTGGAATATTGTAATTGCCAGAAGGATGATTTTTTCCTCTGTTTGAAACAATCAAAACTTTTTTATCTGGAGTTAGGGCTATAGTGTTTGGATTGTTATCCGTTTTTGCAAATTCTTCAACTTTGTCATTTTGCAAATTTACTTTAAAAATTTTGTTTTTCCCCATATCAGAAAAATAAAGTACGCCTTTTTCTTCATCTCCTACAATATGTCGCATCGCTCCTTCAGTTTTTAAAATTATTTTTCTTTCTTTTGTTTCTAAATTTATCTTTTCTATTTCTCCATTTTCAAAACCTGCAACATAAAGAGTTTTTCCATCTTTTAAAATGTAAATTCCTCGAGGGGTTTTAACGGTAGGAATATTTTCGATTAATTTTCCAGTTTTTAAATCAATAATTGAAACATTGTTTCCTGACCAATTAGAAGCAAAGAGAAAATCTTCTTTCGGAGAAATTGCTAAAACCTTTGTCCAGCTACTTTTTGTGTCAAAGATCCTCAAAATCTCTTTTGTTTTTGCATCAATTTCAAAAACACGCGCTGTTTCCATTTGACTAACATAAGCTTTATTTCCACTAAGATTAAATATAATCTCAACTCCTCCCCCATCTGGTAAAACAATATCTTTTATGTGAGCTCCAGTTTTTGCATCAAAAACTACAATCCCACGATTTTTGTTCATTAAAGAAGTAACCCAAATTTCTTTCCCATCTGGAGAGAATGCAGCTCCTTTTGGAGAAGGAATTCCAGAAATTCTATAAACACACTTTACAATTTGACCTGGCAAATGAGTTAAAATTGGTTTTACATTAAAAGCTGGCTTTTCTTCTTTTTGGGTTTGAGATTTCTCTTTTTCTTTGTCTGAAATTTCAGGTTGAAAATACTGATTTATTTCAAATTTAATCTGACTAACTTCTTTTATTTTTTTCTCCTCTAATATAACCTTCAAAATTAATCCCTCCATTGTTTCTTTTGAAAAAGCTTGATCAAAAACAAAGTTTCCTAAAGAATAAGCAATATACTTTCCTTTATATTCTTCAATTTCTTGAATTACATGAGGATGATGCCCAACTACTAAATCTGCTCCAGAATCTATGGCAAAATGGGCAAAATCTTTTTGCTCAATGTTTGGTTTTTTCTCATACTCATTTCCAAAATGAAATAAAACGATAACCAAATCCGATTTACTTTTTGCTTCTTTTATTCCTTTTTCCAAATTTTCTTTGTCTAACCAACAAATTCCAGAAGTATTACTTTTTGCTTGCCAAAAAGGAGAACCCAAGTTTGTAAAGGCTAAAAAAGCAATTTTTGTTTCTTTTATTTCTTTAATTTTTGGAGAACAAGCTTCAATTTCATTAAAACCTCCGCCAAGATAATCAATCCCTGCATCTCTCAATCTCAAAAAAGTATCTTCTAGAGCCTCTCTTCCATAATCAAAAATATGATTGTTAGCTAAACTCAAAATATCAAAGCCAGCAAATTTTAGTCCCTCTATTGCTTTTGGATCCATTCTGAAAGAATAAATAGATCCCACTTTTTTCCCTTTATCTGAAATTGGTCCTTCTAAATTTCCAACTAAAATATCAGCTTCTTTTAAAAATGGGCTAATCTTTAAAAAAGGAAATTTAAAATCCCCTCCGCCATATTTTTCAATTTCTTTTTTCACTCCTCTATCTAACATCACATCGCCAACAAAAAAGAGAGTTATTTTTTCATTTCTTTTTAATGGCAAAACTAAAGAAGCTGTAAACAAATTTTCCAGCTCTTGAGTTACTTCATTTGTTTTAACAAAGACAAAAGCGCAAAAAATTAAAGATAGAAATAAGAAGATTGAAAGATAGAAAAATGATTTTTGCATTAATTTAAAAATACAATCTTTTTAAACCAAATTTTTTTGCCAAATTTATTGCGTCTTCAAACTCTTCTTTTGTAATTCTTCTTGAAAGCTCTGGGTATTGATGAGCTTTATAAGCTGGCCAATACTGAACCATTATATTCAAAAAAGTATTTTTTGAGATCTCATTTGCGATGAATTCGAAAATTTTTTCAGAACCTGCTAAATTGTTTGGCAAAACTAAATGTCGAACAATCAACCCTCTTAAAGCCACTCCCTCAGGAATATTATCAAAGTTTTGAGATTTAAGTTTTGGTTTTGAGTTTTGACTTTTGAAATTTGAGATAATTAAATCCCCGACTTGCCTGTGCATTTCCTTGATTGCAGATTTCATTGTTTCAAAATAGTTTGGAGCATTTGAATATTTTTGAGCAATTTTATCGTCTGAATATTTTGCATCTGGCAAATAGATATCAAAAATTCCATCTAATAATTTTAAAACTTCTAAAGAATCGTAAGAGCTTGTATTGTAAACTAAAGGAATTTTTAATCCCTTTTCAATGGCAATTTCCAAACTTTTTAAAATCGCTGGAACTTGGGGGGTTGGAGTGACAAAATTGATATTGTGACAACCTACACTTTGAAGTTCGATCATCATCTCTGCCAATCTTTCAAAAGAAACTTCTTCTCCAATTCTCAATTGGGAGATTTCATAATTTTGGCAATAAACACAACTAAGGTTGCAAGATGTCATAAAACAGGTACCTGAGCCATGTCTTCCAACTAAAACTGATTCTTCACCAAAATGAGGATGATAAGCAGAAACCATTGGTAAATATCCAAGTTGACAGTATCCTTTTTCTCCTTTCAATCTATTCACATGGCATTTCCTCGGACAAATTTCACAATTTTTTAAAATTTTAAAAAGCTTTTCAATTCTATTTTTTAATTCCTTTTTTGACAAATTTAAATAAGAAGGGTACATTTCTTTATTTTAGCAAATAAAAAGCCCCGAGTTTTCTCGGGGCCTTTCTCGTCTCTATCTTCTCTTATTTTCCCATCTTTTCTCTTCTTTTTGCCCAACATTCTTTACAATAAACGGGTCGCCCAGCTGTAGGTTCAAATGGTAATTCGGTAATCTCTTTTCCGCAATCTGCACAAGTCCAATGACCGTGAAACATCTGTCTTTGAAATCTTCTTCCAGAGTTAAATTTTTTGAATGCCATTTTCGTCTCGATGGATTCAAAAATCCATCCAAAAAATAAGCGACCTTTACCAGGTCGCTACCTAAATTTCGAAACGAAATTTAAATAGCCTACCGTGGCATTTAAATTTTAGCAAAAATTTGTGAAAAAGTCAAATATATCTTATTCATATTTCAAATTTGACCACCTTCCGCATCTATCTCCCCACCTGGCAATTATTTTTCCATTCATTTTTGCCTCAATCACTTCGCATTGGTTTGGACATCCTTTGCAAATGAAAGAATCACATTTAATATCCATGTCAGAAATTTCAAATCCTCTAAATTTTGTCTTCTGGGGAGGGTTCTCCTTTACCAAAAGAGCTGCTCCAAAAGCTCCCATTACTTTGTTATATTTTGGAACGATAATTTTTTGACCCAAAGCTTTTTCAAAGGCCCATTTCATTCCAACATTTTCTGAAACTCCACCAACAAATAAAATTGGGGGCAAAATCTTTTTTCCTTTGGCAACGTTTGCTAAATAATTTCTAACCAAACCCTGGCAAAGTCCAGCAACTATATCTTCTATTTTGTGACCAATCTGTTGTTTGTGAATCATGTCGGACTCACAAAACACAGTACATCTTGAAGCAATTGTCGTTGGATTTTTACTTTTTAATGCCAATTCTCCAAATTTCTCAATTGGAATTCCTAATCTGAATGCCTGAGCATCTAAAAAGCTCCCTGTACCAGCGGCACAGTTATGAACTGTAATGAAATTTGCTAAGTAAGATTCATCTCTTTCAACTTTTAGATTGTAAAGTTCTCCCTGATATTTTATTTTTTCTACTTTTTTAATAGGTTCAAAAATCCAATTTGAATAAATAAATTTTTTAGATTTTTTGCTTTTCACACCGATCACTTTTTCATCCTCGAGCAAGTTAATATCCTCGCCCCATACTTCAATCAAAAATACTTCTTTGTTCCCTTTAGTTTTCTTCCTTAATTTATTGATGCTTGTTTTTATTTTGTTTCGCAGCAAAATCCAATAAAGTTGGGAGGCTAAAATTTCAGAAGTAGTGCTAGCGCAGAATCTATTTCCTTTTTTATCATAAGAAGAACCAGGATTTAATCTTTTTCTCAATTGTCCATCTCCTCTAAAAAATGTTTTCACAATTTCTTTTTGAAGTTGTGGAGGTAAAGCAAGGATTTCTTTAGCTAATCGTTTCTTGTCTGCTTTTTCTCCGCAAAGATAAAGAGTAAATTCCGCCAAGGCTTTACTATAAACATGAAGGATAAGGCTATGATGCGCTGGGTCTTCTTTTAATCGCACTTTCACTGAAGGGAAATTTCTCTTTAATATCTCTTGAATCTCTTTCGTGTATTCTTTCTCTTTGATGTTAAACACAAACTGGAGATAAGCTGGATACTTTATTTTCTTGTTCCATCTTGCCTTATTGTAACCAATATTTCCTTCTGCCAAATAATAACCTAACAATCTCAAAATATCTTTGTTTAGGGGTAAGTTTTCAATTTCAATTTTGGGAGTTCTTTCAAATTCGCTAATTGCAAGTTTCACTGTTTCGTAATCAATCGCTGGAGGATCATCACCTTCGCAATTTAACCCTAAAGGTGTACAAACAAAATCTCCTTCTTTTAGCTCTTTCGCTGGAATGAAATAGGGTTCCCAAGAAAAATTTTTCCATTTTGCACATTTCTTTTTACAAGTTTTTTCAATAAATTGACGACAAACTGAAGTATTTTTTCTTGAATAGCTATAGTAACACTTAATATCTTCTCTTTTCAAACCTAAAACAGGATGTTCTGGGGTCAAAGCAAGTGTTTTTAAATTTGAAAGGGAAATTTTTATCATTTCCCCTTGATAATTTCTTTCGAAAACTTCTTCTACCTTTTTGAATCTCCCAAGATGCGTCAGAACTTTTTCACCAACTTTTATTTCGCTTATTGGCTTTGGTATAAAATCCTCAGTAATAATTTTTGTCTCCGGGGGAACACACAAATAATTCATTGCAAAATCAACTGCTACTCCATTTTCCAAAATGATTATTTTTGAATCTTGCCCTCCAATATCGATAACTGTTCTAACATCAGGAACAAAAAAAGCAGCTCCTTTTGCGTGAGCGGTAATTTCATTCTTTATTAGATCTGCTCCAACTATTACCCCTGCTAAATATCTTGCAGACCCTGTTGTCCCTACCCCAGCAATTTCAATTTGAAGGTTGTGTTTTTCGATCCAATCTTTTAATTTTTTCATTCCTTTTTGAATTGCTTCTATTGGCCTCCCCCCGGTTCTTTTATAAGTCCAATATAAAACATTTGCCTTTTCATCGATTAAAACAAATTTTATGGTGAGAGATCCAATGTCAATGCCCAAATATGTTTTCATGTTAGATGTTAGGTGTTCGATGTTTATTTTTGTGATAATTTTTAACCACGTCAACGAATGCTTCAATTCTTGTATCAATTCCTGCTTCAGCAACTTGTTCATCTAAAGAAAGTGATAAAAACGGAATTCCAGTTTCTTGATGAATTTTTTCTAGAATGGGTCTAACTGTAGTCTCTGGCATACAGTTATGCACTGCTAAAAAATTTGCTACATAAGAGTGATCTTCTTCCACTTCCAAATTATAAACTTTTCCTTTATAGTTTACTACTTCTATTTTTCTAATCGGCACTAAAAAATAATCCTCCAATTCCTTAAATCGCACGTTATTTTTTCTTTCAGTAACTTTTATTAATTCATCGCCTAACCTTTTTATTCCTTCCGCATTAGCAATTTTAATCATCCAAGAGGGTTTTCTGTTTTTAATGTTTTGAATTAAGAAAGAAGGTTTAATTCTATTTCTAATTAAAAGCCAAAAAAGCTGGTTGGCCAAATTCCAAGAAGTAGTTACTCCGCGGTAAGTAGTTTCTCCATATTCATCTCTAAAACTCCCATCGCCCCTAAAAAATCCTTTCGAAATTTCTTTTTGTAATTCGGGTTTTAAATTCATCAAATCAGAATGAAGAACTTTTCGATCGCAGTGCGAGCCACATAAACAATAAACAATATCTGCTAAGTTTCGATTGTTAATATTCAAATATAGGGTCGTTGGCTTGGGAGAATATTGAGCAATTCCAACTTTGAAATTTTTCTTTGCAATGGTAATAACATCATCAATATATTCTTTTTCTAGAGGCGAGAAAGAAAAAACAATGCCCCTTGGATACATTTTATTTGCATTTGGGTTATGTTTGTATTTTTCATATTTAATATGCCCTTCAGCTAACCAATATCCTAACATTCTCAGCAATTCTGGAGAATAAGGAAATTTTTTTATGTCTTCCCATTTAGGCTTTCTATTATAACTTTTATTCCAAATAAGGTATTTTTTATTTTTAATCACTTTTGGAATAGGAATGGCAAGAAAATCGCCTTTTTTAGCTTCTGAAGCTGGAATAAAATCGAATTTTTCAATTTCTTTTTTATGATTCTTAATAAAAGTTTTTGCCATCAAAAGAGGGTGTTCTGGAGTAATTGAAATTGTTAAAAGTTTACCTCCGCAATCAATTTTTATTAAAGGTCCTCGATAATCTCTACAGAATTTTTGAGTCACTTTTTTAAACCTTCCTTTATGAGTTAAAACTTTTTCGCCTATTTTTATATCTTTTATTGGTTTTTGGAGATAATTTTCTACTGCTATTCCAGTTTCAGGAGGAACGCACATTGCTGGCAAAAGCTGAATCACTCCATCGAATCCTTCTTTTACATATTTTATCATCTCATAAACTGCATCTCTCCCGTGGCCTCCAACTGTAGATCCCAAATATGGTTTTATTTTTCTTTGGATGAAAAAATCTGTAAAGAAAATTTTCTTTTTTAAGTGATAGAGTAAAGTCATTTCCCGGTGTACTTCAACTCCCAGGTTCCCCAATTTCTTTTCAATTTCAAAATTTATTGCATGATCTGAAACAGTATAAATTTCTCCAACGATTCCAACTTTTGGAACCTCTTTCCTTTCAATTCTGATTTGATTGAGTTCTTTTAAAACTTCTCTTTCAAATTTTAAAAGCTCTGAAAATTTTTCAACTTCTCTTAATTTTTTAAAGGCGGAAATCAAAATTCTATCTGTATCTCCTTTTTCAACTTCTCTTGGTCTTAAATATTGAGCTTTTTTTTCAAGTTTTTCAATAATATTTAAAACTTTTAGAGTAAAAATAGTAGCCCCTAACATCTTTAAAAAATTAGCTCCAGATATTTTTTTCAATTTCGAGAAAATATCCAAAGATTGATCAAAAATTACAAAATTCACCTCTTTTCCATCTTCTTTTAAAACTTTCTCTTGAACAAAAGGATAATATCTCAATCTGCAAGATCCGCCCAAAGCAGTTGGCATAACAATTGTATCTGCTCCTCTTTCAATTGCCTCTAAAAAATTCCCGAGATTAACTTTTAAAGGAAAGCAATACATTTCAGGAGCAATTTTTGCGCCTTTTTCGATTATTCTTGAAGTTGTTCTTTCTGGAGGTACAACTTCCAAATTTAGCTTTTTTGCTAAAAGCTCAAAGGCAACTGTGTAATTTCCCCAATAAGGAAAAGTTATTTTCATGGTATTGTATCAACAAAGGCTTCTAACCTTGTTTGAAATCCTGCTTCTCCGGTGTGTTCATCAATTATTAAGTGTAAAAATGGAATTTTGCTTTCTTTAAATTTTTTTTCAACGAACTCTTTTAAAACCGCATCGCAACCGCAGGCAAAAGAAGAAATTTCAATAGCTCCATTAATCTTATATTTCAAGACTTCATTGATTTTTTCCATTATTTCTTTTGCAAACTCCCAGTGAAATTGAGGATGTTCGAGGTTCAAAGTTAGATGTTCGATGTTTAAGGTTGGAATCTCTTCTATGGAAATTGGAACTACCCCTAATTTCTCTAATCTGTCTTTAATTCTTAAATTAACATATTCATCGTAAAGATTGTAGGGATGGGAAATTAAAACAATTTTTTTTAAATTAGAATTCAGTTTTTCAAGTGTTTCTTTTTCCTGTTTTTCTTTAATTTCTTTTTCTTTTAATAAAGCTTTCTGAAACGCTATCTCTACTTCTTTTTTATCTTTTCTCAATTTCTTTCCTAATTTTACCAAACTTTCTTCAAATTTCTTTTTTTTCTCATCAAAAGTCTCTGTTAAAATTTCAGTCTTGACCAAAATCTTCGTCAAATCTGGCAATCCAAAAAATTTTGGACAATATTCAAAATTCCCTTTCCTTTTTAATCTCGGCACAAAAATTAAATCACATTTTCCTTCCAACCATTTCAAATGCCCAAAATAAACTTTGTTTGAAAAACAAGTTTCAGGATCTGAGATTTTAACCCCGATTTCAACAATTTCTTTGTTTGTCTTTGGAGATAGTAAAACCTCAAAACCCAAATTTTCAAAAAAGCTCTCCCAAAAATAAGGTCTCTTCCAATAAATTAAAGCTCTTGGAATTCCAATTTTCATAATTAAAAAAGAGTCCCTTGTTTTGAAACATTTTTTTGCTCTTCTTTTTGGAATATTCTGATTTTTCCATAAACTCCATCGTATCCTGGTTCAATAAAAACTTTTCCTTCTCTCGCCCTAATTATTCCTTCTGCAATTTCTGGCAAAGTAACGCTCTCTAAATCGAAGCGCGGGACCTTCAATAATACATTAAATTCATTTTCAAATTTTTCAATTAAATTATTATATTCTTTTT
>Ga0080004_1124968_pt1 | contig 11673 bp, 16 predicted proteins | sample WasSprMetagenome_FD_69207 | JGI IMG/M metagenome (GOLD analysis project Ga0080004, IMG submission 69207) | Sulfidic aquatic microbial communities from Washburn Spring, Yellowstone National Park, USA - WS (SPADES assembly) (version 2) | ecosystem: Environmental > Aquatic > Thermal springs > Hot... | reverse complement strand
TCTGGCTCTCCAGCCAAGCCTGTTAATCCATTAATATCATCTCTATCCAACCCTAGGCTATCAGCTATATCAATGAATCTTGGGATAATCTTTGTGGCTTTGTCAACTATCTCTCTCCTAGCATCCCCAACCATCTTCTCCAATATCTTGACGTCGCCCTCCAACATCGACACCGACTATGCCGGCATTCTGTGTTCTCTGAAGATTCCTATATAGCATCTCTTCCCTTATCAACAGCGGCCTCATCTCAACATCAACAATAGTCAAATGTCTGAAATACCTATGAGTATTCCTCTTAGTCAATGATAACTCATAGACCTTCCATAATAGGAATGCATCCCCCTCATCGCTCTTTGATACCTTGCCGGTCTTAGCCTTCAGCTCATCCCTGAGCCTCTCTCTAACCTTTTCTCATTTCCATGATCTAGTAAAGTAATCGACTCTCTTGCCATTACTGATCAGCTCTTTTAGTTGAGTCCACATATTTGAAAATATTGAGCTATCTAGGTATATCTCATCATAGTACTCGAGTTCCGTGAGGCTACCGACTTCAAATAAGATATCTTTCCCTGGATCTAGCATGTATGCTTCTTTGAGCTTTGATGCCGTAGACAGCAGCTCTAAAATAGATTGACTTATATAGACTTAAGTGGTATTTTCTGCTAATGGGGAAGCTCTACGGTATGAGGTTGCATAAATATAAGGAGGTTATTGAAGGCATCGGGAAGCTCATACCAGGTTAGAGCATACAATATAAGGCGTAGATATGATGTTAGAAGGTTTCTTGAAGCTTATAGGCTATTATTGCAGCGGGCAGTCGATGAGATATGGGCTAGAATCAGATGGATTGAGAAGCATAATGGTGGGGGAGGGGGAGGCTTATACCAGTAATCCCAAAGGATAGCAGCTTCAAAAACCATTATCTAAGGGGTTTGTTGATGGGGGCTGGGGGGCTACTCGGAGCATTACGTTGACTCAGCAATAAAACAAGCATACTCTATAATGAAATCATGGAGGAGAAGCTACCTTAAAGGAGAGAGAAACCAGTAGTTAAGAAGAAGTTTGTAAGAGTTAAAGAGACACTATACAGTTTTAAGGATGGAGGATAAAGGTCAGCATAAAACCATACGAGGAATACTTGGAGTTTGATGTTTCGAAGGCCTGGTTCCTCAGCAGAGCAGAGGGTGAGATGGGTGAGCTAATACTAAACGAGAGGTACCTGACAATAACGTTCAGGTTTAAGAAGAATGAGGAGGAAGTTAAAGGTGAGATAGCTTGGGATTGTAATGAGAAGAGCCTAGATGGGTTCAGACCAGAGACAGGCTGGACCAGGATAGAATTGACGAAGCTATTCCACATCCATAGGGTTTATGAGGTGAAGAGAGCGAGGCTGCAGCAGAAAGCATCGATGAAGCCCTCAATAAGAAAGGTTCTAGCAAAATACTCAAAACGTGAGAGGAACAGAGCTAAAGACTTTATCCATAAGCTGACAACCCTCATAGCGGTGAAGTTTAAAGGCTATACTCACGGCTTCGAACACTTAAGGAAGAATAGGATGCTTAAAAGCTCAAAGGAGCATAATAGGGATATCTTGAAGAGTGATTGGAAGACAATAATAACATTCATTAGCTATAAATCAGAAGTTATGCTCATCAACCCAGAGAACTCTACTAGAAGATGCTCTAGATGTGGGATGATTAATGCCCCGAAAGGAGCATCGTATGTATGCGAGAAATGTGGGATGAGGATAGACAGGCAGCTCAACGCAGCCATAAACCTGTACCTTCAGATGGAGGGTCTTACTCCAACCCCAAAGTTCTTCAATGAGCTGATGAAAGGTTGGAGCGAGTTCACCCAGATAGGGGATGAAGCTGATGAAGGCTCCGATGAACTCAGGAGGAGTCCAAGGCTGAGGAACCCCAAGAGCTACATTAGTCTATCAAAGACTACATAGCTCAGAACCCAAAGAGAGAAGATACATAGTGTGGAGGACTGCAGGCTCGCAATTAACTTAACCTACCTAGAGGAGTATAGAATCATGGAGGAATATTCAAATGACACTTTATTAAGAGGATACATCAATATTGAGAGGGGGAGATTATGGCAGAAGTAGTTTTTAGAGAGGCAACTGAGAAAGATTTAGATCAAGTTGTCATCTTGGTGGCTAGACTTAAAAGGTTGAATGAAGAATTTGATCCACTACTTAAAGTATCAGGAAAACTTGAGGATTCCTGTAGGGAGTACATGAAGAAAGCAATAGGTTCCGAAGACTCGCTCGTCATAGTAGCGGAACATGGAGGTAGGATTGTAGGAGTTTTGAAAGCAGGATACATTAACAGAGTCTTCTACGACCCACCTCTTGAAGGTCAGATACAGGAATTCTATATTCTCCCACAGTATAGGAGGATGGGCATAGGTAAAAAAATGCTTGAATACGCTATTGAGAAGCTTAGGCATAAAGTAAGCTTCATAACTGTAAGCTTCCCATCCCTGAATACTATAGCTGTTTCATTCTATGAAAGATTCGGGTTCAGACCGATCTTCAGCGTCTACGCTAGAGAAACAGCTGAGAAAACTAGCTAGTGTCCCTTCAGCAGTCCAGCTATCCCTCCAAAAGCCTTCTTCAACATCTCTCCTTCCTCATGGCTTGAAGATATTAATTCTACTTTTGCTTGTGCCTTCTCTCCTTCTTCTATCCAGAAGTCAACCATGGATTTCTGGTTTATGAACTCTAGAGCTTGGGCTCCACACTTCCGGCATGGTTTAGAAATTATCTCAGGAACCTTAGACGTAAGCTCAGATTCATCTAGAATGTATGTATATGTTTCTCCGCAGTTTCCACATTTTACTTCGACTTGAACTCTCTCAAGGTCTTCGGAGACTAGGAGTGTATCTATGGTTCTAGATTTTAATGCTTGCATAACTTCTTTCTCACCATAGACTACTGCAGGATTATCTGAAGATAGCTCACTCATGAACTTCCTTACTAAGTCTTGTTCTTCAATCATTCTAAGCTCTTTCAAGATGTCCCTAGCTCTCTGGACTGCTTCTCTTACACCTTCTTCTCCAGAGTACGATGTATCCACGATGTGTAGTTTATCCTTTAGAGTATAGTGAAGGTAATCGCCTTCAGCGAATATCTCCTTGGTTGGTCCCGGACCTGCAAGTATTACTCCATTAATCTCAGGATACTGGAGAAAGATCTGGTTAGCATGTTCCCCGACCCTCTTATAATACTCGTTTAGACTCATCTCTCTCAATCTCTCAAATCTACGAGCTGACTGCCCTCCAGCTCTATGCTTACCTGGAACACCCGAAGTAAACTTCTTCATCTCAACCATTCTCCTACCTTTTATAACTGCTACAGCTGCTTCTTCATTATCTATTACCAGGACTCCATATACATCTCTTTCCTTGAGGAGGTCTTTAAGAGGCTCAAGATAGAATCTACTATCACACCGATAGAGGAAGATGTCGATAGGTTCTGGAGGAATAATATGGTAGACTTCTATCTTCTCTTTTCCTGGACCATTCTGGGGTACTGCTCCACTAAATACTATCAGCCCTGTTGGACCAGCTCTGTTAAACAGCTTCAATCTCTGAACTGCACTCTCAATAGCGTCTTGAACATTCTTCCTCGTAGTCTTGGATTTAATGTTTGCCGCAGTAGAATACTCTTGCCTAAGATACCCGATAACATCCGAGATAGGCTTGCCAGGTGGAATATATATTGAGATAAGCTCTGTACCTCTACCCTCCTTGGACTCAAGCTCTTTAATCAGCTTCTTAAACCTGTAGAGGGTTACAGAGTCCTTTCTATCAAACTTAACCTCCATAAATAAAAACACCCCCAATCAAGATTAGTAGTCAAAAGCCTCCAGGTATTCTTTGAGTACTAGAAGATCTACACATCCTCTAGCAAAATAGGGTAAGTAGTAGTTAAAATGTATTTTCATTTATGAGGCTCTCACCTTTACGGAGCTTTAAAGATAGACTATGTCCCTCATGAATAGTGAGACTTCTATTCTAATACTGGTAGTCTGCTCCAGTCAGTTGAAGTTTATTAATACGCTGGGTAGGTTTTCTGCTTGGAGATGCCGACGAAGGTGAGGATTAAGCTGACGAGCATAGACCTTGAGAAGGTTGAGAGGGTCTGCTCTGAAATCAGGGATATAGCTGTTAAGACGGGTACGAAGATTTCTGGTCCAATACCTCTTCCAAGGAAGAGGCTTCTCGTCCCTGTTAGAAAGTCTCCATGTGGTGAGGGGACAAAGACTTGGAGGAAGCATGAACTCAGAATATATAGGAGGCTTATAGACCTACATATTACAGACCAGAGAGTTATGAGAGCTATAATGAGGATCCAGATACCTGAAGATGTCTCGGTTGAAATGATCGTTCGGTAGACAAGCGTTCTAGTGGGATTCGATAAAGCTATTAAGACTAGGGCCTCTCTCTACTAGATGCTTCATGAAAAAGAAAGATTGAATATGGAATGACTTCTATTTCAAGATATTAAGCAATGGTGGAAGGAGTACCTGCTGAATACACAGTAAATTATAAACTGTGGTACTATGCTCAGTTATCCGCCTGAACTCCAGATAACTTCTAAAATTGTATATAAATATTGTTTATATCAAGATGTTGTTGTAAAAGGTTTGGTGAAAAAAGTTGGATGTGCTTGAAGCTATAAAGACGAGAAGAAGTATAGGTCGATTTAACCAGAGCCTCCACCGAGAGAACTGATTGAAAAGATTCTAGAAGCTGGAACCTGGGCTCCAGACCACCGCCTCACAGAACCTTGGAGATTCTTCGTTCCAACAGGTCGAGCTAGAGGGAGGCTGGGTGAAGTTATGGCCCAAGCTTTAGCAGAAGAGCTACCAGACCTAGACTCTCAGGAAGGTAGAGCTAAGATTGATGCAGAGAAGCAGAGACCGCTAAGAGCACCTGTGATAATAGCGGTTGCTGTTCTCCAAAGCAGGACCTGGAGAACAGCATGGCCACCTGCCCCAGGAACCATGCTATGAGTTGCTGTTCTCCAAAGCAGGACCCGAATGTAGTCGGGTTGGAAGAGATCGTCGCCGCCTCCGCAGCCATTCAGAATATGCTGCTAGCAGCACACACTCTAGGGTTGGGTGCAAAGTTAAGGACAGGAAAGCAGCTTATCGGAAGAAGGTTAAGGAGTTCTTCGGCTTAAGTGACCGGGAACATCTGCTTGGCTTCATCTACCTGGGGTATCCAGATGTGAAGCCTCAGAAAGGTTTCCGAACATCCTTCCAAGAAAAAAAACAGTGGCTTGAATATCGAATAAATAAAAACAGTATTGGAAGTTTTGAATAATACAGGTGGGCTAGACTTCTTCTGTACTGCCTTCCTCGCCTAGCTAAAGTGGTTTAGGCGCCTTTATTTAACAACGGCGGTAGGCCATCTATACTTAATATAATCGATGTATCAACATTTTTGATGAGTGTATTTTTCTTAAACCGACAACAGGCTTGAAGACACCTAGTAATAGAACTCACCTCTAAGTTCTTTATCCTAGGTGAATTGTTTTGGATGTTATTGTTACTATGGGTTTGTATGTTTAATGGGCTTCTCGTATCTTATTATGATTCTGAGGGAGAGCTTAAGTAGGCTAGAAACGAGTTTCTACGCATATAAAATGGTGTCGAGATATTTTTCAATGCATCTTTAAATTTTAATTGTCAAAATGACTTAATTGTCGCTATTTCTAAGTCTATTAGTCGGCAAATAAAGGGATCCATGGGAAAAAAGTTAATTAATAAAATGATGGTGAAAATAGACAACGCACATGGGGTCAGTAGTCGACCAAATCTCTTTTGGAGGAATAGTTGCAATAAGAGATTCTCTCCTAAAGATGCGGAGTGAGGGAAAGAAAGTTTATAGACTTGAGTCTGGAGATCCATCATTCGATATTCCTCCACACGTTAGAGATGCTATGATAGATGCGTTAATGAAAGGATGCACTCACTATACGGAATCTACTGGTATAATACCTCTCAGACAAGCGATACATAGGAAAGTAGTAGGAGAAAACAGGATACCAATAAAGGACCATGACCATGTTCTCGTAACTAATGGAGCTATGCATGGACTATACGTAACGTTTAGAGCTTTACTGGTGCCTGGAGACGAGGTTATAATTCCAGACCCAATGTGGACAGAGATAGCAGATAACGTAAGGCTTGCAGGCGGAGCCCCTGTAAGATGCATTCTGAAGACTGAGAACGACTTCGTATACGACCCAGCTGATGTAGAATCGCTAATAACGTCTAGGACGAAAGCAATCTTCATAAATACACCGCACAACCCAACTGGAGCAGTATTCCCAAAGAAGATCCTTGAAGAAATAGTAGATATAGCTGTGAAACGGGATCTATACATTATTAGTGATGAGGCATACGAGCATATAATCTACGATGGATTGAGGCATGTTAGTATAGGCTCCCTACCTGGAGCTGAAGATAGAAGCATAACTATATTCTCTGCATCTAAGAGCTTCGCAATGAGCGGCCTGAGAATAGGATACATAGTAACAAACATAGATAAGATAATTGAGAGGGGGAAGAAGCTTCTCAGATGCACTATAAATGGTGTAAACTCCATTGCACAGTACGGAGCTTTAGCAGCGCTCAATGGACCGAAAGACTACATTGAAGAAATGAGGAGAGAATACCAGCATCGAAGAGATATGATATATGAAACAACTAGTAAGCTTAGATCTCTTAAACCCTTTAAACCTAGAGGAACATTCTACATATGGTGTAGGATAAGCGAGGATTGGAAGGACAGCGAGGGTAGAAGAAGCGATTGGGCTATGACAAACTATCTACTGAGATTTGGGCTTGGAACTACACCTGGATCAGAATTTGGACCCTCAAGCTCAGAATACATAAGATTCTCATTCTCATGTGCTACAAACCATCTCGAAGAAAGCTTAGAAGTACTAAGAAAAGTACTGCCGTAGTCCTGAGGAGCTGTTTAGCTTTAGAAGCCTTGTATAGAAGGAACTGTTCAAGCACTCTAATCTTCTTAAAGAAGGTTACTATAGGTAAACCATCTCTAGAATAATAAAATAATTTAGGGAGAGTGGCTGATCCTGTCAACCAGGTAATACGCCTCCTTGGGTTTTCATTATTGTGAATATGTTTCTTATTGTTGCTATTGCTGCTGCATAGTCTTCTATAGACTGTGTCTTCCACGTATTTATATTGTTGTAGAATCTCTTGGTCCTCTGTTTTATGTATCCGAAGAATCTCTCAACAGTATTCCTTAAACCAAACCTCTGGTATCGATATCTTAGACCAAGCCTTTCTAATGCCCATCTATACCATGGACCCCTACCAACTATCATCGTTGGCTTGTTAATGCATCTATCCAAGACCATTCTCATAAACTTCAAAGCGATAAGCATGTTTCTACTCCATGAAGCGTATACTGCCAATATCTCGCCTGAATCTACGTCTACTGCAGACCATACATATACTCTGAGACCATGCATCTTAACCACGGTCTCATCAACAGCTACAGCATTCCTAAACCTCCTATCTACAGAGAATATCCTTGAGAATCTGTGGAACCATTTTCTAACACTCTCTCTAGAAGCCATGGTTACACAGTACCTCTCAGAAACATCTCTAAGGCTTAAACCAGCAATATGAAACATAACAGAGTAAGCCTTCTCACCCAATGGATAGTTATTAAACTTGAACAAATTAGACAACCTATCAAGAATGTAATCCAATACATGCATAAGAAAACATAACAGAAACTAGGCCATAGACATAAAGAGAGAAGCTTAAGTAAAAGTTGACAGGATCTAGAATCGTATTCGTAAGCATTATTAGGTATCTCTGAATCTTATGGCTATACTTCTTATTCCTCCTGCCATATCTACCTCTAGCCTTGTATAATCCAAGATAGTTGATAGATTTCTTGTATGATGTGAACTTGTCATAGACTAGTAGTCGAGCTAACCCTGCTAACCCGTTGACGTCATCTCTACTCAGTCCTAGGCTATTAGCTATATCCATGAATCCTGGGATAATCTTTATGGCTTTATCAACAATCTCCCTCCTAGCATCCTCAACCATCTCCTCCAATATCTTGACACCTCCTCCAACATCGACACCAATTATGCTAGCACTCCGCACTCTCTGAAGATTCCTGTATAACATCTCTTCATTCATCAACAGCGGCCTCAACTCAACATGAACGATAGTCAAAGGTTTGAAATATCTACGAGTATTCCTCTTACTCAATGAAAACTCATAGACCTTCCATAATAGGAATGGATCTCCCTTATCATCCTTTGATACCTTGCCTATTTTAGCCTTCAGCTCATCCCCGAATCTTTCTTTTCTGAACTCCTCCCACTTCCATGGTCTAGTGAAATAATAGACTCTCATCGTAGTCCTCGAGTTCAGTGAGACTATTAACCTCGAAGAAGATGTCTTTGTCTGGGTCGTAGCATGTATGCTTTTTGGACTTCCATGCAGTATCAATGAAGACCCTTCTAATCATCCTCCATAACACCTCCCTTCTTCACTACATTTTCTCGAAGGATCCCGCTAGGTCTCTTGCCATCTGCTTGAAAGTTTTCACCATACGGGTATCTCTTGGATGGCTAGACTCTACAACATACAGTACATCACTATATACGCCGATCAATACTAAGAATCCTTCAAACACAATATACGCATACTCCTAGATAGATAAATTCTTTATACCCTTGCCTGAAAGTAGAGCATACCAACTATCAGATATACTAGGATAAGTGCTGGGAATATAGATGTTAGCTCGTAGACCTTAATGTAGGTTGCTGTGGAGGCATATTCATCGCAACCATGAAACGCATGAAGTGTGGAGCGATGATAGAGGTTGCATAGTTTTTCCATGAAGCATTATAGCCCGACATCCCTAGATGAATACTATAAATTGGATGAATATCTAGAACAGGAGGGGCTGTAAAGGCTGAAGAAGAGTATGAGTGTAATCACTGCACCCTAAAGGAGATGAGGAAGTATATCTTCCATCAAAGACCAATATTCCTATATCTCAAGGATGGGAAGTTAAGGGTTTTGGCAGATATGGATCATGTATATCATAAGTGTAGGGATGGCTTGATTGATAATATAGGTTTCCTCTATAGTATGATGTGTGAGCTTAAATCTACAGGCTATAACGTAGTTGTTGTAGGCAAAGCATTTGATGATGACCTATACATTTTATGTTTCAGGTAGAATCAGAGAGGATAAGATAATCTATAGAGGATTCACGTTAAGAGTTTTCGATAACTTTGATAATATTGAGAGTTTTGAGAAGATGAACTGGTATATGCAGGCTGTAGATGATGAGACTGTAATGGAGGCGGTTAAATTGGTTAAGAAGTATATGGGATGGCCTAGAATGTTTAAGCCAAGGGTTTCTTAATGGTTCTGTTACGGGTTGGTGAGGGATGAGGCTTATATTTAAATAGAGTTGGAAGTGAAAGGCGTCGGCAGAAGGGCTTTTACACTCTCAAGCCCGTGGAGTCTTTCTAGGATCCAGTCGAGCGTCTCTATCTACTTTAATAAGCCCTATCTGTATGATTTTACCGAGCCATGGATATATTGACTCTCATACTGGTTTCTATCCCATCCGGGATATTGGGGGCGATAGCCGGCTTAGGTGGCGGGGTAATACTAGTACCTGTCCTAGTTATATTGGGCGTGCCCATAAAATATGCCATTGCTTCAAGCATGGTAGCTGTTATCGCGACTTCTAGCGGTTCAGCCGCAGCGTATGTTAGGAGAGGGCTTACGAATCTCAGGGTGTCGATGTTTCTCGAGGTATTCACCATTACGGGAGCTGTTATTGGAGCAGTACTTACAGTGTATATTCCTCCGAAACCAATATACTTTATCTTTGGGTTGTTCTTAACAGCATCTCTGATATCTATGAGAAAGAGGATATCGGAAGAGCTACCAATCGTTCAGAAACAAGACAGGATATCATCATGGTTGAGGCTTGAAGGTGATTATTTTGATGAGAAGTTAGGAGTGGTAGTCCGGTATAAACTCACGAATGCTATCTGGGGAGGGCTGGGTATGGTCTTTGCCGGTTTAGCTGGAGGGATGCTTGGTATAGGTGCAGGCATATTTAAGGTCTCTGTGTTTGAGCTTATCCTCAAGATGCCTTCGAAACCCTCATCATCTACAAGTAACTTCATAATCGGCATGACAGCATTAGCTGGAGCAAGTGTTTATCTATTCTCAGGGCTAATTCAAACCTACTTAGCCGCACCAATTATTACTGGAATGTTAATAGGTTCAACGATTGGGGCCAGAATCCTAAACAAGCTCAGTAATAGGGCTGTAAGGATAATCTTCATTGCGATCCTGCTTTATGCTATCATCCAGATGATGTATAGGGGGGCGACGGTGTGAGGGACGATACATCGCTTGAGAGAATAATAAGCTATATATTAGTAGCAGGAGTCTTAGCTAGTCTAATAGTGGGCCTTACCGGTCTAGTCTCCTACCATCTTGAAAATGGGTTATGTTTAGAGATACCACTTGATGGTCAGTCTACTCTACTGCCGGGTAGGTTTTTCAGCCAAGTTAGCCAAATGAACTCTTATACTCTTCTATCAGCCAGCATACTCATTATCCTCTTTACACCCTACATTAGAGTCCTCACATCAATAATCTACTTTGTAAAAACTAGGGATTACAAATTTGTAATCTTAACTTCTACCGTATTCATCACATTAACCATCATATTCCTATTACACTAGATTGAATTAATGGTTTAAATCTTTTTGACCAGCCTCGGATAGATATAAAAGATTTATCTTGTTGACTGTACAGTATTCCTTGAGAAGGTTGGAGCTTGCAGGTATTGTAGGTAAGGCTAATGTTGGTAAGAGTACCCTATTCTCCTCCATGACTCTTGCTCCAGTAGAGATTGGAAATTACCCCTTCACAACTATTAAACCTAATAGAGGTGTTACTTACCTAAGGATAAAGTGTGTATGTAGAGAGCTTAATGTTAAAGATAACCCGAGGAATAGTATATGCATTAATGGCGATAGATTTATTCCAATTGAGTTGATAGATTGTCCAGGAATAATTAGAGGAGCCCATAAAGGTAGGGGTCTCGGCCTAAAATTCCTAGATGAGATCAGGCAGGCCTCAGCGTTAATAGTTGTAGTAGATGCAGCTGGAGCGACAGACCCCGACGGGAACCCTGTAGAGCCAGGCTCTGGAGAGCCATTAGAAGATGTAAAGATCGTGGAAGAAGAGATCTCTCACTGGGTTACGGAGATACTGTATAGTGATTGGCCGAGGATGTGTAGGGTCGTGGAGAATAGGTTCGGTGAGCTTGAAGAAGAATTGGGGAAGAAGCTTTCAGGACTAGGAATAGAGGTTGAGTCTATAAGAGAGGTTATCAGAGAGGTTGGGTTAAACCCCCATCGTCCATCTCAGTGGAGTAGAGATAACATATACAGCTTTTCGTCAATGTTAATAAAGAGAGAGAAACCGATAATCGTTGCAGCAAATAAGATCGATATGAAAGAAGCTAAGAAGGGTGTAGAGAAATTAAAGAATGCTGGATACAACGTTATACCTGTATCTGCTGAGGCAGAGAGGATTCTAAGACTAGCTTCAG
>Ga0080004_1159226_pt1 | contig 11674 bp, 11 predicted proteins | sample WasSprMetagenome_FD_69207 | JGI IMG/M metagenome (GOLD analysis project Ga0080004, IMG submission 69207) | Sulfidic aquatic microbial communities from Washburn Spring, Yellowstone National Park, USA - WS (SPADES assembly) (version 2) | ecosystem: Environmental > Aquatic > Thermal springs > Hot... | reverse complement strand
GCCCCTGAAAATGGGGATTGAAAGGATACCTTCCGGGTGAAATAAGGTCTGCTGATCAAAGAAGAGGGAAGGATTTTTAATAAACTATAGATTATAAGTTATGATGCCGACAACCATCCAGGTCAAGGAAAGGAACCTGAGGCTCTTGGAGCAGCTGAAGCGCTCGATGGGGGCGAGGAGCTACGACGAGGTCATAGGCAGGCTACTGGAGGAGAAGCTCGGAACTGGGGGGAGCATGTTCGGGGCGCTGAGGGGAAAGATTTCCTCCTTCGAGGAAAGGGACAGGCTGGAGGAGGAGGGATGAAGATCTTGGACACCTCCGCCTGGATAGAGTACTTCGGGGCAACTAGGAGGGGCGAAGCCGTGAGGGAGTGCGTGGATGGAGGGGAGGAGATAGTGATCCCGGATGTCGTGCTCGCGGAGCTCGCTAGGAAGCTCAAGCGCGAGGGGGTGAAGGACGAAGAGGTGAAGAGGGTTCTCTACTTCGTGAGCTCGCGAAGCAGAGTCGAGGCAATCGACGTCGAGCTGGCCCTTCTCTCGGCGGTGAGGTGGGTGGAGCTGGACAGGAGGGCCCGGGAGTGTGGGATGAGTACCCCGAGCCTGACGGACGCCATCCTGCTAGCAATCGCCCACAGGTACCCTGAGGCGGAAATCCTGTCCACAGACAGGCACTTCGAGGGCCTGCCCAGAGTCCAGGTGCTGAAATAACACAGAGGAGGTGGATTCACAAAAGTCACGGTCCTCCTCCGTGGCCCCTGAGAAGCGAAAGGGTGGAACTACTCGGATAGAGGTGCTCTGCTTTCGTCCCTCGAGAGATACTCGAGAGGATAGGGGAGGCGGGGACTGGAGGACCCAACGCTCCCCTCTACGGGAGGGCTGCGACCGAAAAAGAATTCCGAAGGCTGAAAGACGAACAGGCGATGGATTTCCTCACGAAGGGTTTCCAGCAGGCTGGCATAAAACCCGACCCGCGGGTTCTGGAGGAGGCGGTGAGAAGGCTGGATGGCATCATTGGGTGGCTCACCTTTTTCGATACACGAATCCGTCCGTGCAGGAGGTCCGTCCGGAAGGGGAGCGAGCTGGAAGCCGAGGAGCTCAAGAGATTTCTGAAGGCAAGGGAACAGGCGGCCAAGCGATATCTCCGAATTCTCAAGACGGCGGTTCGCTTGGAACATGCGAGGTGGTCGGACATGAAGGAGACGCTTGAGGCTCTTGAAAGGAAGAGGATTGCGGACAATGTTTTTAACGACCTCTTGGAAAACTTGGTCAAGGGCTCTTTCTTGGAGAAAAAGGAGGATGGCACCTATTCAGTTCCCGATCCCATCTTGGTTCACGCCATTCAGGAGATTCGCATCTGACCAGTTCCAAGAGTTGGTTGCCCCGAAAAATATGAGGCTGAGCGGTGGGCGAAAACCAGCAGGAAGTTTTCATCCTCATTTGTGAAATTATCTAGGTGGGGGGATGGCTGAAGCTTACATCTGCAAGGTGACTTCCGCAGGTCAGATAACTTTACCCAAGAAGGTCAGGGAAGAACTGGAGATTGAGGACGGGGGCTTCATCATCCTGGAGAAGATTGGTGAAACGTATTTCCTAAAAAAGGCCTGCGGAGAAAAATCCCTTCTGAGAAAAATCAGGGCCAGGGTAAAAAAGAGTGGAGTGACGAGGAAAAGGCTGGCAGAAATTCTCGAGGAAACTTCGAGAGATACATGGAACCAATGGTATGAGAATATTCGTTAGAAGCTTGAGCGTGCCAAGAAACTACCCCACCAACCCAAGCTCGAACAGGTCAGAGTGCAGGTCGGAAAGGACCTCGGAGTAATCCTTTTCCCCCCGCTCCACCATATCCATCTTCTCCTCGAGCTGCCTCGTCCTCTCCTCGCTGACCAAATTCTGGAACCTGCCCGTTAGGAACCTGTGGACCTCGATTCCCACGGGCCTCGGAAAAAGGTACCCGTCCCCCGACCTTGCCACGTAGCCTCTCTTCAGGATGGTCTCCACGATCTTCGAGTAGGTGCTCGGCCTCCCTATACCCGTCTCCCTCATCCTCCTGACCAGGGAAGCCTCGGTGTGGGGGAGTTGCTCGCTCCTGTAGAAGAACCTCACCCTGCCAACGGGGTACCTCCCCAGCTCCGGGCTCGCCCTCACCCTGATTCTCCTCTCGCATCTCAGGAAACCCTCCTTTCTTATCCCGACGCAGAGGCTGAGGGGGCTCGCCTCGAGTTCAAAAACCCTCCCGTTTTTTAAGTACAGGATTCCTTTGCATCTCACCTTCTCCATTGAAACCTCCGCCTGCTTCATCTGCGAGGCCATGAACCTGCGGAAGATGGCATCGTAGACGAGGAAGTGCTCCCTTCCCAGCCTGACCGCCGGCTCCAAAATCCCCTCCTCGATGAGCCTTCGCAGGGTCTGGGAGTCGAGCGGTCTGGTGGGTCGAATGGCCTCGTGTGCCCCTCCCTCCCCCCAGCTCCTCCGAACTAGGAGCTCCTCCCACCCCATCTGTCTCATGTATTCCTCCGCCACCCTCATTCCTGCCTCGGAAATCCTGGTGCTGTCCGTCCTATGATAGGTGATGAAACCCGCCTCGAACAGGTCCTGTAGGATCTCCATGATTCTGGAGACGGGAATCCTGAGGGAGGAGCTGAGTTCCGAGAGGGCGGCATCGGTGGTGAAGGGCGGATGGGGCCCGAGCTTGATTTCCTCCCTCTCCTTTCCATAAATCTCCACCTCCATCCGCTCAATGACCCCGAACCCGATTCCCGCCAACTCTCTCGGGAGCTCGAAAACGAACTCCAGGTCCCCCACCGTCGCCGAGAGGTATCTCTTCTTGGTCCTCCTCCATTTCCAGGCCGCCTCTATCACCCAGCCTAGGACAGGGGTCTGTACTCTCCCCGCCGAAAGGTTCTTGTTTCCGAAGCCTTCCTGCAGGAGCTTGGAGAGAGAGAAGCCTATCCATCTGTCCTCTACCCTCCTCACGAGCTGGGCCTTCACGAGGTCTACGTTCACCTCTCTCGGGCCGGCGAGAGCGCCCAGAAGGGCCCTCTTGGTCACCTCATGGAACTCCACCCTCCTCACGTTGGGGTTGAAGGGCTTGAGGGCGTTCACGAGATCGTAGGCAATCTTCTCCCCCTCCGTGTCTGGGTCGGTGCCCACCAGAATCTCGTCCACCTCCCTTGCCACCTCCCTCATCGCCTCCACAACCTCGAGAGAGTCGGTCAGGACGCTGGAGCCGCAGTAGGGGCAGGCCTTCTCCTCTCCCATATCCGTGAACTGCTGCAGACACCTCGGGCACCTCCTAATGGAGGTGTAGAGGGGGACGTACCTCCCGTCCCTCGCCGCCACCCCGAACAGATCCCTCCACTCCCCGAGCTTCAGGGGGGGTCCCGTGACGAGCTCGTAGACGTGCCCCCCGGTCGCCGTTATGAGGATGGTCTGATTCCCTAGGCTCACCTCGTAGACCCTCAGGCGCCCGTACTCCTTGACGCTGGGGGTCCCGAAGAAGTTGGCAATCGTTCTGGCCTTGTTGGGGGACTCGACCACGAGAAGGGAGGTCTTGAACTCCAGCCCCCTCCGCCTCTCCAGCTCCTCCTTGCTCAGGAGGCCGGCGCGAACCAGCCTTACCAGCTCCCTGTCCCTGTCCACCTCCTCAATCATCCCACCCAGCCTCTCCCGCTCGAGCCCGGAGAAGGAGAAATCCTCGACCATCCAAGAAATCCTCCTCTCAAGCCCCTTCAGGAGCCTAGGGTCGTCCACGAGCACGATTGAGATTCCCCTGCTTATCCCCCCGAGATAGAGCCTAGAGGTCCTCCCGCTCGCCTGAAGGTAGGTGGGGGCATCGGGTATGAGCAGGTACAGCCTCCCGTCCTCTTCCCTCACGGCGACCTCGGGCAGGGCGGTAAGCTTCTGGCGTAGCTCCTCCTTCCCCACGAGCTCTTGGATTCTCGCGATGAGCTGGGCAAAGGACTTCTCCAGAGGATTCTGGGGTTCTCTGGTTCCCCTCATCATCTCTCGCAGGTGCTCCACCACCACCGGCCCCGCTCTTCTGAGCGCCCTCCTGAGTCTAACCAGCGAGGTCTCGAGCAAATCCCTCGTCTGCTCCTCCTCCACCACATCAGCCAGAAGGGGGAGAAGCCTCAGGACATCTGGAACGTCCAGCTCCTCAAGCTGGAGACCCACCTTGTGCCTAGGGACCCCCACGAAGATGGCGTACCTTATGCGTTCAGGAAGATCGAGCCCCCTGACGAGGATGCCGTAGTAGGTGGCCATACCCACGAGCACCTCAACCTCCCCCGACGCGAACTTTTCCAGGGCTTCCGCCTTCTTGCTGACGGCCTCTGCCTCGATGCCGGAGGATTTCAGAAACTCGGCTAGGGCGTTGACGTACTCCGTTCCCCTGTCGACGGGGACGAAGACTAGACCTCCCCCTCCCAAAGACCTCACGAGCTCCAGCACCTCCCTCTCCATGTCCTGTTTGGGCAGAACGTAGAGGTCGTAGACGTTCCTCACTAACTCAGGTCTGGCACCGACCTCGAACCCTAAGAGCTCCCTGAACAGCCTAGTCCTCGCGCCGGGGTTTCCGGTGGCAGAGGAAATCACCAGAATCGAGCGGATTCCCTCCGTCTCCCTCTCCAGCTCCTGCTTCAGCTCTGCTAGCTGACTGAGGAGTTTCTCGTCAGGTCCCCTGTATGCGAGCTCCCTCCTTGCCCTCAGGAGTTCGGAGCCGAGCGAGACCGCCCTCTCTGAAAACCCCATGAGTCTGAGGATCATTTCTATGGCCTTGGACCCCCTCATGACGGCATCCACGTCGTCCACGAAGAGGTACCTGAATCGGAGGTTTTGCATCCTTTCGAAGTTCTGCATGAGGTACCTTGAGGTGGTGACGAGTATGTCAAACCCACCCTTCTCCAGCCTCTCCTCCCTTTCGGCCCTCTCCCGACTGCCAAGCCCTGAGTGGATGATTAGGATGGAGAGTGAGAGTCCAAGTTTGGAGGCATAGAGTTCGAGCAGCTTCCCGATTTGTCTGACGAGGAGGGTGGTTGGAACCAGGATGTAGCTTTTGCCCCCCTTCATGGCGAAGTATATGGACGCCAAGGTCCCCAACGTGGTTTTCCCCACCCCGGTAGGTGCGAGCATGGCAAACGAGGAGCCCCTGCTCAGCCTTCTCAGCCAGAGCCTCTGGATTCCCCAGGGTTTGCTCCCCACCGCCCTCTCGAACAGCTCTGAGAGTTCTTGGAAGGCTTCGTCCCACTCCTCCAACCGCTCGTATCTTTCCAGTGTCCCCAATTCTCTCATGAGTTCATAAATGGACTTTTCAGAACGCAAGTGACCTCTGGGAAGGCAGCTCGCGCACGGGAGTCCCGAGGAGAGTCTGGAGTCGCTTATGGGACCGCCGCAGTTGGGGCAGCTCCTGAGGTAGACCACCATGGAGGCCTCCTCTAGCTCTCGCTGAAGCGGAACACCTTCCATTCCTAATAGTCTGCGCCCTCGATAATCCGATAATCTCCTTCTTATACGTGAAGTCGATGAGGATGATGAAGAGGGTTCTAACGCACATCCCCGGGCTCGACGAAATCCTGCACGGCGGGATTCCAGAGCGAAACGTGGTCTTGGTGAGTGGGGGCCCGGGAACGGGGAAGACCATACTCTCACAGCAATTTCTCTGGAACGGGCTCCAGCATGATGAGGCCGGAATTTACGTCGCCTTGGAGGAGCACCCAGTTCAAATAAGGCAGAACATGTTGCAGTTCGGCTGGGATGTCAAACCTTACGAGGAAAGGGGAACGTTCGCCCTCGTGGATGCCTTCACGGCAGGGATAGGAAAGGCGAGGGAGTACGAGAAATATATAGTGGCGGACCTCAACGACGTCAGGGAGCTGACGGATGTCCTTTCCCAGGCCATAAGGGACATAAGCGCGAGCAGGGTGGTGGTGGATTCCGTCACCAGCCTCTATATAAACAAGCCAGCACTGGCGAGGGGAATCATTCTCCAGCTCAAGAGGGTCCTGGCCGGTCTGGGATGCACCACGCTCTTCGTGAGCCAGATAAGTGTGGGGGAGAGAGGGTTCGGCGGACCTGGGGTGGAGCACGGTGTGGATGGGATAGTCAGGCTAGACCTCGACGAAATCCAGGGTGAGCTTAAGAGGAGCCTGATTGTTTGGAAGATGAGGGGCACGAGCCACAGCATGAAGAGGCATCCGTTCGACATCACGGAGAAGGGGATAGTGGTTCGCGCGAAGGAGGTGCTGGGTCTGTGAGCGGCGAGATTCCACTAAACCCGGTGGGAAGGAAAGACATACACCAGCTCGAGACCATCCTCCTGACCGCTACCTTGCTCAGGCCTCAGGTTCTGGAGATGATCAGGAACTCGGCCGAAAGGCTGACGTGGGTGGACAGTCTGGCGGTTGCAGCGGGGGCCTTGGCAAGGGAGAAAGCAGGGATGACGGTGACACAAATCGCCGAGGAAATGGGAAGAACGGAACAGACGATAAGGAAGCACCTGAAGGAGGAGAGCAAGGCGGGGCAGCTGGTGAGGGAGACCTATGAGACCCTGAAGGAGAAGGTCAAGGAGGGAAAGGTGGCGGAGATTCTCCCTCTTGTCGCCCCGAGCCAGACGGAGGAAGTGGAGAGGCTGAAGAAGGAGAGGGAGGAGCTCAAACAGGCGCTGGAGAGGCTGAGGGGAGAGCTGGAGGAGCTTTTGAAGCGGTTGGGCTGAGGTCCTCGAAGAGTTGCGTCACCTCTGAGAGATTCAGACAAATTACCCCTTCGCTCTCCGCGGCTCGGAGACACTTTTCCGTGAATCCTCCCGCACTCACCAGCAGGAACTTTTTCCTTCGCCTTGGTAGGAGCTGTGATTTTTGAATCAGGGCTTCCAAGACCTCCTTGTCCATCGTCCCCCACTTCACCTCTCCTAGAAGGATTTCCTCCCTGCCCAACGCGCAGATGTCTATCTCGTTGCCCGAACGGTCCCACCAAGAACCAATTTCCTCGAAGGAGAGCTGGTATCCCTTTATGCTTCGGCCGTTGTAGCGGGCGAGAAGTTCTCTAACCACATCCTCGAATACAGGACCCATATAGGTATCGAGTTCCCTCTCTATTTCCCTCAAGACAGGTTCCACTTCCCCCCTCTCCAAACGTGAGCGGTTTCTGAAGACATAAGCGTACCAGAAGTTGAAAAAGTTGTCCTTGAGATAATACCTGCTCATCTTCTCCTTCCCTAGGACGGGTTTCCTCACTTCCAGCAAATCGAGCAGGTCCCTGAGAACTTGCAGGTAGTACATGAGCTTGCTTGGCTCGATTCCCGTGGTGTCGGATATTTCCTTCACGGTTCGCTTTCCCCTGGAAATGGCGGCGAGAATGGAGTTGTACCTTACCTCTTCCTTCAGCTCCATTCTGAGAAGGGAAGGGGGTTCCTCAAAGAGCACCGAACCTTTCTCCAGGACGATTTCTCTCACGCAGTCGAGGAGGGACTTTTGAGGATCCACAAAACGCAGGTAATGAGGGTCCCCGCCGAAGGTCCCATAAATTTCAATCCTTCTCCTTTCGGGTAGCTCTCGGAAAATCTTCCTCACCTCAGAGTAGGGAAAGGGTTCGAGCTTGAGCCTCGAGGTAGCCCTTCCGTAAAGAGGGGCAGTTGCACCCGCTGCTACTCTTTCCACCATTCCTATAGAAGATCCCACCAAGATCAGCATCAGGGGCTTAGAGTTCAGTACTTCGTCCCACCACCTCTGTAGTCTCGTGAGTGCGAGCCGACTTACGGAGTGGAGTCTTTGGAATTCGTCTATCACCACTGCCCGCTCAGTTGAAAGCCATTCGAAAAACGCATCCCAGTCCCCAAACTCCACAAATTCGCCGGTTTGTTCCCTTACATCCTTTGAGAAAAGTCTCAGGAGCTCGCGAGGTTCGCAATAATCCACGTATAGGTAGACCCCACCGACTTCCTTCAAGAACTGTTTCACCAATTCAGTCTTTCCGATTCTCCTTCTTCCGTAAAGGATTATCAGCTCACCCCGACGAAGACTTTCAAACCTGCGTCTGAGAAACTCAAGCTCCGGTTCTCTGTCATGGAATCGCCATATCATATAGTCTCGACTATAATAGTCTTGACTATATAAATCAGTTGAGTTTCTGCTGGGCTTGGAGAGACAAAAAACGTTTGGCCTTAGGAAGCCAGCGGTCGAGGGGCATCCGTATGAACTCCGAAATCTGGGCGAGAGCATCGCTAACCGTCGAAAAGGTGGCGGGTTTGCCGGAAAGTGCGTGCCTAAGTGCCTCCCTGATTTTCCAGCTTCCAACCGGTGCCCAGTAATCAGGAGTGACCTGCCTCACCACGAGGACGAAGGCCTGCTTTCCCCTGCGGGCGAGGTGCTCGTAAGCCGGAAGCTTGGCCGCATAGTATCCCCCTCCTATGGAGGGGTAGCTGGATTTTCCCCTCCATCCCTCGGAGTCCGAGCCTATCCAAGGTTCCGTCCCCCAAGGTAGATAGACGCAACCAGGCATCACGATTTCCACCATCTCAAAGAATAGGGTGGAGGGAAGGAGAAGGACCGCGTACCGGTTTCCGACATACTCTGTGGTGAAGAGTTGGGGGGTGTCCACGGTGTCTGCGTGTATGAGCCTTCTTCCCAAGTCCTTGGAAATTATGGAGTCGACGGCGGTTATCGACCACCTCGAGGGGACGAGCACCCTTTCGAGCTTCCTCCCTAACATCCCCAGCGAGAGGAGACGAGCTAGGTAGTAGGAGGAAAGGCCGGCCCTGTAAAGCTCAAGGACGGAGGTCTCGGCCTTCGCATCCGTATCCGCCACCAGATTTTCCACGCGCGGGGGAACCTTAGGATTCTCGCTCAGGGTGAAATGCTCCAATGTTGCGGAGGGTCCTGTGGGGGCGAGGAAACCGTCAAATCTCATCCTAGGTTGGGGAAGTCTCTTGAGCCTCACCTCCAGGGAGAGGCCGCAGATGGACAGGGCAGCTTCTCTGATTTCCTCAAGCATTCTCGGTGGCTGTTTTGCGCTTTTTACGTTCAACTTGATTTCGCACCTTAGGAGTTGTGAGCGAAGGTTGATTACCTCCTCTAGGCTTTTCCCGTAAAGCCTCTCAGGGTCACCCATTTCCTCGACGGACATAGGATCGGTCGGTGCGGCTAGGAGGCTGAGACTCACGTCCGGCCAAGTTCTGCTCCCCACCAGCACCTCTGGGGGTGTGGATCCTCCGAAACTGATGGAAATCTTAGAGATGACCGCCCTTTGGAGCTCAAACCTTGCCAAGAGGGGGCAACGGTTGCGCCCGCACAGTAAACGATAGCCTTTGCAGGCTGGGCAGAGGTTTCGGCTGGGGGATTTCATCGAAATTTTGAATGAGATCATTCGAGCCTTTTCCCTCGCAGGAAAATGGAATTTCACCCCCCCGCCTTTTTGGTGAGGTTCAGCAGCGGATTAATTCTAATAAATTAGGATACGAGGATGATGTCCCCAAAGGATGAGCTCAGTCTTTTGGTCGATGCAATTTCTCCGAGGGGGTTTTAGCGACAATACTGTTCGGAAGTCGGGCGAAGGGAAAGGCAGATGAATACTCCGACTACGACCTGATGGTAATCTTCCGCGACAAATCTTCCATGTGGGCGGCATGGAAGGAGCTCTTCAAGAGGGTTGGGAGACTCAGAATTCTCGCCCATGTTATCCCGAAAAGTTTGGACGAGTTTTTCAAAACGGAACCGACTCTCTTTGAGGAGATTAGGTCACACGGCAAGGTACTTTTCCTCAGGTATCCACTAAGCATGCCCATGTTGTTGGGACTCAAACGAGCGGTTCTCTTAACGTATAAGCTCGAGGGACTAGACCAGAGGAACAAGGCAAAGCTAATGTATCGTTTGTATGGAAAGGGTGGGAAAGCTGGTCTTGTGGAACGATTGGGTGGCACAAGGGTTGCAGAGGGATGTCTGTTGGTTTCCGAAGAAGAGGCGCCCAGTGTCCGAAGAGTTTTGGCGGAGGGTAGGGCGCGCGTGGAGGAAATTTCTCTTTACTACGAAAATCAACTAAGGACCAATCTAGGACGGAAGCCCTACAAGACAGAACTTCCAGAGAGGAATCAGATGAATCCCCTTTAATTCGCCCTCGGTTTCCTTGGTTATCACAAACCCACGGGGCACTTGATATTTGTGCATGAAGTAAATCATGTGCCTGAGATCGCGTTCTTCGATTTTGGAGCTGAATTTAACCTCCACGGGGATGAGTTCCTTCAAAAAATCTATTTCTTTTTCCCCCTGCCTCCAATAATGTTTTGCCCGCAGTTCAAACATCACTAAATTCTCAACGAACTTCTGCTCCGGAACTTGGAAGGGGATGGTCAGGGAAGGGTGATAGGCGTAAACCCTCGAGAGCTTTCTTGAGGTCGCTCTGATGGAGGGACGATAGTTTAGAATCCTCCGAATTAGAAAGGAAAACTCGAGATAAAAAAGCGCCTTGTAAATGGTAGTTTTGGTTCTTCGCAGCTCTCGAGCCAGCGCATCTACCGAGAGATACTGTCCAGGGTTGCTCAGGAATAGGTTCACGAGATCCTCAAGCAGAAAGGTGTCGACTGGCCCAAACTCTCTTGGGATGTCCTTTAGTAGCACAGGCTCGATGACGGTGTCCCTTATGTAGCGCCTTATGAAACTCGCATCCTCCTCGTTGACAAGCTCGGGGAAAGGTCTCGACATAAACCTTTCGAGCTCTCTGCCTAGCACGTCCCTGTACAGCTCGAGTCTCTCTTTTTCGAAAGAAATCCTCCTAAAACGAAGGAACTCCTCAAAGCTCAAGGGGGAAAGCTCATAGTAAATGACTCTCCCAGCCAAAGTTCGTTTGGCCTCCGCTAGAATGTTCAGAGAAGCCGAACCGGACACTAGGATTTTCAAGTGGGGAAGACCGTCGTAAAGGAGCTTGACGTCAGCGACCCAGTTTTTGGATTTTTGTACCTCGTCCAGAAACATGTAAACCCTTTCGTCCTTGTAGTTCACGCCGGTGAGTCTGGAGTATTCCTTTAGGAGCTCCTGCAACCTTTTTCCTTGAAACTCTGGCTCATCGAAGCTGCAGTAGAATATATGAACGGGATTCACGCCCTCCTTTATCAGTTGGTCGATGAGCTGGTAGAAAATCGTTGACTTTCCCACCCGCCTGAGTCCCGTGAGGATCTGAATTTGCCTCCTGTTCAAATCCCTCTTGATTTCCTCGAACATTTCTCTTCGAAGAGGGGGCACCAGCCGTGTCTTTACCGCCTTTTCAGTCCACCAGTGATTCTGTTCAAACATTTGTTTCCTAAGAAAACGAATATTTAAGACATTCGTTTTTTAATAAAACGAATCTTTGGGAAAAGCAAAAGGAAAAGTGAATGCTGGGGTGAATATACGATGGGAAAAATTGCCCGAATCAGTCTGACCCTGCCCGAAGCCCTGCTAAAACAGCTCGACAGGTTTCTCAGCAGCAGGAAATATCCCAGCAGGTCGGAGGCAGTGAGGGATGCCGTCACGGCTTTTTTGGCGGAACAGGAGTCCCTCAAGCAAATTGGTGGACGGATGGTCGGAGTCCTCCTTCTGCTTTATGACCATGAGATCCCCGGTCTTCCAGAGAAAATCATAGAGCTTCAGCATGAATGTGGAGAAGTGGTGGCGGCCACTCAGCACATCCATATAGACGAGAGGAACTGCTT
>Ga0080004_1132419_pt1 | contig 11675 bp, 11 predicted proteins | sample WasSprMetagenome_FD_69207 | JGI IMG/M metagenome (GOLD analysis project Ga0080004, IMG submission 69207) | Sulfidic aquatic microbial communities from Washburn Spring, Yellowstone National Park, USA - WS (SPADES assembly) (version 2) | ecosystem: Environmental > Aquatic > Thermal springs > Hot... | reverse complement strand
TCGGCCACCAACGCCGCCCCCTCCACACGAATGGGCAGGGCAACCCCAGTCGCCCAGCATACCTCCCCGGGAACCCCGCCAGCGTTAACCGGCCTCACAAACCTCAATACCCCCGGCAGCCTTGTCGATGGACCAGCTGTTCCATACGCTGCCGGGAGAAGCCCAGCCAGGCAGGCAAGCACCAGCACGAGAAAGAAAACCGTCTTCTTCCGCACAGCACCACCTCCTCGGTGAAATTGCAGCTCAAGACAAGGGGCCGGGCATAAAGCCCGGCCCCACAACGGGAATTAGCCAATCACCGTGGCCGACACCACAATGTACTCGGGCGTGTCCGTCGTCACGTCCACGGAGAACGTACCGTCCTGGGCCGTGGTCACCGTGACCGACCGCGTGCCCGTCACCGAGCCCGTAATGTCCACGCGGACCTGGGCGTTGGGCACCCCGTCGCCCGCAGAGTCAACCACCCGGCCGTACACGGTGATCGATTGCCCGGGCTGCGCCTCCTGCTGCGACGCCCAGAGCGTAACGCTGGCAGGTGAGCCGGGGCTCAGAGTTCCCCCCTCCATGCGGCAGATGTCCGCCAGCCGGTACGGCCGCCAGGGGTTGTTCTGCACCCACACAAGCGTGTTGCCGTCCGTCCACGCTCCGTTCTGAGGCGCCACCTGGGTCGCAAATACCCGGCCGCAGTACGCGATCCCGTAATACACCGTCTCGCCCCCGGCAGGATCAAGACCCAGCTCCCGCGCCCGCACCTCCGGCGCGAACCGGATGTACCCTTCAAGGAAGGTCGCCCCGCGGGCGTCAGCCGCGTTCAGGTCAAGCTGCTGCGCCGCCGCTTCCGTGGGCTGCACCGCACACGGATACCGGTTCGACTCCGCATAGAACAGGTGCACCTTCTCCTGCAGCACCGCCAGCGTGCTCACCAGCGCCGAACGCTTCGCCCTCCTGGCTATCGCCGGCATCACGCCCACCGTGATCCCGGCCAGGATTGCCAGGACGATCACAATGACCAGCACCTCAACCAGCGTGAACGCCCGCCTGGACTTCCGCTTCTCCAGCACCCTCAGCAACCAGTTCACCGCTAACCTCACCTCCCTCCTTGAGCCAGGCTTCCGCCAATCCTACCGCTTCCAGCCCACCGCCCAGCGCGGCCCTGGCCCGGGCCACCGCCTCCGCCAGGGCCCGCCGCAGGGCTTCGAGCTGCCGCTCAGCCTCCAGGGCCGCTTCCTCCGCCCGGGCTCTGCGCGCATCAGCTTCCGCCCTGGCGACAGACAGGATTCTTTCCGCCTCGGCCCGGGCAGCCTCCACCAGTGCCTTTGCCTCGGCTTCCGCCTCGGCCTTGACGCGTGCCGCCACCTCCTGCGCCTGCAACAGTGCATCGGAAATGGCGTGCTCAGAACGATACCTCTGCCCGAGATCAGCCTTCAGGCCCTCGTTCTCGACCTTCAGCCGCGCGATCTCCCGCTCGGCTGCCGCCAGGGCCTCAGCAACCTGCTCCAGGTGCACCCTCACCATCTCCCGGTCATAACCACGGAACCTGACCGGGAACGACCGCTGGATATCGCTCAGCTTCACACCTATCCCTCCCTTGCTGCATTTCACCTTGCCGGCTGCCAGGTAAGCACCGCAGCCGCACCTCCTCTGTCCCGCAACCAGGCCTCACCAATTTCCCTCCCACCCACCACCGGAACCACCCGGCAGAGCCGCTGCGGCACCACCACCTCAAACTCCACCCGGTCCGACACCAGCTGCCCATCAACCTCCACCGTCACCCGCAGGGCGACACTCCCGGGACCCGCAGGCACGTACCTCACCCCCCACGCCTCCTGAATCAGACTGCCGGGTCCATACTCGAGCTCGAACACCGCACCCGGAGGCACCGCCTGCCAGGCGCCGCCGGAACCCCAGGCCAGCGCCGTAAACGGCACCTCCCTCTCGGTTTCCACCCTCAACACCCGGGGGCTCAGGCGCACTGCAGGCCCCGGCAGGGCAGGATCACCCACTTCCACGCTCAAGACATCCGCCTCCCCAACGGGCACCGTCCCGCCGGGACCAGAAAACGAGGGAACCGATAGGCTCACAGTCCCCGGCACGTCCCCCCGGAAAAGACCCGGGGCCTCTACCTGACCGGAAGGCACCGCACTCCAGTCGGACTGGAGACCCGCCGCAGTCACGGGCGCGAACTCTCCAGTACCGGCCGCCGAGAAGTCGTCCTCGACCATCACGTACAGCGCGGCAAACAACCCCGGCGGCACAGGCACGTCCGGCCCGGAGACCAGCGTCCGGCCCGCGGTGTTCTCAAGCTGGTACCTCGCCACCACCTCCTCTTCTGAAACCCGTTCTGGCAGGACTTCCTCAACCCGGGGGCTGGCCAGCGTCAGGAAACCCGGGTCCGTGGCTAGCCGGTACCTGGCCCACTCCAGAGCAGACAACGCAGCCAGTTCCGTGTTCACTTGCCGCCGGATCCACCCTGCGGCCCGCAAGCCCTGCTCCGAGACGAGAAGCACCGCCCCCACCGAGATCCCGGCGAGGACGGCGCAGAGAACCAGCACCGCCGCAAGTGCCTGACCCTTCCTCAACTAAACTAACCACCTCCAAGCAACGCAAAGTCTCGCTCCCACGACCAACCGTCGCCCCGCAGGGTTACCTGGAGCATTCCCCCCGAAACCGCAAAGGAAGCCTCCAGGATGCCGCGGGCCACTACGCGGGACGAAGAACCGTCAGAGAGTACGATCTCGGATCCGGACAGGCTCAGCACTGCTTCCCTCGCCTCCCCGCCGCGGTACGCCGTGAGCCAGCGGAACGTGACCCCCGAAGGACCCACCTCCACGCCTTGCGGCGGCGTCGCCGACGCAAGGCGCCAGACCTCCACCTCAAACGCCTCAAGCCCAGGCAGCTTCACCCGCCCGGCTGCCGCTACCACCTGGCCCAGCAGCGCCACCGACGAGACGACAACCCCCACCGCCAGGACCAGGACGGCCACAGCTTCAAGCGTCACAAAGCCGCGGCGCACCGCGCTCACCTCGCCTTCAGGACTGCCAGAACCGCCCGCTCCCTGCCCTCCGGGTCCGAAACCCGCACCTCCACCCGCTCGAGCCCAGCATCCGGATAGGCCGGGTCGAAGGCGGGAACGCGGGAAGGAGCCCAGTACGATACCAGAACAGACACTGCCCACCCCCGCGGGTTGGACACCCCGGACAGGTCGTATGACGATCCATACGGTTGCGCCAACACCTCAGCCAACGCCGAACACGCCACCCGCCGGGCGTACTCCGCCTCGTCCACCAGTTTCCAGGACGCGAGCGCCTGGTAGGCTGCTGCGGAGCAGGCCAGAAGCACCGTTGCCACCACCACTGCTACAATCACTTCCACCAGCTTCACGGCACCTCAAGCCCCTTCTTCGACCAGAACTCCACCTGAAGCGAAACGCTGGTCGGTTCCTGGAAAACCTGCAGCGAGGGCAGCTTCACATACGCCGGCAGAGGCCCCCGTTCGATCTCGGAAACCCACCGCAGGAGCGCTACCGTGTCCGGAACCGTGGCTGACACCGAAACGACCGTCACCTTCCGGAGGGCTGTCCCTTCCGAAGAACCGGCGGATACCGATACCTGACTTACCTGTACGCCCGCTGCCAGGGCTGACAGGTAGACCTGCTCGACCACATCCTCCGCGTGCAGCACATCGGGCAGGGACGCTGAGACCTCCTGCAATTTCGCCTGCGCTTCTTGCCTCGCCTTCTCCAGCTCTGCCACGCTCTCCGGCGCGGCCCGTGCCCCCGCTTCCAGCACCGCCCGTTGCCCGGCCAGGACGGCTTCCGCAGCCCGGAGATCCAGGAACCACCACAGGCCGACGGCCAAAACGGCCCCCTGCGCGAGCAGGAAGACGGCCACGAACACGCGCCACCAGTTCCGCTTTAAGGCGACCACCTGACCCTCACCTCAAACTGCACCGACCCGTCCTGCCCCACGGACACCTTCTCCAGGCACGGGCGGGAAAACGCGCCCGTGCGGAGAGACCGGGCGTAATCCACGGCCGCCTTCACCGAGGTAGCCCGCCCCCGCACCTGGAGAACCCACCCGCCCTCCTTTTCCCTGGAGGCGTCGATCTTCTCAACCGACACCTCGCCGCCGGCCCGCACCAGGGTTCCGTACAGGGCCTCCCAGTCCGGCCGCGGCTCGGGCGGCTCGAGCAACTTCTTGACTTCCTCCACCTGCGCCTTCAGGGACGTAACCTGCTTCGCCACCTGCTGTACTTCGGTGACCTGCCGGGCCCTGGCCTGCACCTCAAGCTGCACCGCCTCAAGCCGGGCCTGCGCCCGCGACCACCCCGCCACCATCCCACACACTTCGAGCGCGAGAACGAGCACCATCGCCAGGGCAAGACGCTTCCTGAGCGTCTTGCCCCCGTCGCCCTGGCCGTGGTCAATCCCTGCCCGAAACGCCCTGGCCAGTGCCTCCCCGGGCCAACCGGGCAGGGGAACCACACCCAGGCCTCGCGACTCGAGCGCCGCCGCCACTTCCTCGTTGTCCGCCGCTCCCGCGAGAAAGACACGTTCCACCCGCCAGCCGTCTCCGCGGCACATCTCCACTGCGCCGGCCAGCACCGCCACCGGGTCGTCACCGGGGAAAATCTCCTCCCTGAGCAGCCATACCGGCTGCCTTCCCCGCACCCACGCCGCCAACACCTGGCCGCCCGGCGCCGCGTAAAGCAGGCAGCCCTCGTTCACTGCCTGGCAGAGAACCGGCGTCAACCCCAGGTACCCCCTCACTTTCAGCCCCAGGGAATCCGCCAGGGACCTGAGCGACGCCAGCGTGTCCGACCTCACCGCGGAAACGTAAACCCGCAGGTCATCACCCCGGGCAACCACGCGCCACTTAACCGAGACAGGCGGGGCATCCGGTCCGAGCCATTCCCCCACCACCCGCTCGACCGCAGGCCTCAGGTCGCGCCGGGCGACGGGCGGCAGGGTGAACACGTGCTCCGCCGCCGCCTCAAGAGGCAAAACCCACCACAGGCGCCGCGGTTTTTTACCCCGCAGCACCAGCTGTTGCACAGCTGAGCGGAGAGCGTCGCGCAGCGCCGCCTGATCCTCTACCGCACCGGCCCGCAGCGCGCCCGGATCCACGGGCACCTCGAAACTGAGCTTCCCGCGGGCTTCCATCACCCTCAGCACCGGAGGATCAAGCTGTACCACCACGTCAGCCATGCGCCACCCTCACCACCTCGGCCACCGACGTCTCCCCCCTCAGTGCCTTCTTCAATCCGGCTTTGACAAGGGGTTCCATCCCCGCCGCCAAGGCTGCTTTCGCCACCTGGTCCCGGCCCGCGCCTCTTGCCAGGAGCACGCGCAGCTCCTCCGTGACCGCCAGCACCTCGTAGATGCCTGTGCGCCCGGCATATCCGGTACCGGCACACGCGGCACAGCCCGACCCCCGGGGCAGCCGGGCGGGGGGTTCAAGCCCGGCCTGCCGGACGAACGCGGCTTCCACTTCCCCGAGGGGTCTTTCCTCGCGGCACTCGGGGCAGATCTTCCGCACCAGCCTCTGGGCTACCACTCCCGTCACCGCCGCGGCGACGAAGTACGGTTCAACCCCCATGTCAAGTAGCCTCAGCAGGCCCGACACCGCATCCATGGCGTGAAGCGACGACAGCACGAGGTGCCCGGTAAGGGCGGCTTGCACCGCGATCTTCGCCGTCTCCGAATCCCTGATCTCCCCGACGACGATTACGTCTGGGTCCTGCCGCAGAAACGCCCGCAGGCCAGCCGCAAAGGTCAGCCCCGCCTTCGGGTTGACCTGCACCTGGGTCACCCGCGGGAACTGGTACTCCACCGGATCTTCCAGCGTCATCACGTTCAGGCTCTGTAGATCAAGTTCTCTGATGCTGCTGTACAGGGTAGTTGTCTTCCCCGAACCGGTGGGGCCGACCACCAGCACCATCCCGTGAGGCTTCTGCACCATGCTGCGGTAGAGCGCAAGGGCCTCGGGCTCGAACCCCAGCGTCTCAAGGTCGAAAGACACCCGCCCCCGATCCAGTACCCGAAGGACCACCTTTTCGCCCCGCACCGAGGGCACCACGGAGGCACGCACGTCCCCCCGCCCCGACGGCCCCTCGTACACCATCTGGCCATCCTGCGGGACAAGATGCTCAACCACGCTCATCCCTGCCAGGACTTTCACCCTCGATACCACCGAAGGATAGTTCTCCAGCGGAATGGTTCCAGCATCGTGCAGCACCCCGTCGATGCGGTACCTGACGAGGACCTCGCCCTCCTGCGGGTCCAGGTGCACGTCAGACGCCCGGGCTTTGATTGCCCCCTGCAGGCACGCATCCACCGTGCGCGCCGCCCAGGTGTCGTCCGCCGTGGCTCCTTCGTCCCGCGGGACCGACACCACGCGGCTGTAATAAGAGTCGATGGCTCGGTCCACTTCACCCGCGGGAGCCACCCGGAACCTAACCGGCCGCCTGGTCCTCAGAGTGAGCAGGTTGGCGAGCTGCTGGGAGGGCTCGCTGCAGGCCACCTCCAGGCACCCATCCCTAACCCCGAGCGGCAGCACCCGGTACTTCCGCGCAAGGTGCTCCGGAATGAGCTCGAGAGCTTCCTCGGAGGCCCTCTCCCGCTTGAGGTCAACCGGGCGGTATCCCTCCCTCACGAACTCTTCCTGCCTGGCGTGCGCCCCGGCCTCAGCCCCCAGCAGCGCACCTACCCGGGCATCAGCCTCCCTTTGAATCTCCACCGCCCTCTTCCACCCGGAGTCAAACACCTTACATACCTCCCAGCTTGCCCAGCATCGTGTAAATCGGCGCTACTATGGCGAGCGCCAGGAAACCAACGACACCCGCCACCGCGAATATCATCAGGGGCTCGATCATCGAAGTCGCCGCTTTCACCGCCCGGTCTGCTTCCTGCTCGTAGTAGTCCGCCAGCTCCTTCAGCACCGACGGCACCGTACCGGTTTCCTCTCCCAGCCTCACCACCTGCGGCACGAGTGGAGGAAAAACCCGCGACTGCTCCAGTGCAGCAGCAAGGCCCGACCCGGAAACGGCACGGGGAATAACGCCAGTCGCCTGCCGCTCGAGTACCGCGTTGCCAACCGACCGCGTGGAAAGCTCAAGGGCCATCCGCAGGGGAAGGCCCACATCAAGCCCTTCGGCCAGGACGCGCAAAAACCGGCTCAGCCCCGATGCCTTAATTACACCACCCAGGCCGGGCAGCCTAAGCAGCAGGCTGTCAATCAGCACCCTGACCCCCGGTACCCGCTTGCCGGCGGATGCTGCCAACACCAGCCCCGCAACAACGCCCAGGAGTACGGGACCCCTTGCTTGCAGGAAAGCCGTGGCCGAGATCAGCAGTCTGGTCGGCAGGGGCAGCGGAATCTGGAGGTCGAGGAACATCTTCGTGATCTTCGGCAGCACCGCCCCCACCAGGTATGCCGCACCCGCGCCGGCGAAAAGCAGCACCACCAGCGGGTACATCATGGCACTCTTGACCTTCTGCCTCAGGCCGAACTCCGCCTGGACGTACCTCGCACAGCGGTCCAGAGCGGCATCAGCCGTGCCCGACCGCTCTCCCGCCCGCACCAGCTCCACAAACAGCGGGCGGAAGAAGCCCGGATACGCGGCCATTGCCGAAGCCAGCGACTCGCCGCCCCGCACCCGCGCCTCCAACCCCCGCAGTACCCTGCGCCAGGCCCCGGACATGCTGGACGCCTGGACGGAAAGGGCCCTCGTTACCGGAAGGCCCATCCGCACTACCGCCGCCAGCTGGCGGAAGAAAAAAGCAAGCTGCGGTCCCCCTGGACACGACAGCAGCACTGCACGCGGCCTGGACGGGGCCGCGGGGACCACCGACACCAGAAACCACCCAGCGGAGGCAATCGCACGGGCCACTTCTTCCTCCGAGGCGGCATCAAGCACGCCGCACCGCCGCCGGCGGCCTTCGTACGCCACGTACCTGAACCGCACGCCTCACCACCTTCCTGCCCAGGGATGCTTCCTGGGAACCTGTGTGCCCACCGGGCCGCCGCCAAGGAAGGCTCTGAGATCCTCCGGGTGCACGGAAGCTGCTTCCGCGGCCTCTTGCGCAACGACGCCGCGTTTGACCAGCTCGGCCAACGACCGCTCCATCAGCACGTGCCCGTCCGCCGCTCCCGCCTGCATCGCCCCGCGGATCTGGTGCGTCCGGCCCTCGCGGATCAAGGCCCGTACCGCTGGCGTTCCCACCATGACCTCAAATGCGGCGACAAGCCCCGAGCCGTCCCGCTTCGGAAGCAGGACCTGGCTGATGATGCCTACAAGGCAGGCGGCCAACTGCACCCTGACCTGCCGCTGCTGCTCGGGCGGGAATACGTCCACGATCCGGTCAACCGTCTGCGCAGCGTCGTTCGTGTGCAGGGTCCCCAGCACCAGGTGGCCGGTTTCCGCCATGGTAATCGCTACCCGGATGCTCTCCAGGTCGCGCATCTCCCCTACCACCAGCACGTCCGGCCGCTGCCTCAGGGCCGCACGCAGGGCACGCTCAAACGACTGGGCATCGCGGCCCACCTCGCGCTGCTCCACAAGCGACTTCGAGTGCCTGAAGCTGTACTCAATGGGATCCTCTACCGTTACGATGTGACCGGCACGCGTGTCCGCAATGTGGTCAACCATTGCCGCCAGCGTTGTGGACTTACCCGAACCCGTGGGGCCGGTCACCAGCACCAGTCCCTTCGGAGACTCGCAGAAGCGTTGGGCCGCCAGAGGCAACCCAATCTCCTCCATCGAGGGGATCCTCTCCGGGATCCGCCTCAGGGCCAGCGCAAACTGGCCCCGCTGCAGGAACACATTCACCCGGTACCGCCCCCAGGGAGTCACCAGCGAGCCGTCCCAATCGCCCTCCCAGGCGAAGCGCTCAAACACGTCCCGAGGAAGCACCTGCAAAGCCGCCTGCCTCGTGTCTTCTGCTCTCAGGGGCGGGACCCCGGGCACGGGCTCAAGCCCGTTCGCGAGTCTGACATGAGGGGGTACCCCCACTGTCAACACCAGATCCGTTGCTCCTACCTCGGCACAGTGCTGCAACAACTGGTTCAGGTCCACTGCAACTCCCTCCACATGCGCAAGGTTTGCCGGCATTTGAAACAGCAAAGATTGCGGGGGAGGATCGAAACTCCCTCCCCGCCAGCCCTCTGTACCTCCACCTGCTACTCCTGCGGCAGTTGCACCTACACGGGCGTGCTCCGGTTGGTGGCCGTGCCTTCACCCATTTGCCCGTAGTAGTTGTTGCCCCACGCCCACAGGGTACCGTCCGGCTTCAAAGCCTGCGTGTAAGCCGGCTTCCGGATACCCCATGTTCCCTGCCGTACCTGTGGCTTACGGGCCGAGAACGCCTACTGGATGTACCCCGACGTCTCCCACCCCGGATCTCCCGACCGCAGGATGACGTTCCCCGCCTGATCCCGCAGGGTCACCAAGAGCCCCGCCGGGTTCGGAGAAGTACCTGCATTCTCACACTCGAACGCAAGCACGTGCCTGCCGGGAGTAATCCTCAAAGGCACGCCGCCGTACCTGTCAGCAGCCTGCCAGTAGAGGATCGCCACCCCGTCGAACCACGCGGTCACCTTGTCATCCGCAGCAACATACAAGAGCGCGTCTACGCAGTCTCGAACCTCAAACGGCACCCGGAACCGTACCTTGCCCAACGGTGCACTGGAGTTTGCTCCTACTGTGCACCAGATCCACCAGGCATCAGCATCCGGCCAGTAATAAGGGTTGTGGCCGGACCAGGAACCAGGCTTTACGAGGACAACAGCCTCTCCCCCGAAACATTCTCCTTCCGGAAGAGTCCACCCCGGCGCCACCAGTATTTCGGGCACCGGAACACGACCCAGAACCGCAGCTTCATGAAGGCCTGTCCAGTCCTTGCTGCAATCGGCTTCGATTCTTACATAGCGCGCCACAGTACCTTCAGGCAGTTTGAGTTTAAACGTCGGAGCTTCCAGTTGAACACTTCCATTGGCCGTGGCTGTTACAGTCGCTGCCAGCGAAAAAGATACACCATCTCGGGATACCCAAATTTTGCAATCTCGTGTTTGCGTAGCATCCCTGAACCAAACCCACGCCTCAGATAGCTCGACTTCGCGGCCTAAATCTTGTTGCACCCATGCGGCGGAATACGTGGGTACACTCCAGTACCCGGGCCCATACGGAGTAATCCAAGTACCGTAACTACCCGGGTATACGCAGGCGTCGAAAGCGCACTCGGGAGCGCAATTAGACCAGTAAGATGTGCTTGAAGCCACCCTCCGGCTCATGTAACCCGGCACGAGCACAGTCACATTAACCCATGGCCTGAGTTCCGGCAGACCGCTACCGTACACCACCGATACCTGCGAATCCGGCAGCGTTGGAACAGCAGCCTGGAAGCCGCCGTCAGCATCAGCTACCGCCCGGCCGACCTCCACGCCGCGCCACAAAATACTCACATGGCTCCCAGCAGGAACACTGCCCGGAGTTCCTACGACCTTGGTGTCCGCCACGGCTACGGGTCCCAACAATCCGGACACCTCAAGCCTCCTGGCTTCGACACCACCTAAGTCGACAGGCCGCACGAACCTAAGCGGCCGAGGCAGAGTCCCGCTTACCCCCTCGGGAGCCGCAGACACTGCGGAAACCGCCGCAATCAGCATAACAGCAATCAAGACCCACAGCTTCTTCATGGCACCACACTCCTTTCCTTGCGTTTTTGACCCAGCCTTCGGCAGGACACAGCCCCCGCCAGCAGAACCGACTTACATCCCCCGCCAACACCACGTCGCCCTCAGGCAGGAACCGGCCCCAGCTCGCAACAGACGCTCAGCAAAAAGAGAGCACCCGGGACCTCCTAGAGATCCCGGGCGCCCGACGCTTCCTCAGTACTTCACCAGATAGCCCGTCGCCTTCCAACACGGGTCGCCTGAGCGCAGGATGACGTTGCCAGATCCATCACGCAGGCTAACAAGCAGCGAACCCGGGTTGCCGGTGGAAGCGGAAACATACTGGTTGGCAGCATGAACCGCCAGCACGTGCCTGCCTGGTCCGAGCGACAGTTTGACGGAACCAACCTGGCCATACCGGCAATTCAAGACCAAAACCCCGTCAAGCCAGACAGACGCCCGGTCATCGACAGCAACGTACAACGTGGCGTCGGTCTGGTTCTCCAGGTAGAACTCGGCCCGGAACCCGACCTCACCACCGGGAGCATTGCTCTTCGTCCCGGAGTCCACCCAGATGTAGTGTGCTCCCGGATCGGGCCAGCCGGAAAGCGTGTACCATGTTCCGTACTGCCCGAAGTCAACCGGCGTCACTTCAGGCTGCGCAGCCTCCGGAGCAGCCCACTCGGGACACACATAACCGGAAGTCTCCCAGCCCGGACCGCCGGAGCGGAGGATCACCTCTCCCGACCACGCCTTCAAGCTCACCAGCAGGCCAGCCGGATCCGACAGTGCCCTGCCACCGTTCACACACTCAAACGCAAGCACATGCTTCCCCGGAGACAGCCTGAGCGGCGTCGCTCCGTACCTGTCGGCAGCCTGCCAGTAGAGGATCTTGACCCCGTCAAGCCACACCGTCACCTTGTCATCCGCAGCGACGTACAAAATGGCATCCGTAGCCTGCTGCACCTCGAATGGTACCCGGAAACGCACCGTCCCCGTCGTCGC
>Ga0080004_1121028_pt1 | contig 11676 bp, 6 predicted proteins | sample WasSprMetagenome_FD_69207 | JGI IMG/M metagenome (GOLD analysis project Ga0080004, IMG submission 69207) | Sulfidic aquatic microbial communities from Washburn Spring, Yellowstone National Park, USA - WS (SPADES assembly) (version 2) | ecosystem: Environmental > Aquatic > Thermal springs > Hot... | reverse complement strand
ATGCCCGAAGTGCAAGGGCATATTCAACCTCTATTCCGGCGTAAGCCCTCGGGGCAAGAAATCGGAGTTCGTGATCAGGGTTAAGGCTCCGGTGAGGGAGAGTTGAGCGTAGCCCATGCAAGCCTGGACAGACTTAGTAATTTAGACCTTGCAGGAAGGCGCTTCATAGAATCCGTCAAGTTTCCGTTTGCAAGGATAAGCGAGGCTTCTGCTGTTGAGAAGGGTCCTGGAAGGCCACCTCACTGGGAGATGGTTTTCTGGTGGACTAGGAAGCCCCTAATTTCGGCGAGGGCTGTGATTGCTGGCTGTCTCCTTCCCGAGAATACAAGGTCGTCAGAGTTTTTAAGGTCGATTGGCGTAGGTATCGAAAAAGCCGCCCATAGGGTTCCGCCAAGGCTTAGGTTTGAAAGGGTTAGATTGCTGGATCCCTTCGCTTGCTTTGGCTCGATCCCTCTGGAGGGCTTAAGGCTCGGTCTATCTGTTACGGCTTGTGATCTTCTGCCCGTAGGCTACGTTTTCCTTAAGGCGGTGCTGGAATATCCCGCCAAATACGGTAAGAGGCTTATGGATGACGTAAAGCGTTGGGGTGAATGGGTCACCAAGAGGCTTAAGGAAGATCCCATAATTAAGGAGCTTTATGATGAGGATGTTGCCGTCTACATAGGCTCTTGGGAGGTTAAGTGTCCAAACTGTGGAAGGTGGACTCCGCTGATTGGAAACTCGTGGCTTGCAAGGGTTAAAGGCGAAAAGGGCTCTGAGAGGCTTGCATGGATGGAGCCAAAAGTAGTCGGAGAAAGGGTGGAAATCGAAGTTGTAGACTTAAACAAAATGCTGGGTAGTGAGCCGTTAAAGGAGGCTCAAGTCAAAGGCGTAAACGTTAAAGTCGCCGGTAAAGAGTTTAAGGTTCCCGAGAGCAACATTGAAGCCAGAAGGGAAACGGCTACATGCCTGCTCTGCCACCAGCCCATAATGCAGATAGACCCTCAGACAGGAAAGCACTATACTGAAACGAAAAATCTACAAGATGACGTTAAGGAAAGACTTAGAGGTTACGTGAAGTACGCGCTGGAACTTTACAATAGAGGTGAGGACTATGGTACAAATACAGAGCTTCCTCCATGGATGAAGGAAGCTCCAGCAAAGCAGAAACTGCTCGTCAAAGTCAAAGTTAAAGAAGGAGATTTAGAGTTTGAGCCATGCACGGAAAAAGACCAAGAAAAACTCGAAAAGGCCAAGGAACAAGTGAAAAAGCTTCTAGAAACAAATGACCCAGATATACCTAGAGAAGCTATGCCAATCTACGAGGCTAGGTCGATTTGGGTCGTAGTATACGGATTTAATCAATGGTATAAGCTCTTTAATCCGCGCCAGCTCCTAACCCTCGTAAAACTCGTCAAGCTAGTACGCGAAGCAGGCAAACAGATAGAACAGGAAAAAATCAAAGAAGGATTAAGCCAAAAAGAGGCACATAAATATGCAGAAACAATAACAATGTACCTAACAATAGGGTTAGCAAAACAGGCAGACTATAATAGTATTGTTATAGCTTGGAATCCTGCTACCGGTTTTGGTTCACCGCTTGCCCTATTACATGCAGGGCACACCTTATCATTCAGAGGAATAGCAATGTCTTGGAACTTTGTTGAATATAATTTCACAATAGACAGGGTAGGTTATAACAAATTTATCTCAATGATTGTTGATAGTTTATCTTATCTTGTTTCTGCTGTTTCTGGTAACTTCGATAATGCTGAGGTTTTACTTGATGATGCCACTGTGTTGGGCAAGCTTGATCTCGATGAAAAGTTTGCTTTGATTGTCACCGATCCGCCCTATTACGATGATGTTCCTTATGCTGAGCTTAGTGACTTCTACTATGTTTGGCTTAAGAGGGTTTTGAGCGATATTGAGGATGGCCGTCTCGTGCCGAGGTTTCTGCCTGAAGCCTTCTTCGAGAAGGTTGGCGACAGCTGGGTTGAGGTTTCTACGCAGTGGGAGAAGTATGCGCTAAGCGAGGTTAGCTTGAATCCTCCACGGCTAGGTTCTAATGCCAAGTATGAAGATGGTGTAAAGCATTTCCAAAATCTTTTGAACTCATCATTCATTAACATGGCTTCGAGGGTTGTTGATGATGGTTTGCTAGTAACCTATTATGCTCATACTGATCCAGACGCGTGGAAAGCCCTGCTTGAAGCTGGATGGGAGGCGGCTGGGCTGAAAGTAACCAATGCTTTTCCGCTGACTACCGAGTCGGCTCAAAGCGTAGTAAAAAGGGGTAAGCTTTCGATGGACACAAGCATAGTCGTCGTTTGGAGGAAGGGATCTGAGGGTGTTGTGGGAGCTTCCCTGCTTTACGGCGAAATGGTTGAGAGCGCAGCTTCCAGAGCTAAAGAGCTTATGGACTTGGGTGTGACGGGAAGGGATCTGGTTATAGGAACGCTTGCTGCTGCTCTGGCAACCGCTACGAAGTACCGTGAGATCAGGGTTATGGGGAGGCTGGACACTAAAACCCTTGTGGACAAGTACGTCTACCCGGCAACCTATCTCGGGCTTGCCAAGGCTATGGCTAGGAAGGCTGAGCTGAAGGACGGCGTTAAAAGTCCGGATGCGATGTTCTATCTGCTGGTTAAGTCCACGCTTGCGGGCGCGAAGAAAAAGGTTCTTGAAAGCACGGATTTAAGGCTTTTCTCCATTGGTACATCGTTGGACGTTAACATGGCGATAAAAGGCTGGAAGATTTTGAGGGCTGGCGAGGAGGAGGGGGCAAAGGTAGCTAGGGCTAAGAGTCTGGTTCTCGTTGAGCCAGCCTCCTCCGAGCGTTCAAGGCTTGCCGAACTTTTGGATGTTCGGGGGGTTGGGCTCACAAATCCGAACATACGATGCGTTGTAGACGCTCTTCACTACACGGAATACTTGGCAATCGCATGTTCACGTGATGAGTTTAGGCGAAGATTGGACGAGCTTAAGGGAACATATCCTTCATACATTGAGGAAGCCCTGTCCTTGGCTAAGATATTGGCTGGGGTTTTGCCCGATGAAGATGTTGAAAAGGGCTTATGCGAAAAAATCATGGAGCACCTTTCTCCTGTTGAAGAAAAGCTGACTCGCTACCCAGGGAGGTGAGCCAGTTTATGGGCTTGATAGACCTTGTTAGAAAGGGTGTTATTGAAATTTGGGAAGACGTGTACGATGCAAGGCTTGATGATAAGGCTGCACCAGACCTCGGTGACATAGTCAAAGGCAAGGAGGAGCCCATCTACTCCAACCCAGAGGAGTTTTTCAGAAGAACCTACATGACGAGCTCCATGCGGGATCTCATCGAAGACGTTTCTGAAACACTGGCCAAAGCTAAAGGTGGGACGATCTTCCTGCTAACATCCCTGTTTGGCGGTGGGAAAACGCACACCCAAATCGCGCTGTACCATGCCTTCAACAGTCCAGAAAAGCTGAAAGCCCTTGAGCTTGAAGCTGACAGTCCAGAAAAGCTGAAAGCCCTTGAGCTTGTAGCCAAGATCGCCGAGGCTGGCAAGCCCATCATCGTGGTTATGGATGGAAGCAGGGCTGATCTTGTTCCACATCCCAAAGAGCCTTTCAAGGCTGAGGGCTTCACCATTAAGACCATCTGGGGTATGCTTGCTTACAGGCTTGGAGCCTACGCGAAGATTAAGCATTTGGACAGCGAGAAGGCCCCTGCCCCAGATGTCAGCCTTCTCAGAAACCTGCTTTCCGAAGCTAAGGAGCCCCTGCTCATCCTAATGGATGAGGTAGTGCACTACATCTTCAACATGTACAAGTCTCCGGAGCTTAGGGATTATGGGGAGCGCGTTAAGCTATTCCTTGACTTTCTTGCTAGGGCAGTAGAGGACACCCCTAGAACAGCCCTAGTGGTTTCTGTTCAAGCCGAGTATAGGATTGTTGAGGGACAGAGGCAGCTCTTCGAGGAGAAGGTGTTTGAGGATTATGCAAGGATGGTTCTTACAGTCTTAACCAGGGAGTCCACAAGGATAATCACGCCCGTCTCACCGGAAGACGTTGTGAAGGTTCTCAGACGTAGGCTTTTCAAAAGGATACCTGAAGACAAGGCTATGGATGCGAGGGACAAACTATACGGGGGTTACAGGGAGAGCCCAGAGCTATTTGGCGTTGAATCGGAATGGCAGTTCTCGCCAGGCGAGGCTGGAAGGTTAATCTCGGCGAAGGACGCTTACCCATTCCATCCAAAGTATGTTGAGGTTCTCCAAGAGTTTGTGACAAGGAATAGGGACCTTCAGAAAACGAGGGATGCTGTGAGGATAACCAGAAAGGTTGTTAGAAGGCTTCTGAAAGGAAGGGAAGACTTCGACTTCATCATGCCCTGGCACATAGACTTGAAGGACGCAGACATCAGAAACAGGGTTTTAACCGATAGTTATGGGGAGTTTAGGGATGTTGCCTCCCGAGACATCGTTTCAGAAGATGGAAGATTAGGATCTGTTGTAGAGTGTTCTAAGCCACCTCTAGCCCTTAAAATCGCAACGGTAGTCCTCCTTAAGACATACACTTATGAAACCTTCAAGGAGCCGTTGAAGGTTTTCCCAGACAAGAAGAGCATCGCATTAATGGTTTTCGAGCCAGAAACGTTTGCGAGGGAGAAATGGACCCCGCTGGATATTGAAACAGCCATAGATGAGATGCGTGGGGCGCTGCCACACTTCGTTGAAGAAAATGGACGATACTGGTTCACGCCCTACTATCCAGTAATAGAATATGTGGAGAAGAGGGCTGAGGAGCTTCTTAAAGGGCCGAAAACTAAGCTTTACGAAGTTTTAAAAGATAGCGTCAAGGGGCTTCTACTAAAAATGGAAAAGAGGGGGCCAATAGAAAGGGGTGAAGTTTTTGACGAAAGGAACGTCGTCATCGTCGGATACGGCGATTATGTTTGGAAGGAGGTTCTAGTCAAAGACGACCCCTCCATGAAACTCGTTGTTTTTGTTAAACCCGAAGTGAGCGAGGACGAAGTTAGAGGCTTAATTCTAATGAAGGGAGAAGGAAGTAGAAGAACTTATAGGAACACTGTTGTAGCTGTCTGTCCCCATTTGAACGCGGATTTTGAGAGGCTTCACTCTCTCGCAGCGAAAATCTTGGCATCCGAGGAGGTCATGGAGAGTATTGCAGAATACTATGCAGATAAAGAGGTTAGAGGGCTAATGGAAAGGAAGCTTAAAAATTACGAGGATGCCACCCGGAACAATCTGAACCTGAACCTTCTGTCAACGTTGACTCGAATAGCCTACCCGAGGAGGGGTACAACAGCAGATGAAATAGGCTGGGTTGAAACTACTGCAACCTCCTCCATAATATCCCAAGTTGAGGCTGGATTGAAGGATCCTGCGACAGGCCCAAAGCTTAGAACAGACTTCGGTTTCAGCGACCTAGCCGATTTGCTGAAGATGAATTTAAATTGGGATTTGGTTGAAGGCTCCGAGAGAAGAGAATTTAGGGAAATCGTAAACTTCTTCTACACGGCAACAATCGCCCCTCTGACCAACCGTAGTGCCATCGAGAGGGCATTGTTAGGAGGCGTTGAGCGTTTAGACATCGGAGTTAGGGTCGACGACAAGCTATATTGGAAACGACTGGGCCTTGAAAACGGTGCTGAACTTCCGCCCAAGCCATTAAAGGACTCGGCCGAAATACTGCCCTACAAGTTAAGCGGGAACGCCCTCAGGGACAGGCTTCTCGCCGAAAGTGGGGAGCAAACTGTAGGCAAAGAGCTTCACGTAGTCTGGTACGAGGTTGATGTTGCTGGCAAGAGGGTTAAGCTGCAGGATCTTATTCAAGAGAAGGATTGGGAGAAGGTTCTAAAAGCCGGACTCATACTAAGACAGGAGCAAGTGATACCTAGGGGCTTCCTACTGAAAGTTGAGCCAAGCTCCATAAAGGTTAAGCCCAAGGAAAAAGCCGAAGCAAAAGTCTCTGTAAAGCCTGTTGGAGTATATTCCTATAAAGTAAAATTGAGAGCTGAGAAAGGGGAGCTTTCGACTAGTGAAGGTGAATGTCCGCTCGAATCTTTATGGAGCCTGGGCGTTTTTGAGGAGCCTGGTGACCATGTTTTCAAGCTGGATGCCGTGGGCGAAGATGGAACTGCAGCCTCCGCGAGCCTTCTGGTTTCTGTAGAGAGCCTAGAGGAGGAAGTAGATGTTGAAAAGTTGGATGTAACCCATGTAGGTGCAAAACTCGTTCATATTTCCCCGAAAGATTTAACGTCTTATAGGCAGGTGGTGGAAATAATTTCCAAGCTCAACCTTGAGGCTTATGCAAGCCTAACAGTTCAGTTTGGAAAGGAGATAAGTTTTACAGGCAAAAACATGGACGTGAGACTTGCAGCTCTATTCCTTTCAAAGTTCAGAGAAATAGTTATGGCTCTACCGCAAGTGGAAAAGGATACGGTTGTCTGTGGATCCATAATACTCCGGGAACCCATAGCTGTCGACGGGTCAAAGATAACGGCTTTCGCCCCAATTTCAAATAGGGCCTTCTTGAGGCTGAGGGTTAAGAGGCATGAGTGAGCAGGAAACAAGTTTCCTGCTTAAGCCTTTGTACCTGATAAGGGCATATCGTAGAACTGTCAAGTTTACATGGTCCTCCAATCCTAGAAAGCCTTTGAAAGGCTCGATTGATTTGAAGGCTAGGCTAAGCTTTCCCGAGCTTCTTAAGCTGGCAAGGAAAATGGGTTGCCAAGTAAACGTTTCTGAAATACTGCCTCCAAGCCAGGATGCCTATAACAGGCTACTGGTCTATGCATGCGTGAGACCAGCACTGCAAAGGACAAGCGAAGTGTTAAGGCTTGCCGACTGTGTGGTTGAGATGAGTGGCTGGGATGCCCTTTACTGGGCTTCTGCGTTCAGGGAGCTTTGGTGGTCAGGCTCCAATCATAGGAGCTTACGTAAAGCTGTGAGGGCGTTTAAGCTCTTCTTCAAAATAGATTAGAAGGGAAAAAACGTGGATTTGAGAGAGACCGTAGGCGCTTTATTGTCGACCTTCGTGGAAGAGTTAAGCCATCATCCAATAGTCTCGCCTTACCTAAAGGTTTCAGAGGATTCTCCAGTTCAGCCCTATCTTCACCAATACGAGGTTGTGGCAAGGCTTTCACTAAGAAGACCAGTCAGAGCCTTAATAGGCGATGAAATAGGGTTAGGGAAAACCGTCACAGCCATAGCTTTAGCCAAACACCTTGAGAGGATAGGAAGGGTGAAGAGGACCCTTATAATAGTTCCAAGGGTTCTTGTAAGCCAGTGGAGGAAAGAGCTTTTAAGGATGGGCATTCCGTCCTCAAGGGTTAAGCACATTGAAAACTATACATTGGACTTCCTCAAATCCATAAACTTTCCAGAGGGCTATTATATCGCCTCAATGGACTTCCTGAAGCGTGAAGAGAGAATAGGCGAGATCGTCAGCGTTCCATGGGATCTTGTCATCATAGACGAGGTTCACAAATTCGGCTACAAAACCAAGAGGTTTTGGCAGATTGGAAAGATGCTTGTTGAAGGAAGGCCTGAAAGAAACGTGCTTTTCCTTTCAGCCACACCCCACAGGGGGGACCCTAAGGACTACATTCTTAGGCTGAGGCTCCTCGACCCATACCTCACAGAAGGATGGAGGAGCCTCAACATCCGCCAGTTCTACGAGGCAACCCACGGCTCCCTACTTTTTAGGAGGACTAAGGAGGACATAAATAGGATATACGAGGAGAGGCAGATTTTCCTGCCAGCAAAATTCTACGCTGCCGTAATAAAGGCAAGGGATGATGAGGCGGAGTTTGTTAGAAATCTCGTGACCTTTTTGAGGAGCAAGCTTGTAGAGTTCGCGTATGAAAGGCATCTGATAAGCGAGAAAGTCATCCCTCTGCTTGTGATACTGATCTTTAAGAGGGCAACCTCAAGCCCATACGCAGCATGGACAACCCTTGAAAGGATTCTAATAAAGAGGGTCGAGACCGAAGCTCTACCTTCAAAAGAACTCATAGACACTGTGAGAAGCTTTTTGGATGTTGGAATTGAGGATTACGAGTATGATAGAGACCCTGAAGAGGTTTTCAACGAATTTCTAGATAGAACAGCGTCTCTCCTCAGGCCAGAAGACATTGAACAGATAAGAATGCTTAGGGATGCCGCAAAATCCGTAATGGAAAAGGGGGATAGCAAACTCAACGCATTAACATCCCTGCTTGAGGATGTGATGGCTGAGGAGGGAAAGAAGGTTATCGTTTTTACGGAATACAAGGACACGGCGGACTATCTAATAAATTACTTGACGCAGAAGAGGCATCCGGAGTGGGTAGGGGCTATTCGCAGGCTTACATCCGAAGAAACATTGGACGAGGATAAATTCCGAAGGATTAAAGAAGACTTTGAAAGGAATCCTGCGGTCAGAATACTTGTTGCAACGGACGTTGTAGCAGAGGGAGTTAACCTTCAAGTTGCGAACATCCTCATTAACTATGAAATTCCTTGGAGCCTTATCAAGCTGGAGCAGAGGGTTGGAAGGGTTTGGAGGCTCGGCCAGACTAGGGATGTTGAGGCGTACACGCTTTTTATGAGCAATGTTGCAGACATGGCGGCTTTAAGATCCATGTACGGCAAACTCATAAACCTGAAGAGGGCTTTAGGGCGCACAAGGCCAATAATAGGCCAGGAAGTTGTTTACTACGCTGAGGCTGAAGACCTCGCTAAAATTCCCCTGCAAGTTGCCATGGTTGAGAGGGCTAAGAGGAAAAAGTTTCTGAAGGTTACGGAGGGAAGGCTGATCCAAACCTACATTAAGGGGGATGAGGCTGGACTTGAGAACCTCGTGACTTCGATAATAGCTGCGAGGAACGAGCTTGAAAGGGAGATTGAGTCTAAAGGCGTACTTTACAGGCCAAGGGCGAAAAAGGATGTTGAACAAGCCATAAAGCCTCTCGGGTTTAAAAGCCTCCTAGAGCTCTTAAGCTCCCTCCAAGAAGTTTTGAAGGCAGCTTGCAGGATATTCGGTTATAGGGTTTTCGAAGACGGTGGCTCTTTAAGGATTGCCCGCGGCGCAGAAATGCCGATCACAATTAAAACAATCGACCAGATGTTTGGCATCTTAGCATCAAAAAGACATGAAAGCCCATACAATGGTTTGGTGGCCTATGGCGAAAAGGAAGGGACCGTTGCCATATTTCCGGTAAGCTTGACAAGCCGTAAGGATGGCTTAACGATTCATAAGGAGCTTATCGGAGCGAGCTTGGAGGATGGACGTATCTTAAGGGGTCCGCAGCTGCTGAACACGATTTCGCAGGCGCTTTCGTCATGCATAGGGGTTACAGAGTTTGACCATCAAAACTTTGATATCCCGTTAATATTGAAAGTTGAAGTGATTGAGGAGTTTAATAGGTGTACCGCGGAAATCCTGTCACCTATCGGCATATACGCCAACAAGCTTGAGGGTTTGGGGTTGAGGGATGCCGATAAAACTTTCCTTAAAGCCTCCGAAGTAGAGGTTAAAATTCAGAGGCCCATATGCCTCATCAAATTTGTAAGGCCGCCTTTAAGCCCCTATGTAGGCCCTTCTGAAGAATTGAAAAAGGAAATAGAAGAGAAGGCTGTCAAGTATGTAATGGAAGTTGAGAAATTGGAGGGCAGAACCCCCGTAAGGGTTTCTGAGGGGGAGCACTATGATATTAAAAGCGTTGAGCCTGCAACAGGCATTGTTAGGCTGATCGAGGTTAAGGGCCATGGTGCATCTGAGGTTTTCGGGGAACTGACGGAGGATGAGGCCAAGCTTGCGTATGAGGAGGGCGAAGCCTACTGGCTCTATATAGTTTACGACATCGAAAGCGGAAAACCGAAGCTTCTAAGGTTCAAAGACCCTTTTAAAACAATGAACTGGGAAGTCTTCGAAAAGGTTGAGAAGAGGTATAGGCTTTGGCCTAAAGGATAGGCGATTAAAATGGTTAAAGTTAACATTTTAGGAGGGGCTGAAAGCATAGGAGGAAACTTCGCGAGGATTGAGGATGGAGACCGCATACTGATCCTCGACCAGGGCATACGCTTCGACATTATGGGCAGCTATTACACGCCCTTCATCACTCCCAGAAGCATATCAGAGCTAAGGGATTTGGGCGCCTTACCCAAATCGGAGTGGTACAGGGAAGCCTCCGAAATATACATTTCCCATATGCACCTAGACCATTTGGGCGCCCTGTCAAACATCCCCGAAAAGGCAAATGTGCACCTGCCAAGCCTCAAGGTTTATGAAAGCCTCGAGGAGAGGTGGAGGGAGTCGCCGACGTGGCTAAGCCTCATTCCGAGAAAATACTTCATAAACCTCGAGGAACAAAAACCGCTGGAAACGGATAGGAACGGTGTGATGGCAATACCCGTATCCCACAGCGCCCACCCATCGTACGCTCTCCTCTACTTCGGCAGGAAAGAGAACATCCTCTACACCGGAGACTTCAGGACCAAATCCTTCCTAACCGATGAAGAGTTTGCAAGAATTGAAGGTGGAATGGATTTGCTGGCATACTTGGATGAAAATAGGGATCTAAAAGTTGACGTGCTGATAATTGAGGGCACAAACATGGGCTCGAACAGGCCGCCCATAACACCTTTTGAGGCCTCCGAAATGATTAGGAAAATAGCCTCTTGGCATGAAACGATCATAGCCACGCTTCACCCCCTAGATTTAGAATATGCTTATTTCCTGTCTAAGCTGGCTTCCGAGCTTAACTTGAAATGCTATGTAACTTCAGAGCAGACGGCAAGGCTGTTAGAGGGATTATCAGACATGCCCATCAAACCCTTATTGATAGAGGAATATGTAAGCTATCCAACACTTCTTCTTGAGAAGACATCGCTCGACCTGGTTGAGGAAAAATCGCTAATTTTAGCCTCTTATAGGGATGTGATAGATCTGGTGCGGGATATGGCAACAGCAGGAAAAGGCTCACTCAGCAAAGCTGTAGCCATAATATCCGAGCCTGAGCCTGAAGTGGAGGAAGCAACGGAATATCGGGTGATAGCCAACTGGTTCAAAAGGCTCGGAATACAACATTACATGATTAGATCCTCTGGGCATTACTACCCGTATGAGCTTAAAGAAATCCTCGCTAAAGTGAAACCGAAAAGGATTCTACCCATACACACACAGAATCCGAGCATTTTTAAGGTTCAAGCTATTATCTAGGAAGGGAATCTAGTCCTTGGCCAACTGGCTCTCTAGGAAGGGAATCCAGTCCTACAGAATTAGGGCATCAGGGCACTACTATCCACTCCAGATTAAGGTGATAGTGAAGGCTGCCAAGCCGAAGGGGTTTACCTCTACACCAGAGAGACCTGAGCCTTTTTCCTGAGGTGCGAAAATGGACAGCGATTCCTTCGAGGAGTATGTCAGCGAAGCGGACAAGCTCTATAAAAAACTTGAGGAGATGAGCCGAGATAGCGAGCTTGATCTAAGAAAGTTCGATGAATGTTTACAAAGAGCCATTGAAAGCTATGAGAAAGCGTTAAAGATAAACCCGAAAGCAAAAGGGGTCTGGTTAAAGCTGGCGAGACTTTATCATAATTATTTCTCTGAATCTCCTCAATTAGATAATGCATTGAAGTGTTATCTTAATGCGTTGGGGGAAGAGGTCAAAATACTGAAAGACTTGGGCGAGCTCTTTCTGATGAG
>Ga0080004_1090015_pt1 | contig 11678 bp, 13 predicted proteins | sample WasSprMetagenome_FD_69207 | JGI IMG/M metagenome (GOLD analysis project Ga0080004, IMG submission 69207) | Sulfidic aquatic microbial communities from Washburn Spring, Yellowstone National Park, USA - WS (SPADES assembly) (version 2) | ecosystem: Environmental > Aquatic > Thermal springs > Hot... | reverse complement strand
GTTGACAGCGGGAGAAGAAAGCTGGGAGCCGTGATAGGGTACAACGTGAAAACAGGAATCAATGTCTCCATATACCCCGGGGTTAAGATAGGCAGCGACTGCTGGATAGATGCTGGAGTTGTAGTTAAAAGGGATGTTGAAAACAGAACATTCTTAAGGGCTTAGCTAAATTTTTGGGTGTTCCTAATGTTTTACGCTCATCCAACTGCTGTGATAGAAGAGGGGGCCGAAATAGGGGAGGGAACGAGAATTTGGCATTTTGTCCATGTAAGGAAGGGTGCGAGGATAGGGAAGAACTGCAACATAGGGAAAGATGTATACATCGATGTTGGTGTGGAGATAGGAGATAGGGTAAAGATACAGAACTGCGTCAGTCTGTACAGGGGTGTAAAGATAGAGGACGACGTCTTCATAGGCCCTCACGTTGTCTTCACGAACGATCTGTATCCGAGGGCTTTCAGCGAGAACTGGGAAGTTGTTGCAACCCTTGTGAAGAGGGGGGCGAGCATTGGTGCGAATTCTACGATAGTCTGCGGTGTGACGATTGGAAAGTACTCGATGGTCGGGGCAGGTTCAGTTGTGACAAAAGACGTTCCAGATTTTGGCTTGGTTTTCGGAAATCCTGCAAGGCTCAGGGGATTTGTCTGCTACTGTGGAAAAAAGCTGAAAAACAAAAAATTTGAAGGAAATTCAGTTGTTTTCAGCTGTGATTGCGGAAAAAAGGTTGAAATAAGCATAGAGAGCTACAGGAGGCTGAAAAATGATTCCAATAGCAAAGCCGATGATAGGAAAGGAGGAAATTGAAGCCGTGAACAGAATTCTGGAAAGCGGGATGCTAACGCAGGGAAAGGAGGTAGAGGCCTTTGAGAAGGAGTTCGCAACTTACATTGGAGTCAAGAATGCCGTAGCAGTTGCAAACGGCACAGCAGCGCTCGATCTTGCTCTGAAAGCGCTCGGAATAAAGGAGGGAGATGAAGTCATAACGACCCCCTTCACCTTCATCTCAACTGCGAACGCGATCCTTTATCAGAGGGCAAGGCCAGTTTTTGCAGACATAGATCCCTCAACTTACAACCTAGACCCCAATGCAGTTCTTGAATCGATAACTCCGAAAACGAAGGCGATAATAGTTGTCCATCTCTACGGCCAGCCATGCGACATGGACGCCTTTCTCCAGATTGCAGAGGATCATAGGCTTCTTTTAATCGAGGACTGCGCCCAGGCCCATGGGGCCGAGTTTAGAGGTGAAAAAGTTGGAAAATTCGGCGATGCCAGTGTTTTCAGCTTTTATCCGACTAAAAACATGACAACGGGCGAAGGAGGGATGGTTGTTACGGATAGAGATGAGGTTGCGGAAAAGGTTAGAATGCTAAGGGATCATGGGCAGAGCTCAAAATACGTTCACGAGGAGCTTGGCTACAATCTCAGGATGACGAACATCGCGGCAGCAATTGGTAGAGTTCAGCTCAGAAAGCTGGATTTATTTAATGAAAAGAGAACAAGGAACGCGAGGAAGATGATCGAGGGTTTGAAAAATTTGAAGTCTATAGTTCTCCCATTTGTTGACAGCAGGGTAAAGCACGTCTTCAACCAGTTCGTTGTAAGGGTTGAGGAAAGAGATTACGTTGCAAAAAGACTCTCCGAAATGGGGATAGCAACGGCAGTTCATTATCCAAAGCCGGTTCACCATCAGCCCCTTTACAGAAAACTGGGTTATCCAGAAGAAATTTGTCCGAATGCGATAGAAGCCTCTAAGAAGGTTTTGAGCCTTCCTGTTCATCCTGCTTTAAGCGATGCGGATGTCGAGCGTATAATTCGGGCTTTGAGGGAGACAGTATGAGAGTTGGAGTAATTGGCGTTGGAAACATGGGCTTTCACCACGCAAGAATTTACGCTGAAATGGCGAGAGAAGGAATTTTGGAATTTGTCGGAATTGCTGATTTAAACTTTGAAAGGGCAAAGGAAGTTGGAGAAAAGTTTGGGGTTAGGGCTTTCGGCGATTACAGGGAACTTTTGAACATTGTCGATGCTGTGAGCATCGCAGTTCCAACGAAGCTTCACTACGAAGTTTCAGTGGAATTCATCAGAAAAGGCGTAAGCGTTCTGGTGGAAAAACCCATATGCGATAGCGTTGAGAAAGCGAGGGAGATGATAAGGTTAGCTGAAATGGAAGGCGTGAAGCTGATGGTTGGACATGTTGAAAGATTCAATCCTGCTGTTTTGAAGCTCAAGGAGCTTATAAGAAAGGGAGAGCTTGGAGAGCTGATAACAATGAGCGCCAGACGTTTGGGCCCCTTTAATCCAAATGCCTCAGAAACAAACGTTGTTGTGGATCTTGCAATACACGACATCGACGTCATGCGCTTCATCACGGGATCCGAAATCGAGCAGGTTTATGCAAGGTGCAGAAGGATCGTTGGAATTTCGGAAGACTATGCCCTGATATACCTTAAGTTCGGGAATTCCCTCGACTGTGTAATTGAGACGAACAGGCTCACGCCGCAAAAAATCAGGAATTTGAGCGCTGTCTGTCTGAAAGCCTTTGCTAATCTTGACTACATCCAGCAGGATCTTTTTATCCTTGGAGATGATGGCATAAAGAGGGTTGAGGTTCAGAAAAGGGAGCCTTTAAGGAACGAGATAGAGAGCTTCATAGAATGCATCAAAAAGGACAGAAGACCGTTGGTAGACGGAGAAGATGGGCTTTACGCCTTGATGGTTGCCATTAAGGCCTTAGAAAGCTCTAAAAAGAATGAAGTTTTGAAGGTGTTTTGAATGAAAATTCTCGGGCTTAGCAGAGAAGAAGTTAGGAGGGCCGTTTTTGAAGGAAAGGTTACAGTAGCTGTTTATGGCTTGGGCAAGATTGGCCTTCCGCTTGCAGCGGTTTTTGCCGAGAAGGGTGCAAGGGTGATCGGTGTTGACGTAAACAAGAAGGTTGTAGAAATGGTTAAGTCCGGCTTTAACCACATTGCAGAGGAGCCTGGGCTTTCGGAGCTTGTAAGGAAAAATGCAGAGGCTGGGAGGCTTATGGCCACTTCAGATGGAGCAGAAGCTGCCAAAATCGCGGATGTGATGGTAATCGCAGTGCCCACGCTCGTCGAACTTGAAAGGCCAAAGCTTGATGCGGTGCATGAAGTCGTGGATAAGATTTCCGGAGGTTTGAAGAAGGGAGATGTTGTTATAGCTGAGTCCACGATGCCTCCCGGAGAAACTGAAAAGCTTGTTCCTCTCCTTGAAAAATCCGGGCTAAAGCTCGGCGAATTCGGATTAGCCCATGCCCCAGAAAGGGTAAGCACAGGAACCGCAATTGCTGACATAACAAAGAAGTATCCGAAGATAGTTGGAGCGAGCGATCCAAAGACGCTCGAAGCAGTTATTGGACTTTACGAGGCAATAAACGAGAAGGGGGTTATTCCTGTAAGTTCAATAAAGGCTGCTGAAGCCGTAAAGGTTTTCGAAGGAGTTTACAGAGATGTGAACATAGCACTTGCAAACGAGCTAGCGCTTTGGTGCGAGGAGCAGGGACTGGATGCTTACGAAATAATAAGGGCCGCGAACACACAGCCCTACTGCCAGATACACATGCCCGGAGCAGGAGTTGGCGGGCACTGCATTCCCGTTTATCCCTAGTTTGTAATAAGTTCTGCCAAAAGAAATATGAGGCTTTTGAGGATTGCGAGGGATTTGAATGAGGAAATGCCGAAACACGTTGTGGAGCTTTTAGTCAGGGCTCTGAACGAGAAAGGGCTACCAATGAAGGATAGCAGGATTCTAGTGCTCGGCTTAACCTACAGAGGGGGTGTAAGGGAATTCTACAATAGTCCCGCGCTGAAGATAGTGGAGGAGCTTAAGAAATGGGGATCGGTTGTTTACGCATACGATCCTCTATGCAGCGAGGAAGATGCAAGAACTTTTGGCGTAAAATGGAAGAGCGATTTCAAGGGCGTAGATGCGATTGTTGTTGCCACGGATCACAGGGATTTTGAAAAGATAGATCTTGAAGAAGTTGCGAAAGAGGTCAGGAATAGGATAATAGTCGACGCAAGAAGGGTATTTGACAAGGCGAAGGCTTTAAAGCTCGGCTTTCTCTATCTGGGTGTTGGATGTGTACAGGGGAAGGAAGATAGGAGTTGCAGTTCCGGCCTACAATGAGGAAAAATACATAGCCAAGACTCTCGAGGAGATGCCGGATTTTGTGGACAGAATTTACGTCGTCGATGATTGCTCAAAGGACAGAACTGCCAAAATAGTCGAAGATTTCATGAAAAAAGACAGAAGGATAGAGTTAATCAGGCACGAGAAAAACCTTGGAGTCGGTGGTGCAGTAGTTTCGGGTTGGAAAAAGGGTCTTAAGGATGGAATGGATATTTTGGCAATAATACATGGGGATAATCAGATGGATCCGAAATTTCTTCCAGCCTTGCTTGATCCCATAGTCGATGGAAGGGCAGACCTTTCGAAAGGCACGAGGTTTTACAAGGACTACTGGAAAGAAATGCCTAAGGTAAGAGTTTTCGGAAGCATGATATTAAATATCTTGAATAAGATAGCATCGGGATACTGGAACGTAAACGATCCCCAAAATGGATTTTTTGCAATTCATTCCAGAGCTTTAAAGCAAGTAGATCCTGATAGGCTGTATAAGGGTTATGCTTTCGAGAATGACGTGCTGATAAAGTCGAACGTCGTAGGTTTGAGAATCGTTAACGTTCCGGTTAGGATCAGATATCACGGAAGCACGTCGAAGTTGAGGATACCTAAGTTTGCATTGAAGACGAGTTATTTTCTACTCAGGGGATTTCTCTGGAGAGTCTGGAAAAAATACATCATCAAGTGTAATCCGATTGGCTTTTTGTATCTTTTTGGCTTTTTTTTAATCCTTGCCGGGGTTCTGAATTTAATCTTTGGGCTAGATCTGTTAATCCTGCTTATTGGCATTGTTTTGTTTTTTATTGCATGTTTGTGGGAAAGTCAAAAAGCAAATACTGTCTAAATACAGGAACTTGATTTAAGAGAGGTTTGGGATAATGAAGATCGCTGTATTTGCGAATACTCCTGCGCAAGTCCATTTGTATAAGAATATAGTAAAAAGACTAGAAGAGAGGGGTCATGATCTCAGACTTTTATTGAGAGACTATGGAGAGGCAAGGGAAGTGGCGAGTGAGCTCAATCTTAGTTACATGATATATTCGAAGCCTAAAGTTTCTAAAATGGGCAAAATTCTATCATTGCCTCGTGACATCATCGTGGCATGCAGAAAACTTCAAAATTTTAAGCCAGATATCATCACCGGTATGGGTGTTTATGATGCCTTTACTTCCGCCTTGCTTGGAGCTAAATCCGTAGTATTTAATGATTCCGAGCCTATATCTAACAAAGTTTTTTATTCAACCCAGTTTAAGTTTTATTTACATTTTGTCGATGCTATTGTAACTCCGAGCTCATTCAGACAGGATTTGGGAAAGAAGCATATTCGAGTGAACAGCTACAAGGAACTTGCGTACCTGCATCCGAATTATTACAAGCCAGACGAGAGCATAAAAGAGATCCTTGGGCTAGAAGATGACGAAGAATACGTTTTGCTCAGGTTCAATGCCTTCGATGCTGTTCATGATTTTGGAATCAGCGGATTTAGCATTGACGACAAAATTCGGCTGGTAAATGAATTGGAAAAGCATGCAAAGGTCTTTATATCCTCTGAATCGAAGCTTCCTGAAAAGCTCGAAAAATATCGCTTGCCAGCTCCAAAAAGCCGAATTCACGATGTTATTTACTATGCAAAGCTTTTAGTAACCGATACTCAAACGATGACGACAGAAGCAGGAATATTGGGGACTCCTGCAATTCGTTGCAACAAATTCGTAGGTAAAAACGATATGGGGAACTTCGTAGAGCTTGAAAAAAAGTATGGACTAATATACAACTATCGTGATCCAGAAATGGCTACTAAAAAAGCTCTGGAACTTGTAAAGGAAAATAATTTAAAGAAAGAATGGAGGGAAAAGAGAGAAAAACTGCTTAAAGATAAAATAGACTTAACAGCGTTCATGGTTTGGTTCATTGAGAATTTTCCGGAAAGTTTTAAAGAATTCAAAGAGAATCCAGAAATTCAGTGGAGATTTAAATGAAGATCGTCACAATAGTTGGTGCAAGGCCCAATTTCATAAAAATGGCACCAGTTTCGAAGGAACTAAGAAAAGCCAGAATAGAGGAAGTTGTAATACACACGGGACAGCACTACGATTACGAGATGGACAGAATATTTTTCGAGCAACTCGGAATTCCCGAACCCGATTACAATCTTGGCGTTGGTTCCGGAAGTCATGGCTATCAAACGGGGGAGATGCTTAAGAGAATCGAAGAAAAACTGCTTTTCGAGAAGCCTGACATGGTGCTAGTTTACGGTGACACAAACTCAACCTTAGCCGGAGCTCTTGCCGCTGCGAAGCTGAATATTCCTGTTGCGCATGTGGAAGCTGGAGTAAGGTGCTTCAACAGAACAGTTCCGGAGGAAATAAACAGAGTGCTTGTCGATAGAATAAGCAGATACCTTTTTTGTCCGACGCAGAGAGCCGTTGAAAACTTGAAGAGTGAGGGAATTTCTGAAGGAGTTTATTTGGTGGGCGATGTTATGCTCGACGCTCTCCTTCAAAACATCGAGAGAGCGAAGAATTCAGGAATTCTGCGGGAGCTTGGATTGAAGGAAAAGGATTACATACTGGCAACAGTTCACAGGGCTGAAAATACTGATAAAAGGGAAAATCTTGAAAATATATACAAGGCCCTTGCAGAGAGCGGTGAAAGAATTGTTTTTCCGATACATCCGAGGACGAGAAAAATGCTTACATCTTACGGCCTTCTCGAAGGGCTTGAAAAATCTGAAAATGTTTTGATCACAAAACCGCTCGGATACTTCGAAATGCTGTGCTTAGAAATGAATGCGAAGAAGATCTTGACGGACAGCGGTGGCGTGCAGAAGGAGGCTTATTTTCTGAAAGTTCCGTGCATTACGCTTAGAAATGAGACAGAATGGCCGGAAACTTGGAAGACGGCTGGAATATTCTTGTAGGTGCGGATAAGTTGAAGATACTGGATGCGTTAAAGTCCTTTAAACCAAAAATGGAAAGTTATGCTTATAGATTTGGGGATGGAAAAGCGAGCGAAAGGATAGTGGCAATTCTAAAAAAGTTCAAGGATTAGTATGCGGCTTCTCGTAATCGCTCCTCACTATCACACCTTTATAAAGGGATTAGTTGAAGCAGAAGCGAAATACCTTGAGGGAGTAGATGTACTGATTTACCACAATCGGTTAGTTGAACTCACAAAATACCTTCCGGCTTTTGGTTATTTGAGATTCACTAGGTTTTTTACAAAAGATAAAATAGTCGATCTTAATAAAAAGCCAGAAAACGTTGATGTTCGCTTAATCTCTACTATTTCCTTTACCAACCTCTCATTCTCCAGTAAAAGAAAGACACACTGGGAAAATGTAGCAAATAAATTTGAGAGAGTATTAAAAGATAATAAAATAGAATTTGACTTAATTCACGCCCATTTCATATGGCCTTGGGGTTATATCGGTGTAAAACTCAAGGAGAAATTCGAAGTGCCACTTATAATAACAGGGCATGGTTATGATGTATATGATTTACCGTTTAGAAATAACAGGTACTTCGAAATGGTACGAGAAATCCTCAACTCTGCAGATCGAATAATAACAGTCAGTCACAGCAATTTCAAATTCATAAAAAAGCTTGAAATTAAAACAAAAACTGAAGTTATCCCCAATGGCTTCAATTCAAAGCTTTTTTATCCGATTGATTCACGTAATTGTAAGGAAGTTTTGGGGTTACCAGTGAATAAGAGAATAATTCTGACCGTTGGGCATCTCAGGAAAGTAAAAGGGCACGAATATTTAATCGAAGCTATGAAAAAAATCGTTAAGAAAAGGAGGGATATTCTTTGCATTATTGTTGGAGATGGATCGTTGAGAGGGAAATTGGAAAAACAAATTAAAAAACTGAACTTGGGGGATTACGTAAAACTGGTCGGGGCAAAACCTCACGATGAAATCCCCTACTGGATGAACGCATGCGATATATTTGTCCTTCCGAGCTTGAGCGAGGGAAATCCTACAGTGATGTTCGAGGTCTTGGCATGCGGAAAGCCCTTTGTTGGGACGAGGGTCGGCGGGATTCCGGAGATAATAACTTCTGAAGATTACGGACTGCTCTGCGAGCCCGCAAATCCGGAAGATCTGGCGGAGAAGATACTAGCTGCCTCGGAGAAAGAATGGGATTCGGAGAAGCTCAGAAAATATGCGGAGCAGTTCAGTTGGGAGAATATTGCGAAGAAAATAGTTGAGATTTATGAGGAGGTGATAAATGAAAAAGAATGAATTCACTTTGTTTCTAGGTGGGATATTAGCAATTCTGGCTCTGGTGGCAGTTACTGTAACCTTGCTCTTTGCGAGTAGTAATCCTGCAAATAGCTATGAACTGTCCATTTATCAGAGCACCTCCCAGTTAGTTTTCTTTCTGTTGATATTTAGCCTAGCGATAGGGTTGTTCATAACATTCTACTGGGGTAGGCAAAGATTTTGGGTAATTGGTGTTGTGCTATTATTGATTACACGAATAAGTATCCAATGGCTTCCTTTTATTCGAGGATATTATACTCTTCATGGGGATCATATGTCTCAAATAGGTTATATAAAAGACGTTCTCAATATGGGGTTTATAAATCCAGAGGATTTTTACCCAGCAACACATATACTACTTTCGTCATTAGTATTGATAACCCATTTACCTCTAGTGCCTGTGGCAAACTATAGTACTGTGATGATGTCTACTTTTTCTATACTCTGGCTGTACTTAGTTTCAAAATCTGTTTTAAGAGATAAAGAGGCACAAAAAGTAGCTGTTGCTTTATCAGTGGCGATAATATTCGACAGGTATTCTTTATATTTAATGCCAAACGGCTGGAGCATTTTTTTTGTACCTTTGATTTTTTATATATTTCTTAGAGAGAGTGAATTCGAATCCCTTTCGTGGAAGATTTTGCTAATACTGGTACTGTTTATAATACCATTTTTCCATCTTTTAACAGCTTTGTATATGATTGTAGCTTTCATTATTATTAGTATTTGGACATTTTTTTTAAATTGTATTAAAGAAAACTCTTGGCAAAAAAATTCCAAGAAATTCCTGCTGTCCCGACATTAATCCTTATTGTGAGTTTTTTAGCTTGGATATCTTCTTTTAAGATTTTTTATTCAAATCTACGGATCCTCTATATGGCCATCTTGAGTGGCAACGATCCAAAGAAATTTCTGGATCAAATCGAGGAAGCTATTTCTAAGCTATGGCTAACTACAGCAGATTTCATCCAGTATCTAATTAATAGTATGGGACATATATTTATCGTATTAGCACTCTCGGTTATTGCATTCCTTCTTTTTATCAGGAGCGGAGATTATACTAAAAAAGATTTTGGTAATCTATTAATCTTTTTTATCATCTCAGCATGCGCAGCGCTTTTGTATCTTTTTAGAATTTTTGGAGTAGTGCCAGGATTGGGTGCGATTGCTGGCGAACGTTTCCTTGCTTATGTCGTAGTATTCGCCCCTCTCTTCGTAGGATATTTGGGCTCTAAATTATTTTCGAAAACAAAGAAAACTAAGCTTCAGAGTATATATGTTGTCATCATTCTTCTTTCGTCTGTTTTAAGTATATACGCTTTTTACCCCTCACCTAATACATATGAGCCCTCAGCCCAAGTTACGCTATGTGACGTATATTCGGCCAGTTGGACGTTCTCGAAGATGGATAAAGACTCTAACTATCTTTCTTCAATCCTAACTCCAATATACAGATTTTCGGATCTCCTTTATGGAGAACTGCACAGACAATACCTGCCGCCGATAAAATACATAGGGGACCATTTCGGATACGGGAGGGGAGATTATGTTGGGCTGGTAGTAGAATCAGATACATATCTCGTAATCAATCAAATCGATCGAGTAGTTTACAATACTGTGTGGGCTCCTGTGGGCCGGTTTAATGAGGGCGACTTCTATAAATTATGTTATGATATTTCAGCTTTAAAGTTATATTCTAACGGGGGCGGTGAGGTATGGTTGATAGGGAAATTGTAAATCGGGAGATTTCAGTGATTCGGGTAGTGTTTGAGTTTTATCCAATTAAAGGCGGTTCGGTTACACATATTCTTGAACTTTCGAAGCAAATCAATCCATATTTAAAAAGCCAAGTGATAATTGCTCCGGATTTTGGAGGGGAATGTGAAAATTTCGATAGGTCTTTTCCAATACCTGTAATACGGGTTAGATATCCAAAGTTTGACCTATTAAAACTGCTCAAAATCCCTGCACTTCCATTACAACTGTGGAGCTATGCAGACAATGTGATCAATGTTATAAAAGAGAAAGATTTACTACTATCAAGGGAAAAAAACAGTTGTATGTGTGCACGGCACACTCCTTGGAGCAATAATTTCGCTTAAACTTAAAATTGAAGAATTACGCGTACCAGTTGTAGTATATCAAGATAGTGCAAATTTATTTAGAATCAGCAAAAGGGATGCCTTGGCCGCGTATTTAGCACTAGCGATGTTTAGTCTCGCTAAACCAACTCTACTTGTTATTATTGATGATGGTGGCGAGATATCAGAAACATATAAAATCTATAAAAAATTCGGGATTAATTTCGAAATTGTAAATCATGCCATAGATACAGATTTTTATAGGCCTCGATTGAATTGCAGAAGTGGCAAATATCACGAAGAATTCATAGTTTTATCGACGGCACGCTTAGACCCGTTTAAGAGAGTCGATTTGGGTATTCTTGCGTTTAAAAAATTTCTTGAAATGACGAATTACCCCAATAATGCAAAATTGATAATTGTAGGAGATGGGATAGAAAAAAGAAAGTTGGAAGAATTAACAAAAAAAGAAGGGATGCAGAAATGGGTAGAGTTTCATGGAGAAAAGGAGAGATTTTAAACTATCTTAATCTAGCAGATGTAGTTATTGGGACTTCACTAAAAAGTAATCTTAATAGATCAATCCTAGAAGCAATGGCAGTCGGAAAGCCTGTTGTTGTCTTTGACAGCGGTAGAATTGGAAATTTAATTCGACAAATGGAGAATGGTATTTTGGTGAGGAGTGGGGATACCCATGAATTTGCTGAAAGGCTTAAAGAGTTGTATTTTAATTCAGAGCTCTGCAAGAATATTGGGTTAAACGCAAGAAAGACAATAATAGAAGAAAGAAGTTAGACAACAAGAATAAAGGAAGAATTGGAAATATATAAAAAAATTTTCTCAGGAAAGACGTCTGCAACTTAATTATTAGATTCGAAGTCCTTTAGGATTATTAAATAGTAAAAGATTGTGGAGTTATAATCCGACGCAAAAGAAAAAATCTTCGCACAAAGTTCTTTCCGGATAAAGTTTACTTCATTTGAAAGTTTTAGTATCATTTTTGTAAGCCAAAAAAATCTCCTCTAAGTTCTCTCTCAAATTAGTTTTCGGTTCAAATCCGATCCTTTTAGCTTTCTCGATGTCTGCGCAGCTCCTTTTTATATCTCCCTTTCTCGGCTCGCTGAAAATAGGTTTAAGATCGAGGTTTGCGATTTCCAAGATAATTTCAGCAAGCTCTA
>Ga0080004_1139393_pt1 | contig 11679 bp, 13 predicted proteins | sample WasSprMetagenome_FD_69207 | JGI IMG/M metagenome (GOLD analysis project Ga0080004, IMG submission 69207) | Sulfidic aquatic microbial communities from Washburn Spring, Yellowstone National Park, USA - WS (SPADES assembly) (version 2) | ecosystem: Environmental > Aquatic > Thermal springs > Hot... | reverse complement strand
GATAGCATTAAATCTACTCCTCCCCTACCTCTCCCGTGTTCATGCCTCGAATGAGTATTCTCTAGTACTTCGAGTACCCTATACTTGTCCCCCATGACCTCTACGAAGGCGAAGAATGGCGCTCTCCCAAAGTGTGGGCTTAAGTAGTATTCTCCACGGGCTCTTATAACTGGTACTCCCACTATGAGTGATTGCTCCCCGGATTCGCCACTAGACATAGCGATGCAGCCTACTTGCCTCTCAGTTCTTCAAGTCTCTTATCAATGTCCTTTAACACTACGTCATTTATGTACCTCTTCAATTCCTCTAAGTACCTTATTTCATCCTCCTTACTGATAGGTGGGTATGGTATTGATCCACGCCAATATGGAGCTAGCCAATACCAGCATCTCCCTCTACCACACCACCAACCAGGTCTTTCCCATGGTGGAAGATGCCTCCAGGGCCCTCTACCAGGGTATGGCCCCCATACACGCACACCGTGATAACCCATATTGCTCACCGCTTCTGGAATATGTTTCAAAAACCTTATAAAGCTTCCTACTCCTATCAATTGGAGAACTCTGAAAGTTATTTCAGGGGAAGCTACGTGAAGATCCATAGTTGCATCCCCATGCGTCTAGACCACTAGAAGCGCACTGCTAAAACCACTGATATACCAACTCAAATTATTAACTACGGTAACCGTTGCTCTCACCGTGTGTGGGGGTTTTTACATAAACTACAACTATGCAGTCAACATCTCGAGGAGTCTCATTGGACCCGGCCTAGGATAGTGATCGCTTAGTGAACACTATTTGAAGCCCGGGGATTAAACCGGTTTAGTGCTCCTTGTTCTCGCGAAGTATATTCTCTCTCTGCATCCACTACTATATGGTCTAATGTGATTGTAGTCTCTTGCGAAGACGAGGTCTTGGTTTAAGCACTTTAATACTCTTCTACAAACTGTTTCAGATATTAGCTTACAGGAGTACCTTGTATCTACTCCGAGTAGGAGTGATAACTTGAGTATTGGGCATGGGTTAATTGACACTGTTACGAGTTCACTACTTGTTAATTTCTCAACTATGACGTGCTCTCTACGTAGTCTTAGGAAATCATAGTAGAAGACCCTCAATACATCCTCAATGCTCCTAACACTATTCCTCCTGAGCAGACACCAGGCTAAGCCGTAAACATAGAATACTACTAAACCAATATATAGAATTAACTTTACAAGTATACTTGGCTTAGGGTTGAGAACTTTATCGCTACTAGTGTTCAAAAGCACGCCCCCATGTATAATAGAGTATAGGGCTGTTTTATTCTTCATAGTTACTCATAGTGTTTATGTTTACTGGTTTTTATAGCCCTCTAGGATACAGCGGTACTGGTCATGAGACTGGTGAACAATCAGTGAACCCTGATTACTTGATGAGGGTGGGTGTACCCTAGGTAACTAGGGGTGAACAACCCTTAAAGGGTGGTCGGGTGGATATAGCCGTTGGGAGGCAGGTAGTGGGGGTTCGATATAGGTAGAGATGAAAGACAAGGAGGACATCAGCTGGGGAACAGTAAGTGTGTACGTGGAGGATTTATTGCCTCTACTCCTGGTTTTCAAATTAGTGTGAGTAGAGTAGTGACTGTGAATGTGAGTATGCTTGCTGGTAGAATATACTTGTATACTCGCGGTAGCTTTGCCTGGAAGTACTTAGCTGATAGCACTAGGCATGCGTGCGCTGGCGAGAGCATTGCTCCAATGTATCCTCCTAGGAAGCCTAGAACAATGTAGTCTGGGTGAGTTAGCATTATTTCACGTAGTACTGGGAACCCGAGTGCTACGTATGTGAGTTCAAAGCCTGTTGCAAGTGTTATTGAGAAAGGTATGAGTATTACTGCTAGTAGTTCATGTGGCTTCAATATATCCGATAGAGTTTTGGCTAGCCCTGTTGCTTCAATGGATTTAGCGTACATTAGTGAAACTACTATGAGGACTATTATTGAGGGGTCTAACGCGTGTTTAAGTGATTTAATCAATGTTTCTCTACTTGCTTTATACAGTATTATCGTGGGTGCTGTGACTAGTATGAGTGCTAGGTATAATGGTGTGTTGAATAATAGTGTTAAAACAGCTAGGAGTATGAATGGCCACATGTGGATTAGTCCCCTTAAACCACTTGTTCTACTTCTCCAACTACTCTTACCCCGGGCGATCACGTAGTAGACTACGAGGCCGGATGCTATGGAGGAGAATACTATGGGCCAGTTTCTAGCAGCTAACTCTGAGTAACTTAAACCAAGTATAGCTGAGGCAAGTATAACGCTCTGGTATAATGGCCAAACACTACTCCAGACGTGTCTAAACCAGTAGTTTACAAATGTTTTCTCGTCGCCGTTAAACCCTATCCTATTGTAGACTGGGTTAATCATCATTGCAGATACGTAGGCTCCAGCGGGCATGGGGAGTAGGCCGATGAGGGCTGGTACAGTTATAGATGCAAACCCAGAATCAATGGACTCTAGTGAATCCACGAGTTTTCGTGAAGCCCAAGTCTCCTGGTAGATGTTAGCTAGGAATATTGCTAGTATAAGGGAGGAAATAGTATTGAATAAAGTGTAGTTTATTGAATCAACCAATACATTGACAGTGTTTAATCCAAGTAGTGGAATAGAGTATAGAGTGAAAGATACAGTTACAGCTAGAGCTACATTAAACCCCTCTAAAACAAGCGCGATGACGACCACTACACTTAGAGCAAACAAATACACTGGTGTAAGCACTTGCAAAGCAACCACTTCATTAAACACCAATTAAAAGCTAATAGATAATAAAAACTCAATAAACACCGACTCCAACACCCGGAGACGATAACGAACCTACTAGTAACTATTATACATGAATCCCCCTCTATTGGAGGACTACTTGCATACATAGGATACAAGAAAACATGAACAACTGGAATAAAAGAAGAAGTCACTAACTTGGAAACTGGTAAGCAACTTTGGATACTTAAAACAGGCATTAATGAGATAGAGCCTGACGCAGTCTATGTATTGAGTGAGAATTAAACAACCTGATTTGTTAAGGGGTTATACACCTGCCGGTATTGGAGTCAATGAAGAGGACTCGGAGTCCACGTTAGGTAAAAGCATAATGGCCTCATTGAAAACGATTTTTAGAAAACAGACACAATTAAATAGAGGGGCTTTTTGTCAGATAGTGTGGAAGTAGATAAGGAGGATATGAAGTTCCTTTATAATGGTGTGAGAAGACTAAAGCAATACCTCACAGTGACTCTTGCAGTGATGATCCTTGGTTTTATATTGGCTATAATCCTAGTTCTAGCCATCCCCCGAATATAGAGGCTATTATGGAGTCTCGGTATATACCAGTAGAATTAATTATTGTGCCAGCGTTGATCACTTATATACTCGAATTAATCCCCATTGTTCTCTACTACTTGGATGCACGGAGCGCCTCCAAGTGCTTTAGTGAGCTATATGGATATGCGAAGGCCTCGCTTTTACTAATATTGATCTCACTTGTATCACTACCCTAGGTATCTTAACCATATATCACGTCGTCGATGAAGCTAATAGAATTCTCTCAACTACTCGAAGCTGGGCTATTGTTAGAGTATATGTAAAGAATATGTAAAGAGAGTGAACTTCGTGGTCTGGGTTTTAGGCACTGTGAAGTCCATTATAAGCACGGTCATAGCGATATACCTAGTGCAGATCTTCCGCGACCTGGTAGAACTATTCATATCACTACTAGCTCGTATAGGAGGGGAGCGAGGAGAGTGTATCCTTCATGCTCCACGAGGAATTCGCATTAACACTCAGAGATGAAACAAATTTCCTCACATCGAGCTATGTAGTAAGCTTCCTCAACACACTCTTCAGTATATTAGCAAAGCCCTTCTCATCGCCTCTGAGTGGAATAGCACCAATAGTTGAAATTGCACTATTATAATAGGCTTGTGTAAGGGGTATAAAGGCCTATCTGAGATCGAGTCTATAACCGGTTAGTATACAATCCATGAGTAGAATACCGGCTTGATGAGAAAAATGGTTTTCTCTATTAGGCTTCCTAAATGAAGAAAACACTGCAGTCTAGGTAGTGATGTATCCATGCAGACCCGACTATAAGTAGGAGACGCTACAGCCACCAAACCCCGCCAACCAACCAGTAGCAAAGATCAAGGTAGCAATCCCACGCTTCAAAGACACTACGTTAAGCCCGTTGAAACCACTACACCAACAACCACAGAGGGTCAAACCCTTTTCATAAATAGGAGGACGGGGAGATACAAGTGAATAGAAAAAGTGATCGAGAAAGGGCTCACAGATAGAAGAAAACTCTTCATACTCTACGTCCTATCAGCTTACCTGGTTAACATAAAAAGTCTAGGCGAAGAGGAGGCAATGCAAGTAATGCAGGAGTTCCTGGAGAACTCCTGTAGAAACCACGGTAACTGTGTCAAGATATATGAGTCGTTTATACATGGAGACCTACAAAGGGTTAGATCCAAGTGGCTTAAACCAGTATCCTTGGAGAAGCTTAGAGAGAAAGACCCGGAGCTATACTCTCTTATCGAGAAAACAACCTCGTAGAACTTGTTTTGTACATTACGTTGTACATTACGTAGATAATTGGGGGCTTGACACCGGGGTTATCTAGGGATTTAAAGGGGGATAAAAATGCTAATTTAATAGGGGCCGGGGCAGGTCAGCACGCAGCCTGCATATCACGGTTCAACAACCCCATCAGGTTCATCATCCCCCGGCCCCTTACTTCAACTTGGTAGCACTTAATTGAACGGTGCCTGACGATCTCGCTTTATTTGCGTACGAGATCAAAGCGTCTATCACGCCTGCTGCAAGTTTTTCTGGATTTTCAAGAGAAGTCTTCACTTCCTCCCTGACATCTATGACTAGTGATAGAACGTAAAGTGGTAGGAGTTTTACGAAGACCGCGATGATGGGTCCAAAGAACGATATAATAATAGGTTCCTTTTCATACGCTTCGATCACGGTTTCAAGGATCGCTAAGTAAGACTTTTCGCCTTCGGTTAGCGGTAGATCCTTCGCAATCTTAGCCAAGACTTTGGCTTCCGCGAGGATCATGTATAGGCTTTCGGGCTTGGGATCTTTTTCACCTAGGTACCGATCAATATGTGCTAGTAAGTCTAATGCGATGGTGCACAAGACGTCGCTTCTTTCAAGTATTCTCGATGACCTAGTAACATAGAGCAATACTATCTCCTTAACCTTCTCGTTCACAGTCTTCCCACTCCTAGCCAAAATACTTGCAATATCCGAGCTCAAGCTTATGGAAACTTTTGGCATTGTTTATCACCTATACCTGGTTGCATACTACGTAATTTCCCCTTATATACTTTACTAGTATACCTTGAATTAAGCTAAGCCATGGAATTCAAGGTATACCTAGGTTTTACGTTTACTTACATTAAATTCCCTTAAAAAGCCTATCAAGTTCTTGTTCTAGGTCTTCTTGTGTTAGGTCTAGGTATACCTTGATTGTCATGTAGTCACGGTGGCCTAGTAGCCTCCTCACGGCTTCGAGGTTCTTAGTGGCCTTTAACACTGCTACAGCGTAGGAGTGTCTTATGGGGTGTGGCATAATCCTCTTCTTCAAGTACTTCTCCGTGAAGGAGTAGACTATGTTCCTTGCCTGTCTCACTGATACATTGAATACTCTGTCCTCGACTGTCCGCTCCAGGTAGTAAGTCATTATCTCCCAGTAGAGGTTGCTCGGTACTGGCACCACTCGCTGGAACTCCTCTCTCTTCTTTAATTGCTTAATGACCACTACTCTCCTCTTTGGATCTACCTCTCGCTTTTTCAACTCGACTACTTCGCCAATTCTACAACCGTGAAGATGAGTGTAGCAGTTAAAGCCAAGTCTCTAGCATTAAATTTACCTCTGAGAACATCGCTCCAGGCCCTCTTAACAGCCTCTAAGAGTGCTGGGTATGATGGGACATCCCCTAGCTTCAGGCTTCCTCTTTTCATGGCATCCCCTTGAAAATAGGAAATGATGCTTTTAAAGCAGACTGCTTGATTTCCTCTTTTCAGTATTTCGGGAAATATAGCCTGACGTTAAGAGTTTTCTTGTATTTAGTCGCTGATAGTAATTGAAGTATCGGTTTGAGGAGAGTGTTGTACAGTGTTCAACTTAATAAGGACTGTTAAGTGAAGGGCTTGGAGAGGTTTAAACTCAGACTTCCACCACCTGCTGGTATTGTTAAGCTGTAAGAAGTGAGATTCTATAAAACCCTCATCCTTCTATAGTTATATAACGTTTGTAGCCCTGGTGGTAATGGGGTGAATGATGTTGATAAACCCTGTTATTCAACGCGTACGTAGCAATGTGCACTGTAAGGGTTGCCCATTATATGAAAACGAGGAGTATGCTGATCGTTTAAAAGCACGGGACGAGGCTCTTAAACTAAATGAAAAACATGTTCCGAGTAAGATTACAATTCTATTTATAGCAGAATCTCCTCCTAAAGCATTCATAAGAAATAGGGAGGCTTACTTCTACTGCTCGGGCCCTGAGAGGTCTAATAGCATCGCATACCACATAGACCAAGTCTTATTCAAGTCAAAGAACAAAGATGAGTTCTTCAAAAGATTCAAAGATCGCGGATTCTACCTAATAGACATGGTTAAATGCCCAATAGGAGGGCTGCCGGAGAGCGTGAAGAGAAGAGCGATTATAAAGTGTGTAGAGTACCTTAAGGAGGAGCTCAGAGAACTTAAGTTCGAGAAGGCGGTCTTCATAGGGAAGAAGACTTTCAACGAGATCAGAGATCACCTGACACTAAACTTCCCCCACGAGCTCCTCCCCCTACCCTTCTACAACAAGACTAATGTCGAGAAGTTCAGAGAAGGGGTAGCAAGAGTAGTTACCGCTAGCTGTGGGGAAAGCCCCGCCTATAAACCTCAACGCTAGGTTCCTCGACGCGTCCTATCTACACTGAATCCTTGTTCCTGCTTCCGTAAGAGTGTAGCTACTCAGTCAGGGAACGGGCCTCTGATAATAGCCAAGATAACCAAGCACTCCCGCCTAGACTACATCCTAACATACACACAGGAGAAGACGGCAGAGGAAATACTGAGGAAGCTGGAGTAGCGGGGTTTAAATACCCACGTGCCTCAATGGGTTAATGATCAGTCTTCTCTTTTTCACTACTTGATTTCTCCTTTTAAGAAAATGAAAAACTCTCATAAACCCTCAGGTTTCTCTCTTTCAGTACTTTGTTCTAGGAGGCATATGATAACGTATCCGCGAGGAAATCGCTTAACATGAAAATGAAGCCAAGTGTGGGATCTTTTATTTCTTCTTTCCTAAGAGTCTCCCCGCTATAATACCTACAATGAGTAGTATTAGTGAGAGAGCAATCGTTCTACTCCACTCTACAACCCCTCCTTGTATTGTTATTGTTGTTATTAGAGAAGTTATTGTTGTCGGAGAAGTTTCCGTAGACACAATTGTTCTCTCTATGGTAACTGTAACTGTTTTCACCGTAGTAACTGTAACCGTTTTTACTGTTGATTTCTCTACAGCCTCCTTCATTAGTAATTTCGCCTCAGAGAGTAGTTGCATAGCTCTTTCTACTTCTCCATTATTAATGCACTCTTCGGCCTCTCCAAGCAGTTTTCCCGCATGCTCTAGATTCTCTCTGCCCTCAGTAGAAGTTATGGTTTCATTGAGTGTGTAGAGTGTTTGTAATAGCACATTCAGAGTATTCTGTGCCTCAAGCGTTAGGTATTGAAGAGCGTAAAAGCCGCTTAGTTTCTCTTTTGAGGCGTTTATCAATATCTCAGAGGCTGTGAAATTGAGATTTAATGCTTCTAGTAGAGCCTCCTCAAGGAGGCTGCTTGCAATGTCTAACAGCACTCTTAATGCTGGAGTAGATGCATTAGCGTAACTCTCTATTATCGTAGTGTTTAACGCGTGAATTTGCTCTACAATAAGGGAAAGTGTTGTCGTGTTCTCCATTAATTTTACTAAGATATTTAATGATTCTTCAAAGTCATTGTTTTTAAATTTAAATATAGCTAAATTCATCCAGTTATATACGGTGCTATCTCTAGGCAAATTTAGTGTTCTCAACTTATATTCGACTTCTTGAAGCTCCTCTACAGCCCTAGCACGTAGTGAGCTATGAGGAGAAATAACTATTAGAGCTACATCATAGGGTGCTAAGCTTAATTCTACTTCTCTTGGAATTCCCCTACTCTGAAAACTCGAGTAGACTTCGCCGTTAACAACAATATATACACCTAGGTCTTCCTCTTGAAACACATTGTAATCAGCTAGTGGTATTGTGATGTTCAATTTATATGGCGCTATACTTGTAACCACTACCCCTACACTTTTATCTGGAGCGAGCCAAGCACTAGCAAATACAGAGTCCGAGTAAAATGGATTTACATCCACCCCAGAATACGGAATTCTCGATGCACCAGGTATTAGAATTTGAGGATTTGGCGTGACAAGCGGTGGTCTCAGCATAACTCCCTCAACAAGGTAGTGATATGCGTATTTACTCCTCGCCTCTACTATTCTCCTCGAGTATTCAAGGATTTTTTGATCGTAAAGGCGTAGATTGTAAGGACTACCTGTGCCCTGTGGATCAGCGTCGATCATGGGTAAATCCCCCCAGACGAGCGAAAGAGCAAGGTTTCTCAAGTAGTATAGACTATCTCGACCGTCTATTATTAAGATGGAGGAGAAGAGCAACATGTGCTCGTGATAAACCGCCTGCCATAGGGGTATATAGGAGTTTAGTGTGCTATTATAGAAGACGCCAGATGCTATACCAGTAGGATCAAGTCCACCTATAGCCTCGTCACAGCCTAAGTCAATGTAGGGTATAAAGCTCTCCACCAGCCACTCGGACCCTATAGTGGCCTCCGAGTTAGCTCTCTTGACTTCTTCTCGAACAGTATGATATATCCTCATGTACTCTCTAGCCCACCAATCACCACCACCTCTAGGGAGGTCTCCATGGTAATTTATGAAAGGTGGTGGAGGACCCCCATCTAGTTGAACTACGTCTATGCCGTGATTTACTAGCTCTAGTGAAATATTGAGGATTTTATTAAGCCAGAAATCTGTAGGGGCCATTATAAAGCCCACTTGTTCGACAACTATGCCTGAATTATTATGAATATACCAAGTCTGAGTGTACAAATTGCCCCACCTATCTCTCGGTGCATAGTTTACAGCTTCTTGCCAACCTGAAGCATTAAAGCTATATGAGAGTATAGAGGGTACTGGGACCATTACTCTCCCTCCATTATAGTGAGCCCCCTGCACTGCTGAGTCAAACGAGCTCCACCCCTCAGATGGTGGTAAATAATCCGGTGGCGTCATACCGAAGCCGTTTTTCTCCCACCCTCTCCACCATAGAATTGTAGTTGCATTGTAGAACGCTCTAAAGGCCTCTGCGGTTGGAGGCATATTTGAGTAGGGACCATTCCATACACTTGAATTCCTCGCCCAGTACCTAGTGAAGAAGTCTATTACTACTCCGCTCTTCTTAAGCCGCATTGGGGTATCTTTACCTATAGTTAAATTACCCCTAGCCCACCACTGCTTACTAGCCCACTCTTTGTAGATTTGCGCTACATCATACCAGTCTCCACTAAAAATTCCTAATACGACTCTGTAGGGGAGACTAACTCTACTTTGATTCCCACTTAGAGAGATTATGTGAGTATTAACTAGCCAAATATTATTATCAGTAGGAGAACTACTAAATGAAAATCTCTTTAGGTAGGCCCCGGTTTCATCGTAGTTAGCTAAGTATAAACCACTTCGAGGATTAGATGAATAGTAGGCAATGAATTGCATATTGAGAAATCCCGATGGATAATCAGCACCTATACTTCCACCCTTCTTCATGTTCCTAATTGGGTTTTTAAACAGTATTCCAGACCAACTCGGAAGTACTAGGTAATCACCGTCTTCCTCGTTGGATATCTGATCCATTCCGACGATTGTGGGGAAATGTATGTTCTCGATTGTTACATTATCTTTATTCTCAAATTCGATCTGCCAATAGGTAAAGCTAGAGTTAGAGGGGATATATATTTCAACGTGAACATTTACAGTGAATTTTCTCTCTTCATGTGTTGAGCTTAAATTACTCCAATATAAGTTGAGTGTTGCACCAGTCTCATTAATGGAATAAGTGTACTCTAAGTTTGCATTTCTACCTAGTAGAGCTGCGTACCAGTTAATTGGATCATACCAGTACTCGAGAGCAAATAATCCTATATTAACATATTGTTTATTTCTTATAAAATCTACTCCTCTAAGCTTATCCTTTATAGAGTATATTCCTCCTCCAGTATTATTGCCTAGTGTAATAGTGAGTTCAATATAGTTGTTTCCAAGAACTATGAAATCGCCTCTAATCTCCACATAGGAGTGGTAAAGTAAAGTTTCACTACTTTTACTGGCTGAGTCCACTGTGACGGGAAAAATACCTAAATTTTCAAGTAAAAGAGAGAAGAGAATCATAGAGATTAAAAGTAGTGAACACGTTCTTATCGGGGTTACCTTGACTTTTCCGGTAATAGTAGCAAACAAGTGAAAATACCACCTAAAGGGTTTTAATCCCATGTTTTTAACTATTAAGAGCCTAAATATATCTTTCCCTGATCTTCTAAGACCCGCATTTTCCATTTCCATTTTCAACTATATTTTTACTAATCGCCTAGATTCCAGGAGAATCAAAAAGACTCACCAAAAAATCCACTATGAACGCTCTTTCTCTTCTTGCCAAGGTTTTCCAAGGAGAACACTTATTTATACGTATTCACAGTTGTTCACGGTCAAACATAGATCATTCATAGACTACATTGGGTTTATGAGATTTTTACCCTAAGACTGTTAGATATATAAACCCCTCTCCATTACCTAACTCTACTGCAATGGACAATCTGCCGCGGAAATGTTTGTTTTGAAAACTGACCTTGGCTTTTCAATTGAAGATCATGGAGAGCTCCATTGAAGATCATGGTGGAGACGTGGAAAAATCCACGGGCTCTGAAACATGACTATAAAACCCCGCTTACCGTGGTTTATTTGACTAAGATCTCAAATGCTATGTGGCCATGTGATCTTCGAGGTTTCACTCCGACCCCTGTTATTTAAGTACTAGATATATCTAGAGGATAGTCGTGTCTTTTGAGTCCCGCCACCATAGATTTGTGTATATATGTGATGTCAGTGTCTTGAATGAGCGTGTCTGGGGTTTCCTCAGGGTTAGGCACATGTTTTACTTGTTCCTAGCTGTTATATTCCTGTGGTGCGACTACAGTGCATGTAGCCTAATGATACTCGTAATGGGCACTGTGGCTGGGGCTCTTGCATTGTTGTCCGGCTTGTTCCCGAGGGGCTTTGTAGTCATGTTGATTTATTCTACTCTACTCTCGAATTACTCGAAGTAATGGCTGTTTTAGATTTATATACATCTATAAGTATATACTTTTATACGGTGGCTTAGATAGTTGATAGAGTTAAGACCACTATAGTTATTGATAGAGAGCTGTGGAGTAGGTTTAAAGCCAGGCTCTTAGAGGAGGGTGTTGAGGAGGTTAGTAGAGCTATTGAGGAGGTTATTAGAGAAGAGCTTTCAGAGGACTACATTGCAG
>Ga0080004_1132380_pt1 | contig 11684 bp, 10 predicted proteins | sample WasSprMetagenome_FD_69207 | JGI IMG/M metagenome (GOLD analysis project Ga0080004, IMG submission 69207) | Sulfidic aquatic microbial communities from Washburn Spring, Yellowstone National Park, USA - WS (SPADES assembly) (version 2) | ecosystem: Environmental > Aquatic > Thermal springs > Hot... | reverse complement strand
TTTATTGACTTTTATTTTCTTCTCTTTATAATTATTCAATGGTGGGGCTGTAGCTCAGGGGGAGAGCGTTTCCTTGGCATGGAAAAGGTCGTGGGTTCGAGTCCCACCAGCTCCACCATTTTAAAATTATGAAAAGAAAAAACATTATGATATCCGGAATGCCTGGCGTGGGGAAAACCTCCCTCCTCAAGGCTATTCTCTCCCGACTATCCCTCTCCGCTGGAGGTTTCGTAAGCGAGGAGATAAGGGAAGGAGGAGAGAGGGTAGGTTTTTCCCTAAAGAGCCTTGATGGAAGAGAGGGAATACTCGCTCATAAAAATCTCCCCACCCCCCATCGCTTTGGGAAATATTACATAAACTTGGACGACCTTGAGAAAATAGCCGTTCAATCTATTGAAGAAGCAATTTCTAACAAGGAGCTGATTGTGATAGACGAGATAGGCAAGATGGAGCTATTTTCCCCTCTATTCCGACAAGCCGTCATCAGAGCTCTTGATTGCCCGAAGCCCCTCCTAGCTACCCTTCACAGGGGAAATGACCCCTTCTTAAATTCAATTAGGAAAAGAGAAGACACAATAATTTTTTGGCTAACCCCCCAAAATAGAGAAGAAATTTCCGCCGAAATCCTCTCCCTTCTAAGCGCGAAATGCGGGTCTTAACTTTCACTCTCCTATTTCTTCTTTTTTGTTTTCCTCTTTTCCCAAAGGAAGGGGTTCCCGATATCGTGATTATCGCTTCAATTTCCCCTGAGGGCGAGGATGTGGGTATAGCCTTCTCCTCCCTTGTTCCCCATAGCAAGGTAAGGGATTATGCGGAAAACCTTGCTCGGCTGGGAGGGAGAAATCTGGAGAACATAACGATAAAGGACGAGGAAAACATCACGAGCGCTCATTTCTTCCTTAAAGGTGGAAAGCAGTGGAAAGATGATAAGCAATATATTCAGCTGTTCATTAACGCTTTTCCCGACTTGAACTCCCTCCATATTGTTCTTTTTCCTCTTAGAAAAATAGACAACTCTCTTCCCTTGCAGTTTGAAAACAAAGATGTTATCATTAAAAGTTTAGGAATGAAAAGCTTCAATTATGAGGTTATACATAAGAGGAAGTTATCGTCTCCCATTTCCCTTTCCACCGGATGGGAGAAATGGCGCCCACTGATTTATTCTCTTGTTTCCTTGACCTTTTTGCTTTGCGTTTTCCTCTTTTTGGGAAGGAGGAGAAAGCAATGATAAGCCTGAAGGCTTTTGATATCCTGCGGATAGGTGTGGAGAAGAAAGCGTCCGATATATACATTAAGGCGGGAAGTCCTCCCGCTATGCGGGTAACAGGGACAGTTCAATTCCTTGAGAATGTTCCTCCCCTCACACCCCAGGATACAGCCCAGCTTGCGAGGGAGATAATGAACGATGAGCAATGGGAGGAGCTGAATCGCACCCACGAGATAGATATGGCATTCACTTGGGAAGGGGTGGCGCGGTTCAGAGTGAACGGTTATTTCCAGAGGGGAAGCATCGGGATGGTGATTCGCGTTATTCCCCTTCGCGTGCCGTCCATTGAGGATTTAATGCTCCCTCCTGTTCTGAAAGACATAGCGATGACTCGTCAGGGGCTCGTTTTGGTCACTGGTCCGACAGGTTGTGGTAAGTCTACAACTCTCGCCGCTATGATTAACTACATAAATGAAAACAAGCCCTGCAGTATAGTGACGATTGAGGAGCCGATTGAATATGTCTATGAGGATAAGAAGGCAGTGATAAGTCAAAGGGAGGTAGGGATAGATACGGCATCTTTCCAAGAGGCTTTGAGGCGTGTCGTTCGTCAGAATCCAGATGTAATCCTTATCGGCGAGATGAGGGATGTGGAGAGCTTCAATGTCGCTCTTACCGCCTCCGAGACGGGTCATCTCGTTTTCTCCACCGTTCACACTGCCTCAGCGGTTGAGACTCTTGATAGAATTGTGAATATGTTCCCTCCTCCTGATAAGCCCCAGATATCTATGCGCCTCGCAGGCTCCTTGCGGGCGATTATCTCCCAGAAGCTAATACCCACTATTGATAAGACGAGGTTAGTGCCCGCAGTTGAAGTTCTCGTTTGCACTCCCACTGTCTCAAAGTATATAGAAGAAGGACGGTTTGGACATATCTACCAGCTAATTACTGAGGGAGGTTTTTGGGGAATGCAGACGATGAATCAAGCTCTTTACAAGCTATACAAAGAGGGGTATATTAGTGAAGAGGAAGCTCTCGCGAATGCGGGAGTTCTCTCCGAGATGCGGCAGATTTTGCGAAAAGGATAAAAAGGAGGTTGTTATCTTATGGCTTATCCCTATTCTTTGGACGATTTATTGAGAATGACGGTTGAACGAGACGCTTCCGACTTACATCTCAAGGTGGGACGTCCGCCCGTAATTCGCATTTATGGCGACCTTGTAGAAACCAATCTCCCCCCTCTTGGACCCGAGGATGCTCAAGACCTCATTTATTCCATCCTCTCTCCCGAGCAGCGGAAGAGATTTGAAAGCCAATGGGAGCTGGACCTCGCCTATCACATTCCCGGCTTGGCAAGGTTTAGGGTTAATGTATATCGGCAGATGGGACACATAGCAGCCGCTATGCGAATGATTCCCTTCCACATAAAGACTATAGACGAGCTCCTCCTCCCCCAGGTTCTCAAGCAAATCGCAATGCGTCCCAGAGGTTTGGTGCTTGTAACCGGACCCACTGGCTCCGGTAAATCCACCACCCTCGCAGCGATGCTCCAACATATAAACCTTAACAAGCGCGCCCATATAATAACTATTGAGGAGCCGATAGAGTTCCTCTTTCAGGATAGATTGAGCATATTTGAGCAGAGAGAGGTGGGACAGGATACTAAATCCTATGCGGCAGCCCTCCGCCATATCCTCCGCCAGAATCCTGACATCATCCTCGTCGGCGAGATGAGAGACCTTGAGACGATTAGCTTGGCTATTAGAGCCGCTGAAACTGGACACCTCGTCCTCTCAACCCTTCACACAATTGATACCCCCCAGACAGTTGACAGGGTGATAGATGTTTTCCCTCCCGAGCAGCAGGAGCAGATAAGAACCCAGCTATCTATGACCCTCGTTGCGGTTATCTCTCAGACCCTCCTACCGAGGGCTGATAAGCCGGGGAGGATAGCAGCAGTGGAGGTCTTGATTGCCATCCCTTCCATCCGTGCCCTTATCAGGGAAGGAAAGACCCACCAAATCTATTCCCTCCTCCAAACGGGAACCGAATATGGAATGTTCTCAATGGATATGCATCTCCTGGAACTCTATAAGGCGGGTCTTGTGACCTATGAAGCCGCTTTGGCGAAGGCGCAGAACCCCGCCGAATTTGAACAAAGGGCAAAAGCAATCAAACCCGTAAGAGCATAAAAATTTGGGAGGTGAGAAAAAGATGAAGCCAATAGACAGAATGCATGAGCTCCTTCAGGAAGTGAAGGAGCGTGATGCCTCGGACCTTATATTGAAGGCGGAAACCCCTCCCATTTTCCGCATTTACGGAGACCTCTACACGGATGATAGGGCTCCTCTCTCCGCGGAGGAGGTAAGGGAGCTCGCCTTCTCCATCCTAACGGATGAACAGAGGAGGAGATTTGAGGACGAATGGGAGCTTGACCTCGCTTATGAGGCACCCGGGATAGCCCGTTTTCGTGTTAATCTGTTCATACAGAGAGGGAATGTAGGCGCCGCCTTTCGTCTCATCCCTTACCGCATTATGACTATGGAGGAGATAGGTATACCCGAGGTAGTAAAGAGCTTCTGCGAGCGTCCCAGGGGTATAGTTATCGTAACTGGACCAGCAGGCTCAGGGAAATCCACCACTCTCGCAGCGATGATAGATTATATTAACAGCAATTTTCCCCTTCACATAGTTACTGTTGAGGACCCTGTTGAGTTTCTCCATCAAGATAAGAAGGGGCTGATATCGCAGAGGGAGGTTGGAACTGATACCCAGTCCTTTGCCAATGCCCTTAAATATGTGCTTCGCCAGGACCCTGATGTCATAATGGTCGGTGAGATGAGAGACCTTGAGACGATAGCCCTTTCCCTCATAGCAGCGGAGACGGGACATCTTGTTTTTTCCACCCTTCACACGCCGGACGCTGTTCAGACCGTGGACAGGGTGATTGATATCTTCCCGCCTTCCCAGCAGCCGCAGATAAGGACACAGCTTGCCTCAAATCTAATTGGGATAATTTGCCAGACTCTCGTCAAGCGTGCTGATGGGAGGGGAAGGGTAGCGGCATTTGAGATACTGGTTGGAACGCCCGGAGTAAGGGGGCTGATAAGGGACCAGAAGAACTATCAGATAGGCTCTCTCCTGCAGACGGGGATGAAGCAGGGGATGATGACATTGGACCAGCATTTGGCGCAGTTGGTTAAGAGGGGGATAATAACGAAGGAGGAGGCGCTGAGCAGGGTAAAGGAGCCGAGGGAATTTGAGGCGATGATAAAGTAAGAAAAGGGAATATTTGGCGGGGTGCCCGAAAGGGCACCCCGCCCCCCAAAATACAACTCCTCTGGTCAGTATAAATTGCTTAATCCTTAACAGTGATAATCCCTTTTTTGTCTATCATCAACCCTGTAAAAGGAAAATCAAGCCTTGTTAACTTCTCCATCCAGCCAATCGTTTCCCCCTCTTTATCAAAGACAGGGATACCACCTCCTACTTGTTTGAAGGGGATTATTCTTCCCCCTTTAAAGTTTCCCTTCTCATCAAGAACTACATAAAGCATAGGAGAAAAACCATAAGCTCCTTTTAGGCTGAACCTCCCATAAGTAAAGAAATTGCCCAAGCTATAAGCTATTAACTTCCCCTTGTATAACTCCAAAGCTCTCGGCAGATGGGGTCCATGTCCTATCACAAGGTCTGCTCCCGCATCTATTACAGCTCTACAGAAGGAAACCAGATTCCCTCTTTTCTCATTGAGAAATAACTCCATCTTTTTAAAAGTCCTTTCATAGCCTTCCCTTCCCCCATGAAAAGAAACGATGAGGATATCGTGATTCCTCTTCAACTCCCCCACAACCCTCTTCGCCTCTGCGAGGTTTAAAATTGAATAAAATTTATCGCTATCAATGAAGCCAAAAGCTACAACACATATTCTCTTGCCACCGAAGAAGAATTCCCCAAACTTCCCTTTCGGTCCAGCCCATTTTATCCCATTGCTGTCCAATACTCTAATCGTATTCATCAATCCTTCCCAACCGAAATCCAATATATGATTGTTGTTTAGGCTCGCTACATTAAATCCCATCTCCTTTATGAATTTCCCATAACGAGTGGGAATGGCAAAATGATATGCCTTCCCTATCTTCTTCGCGGGCTTTTCTCCATCAATTAAAACTCCCTCCAAATTGAACAATTTTATATCCGCTTCTGGCATAAGAGATTTTATATGCGCGCTGATTTCCTCAAGCTTTTTCTCGGGGAGAAGGCGTGGTATGGGGTAAGAGCTTCCCGGCATAAAATCCCCAACCGCCACTACTCTGACATCGGATAGAACCAAGAAGGGGAAAAGGAAAAAGAAAACGAGTATCTTCAAAGGATTAATTTCCTCACCACCTCCTCCTCAGCCCCCTCAACCTCTATCTCCCTATTCCCGCCATCCTTAACCTTGACAACCAGTTTCTCGCCCTCACCTAAATCGGAATATCTTGCCACTATTCTACCAGCCAATATTATGTCCTCCTCAGATGCATTTCCCCTTAGTATAGCATCCGGTCCTTTATGGCTATATGCCTGAAGGAGAAAATCGCCTTCTCTAAATAGCTCCCTCAATCTCTCGTTCTCCTCTCTATTTCTTCCCACAACGAGCTTCACGCCCTTCCGAAGGCGAAAATGCCTCCCTATCTTGAGGAGAAGGACATTTTCCTTGCTCAATTCCTCGTTCTCCATCAAATCCCTTAATCTCCTGCTGAACTGGGGGTCGGTGAGAAGACATCCTCCCGCAGGTGAAGGATAATCCTTTATCCCCCACTTTTCCGCCAATTCCACTTGCCTTTTCCTGCTCCTACCCTGAATATCGAGCAGCTTCTCTCTATCCACCCACCCCTCCTTTTCCGGGATGGTGGGAGGGAGGAGCTTTGCCGATAAGGGACGAAGCAATAATCCCTCCAATCCGCTCTCCCTTTCCACTATCCTCAAAGCGCTTCTGTTTTGAGACATAGGTCTTTCTCCCAAAACCTCGCCCGTAGCAACGAAACTCGCTCCTACCTCCCTCATTATCTCCTTTGCCTTCCTCAACATAAGGGCGTGGCAGTCAATACAGGGATTCATCTGGGAACCAAAACCGTGAGGAGGAGCCTTTAATAATTCCAAGATGTCGTCCGTGATATCCACTTCCAAGAGGGGAATTCCCAATTCCTTGGTCATTTTCACCGCCCAAGGGGAGCGGAAAAAGGGACTAACGAAATGAACGGCGACGACATCTATCCCCTGTTCCAAAAGGAGCTTCATAGCAAGAATGCTATCCAATCCGCCGGATAGCAGAACCAGTGCCTTCATTACGGGGAAGCGCCGTAGTTTTCCTTTATCGCCTGCCTAATCGCTTTCTCCACAGTTGAGGCATCGTGGGTGGCGTGGCGCATAAGGATAATCTCCTGCCCATCAACTCTTATGTAATTCCGACCGTTGATGAAAATCGCTGCGCAAGTAAACCCCAAGAGCTCTGGCATCTTCCCGCCCAAAATGGAAATCCTCACATATAATTTGTCTTTATATTCCTCCGCCAGCTTCTTCATCACATTTGATGAGGTCACCAAGCCCTCTCCGGGACCTGGGAAGAAGGCGTCTACCCTTACTTTTGCCTCTTTATTTCCCATTTCCAACGGGTACTTTTTCGTAATCGGTAAGCCTTCAATCTCTTTCGCCCTCTTTGCCTCCTCCCAGGCTTCATCCAGCTTCTCTCTGGGCAAATCCATCTTCTCTGGGGATGATAACGCTTCTTTTGCTGCCTCGGGAACAGCTCTCTCCCCTTTCCGGAGTAAGTATACCGCCACCCCAACGATAATTGCCAATAATAAAAGGAGAATAAACCACCCTCTCTTCATATCTTCTCACTTTCCCCCTTGCTGCGGAGTTGCATAAGCCTCGGCAATCGCTTGCTTTATTGCCTTCTCTATTAGTTGAACATTGTGGGTTGTTTCAGAGCCGAAAACTACTTCCTGCCCATTGACCTTTACATAATTCTTCCCATTTATCAAGATTGTTGAACAATGGATTCCCACTTGACCGGAAGCTGGTCCGAAAAGGGGATATGTGCGAATGTAAATCTTATCTTTATATTCCTTTCCCAATCTCTCAAGGGTCTGCATCGTGGGACCTTGGCAGGATTCCATAGGGAGAAAGGCATCAACCCTGACCTTCGCTTCCTTATTCCCCATCTCCCTGGTGTAGCTCTGCGACATCTTCATCATCATAGGAGGCAATTTGCTGGGAGACACGGGTTGATTTGGAGAAGGAGCGGACATCTGCGCTTTGCTCTGTAAACTCCCCATTCTCTCCATCTTTTTCGCTTCGTTCCAAGCCTTCTCCAATTTATCATAAGTAATCTCTATCTTTCCTCCATGCCCGCTAACCTGCGCACCCTGCTCACCAACAACCTTCCCTCTCTCTGTTTTCGCCCTCATCAAGAGCCATGCCAAGGCAGAGATTATAACGATGAAAAATATGACCACGAACAATCTATTCTGTCCATTTTGCATCATCGCTTATCACTCCTTCCTTGAAGATATGAATTACTGAGGGGTCTAAATGGACGAATATCTCCTCACCTTCCCTCAATTGATTTCTCCTCATCGCTGGGCGAGTTAGCATTGATACTATTTCCCTCCCGCCTATATCAACCCCTACCTTATAGAAATGACCTTGGTCCAATATGTAATTTACCCTGCCCTTCAAGGTATTTGGTTGATAAGGACAATCTTTTTGAAGAATAACAGCCTCGGGACGAATCGTCGCAAATGCTTCCCCTTCTTCCCCCTTGAGAATCAAGAGCTCGAGATGCTCGTTTTTGAACTTCAAGGCTCCATTTTCCCTTATAATCCTGCCCTTAAAGATATTCCCCGTTCTGAGGAATGAAGCCACGAAATAATTGGGGGGATGGTTCAGCAGGTCATCAGGCTTGCCAATCGCCATAACCCTTCCCTCGTTCAATATACATACCCTATCGGCGAGGGAAAATGTCTCCTCCAAGTTATGGCTGATATGGATTATCATCATCCTTGTTTCCCTGTGTATGCGTCTCAGCTCCCTACAGAGCTCCTCTCTTGTCTGTTCGTCAAGGGCGGAAAGAGGTTCATCTAAAAGAAGGAGACGGGGACTGATTGCCAGCGCTCTCGCGAGCGCAACCCTTTGCTTTTCCCCTCCCGAAAGCGTAGTAGGATATCTATGAAGCAGGTGTTTTATGCGAAGAAGATTGACCAATTTTTCCACCGTTTCCTCTATGTAGGATGAGAGAGCTCTGCGGATACGAAGCCCGAAAGCGATGTTGTCCTTCACTGTCATATGGGGAAAGAGAGCGTAGTCTTGAGGGACATAGCCTATCCCTCGCTCCTCTGGTTTCAAATGGTCAATCCTCTCCCCGCCGAAATAAATCTCCCCTTTCTTGGGATGATGGATACCAGCAATGCATTCCACGAGCACCGTCTTGCCCGCTCCAGTGGGACCCAAAACAATAAAATATTCTCCCTCCTCCACTCGGAGGGAAACATCTACCAATTTGAACTCTCCCAAAGTGATAGATAGATTCCTTACTTCAAGCAAAAATCATCAACCATTTCTATTTTAACATAAAGAAAAAGTTTTTTCAATTCCTGGTATAATCTCATAACATTTGGGACTCCTTCTAATTCTCTATCCTCTTCATTGTCAATGCGAGCCTGAACGATTTAGCGTTCAGGCGTGGCAATCTCCTATTTGGGGGAGGGATTGTTATACATTCCATTAAATAAGAGATTAGCTTTCGCCAACACATTCTCCGACCAGAGGTCGGAGAACGAGATTGCGAGCCTTCTGCTTCGCAGAAGGCTCGCAATGACAATCAAGCCAGCTGTCATTGCGAGGAGCGAAGCGACGAAGCAATCTCGAGGAGATTGCGAGCCTCCCAAAGGGAGGCTCGCATCTATCTATGGGTATAGGTTTTTAAAAAGGTAATTGGTCTCCTCCACTCTTATGGGACCATCCTCATATTCCAAATTATAAAATCGTTTTTCTTAATTTGGTTTGATGTTTTTGACTTATACGATACCTCCATTTTTTCCTCCCTCAATTAGAGAAGAATTAAATTTTATACACAATCGCTATCTCTACTCATTATCCCTTCCTCATTTCAAAACCTATACCCATGCCAGCAATGACAGAATGGTGTGGCTTTCCTTACGGAAAGCCTCGCAATGACAGATTTTGGTGTCCCCAGAGGAAGAGTGCCCTTTCTCGGAAACCTTCCCCTAAACTTGCATCAACCTCGCCTTTATGTATTTATCCGGATAATCCGAGATATATAGGCGAATTTCCGCAGGGAATGAAGAGATTGAGAGATGAACCGTTTGCTCCCTTTTATCCAATGATAGCAAATACTTTTCACTATCAACCTCCAAAACGAGCTTCTCCTTTCTTTTCAGTTCTTCATTGACGCTTAAAGCGACCGATAGCGTTGCCTCACCCCTTTCGTTTGGCAAGATGACCTTGGAGAAAGCTTTCAATGGCTCGGGAATGGAATAGGGAATCTGCCACTCCTCAACTTGATTGTCATATTTCAAGCGAAGATTGTATCTATGCTCCCCTATTGATGATGGCACTTTCAAGCTCGCCTTAACCTCGCTTCTCGGAGGAACTCTGAGAACTTTTCCGTCAATCGCTACCTCCTTCTCCTCATCCCCTCTATTGAAGACCTTGAGGTTCAAGAATTCGTCTCCGAAGAGAGAAGGAGGCTCAACCTCGCTCAGGATTATTTTTGATGTGGTGAGTTTGGCTATTCCGAATCGGGAGGGATTATGAAACCAGCCGAATGTGGGAGACCACGCCCAATGGGATGTTTCTCCGTTTATAACTGAATGATTTCTGCAAAGATTTAAGCGGATTTGGGATGTTTTGCCATTTGGCAAAACATTCCAAGGTATCCTCAACTCGCATTCCCATCTCCCCTCCTCAATCTTCGTTCCGACCTCTACCTCCGGATTCCAGCTCGTATCAAAAACTATCTCATCGTAAATTGAACCTACCGCGTTGACGATTATATGGGCATAGCGATGGGGCTCATCAGCGGAGGCGAGAAATATCTCCACCCCCTCATCCTGCCATACACCATCCCCATCCCTCGCCCACTTAGCCATCCTCATCCTTTTCGTATTCCCTGCGCAGATGAAACCTATGTAAAGCGCCCTATCATCGTATCCGATATATGCCCTCGTCTCTATCTCCTTCCTTATCGGCTTTCCTGTTTCCGCATCATAAAACATATTAACTTTGCTTGACCCCGCCCATTCATCTTCCCTCACTTCCCCATCTATTTTGGGAGCAGATGAAAGCTCGGGAATGGATATAATGGGAAGAGGAACTTCCCTTGAAATCTCCGCCATCTCGGGAGGCAATAGGATAACGCTGAGCTTCACCTCCTTTTTCCTGCTTTTCTCCGAAATCCTCTTCCCTTTTAATGCTAAACTCACCCTCTCAATCTCCTTCTCCAAGAGATTCCTCGCTTCTATTAGCTCCTTATTTGTATAACCTCTCTTCCCTACCTCATTTCCCCAAGGCACGCTCTCCTCAACTGCCCTCAATGTCTCCTCAGCTTCCTTGGCGAGCTTTCCCCAGTTCTTCCCTTTCCTCTTCTTCGCTTCCTCAATCATCTTGCTCAATGTGTAAGCGTAGCAATAATCGTTGATTCCCTCCCTAATCGCTTCCCATTGGATTGTTGGGATGATATCTATTAGGCTGCCATAATCGTTTGGGCGGGCTAGCCAAGGATAGGCGATACACTGGTCCTTAGGTTCAACATTGTTAACATTGACTCCGTCGAAATCGTTGAATGGGTCCTCGTGGGGGCGGACGAATGTCCAGGATACCTCCGCATCCGCTTTCGTCTTATAGAAAAGCCAGCCAGTTAGATAGCGATTGGGGAAAATCCTTCCCTCCTGCCCCAAATAGCAGCCCGAACCATACCAGAAGAACTTTTGTCTTCGCACATCGCATTGATGCCTCACCCATTTCGCCGTTTCCTCGTTGTTTATCAGACCCACGCTAAAACAGGGAGCGGTCATCCACTGCCCCGCTACCTCATATGTCCCTCTATCGAAGAAAGTCACATAGGTCTTCGCTCCTCCCTCATACCAACAGCGATACTGCTGAAGGGCGGCGAGGTTTTCCGGTCCCGGTTCATCCCATCCATAGAAGAGCCAGTCCAATCCCGTCGGCTTCAAAGTATCAACAACGCACTTCGCCACTTTTATCACCGCTTGCTTCAGCTCCTCCGGCCACTCCTTGTTCAAATCAACCTGAAACCCCAAAGCCTGAGCGCATTCGCCCTCCGCCCAAACTCCAATAGTATGGGGTCCCTTGAATCCAACCTGCTTCATAAGATTGGCGAATCTAATCAGAGGGGAGGCATCGTATTTAACTACTCCCTCCTTCAATCGGCTCAAGTCCAACTTCCCAAAGG
>Ga0080004_1108710_pt1 | contig 11685 bp, 11 predicted proteins | sample WasSprMetagenome_FD_69207 | JGI IMG/M metagenome (GOLD analysis project Ga0080004, IMG submission 69207) | Sulfidic aquatic microbial communities from Washburn Spring, Yellowstone National Park, USA - WS (SPADES assembly) (version 2) | ecosystem: Environmental > Aquatic > Thermal springs > Hot... | reverse complement strand
TAGTCGTATTTATTTCTACTTCTTTAGTTACTTTTGATAAATATTATCAGGAAATTATAGATAATAATATAAAAATAAAGGAGTTCAAAATTAGTATTGATGCAGTTAGTTCTAGGGATTATTTAAATATAAAGGGGAGAAGTTATTTTGATAAACTTAAAAATAATTTAAAATTGTTAAAAAAGTATAAGGAATTTAACAATGAAGTAAGTATTAGGTTTCATTTTGTTTTAAATAAGTTAAATTATAATGAGTTGCCTGCTTTTTTGAATTTTGCTGAGCAATATGAAGCTGATAAATTATCATTTAGTCCTATAATTATAACGGGTCGTGCTACTAAAGATTTAGCTCTATCTAACGAAATCCTAAAAAAAATTGATACTGTTATAAATAATATGAAAGAAAGAACGAGGATAGAAATAGAATTTTTTAATGTTCCTTTAGAAGTTGGGAAAACAGGATTATATACAGGTTTTGGCTGTGGATGTGGTAAAACTGTATGTTATATTTCTCCTTATGGAGATGTTTTACCATCTGGAATGTTTATAAATTACAAAGAAAAATTTTCTTATGGAAACATTAAAAACTCTTCATTTAAACAAATATGGCTTAATACTTACCTAAAAGAGATAAATAATATAAGTGAATATGATACTAGATGTAAGGAATGCGAATATTTTGATAATTGTAGAGGAGGATGTAGATTTAGAAGTTTTAATGAATTTAATTCATTAATTTATAAAGATCCTACTTGCTATATAAAAAAGTAAAAATTATAAAAAATAAAAATTAAGAATGGATAAATTAACTTCTGAAACTCTATATTATATCTTAAAAGATATTAGCACTTTTATTCTTAACTTAAAAGAAAATTTCAAAAATAATGAGAATATAAAGATAAATAATACTATTAATGAAATAGAGCAAGTTTTTTCTGAACTTGTTAAAGCAGTAGAAAATCAAGATAATGCTAATATATATAAATATTTGTTAAAGTTAAAATCATTGGAGCTAAAGATATTAATAAATGAAGCTAAAAGTAATCAGCTTTATTTATTTTGGGAAGAATTAATTAAAAATATTAAAGCTAAAAAAATAACTAATGAAGAGCTAAAAGAGTTTTATGAATCAGAGCTTTCAAAACTATTTATGAATGCTGAGATAGTTGCTAATATAATAATCTTAGAAGATGATGAATTTTTTAAAAATTTTTTAGATATTATTTTTGGTGAAGCTTTCAGAAATTATTACTATGCTTTAGAAAAAATAAAAGAATTTATTATAACTCAAAATGCCTCTGTTTTAGAAAATGTATTGGATAACATACTTATTAGCTCATTTTTTTTTGTTGAGATTTACAAAATAATTCCTGAAGAGTACTCTAAAAACATAGAAGATATTATAAAAGGTCAATAAAAATATTTATAAATTCTTAGATAAGAAATAGTTTTAGGTAAATTATTTATGTTTTATTAAGCTGTTGTATTTAGTTATTATATCTTTTGTTTTATTATAAAATTCATTAAATAAATTTAAAGGTATATTGGTTAGGATTTCGGGTTTAGATTTTGTAACTAAGACAGTATATTCAAAATGAGCTGAAGCGTGATAATCTTGAGTTATAATAGTCCATTTATCGTTTAGTAATTTTATTTTACCGTTGCCTGAGGTTATCATTGGTTCAATTGCTATTGTCATTTTGTTATATAGTTTTTGTTTGTAATTAGGATCATAGAAATTGGGGATTTCTGGTTCTTCATGAAGCTTTTTACCTACCCCATGCCCAGATAATTCTTTTATAACTTTAAAACCATTATCTAGTACATAATCTTCTATAGCTTTTGAGACTGAATTAATAAAGGAATTATGATAAACATATTCTAAGCAATTGTCTAGTGCTTCTTTACAAGTTTTTATTAATTTTAATTTTAAATTATTGTTATCATCCAATAGAAAGCTTATTGCACTATCAGCGTAGAACCCTTTATAAAGGGTTCCACAATCTAAACTAACAATATCTCCTTTTTTAAAAACCTTGGATTCTAAAGGTAATCCATGTACTATTTCTTCATTTAGTGATATTGTTATGCTGTATATGTAAGTTTCATTACTAAATGGTGGTTTATAGTTTTTGAAAGCAGGATATCCCCCTAAATTTGTTATTATTTCAAAGGCTAAGTCATCTACTATTTTCCCATTTATACTTTCATAATTATTCTCAATAAAATCTTTAAGGATTTTTAAAGTAAAATCGTTTATATATGAAGCTATCCTTATTTTTTCTATATCTCTTTCGCTTTTTATTAACATAAAAATTTTATTGTGGAATATTTTACCTTATATTAATATGTAACTTTTTAGAATACATCTCTTGTTATATTTTTTATAAAATTTTTATAAACTTGTTTGGCTATAGATTTTATTCAACATTTTTTATTATTTTCCTTATTTTTGCTTCATTTTTTATTCCTATTTTTTTATAAAAGGAGTTGAAAAGATAAAAATTAAATAATATATAAAGTGTTTTTAATTAATGATTAATTCTTAAAATTTAAAAATTTATGAATGGTTATAATTTAGTAGTAAATGCTAATATTATAACTTATATTAGTGATAAACCGATTATAAAAAATTCAGAAGATTCTTTAATAAAACTAAAAAATTCTTGTATTTTATTTAACAATAATGAAATAATAGATATTGGGAGTTATAAAGAAATAAAAAGTAAATATGATTTAATTAAACTTGATAATATAATTGATGTAAATAATAGGTGGGTTTTTCCAGGATTGGTAGATTGTCATACTCATTTATTATTTGCTGGTAGTAGGGTAGAGGAATTTATTTTGAGACAAAGAGGTTATTCTTATCAGGATATAGCTAAAGCTGGGGGAGGAATAAAATATACTGTTAATAAAACCATAAATGAAAACTATAATAACCTCAAAAAAATATTAATTGCTAAAATAAGATTATTTAAAGAATCAAATACAAGAGTAATAGAAATAAAAAACGGATATGCTATTGATATAGAAAAAGAAATAGAACATTTAGAATTAATTGTTGACGTTTCTAAGTATGTAGATATAGCTATTATTCCGACTTTTTTAGCACATATCCCTCCTTCTGATTTTGAAAGTTATCTAAAACAATTAGAATCTAATGCTAAAAAAATAAGAGAATTAACCCAATTCTTTGATATATTTATAGATAAGACTGCTTTTAATATTGAACAAACACTTAAAATATTAAAAATACTTGAACATTATAATTTTAAGTTTAGGTTTCATGTTAATGAATTTGAGGATGATGGTTTTATTAATAAGGCAGTTGAATTAATTAAGGATTATGATATAATCAGCTTTGATCATTTGTTAGTATTAACAAAGGAAAATATAGAGAGTTTAAAAAAGATGAATGAAGTTAAAGATGTGTTTGGGGTTATTATGCCTTCTACTTCGTGGTTTTTAGGTAAGAATTATGCTAATGCTAAATTGCTTCAGGATAATGGTATTCCTATTTGTTTAGCTACTGATTATAATGCGGGTAGTAGTAATGTTTTTTCTTTACAGTTTGTAGCTAATTTGGCTGCTATTTATCTTAAATTGGATATTCATGATATATTAGCTTATTTAACTATTAATCCTGCTTTTTTATTAAACTTAAGAGCTGGGCAAATTAGAAAAGGATTCTTACCTATATTCTCTTTTATTAATCTAAAAGACTATAGAGAGTTTTTCTTTAGTTTAAATTTTTAACATCTTTAGTGTTAATTTTTTAAATAAAAGTGGGAACTAATAAAAAGTTATTTATATCTTTAGCTGATTTATCTGCTGAAAAATATGCTTATTATATCATTAAAGAGATAGTTACTAAAGATGAAAATATAGAAATATTAGTATTAGCTGGAGATAAAATTAAAGAATTAGCTGATCAAATTAATAGCAAATACTCTTTTAATAGGATTAAATTTATAAGTAATTCAATAAAATACAGTTCAGTTGGTTTTTTTGAGAATTTTGGTTATATTCCTTTTGCTTATATAGAGTATATTAAATTAAAAGAGATATTAAAGAAAGAAAAACCGAATTATGTTTTATTAATAGATGCACCATTTTTAAATACTAAATTAATAAAGTATTTAAGAAGTTTATATAACCCTGTTATAATTTATTTAATTCCTCCTAAAACTTGGTTAAATAAAAGGGATAAAGTTCATAAGTTTATTGAAGAAACATGTGATTATATTATATTACCTTTTAGATTCAATTTAAGTTTATACAAAAAGTCTTATTTTTTTGGACATCCGTTGTTAGATATAGTTAATTTAGAAAGAGGTAGATATATTTACAAAAGTAAAGATAAATTAAATAATAAAGAAAAAAATAATTTAGGGATATTTCCAGGTAGTAGAAAATTTGAATTATTATTTATTTCTAAGGATGCCTTAAGTATTATTCAAGATAGGGATATATATACTATTTTTGATAAATTTTTGATTTCTAGTTTAATTCAAGATAATAAAATTTTAATTAATTCTTTAAAAAAAGGAAATATAGATAAAATAAATAATATAAAAATAGAAATAGTTAAGGATAATATGGAGATTTACCAAGATAGTTTATTAGCTTTAAGCAAGTCAGGTACTATTGTTTTTGAAAATATTTTAAACAATTTACCAACTATAGCTTACTATAAAGTTTTTAAGATAAGTGAGATAACTTTTAAGTTATTAAAGAAAATAGAAGTAAAATATGTTTCAATCCCAAATTTATTAATTGAATACGAATTTAAAGATGAAATGATTTATAATTTACCTAGTTATTTAAAAGATGATTATTTAGTAGTGGAAGAACTAATTCAAGATCAATATAATTTATATAATTTAAAATCAAAGTTATTTAGGGTTTATAATGAAATTGAATCTTATAATTTTAAAATAAGAGTTTTTAATGAAATTCTAAGAGCTTATTATCCTAAGGATTCTTTAAAAAAAATAAGTGATTTTATTTTGAACATAATAAATAAATAAATAAATAAATTGTAATTGATGATTTAAGGTGCGGTTTTTTAATGGATAAAAAAGGTTTAAAAATAGGTAATAAAATTTCTTTTATTAGTGATTTTTTAAAAAGTATAAATAAGTTTTATTTAGTTGTAAAAGAGGATGAGTTAAAGGTTTTTAATAATTTTATTAACAGTGCTTTTTTACCAGCTAATTTTGATAACGAGATAGTTAATAATGTTAAGGAAATATATAATGAGCTACTTAAATCAAATTTACAGGAATTTAACTTTGTAAACAAAAAATTAAAACTTAATTTTTATAATAAAGATATAGATTTTGAGTTCTTAGTTTTTAGGGTGGGTAATGAATTTTATTTTATTTTAGTTAATGATGGGTTTATTAGGGATGAATTTTTTAGAATTGCTATATTAAATACTTTATCCCATGAATTAAAGACTCCTTTAACTATTATTAAAGGTTATATTCAATATCTATTAAAATTGAAAGATACTGAAAGTTTTTATAATACTTTAGATATTGTACTTTCTAATGTTTATAGATTGGAGGAATTAGTGAGTGAGTTAATAGAAGTGTCTAAATTTATGTCTGGTAATGTCTTATTAAAGGATGATATATTTTCTTTAAAGAAATTAATAGACTTTGTTATCTCTAAATTTAGGTCTAAAATTAGTAATAAGAATATAAGCTTAGTATTAGATATTAATTTAGATGATGATGATGAAATTATAGGTGATTTTGAGAAAATAAGGTACGCTCTTCAAGAAATTATAGAAAATGCTTATAAATATGGTAAGGATAAAATTATCATTAAAGCTTATAAAGATAATAGGGGATTTTATATTCAGGTTAAAGATAATGGGGTAGGTATCAAAAAAGAGATAATTAATGAGATATTTCATTTATTTAGTAGAACTAATAATGAGCTTAATAGGAATGTTTATGGACTTGGGGTTGGCTTATTTTTAGTTAAGAAAATCATAGACTCTCATAATGGTGAGATTATTATTAAGAGTAAGGAAAATAAAGGTACTACTGTAACTATTTTTATCCCTTTTAAACTAAAAAAATCTGACAGTAAGTTTTAGTTAACATTTTATTAATGGGGGGAATGAGGAATTGGTTATTAAATATATTCATTTAGTTCCATCTATTTTAAAGAAAACTACTTTCACTATTAAAGGATTAGCTGATGAACTAAAGGTATCTACTAATGTAATTAAAAAAATTATTAATACCTTAAGTAATCAATTTGGAATTAATTTCATATATGATAGAAAAAATAGGAAGTATATATTAGCAGATAATGAGGTTTTTAATTTATTGAATAGTAATAATATAACATTAAATGATGTTTTTTTGTATATTTTAGGTAGTATTATGACTTCTTCGGATTTAAAAAATAAAAAGAAGGCATTATTATTTTATTATTTTATTATCAATAATTTTAATTCTTTAAAAAGTTTCGCTGATAGGAATTATATTTTAGGTGAGTATGTTTCAGATTTTAGGAAGGATATATTATTTACTGATACTCCTATTGATTTTAATCTTTTCACTAAAATTAGAGATGCTATTAATAATAAAAAAGAGTTAAGGGTTTTAGTTAATAATTTTGGGATTGTCACTTATATTAATTTAGTACCTTTGTATATAGCTTTTTTAAAGGGTGAGTGGTTTTTAATTTATATTTCTGAAAATATCAATGAAAATATTAATGAAAATACTGATAAAAATCCTGAGAATGAAAAACTTTTAGAAAATGATGAAGACATAGAAGAAAAAATAGAAAATGAAATTAAAAAAATTTTACATACTAATTACCCTAAAATTGATTTTATAAAGATCAGTGATATAAAGGAAATATTTTATACAGGTAGGATTTTTGAAGGTGATATTAACAGTTTTATAGAGGATGCTTTACCTGAATTAGCTTTTTATTTAAAACCTAATCCTAAATATAAGGTTAAAATTGAATTTAGTAATATTTTTATATATGATATTTTAAAAGTTTGGCATCCTTCTCAAACTATAGAAATAATTAATAAAGATAGTATTAATTCTAAAATAATATTAACTTTGGAAATAACTAATTTAAATAATTTGTTTATGTGGTTAGCTTCTTTTGGAAAAAATGCTAAAATAATTGAACCTGAATTAATCAAAATTAAGTATATAGAATACCTTAATTCTATTATAGATGCTAACAAGGATTAAAAAATGTAAATTGATATTTAGGTTTTTATGAAAATTTATACATGTTTTGGGGATAAAGGGAAAACTAAGTTGATAAGTGGGGAAATTGTTGATAAAAATGATAAATTAGTTATTGCTTATGGAAGTATTGATAAGCTCATATCTTTTTTAGCTTTTATTATCTCATTTTATAAAGAATTTTATTCATTTAGTATTAAAAATGAGTCAAAACTGAGAAAAATTGATATTATAATTGATTTATTAAGTGATATTCAATTACTTTTATTTGATTTAGCTACTGATTTAGCTTCTACTAATTTAAATCAAGCGTTATCTGATAAATTTAAAATAAAACGAATTACAAAGGAGAATATAAAAGACTTAGAAAAAATTATTGATAAAATCCTAAAAAAAGTTCCTGAGTTGAATAGTTTTATTATTCCTGCTAATAATGTATTAGCTTCTATGATTCATTACTTAAGGACTTTAGTAAGAGAATCTGAAAGTAAAATTATTGATTGCTTACCTTATTATAAAATTAATGAAAATATATTACCATTTATTAATAGATTGTCTGATTTATTTTTTACTATAGCTCTGTATTTAGAAGTCACTATAAATAATGATATAAAACTGTTAAATAAATTTAAAGAGAAGGAAAAACAAATTGGAAAAGAACTTTTTGAGACTACATTAAAAGAAGACGAAGAAAGAATGAAGAGAAATATTATTGGTAAATGCAAATGTGGTGGTGACCTTATAATAATTCAAACAAAAAAATCGAGGTTTGTTGGTTGTACTAATTATCCAAAGTGTAAAGAAATTTATCCTTTACCAAAAAAGGGAGTTATAGTTGCTACAGGAAAAACTTGTAAGGAGTGTGGAGCACCTATAATAAAAGTTTTCCTTGGAAAGGGAAAAGTTTACGAAAAATGTATTAACCCGAAATGCGAAAGTAATATTAACTGGAAGGAAAGAAAAACAAATAAATATGGGAAGAAATCAAAATAATATTGTGATATTTATGAAAAAAAGAATCAAACCTAAGAAAAAGGAGAAAAAGCTTAAAAAGCCTAAAAAAACTAAAAAAGTTAGCGAAAAGAATAGAATAAAAAAAGAAAAAAGAAAAGCTGAAAATGAGCTACTTTCAAATCAAATTATACAAAAATATTTAACAGAAAATTATGGGAGAAAAGCTCTCCTCCTCTTAAGTAAAATAGAAAAAAATGAAAGTGATGAAAAACTAGCAAAAAAAGCAAACCTTACTGTAAATGAAACTAGAGCAATTTTAAATAAACTTTATGAAGGTGGATTAGTAAATTATTCAACAAAACAAAGTAAAAGTGGTTGGTATACTTATCTTTGGAGTGTAAGAAATGAAAAAATTCAAAAAATTCTAGAAACAAAAGAAAAAGAAGCAAATGAAGCAAAGAAAAAAGATGTTTATGTATGCCCAAAATGTTTTAATGAAAGCAGAATAGAATACTCTTTTGAAGAAGCTTTAAACAATAAATTCAAATGTTTAGAATGTGGTAGTGAGCTTGTACATATTTCTTTTTATGATGAAGTTTTACAAAAGAATGCTCAAAATAATTTAAAAAGCGGGATGGGGCAGCCTGGAGTAGCGATACAGAATGCCCGTCGGGCTCATAACCCGAAGGTCGGTGGTTCAAATCCACCTCCCGCTAAAAATAGTAAAAAGATATAACTAAAATCCAAAGTTTCTCAATGATAAATACTCTTTAGTTTTTCGGATCTAACTTTGAGGATATATTCTTCTTAAGGTAATACACCCTAGACTTCCCCTATTCTTTTTTAATTTAATTTTTGTTTGTTTAAAGAAAAATTTGAAACAAGATATTGTTAATTTAGATTTTACTTAACATGAAAATGTCAATTTAAAAATCTTTAATAGAACAGAAAATTCATTTAATAAAAATAACAATCGGTTTCTATTTTTATTAGCTACCTTCGATTTGTTTTAAGAAAGATTAGGGGAAGTGAGGGGTGGTATTGGTTAATTTTAATAAATTTGAAAAAGCAAATTGCTGAATTTGATTTTCTACACTCGCATTAAAATTAATAAAATAAAAACCAAAATTTTCATAAGTTATATTTATTATTTTGAACTGGTAATTACTAAAAGATTGAAGAGCTGAGTTTATACAAAAACTTTTATTTTCAAAATAGAAAGGATAACTGCAATTTATTTTATTTGGATATCTAACAACAAAATAGTAACCATATTGATAACTAAATCCTTTTGCTTGAGTTCCATCAGAATCTATTATTTCTCCAATATAAGGTGATGTTATATTTAGAGTAGTTAAATTTAAGGTATTATTTAAGCTTTTAGTTGAAGGTAAATCTACAAAATTTTTACAATCTTCTTCTTGAGCTACTATTATTCTAGTAAAGCCTTGTTTTGGTAAAATACAAATCGTTGAATTAGTAAAATTGAAGAAATAAACTTGATTAAATTTCGAATAATTCTTCTTATACAAAAAGCTAAAGAAATCCGCGATTTGTTTTGTTGTAAGAGTTGATTGAACATAAATATTCGCAAAAGATTTGTCGTTTATTGTTCTTGCGTTTTCAATATGTGAGAAATTTATATAAGGCCAAAAATTGGAAAGTGGAAAAGAAGTAAAATAAGAAATCATTCTCATTCCTTTTGAATTTAAGTTTATAACCTCAAGTTTTTTGTATTCTGGTAATTGGAAGAAGCTCATGTTTGGTTGGAGAACATTTACAAATATAGAATCTGTAACTCTTTTTATATCATACAAATAAATACTATCTGGTATTGCTTTTATAATCGAGCTTCTGTTTAAAGAGAGAAGAAGAGAGGTATTTGTAGAATCTTTTACAATAGGAAATAAAATTCCAGCTAAACTTGAATTTTCTTTTTCTAAAGTTACAAATAAATCTTTTATTGGTTTTGAGGATGAAACAACAATAGTTATATTTGCTTGTTCAAAAGGGTAGATCGAAATGTTTCTTGGGTAAAGCCTTACTTCAACGCTTGCTTTTTCAAAATAACCAAATAAAATAAAAGCTACGCATACAACGAAAAGTATAGTCAAACTAATGTAAATGTAAATTTTTTTCATCTTCTCACTTTAACTTTGATATTAAATTTGAAAATGCTGTTTTTATATTTGGTGCTATCACAGTTGAAAAAGAGCTAAGGTATTCATCAACCCAAGAGTTGAAATCGTATCTGTTGCTTCCAGAAAAATACCAATATCCTTTCTTGTTTTCAACAATTCCTTTCTTTTTTAATTGAAGTAAATGATACCTTACACTCTTTTCACTTAAATTTTGCTGTTGTTTTTGGATATAATTCATTATTTCATCAAATGTAGCATCTTTTTTCTCTACAAATTGAAAATAAACTAAAGCTTCAAAAACACTCAAACCAATAAGCCTAGATTCATTCTGATTTATTAAGCCAAGACTAAGAGCAATCCATCTTAGCAATGAGTTTTTTGTTTCTAATACTTCTTTGCTTAGCAACAACTCTCTTAAAACAACCTCTTTTTTCATAAGCTTAGACTCAGGGATCATAAATCTTTTTATTTCTTAAATTTTATAATTCTTTATGTTTACAATTCTTACTTCAATTGAGCCAAACGAGCTTAGTGCATACAAAACTCAAGAAGCTGAGCTTAAAATAGAGGTTGGTAACCTGAGCAATGAGCATGTTTGGTGTGAGGTAGATATTTCATTACCAAGCACTCTTTCACTTGCCCCTCATGAACAGCTTCAAAAAGGAAGGATGAGAATTGGAATAATCGATCCTGGCCAAACAAGCATTAAAACTTGTAAAATTTATTCTTCAATTTCAACATTTCCTGATATTCATGAAATAGAAATTATAGCTTATATTTTCAATAAAAAAGGAGTTGTAGAAGAAAGGCTTGAAACAAAACAACAGCTCAAAATAGTGCAGAAAAATTAAGTACTTATTTCAACTACCAGCTTTTTTCGAAAAATATTTATAGATGTTATAACATAAATAATATTGTGCCCCATTCCGGCATAGGGGAGCGAGAGCTTGCTATGAACTGAAATTTCCTGGGGCACAACGTGAGAACTCTGTTTCAGAGTTTGATTTAGGGTTAGCAATTGGATGCTCTAAATCCAGTCGATGCTGCTGGAGTGCACTGCTATCCGCTTCCGATAGCCATGCAAGTCTGCTCCGAAAGGGGCGGCGTACGGCTCAGTAATAAGTAGTCAACCTACCCTAAGGAGGGGGATAACCTCGGGAAACTGAGGCTAATACCCCATAGCTTAAGAAGGCTGGAATGCCTCTTAAGCCAAAGGCACTGCCGCCTTAGGATGGGACTACTCCCTATCAGGTAGACGGCGGGGTAACGGCCCACCGTGCCTACGACGGGTAGGGGCTTTGGGAGAAGGAGCCCCGAGAAGGGCACTGAGACAAGGGCCCTAGCGCTACG
>Ga0080004_1108174_pt1 | contig 11686 bp, 11 predicted proteins | sample WasSprMetagenome_FD_69207 | JGI IMG/M metagenome (GOLD analysis project Ga0080004, IMG submission 69207) | Sulfidic aquatic microbial communities from Washburn Spring, Yellowstone National Park, USA - WS (SPADES assembly) (version 2) | ecosystem: Environmental > Aquatic > Thermal springs > Hot... | reverse complement strand
AAACTTGTAGAGACAGTAGAAGACTTCTGGTTAATTCTGGACGAAATCAAGCTTTGGGCGCAAAAGAACCAATATCAAGTTAAAGAAAAAGAAATGATATAAACAAAATTGGCATGCTTTATTTTCCCGCTTTCTTCAGCAAATCAATAAGCATCGGCAACAGTTCAGTGCCGCGCTCCAAAATACCTAAACTTCCGCTTCTACACTCCTTTTCGGAGAACTTGGAAACATTATCACTCCTAATCTTATCGCCTGATATTAGAAGCGGAACTGGATCATCGCTGTGAGCTTTAAGTTTGCAAGGTGTTGAGTGGTCTGCAGTAACGCAGATAATATGGTCTTCCAATTTTATTTTTTTAAGAAGTTCTCCGAAAAAATACTTATCAATTATAGATATGAGCTGAGCTTTGAGTTCAAATTTGCCATCATGACCGGGCTCGTCTGGACCTTTTATGTGTATGTAAAAACAATCATAAGACGGAAGGTAGTCAATTAATTTCTTAACTCGAAGTTCACAGTCACTTTTAAGATCATGTGAAGGCGGGGGAAGAATTACCGTATCCATACCTGCCAATTTGGAAATCCCTCTCTCAACAGGCATATCAGTTAGCGAAGCAAAACGCACACCGTAGTGCTCATTAATGTTGAAGAATTTCGGCAGCTGATGTCCAGCATCTCTTGTAAGTATAATATTTGCCTTAAGTTTACCTTCAGCTTCACGTTTTTTGTTAATTTCATGTTTATCTAGAACTACATGGCTTTTTTCAACAAATTCATTTATGAGGCCCGCGGAAATTTTTGCCTCTTCACTATTATCCATTGGCTCGCATTTTTTGAGAAATATTCCAATTTTGGTTTCTGCTATTCCAAGCTCTTTTATCCTAGCGTAGCCTGGATCAGTGTTGGTTATTTTGCTAGAGAGCGTTTTCTTATGGCTTCTTATGACTAAAACTCCTCTATAGCCTATTGTATTTTTAAACTCGAAATCAGCGGGATAAGATTCGAGTTTCACATTTTCATTAACAGCTTTGCATAACTCAGCGGCTTCTTCGGTGGTCAAGCTTCTTCTTACGCGTCTATCAAATAGTTCACCTTTTTCACCTAAAGTTGCAAAGTTACATCTTAAAGCAAGATCACCATCTTTCACTTTTACGCCAGCGCCAAAGGCTTCAAGGATCCCTCTGCCCGTGCCATATTTGAAGGGATCGTATCCCAAAATAGAGATTACTGCTACATCGCTTTCAGGTGCAACGCCCTTTCTAACGCTGTACATTAACCCTGTTTTTCCGTTTCTGGCAAGATAATCTAAATTGGGTGACTCAGCAACCTCAAGTGGGGTCTTATTGTCAAACTCTTTAGTCGGTAGATCACCCATTCCGTCAATAATCACGTAGATAAGCTTCAAGAGTTCACCATCTTCAATAATTTAGTGTGAAGGTTATTTTACTATTAATACTGGGCAATGTGCCTCATCTGCAACTCTATCGCTAACGCTTCCTAAGAAGAACTCTTTCACTCTCCCTAATCCTCTATGTCCCATGACTATTAAGTCGAAGTTTCCTTCTTTAGCTGTTTCAACTATTTTATCTGACGGTCGACCCTTCTCAAGAACAGTTGAAATTTTCAAGTTAGGCTTAAGCTCTTTAGCTTTTTTAAGAGCTTTGGATAATATTTGCTCGTGAGCTTTTTTCACCTCATTAGTGAATTCAGCTAAAAGTGCTGGATAGGCAAATTGTTCACCTAAATAGCCAAACATTGGCACTTGAAAAACATTTACTAGCGTAATAGTTGCAGAATATTTCTCAGCCAAATCGAGTGCGAAGTTCAGTGCTTTATCCGCATGTTCAGAACCATCAATCGCTACCAAAATTTTTGTAATCAAGTTTACCCCTTCTACAAGTTTCGTTGTTCAGGCTCATAGATTTTTCGCAAAACAATCAACAAGAACACAGCATTATTGCAATTCTTTGCGTTCCTTCAAAAATCTTTCAACAGCTTTTCTGTTCGGCAAGGCTCTGGCTCCAACCCTTGTTATTTTTAAATTAGCCGTAGCATTAGCAAACTCAACGGAATCTTCCAAATTTTTACCCTCTAATTGAGCTGTGATAAAGCCAGCTGAGAATGCATCACCAGCTCCAGTTGTGTCAACAACTTTCACAGGATAAGCGGAGACACTAAAACTTTTGGAATGACTCATTGCAAATACGCCATCAGGGCCTCTTTTTATTATCACAATCTGTAATCCGGAGTTGAGAAGCGTTTTCGCTGCTTTTTCCAGCTCATTTGCGCCTGTCAGCTCTTGTGCTTCCTCTTGGTTTAGAAGAATCTGGTCCACGTATCTTAGAAGCGGTAATATTTTTGTCAGTCCCATTTTCGACATGAGTCTTCCAGGATCAAAAGAAACTGTTATGTTCGCTTTCTTTGCAATTTTTGCAGCTGCCAGCGCTGTGTCAAATGAAAGGCCAGTAATATGAACATGTTCGCTAGAGGAAATATACTCCTTATTCAAATCAGATGGAAATAATTTGTCGCTTGCTCCAGTATATCCAAACATTATCACTTGTCCCTTCTTGTTGATAGCGACCACCGTTAACCCTGAGCTTGTCGTTGTATCAACTTTAACGTGAGCTACGTCAACGCCTTCATGTTCAAGCTCTTCTAGAAGCACTCGGCCGAATGTGTCAAAACCGATAGATCCTATGAACCCGGATTTCACACCAAGTCGTGACGCGCCTACAGCTACATTTGCAGCGGAGCCACCGCCACCTAGACTCAACCTGTCAGTTTTTGCCTCTTCATCGGCTTTTGGAAATTCATCTACAAAAATGCGAATATCCATCAAAACATGCCCAATAGCAATAAGGTCTGGCAAGGCAAACACCCTTTACTTTTCTAATTAGCATTTATCGCTTACTTTTAGTATTTCTCTGATTTTCTGCTGAGTCTCTTGTGGAGACGCAATAGTATTAACCAAATAAACGTTCGTCTGCTCAAAGCATTTACGGAAGAAATCCTTTCGTAACTCAAGTTTTCGCCTATCTTTCACAAGTTGGTGTGGATTACAAAAGTCGTTTTTAGTCACGTACTCCAATGCCTCGTCCGTGCTTAAACTGGTGACTATCTTGCTGTCTGTTGGGTCTCTTTTTAGGAGAATTATATCCCTCATTGTAGTTAAGGGTATGACGCCTCCGCTTCCAACGATCCATCTGACGTTCACCACCGCTCTGCCTTCTTTATCAAAGTGAGCCTTATCTACGAGCCGTTCATACTCGTTCCATATTTTTCCAATATCTGCCTCAATGTAACAATTTTTCTCCGAACCAAACGCTAGAGGTTCTCTGCTGGACAATCTGACAAAATACCAATCATCAGAAACAAGCCTCGCATTTTTAAGGCGCAGCAGCCCCCAAGAATGTGTCGTTTTGCCTGTTCCAGAAGGCGCTATTAGCGATACACCACGACCCTCGATGTCTATAGCTGCGCCATGAACAGAATAAATCCTATGCTCATCTTCTAGAACGTCTCCAGCAACAGCTAAGGCTATACTCTTTATCCACCCATAATAGTCAACATTCACCAGAAAAGCCGTTTTAGTATAAGGATCATATTTCACCGTCATCTGTTGCCCGGGCTCTTCAAGAACTATTAATCTTCCGTGGGATCTCACATCTTCGCTCATTGTGTAGAAGTTATCTTCCCATCGATTTTTAACATACTCAACTTCAGTAAGTAGTTTTATACAACAACCATATATCTCCGCTTTTGCCGTGTATAAAAACCTGTCTTCATACTGTTGATAAAGTTTGTCTTTCTCTTCGGAGCCAATTAGTTGAACAGAATATCGCTTTCTAAATTCCATGGCAAAACCTCTCCGTTTGTTTTAATTTGTATGTGCTGCAATAAAGGCTTACTGTTTTCTTGCAAAACTTTAGACAAGAATAATATACTGTAATTGCAATTTAGGATTTGGTGGTTAGTGGTGGATTGGTTTGTTTTGGCTGTTTTGGACGCGTTTTTTGCGGCGCTTGTGGCGATTTTTGCAAAAGTTGGTTTGCAAGGCGTTGATTCTAATGTTGCCACTGCTGTGAGAGCCATCGTTATGACAGTTTTCGTAGTTGGCTTCGTAGTAGCCATGGGCAAAGGTCCTCAATTGACACAGTTAACCAGCAAGGACATGGTTTTCATAGTGCTTTCTGGAGTTGCTGGCGCCATATCATGGTTGCTGTACTTTGCCGCCCTAAAAATGGCTGACGCATCAAAAGTTGCACCAGTAGACAGAGCGAGCCTACTGTTCGTGCTAGTGTTATCTGCATTGCTTCTCGGCGAAAAAATAACACTCAAGACAGCGTTAGCTGGAACCCTAATCTTCATCGGAGTTCTACTGCTTGCCATTTAAGAGCATAAATGAGAAACGTGCCTTAAACATGCAATTAACGCTTAGTAAGCTCATTAATTGGTAGTATGTGTTTAGCTCACGGAAAAGAAGCTCAATTTAACCTTTTTGTCTGCGTAATGTAATTATTCCGAAGAGAAGGCAGAAATGATTCTGTTTCAAACCAAGCTAAACACGTACAATTAGTAAATTTTAACTACTATAAACACTTATCACTTATTAAGTGATTGTTATGCCAGATGTTTCGTTAACTAAAGTTGAATTCTTACCAAAGAACGATTTAGACGCGTTAGAGAGAAATATTACCCAGCTACTAAAGGAATTTGAAAGAAAACACAAGGGAATATTCGTCTATGCTGAGATAGAGATAACAAAGAAATAGGTAATAATCCCAGATGGCGCTCTTGAAGACTATGCCTTTCCACTTAGCACTTCGACGACAAGTTTCCTTCCTTCTTTCAATATGGCTTGCAATTTCTCCTTTTTGAATGATTCCCCATATATTCGAATAAGTGGTTCTGTCCCGGATGGCCGGATAAGCAACCAACTTTCATCTTTTAAGGTAAGCTTTAACCCATCCATTCTGTTAACATGTAATATTTCTGTAGCTGCTATTTTATCTGGAATTTTCGCGGATAGTTTTTCCATAACAACTTGCTTTAGCTCATCTGAACAAGGCACATCTTCGCGTCCACTAACTAAAAGGCCATATTCGCTCTCCAGTTCCTTAAGCAGTTGGGACAAAGTCTTTCCTGTTTTGGCTATCATTTCAGCTACTTTAACGCCCGTAAAAATGCCATCCTTATCTGGGATATGCCCCTTGAAGCTAATGCCACCGCTTTCCTCCCCTCCCAAAAGGACATCTTTCTCACGCAAATATTGCCCTACATACTTGAAGCCTACGGGCACTTCATATACAGGAAGCTGGTGCTGCTTAGCTATTCTATCGAGGAGATGGGTTGTAGCTACAGTCCGTACAACTCCCCCTAGCTTTCCGCTTTTAATACCGTAGTCAAATAATAGTGGAAGAAGCTGATCCGCCGCAAAATAAGAGCCGTCACTGTCATACACTGCCAGACGATCGGCATCGCCATCCGTTGCCAACCCTAGGTTTGCCCCAAGACAAATAACCTTGTTCTTAAGTTCAGCTAGAAACTCTGGAAGCGGTTCAGGGCGTCCTCCGCCGAAGTTAGGATCAACTTCAGCATGAATGACAGTGACTTTGCAGCCAAGACTATGCAAAACACGATCCAAATATCCTCTCGCGGTTCCATACATAGCATCAAAAACTACTTTGAGCTTCGCCGTCTTGAAAGCTTCTACGTCCAACTGTTCTTTAACAAATTTAATGTAGGGTACTGTCGGATCAATCCATTTCAATAAACCACGTTGCATCCCAGTCTTGATTGAGGTTTTCTTTATTCTACGTTCCCTAAAAATTCTGCTAATGTTATTAGTGATCTCCTCAGTGGTTTCCGGCAATGCGGGACCTGCATATTCTGGAATGTACTTAATACCGTTCCATTCTGGCGGGTTGTGTGAGGCTGTGATCATTATTGCGCCAGCAGCTTTCCTATGTAAAACCTCAAAGGCTGCGACGGGAGTAGGCACGCCTCTATTAGTGATATACGTTGGAATTTCATTCCCTAACATCACCTCGCACACACTTTCCGCAAAACGGCGTGACCATCTTCGCGTATCATACCCAACTATAACGCCTCTTTTCCTTAAATCATGAGATTGAACATAGTCCGTTATGCCTTGAGCCACGATTTTTACATTATCAAAAGTGAAATCCTTGCCCATGACACCACGCCAACCATCCGTGCCGAAACTGATCTTTACCATGAATAATCCTCAATCCAATTTACATGCAATCTATTCATCCTAACTTTTATGATTACAATTGAAGTAAAGGGATAAATATGATTTAATACAAATTTCGTTGAAGTATAACTTAAAGTGAGCTGGTGGAAATGAGAATTGGCTTTTTTGTTTGGGAATATCCACCAAAACTTGTAGGTGGTTTAGGAACATACGCAGAATACATTACCCATGAGTTTGTTGAGTTAGGCCACGATGTAACAGTTTTTACTCTTAATCCAGGAGATTTGAATACACGGGAGATTTTTAAAGGAGTGGAAGTTCACAGGCCGCTTATTGCTGACGCAAGCAACGTTTTCCCAATGTTTGTTGCGGAAGACCTGAGAAGATGGGGAACAAACATCCGCTTTTTTAACGACATATTCATTTTCAATGTTCTAAGCGCAACCAAATTCATTAATGGGCTAATTAGGAAACAAGGATATAAATTCGACATCGTTTGTGTGCACGACTGGTTGAGCAGCATAGCAGGCCTAATAATCAAAAATGAAACAAAAATTCCAGTTGTTTTTCACGTTCACAGCACAGAATGGGGAAGAAGCGGAGGACAAGGCTCAGAAGTTGTTTCACATCTTGAGTCGGCAACCGCCCAAGCGGCGGATAGGATAATAACAGTTAGTCACGCAATGAAGGACGATTTAACGCGCCATGGTTGGCCTCAACAAAAAATAAGCGTAGTATGGAACGGTGTAGATCCAGCACGGTACAACCCCGAAAACTGTAAACCTGAAGATGTAAAGAAAATCAGGGAAAAGTACGACATTCCGGATGATTGGAAAATGCTTCTTTTCCTTGGAAGGTTGACGTGGGTGAAAGGCGTTAAAAACCTAATACAAGCCATGCCCACAGTTTTGACGGACTATCCGCAGACGAAACTCGTGATTTTAGGCAAAGGCGAAGAAGAAAAAGACATAGAAGAAACGGCAGCTAGACTTGGAATAAAAGATAAAATTATCTACCGTTTCGAGTTCGTCCCAGAAGACGAAAGAATATTACACTATGCTGCTGCAGACCTATGCATTTTCCCCTCAACATACGAACCATTCGGCATAGTCAGCCTAGAAGCAATGGCAATGGAGAAACCAGTCGTCGTCGGCGCCCACGGTGTAGTAGGCTTCCGAGAACAAGTAGTTTCCTCAGGCCCAGACCAAAACGGCATCCACATCAACGGCGAAGACCCAGCCGACATAGCATGGGGAATAAAAGAAACCCTCAAAGACCCACAAAGAGCCAAAACATGGGGCGAAAATGGAAGAAAAAGAGTTTTACAATACTTCACATGGGAGAAAACCGCCGAACAAACACTAGAAATCTACAAAACTCTCATTTAGAGAATTTTTAATTCCATTAATTCTTCGCCTTGTTCTGTTAGTAATGTTTAATGGTATGCGTTTTCTGTTGATGCGGAAGCTGCTTTTAGTCTTATTTCTGTGAGTTTGCGTTCGATATCTTTTTTCTGTTTTCCTTTTTCAAGAAGTGTTATGAATAGGTGTATGTGGCTTGGCTGGATGTTTTGGTCAATGTGTTCACGCCAGTTTTTTAGTATTTTAGTAGCAATCTCCTCCACATTATGCAAGTCCGCAAGGTCTAAGCCGAGCGCGTATGCAAAGCGCATCAGGCTCTCGTAGACGCCATCCTTCTCCAAAGGCTTTGTTAGGCGCTTGACTTCTTCAACGAGCTTTATGTGTTGGCTCTTCAAAGCCTCATAGTCTTCATTGCCCTGGACAGAAGCTTCAATGCCCTCAAGCTCTGCCAGACGCTTCTTAAGAAGCGCGTTGACCTCTTCGCTTATGGATTTGCCCTGAGCAGCAAGGATAGCCCTTAACCTTGTGTAGACTTCTCGTTCTACGCTGAAGGATTTGACAACCGTGTCCGCGTACTTTCTTGGACGAGGCATAATAAGCGTCTCCTTCAAGGGAAAAATATGAATTAATTAACGAATTCGCATCCGCACCCCCTTAGAAGGCCCTATTTTATAGTATTTGATGTATACTATTACTCTCTGTGCACCGCAATTTTTAGTTAATTAACAAGAAAACTATTAGAAAACACGACAGCCCCCCCTCAGGCTATGGAAATAATGTTCTGTTAATAAAAGTTAACAGAACAGCGCAAAACACGTAAACTAATAACAAAATTTTTCAAAAAAGTCTGAAAAGCCGATATTTAGTGTGCTTTTGCTTCCTTTAGTTTTAATCTATGCGTTGCTTCTTCAAACCATTCTACGAATTGCAAGTCTTCTTCCTTGAACTTCAATGTTTGTCCATTGCCATCTTGTTTAAGTTGGAATTTTCTGGTTGCATGATGCACGATGGCATCTGCGATTCTTGTTGGAACATTGATGTTTGCTGTTAGGGCGAAGGCTACAATTTTGCGGGCAAGATTGCCCACGTAATCGGCCATTTCGTGGTTTTCTCGGTGTCCAAGCTTGTCAAGAAGTAGGGATATGCGATTCAACACGCGTCTTAGTTGCTGCGGGTCCTCCAAATACGCCATAACTTTTATTTGGCGCGCCCTAATGCCCAAATCCTCAGCCCGTGCGGGAGCTTGGGCTAAAATGCGCATCAAACCCTTTTCACGCCTATTATTATCCAGTGCCGGATCACCTAAACCCTTCAGGAAGCATAGGCTGCTGCCTGGTTGCCAGTGCCCCTCAAAATGTGGATCCTCATCCTCTGGAAATGGAACGTTATCGTCAACATTTTCCACGCTCCAGACACGCCCACATTCACCACAAACCACCTCACCGTTGGAACGCTTAAGTTGTCCGCCGCACTCGAGGCACATCCCGATCGTTAGGCTTAGATCTTCCAGTTGTTCAGGCGTAAGCCTTTCGCGCAGAAAATCAATGCTGAGGAGGTGTATCACCTTTTTTGCTTCACCAAAGGAAAAATGCCGATGGGTCAATGTTCAAAACTGTCCCGCATCTTTCAGATACACCTTCGCTCGTTTCACGTTTCATAGTAAACTTATAGTGGGACATTCGAGACAGACAGGTCAGCCTGAAAGGCTTGATAACCTTAATGTTGGCTTTCTGAAACTTGTCAAGCAATCCTCCAAGGAATGCCAAAGTTTCCCGTTTGACGGGGCTCTACGCACCTCACGCGTAATTTGTTCTGGCAACATTGCCACCCGGGTGGCAATGTTAGGCGATACAGTCTGCTTAATCTGTTCTATCGCTTCGTAGTGTGCAATAAGATAACCAACAAGCTGCCGACTGATATTGAACCTATCAGCTACTGCTTCTTGGTTCGGAAATTTTTCTGGATACTTTTCCATGATAAGCTTAAACCATCTGCCCAACTCGTAATCTGAAAGGTCCTTTCGCTGCATGTTTTCGACAAGCATGGCTTCCATAACTGCGCAATCATCCATCTTCTTGACGATGCATGGAAGTGCCGTTAAACCAGCTTTCTGGGCTGCTTTGAAGCGGCGAAGCCCACAGACAATTTCAAGCTTTCCCTCTTGTGATGGGCGAACTACTAGGGGCTCCAGAACTCCATGAATCTTGAAGCTTTCAGTAAGCTCTGTGATTTCCGCCTCGGTTATTTCTGATCGGACGCTTAAATCCATGGGAATGAGTGATTTCAAAGTTAAATTTTGAACCATTTTTTCGCTTGTCTTAATTTCTGCCGCAACGTGAGCTTCTTTTATGTTTGTGTAGTTGCTCATGAATTTGGTTACCATGCATGTATCCATAAAGGTAAACATATAAACTTTTCCATAAAATGAAGAAACAAAATTCATAAAGACATATTTGGATGAGTCAGAAAGTATGACTCAAAGATTTTTGGTGAAGAGGCAGGCAGGTGAGAGGCCTATTAGGGACTAGGCTGGGGTCTTTCGTTAGCGCCTACTTTCTTCAGTCACTTTATATTCAAGCAATAGTCGCCGGATAGCATCTTTGGCGAACTCTGTTTTGCTGCGGTAGCCATGCTTCCCTACAATCTTGGTGACTTCCTCATCCAGGTCCTTTGGAATTTTGTAAACAGCATAATCTGACTCTTTGTGGCCCACGTTTTCACCATGTATGGTTACTTCTAAGATTTTCTTAAGAAAATATAAAGTTTATGAAGATGGTTTTATAAAGTGCATTACTCTATTCGAATATGTCCGTTTTTGGATACTGTCCTTTGCGGGGCTCAGCAAAGGATAGTGTCCTTTGCGAAGAGCAGAAGATTCTTGTGGTTTTATATTGAGCATTATTTGAGGCGCAACTGGTGAAGGCTCATAGGCGTGCGTCTTTGGATAAAAGCATGGATATTAGCCTTGATGTTTGGCAGAGGCTTCCATTTTGGATTAAGGAGTTGCTGAAGATGCTTAAGGATTCTACTTGACAAAGAGCCATTTAATTGGATGGCGCCTATATTGTTGAATTGGGTTTTTACGGTGAAATTTTATATTGCCTTAGTTTTTTGGCTAGCATTTTCCTGAATTCTTCGTCTTTCATTAAAATGTTCATGATGTTGTCCGCTTTGGTTCTTGCTTCTTCCATTTCGTATGCTGCTTTCACATCTAGGGCTAAGCCGCATTTCATGCAGAACCTAGCGTCGTAAGCGTTTGTTGCTTTACATCTTGGGCATATACGCGGTGTTAGTTTGGATCTTTCCTCCTCTGCCTTTTTTAAGCCGTAGACGCCGAGTATGGCGTCGTCCACGTCTCTTCCTGAAAGGTGTACGTATGTGCTTGGCATTTTCGAGCCTTGTCTCCATCCGAAAAGCTGGTTCATCTGCGCCTCAGTAAGCTTCTTTGCGAGGAAGGTTGCCCTGCTGTGCCTCAGCTTGTGAGGGTGAACCTTCTTTTTTAGCCTAGCCCTTTCAGCTGCAGCCTTTAGGATTTTCGCTAATGCAGGGTAGCTCATGGCTTCAAACCTGTTTACTGTTCCAAGATTAACCCATAGTGGAGCATTTGGCGAGTTTTTCAGAGGGTGGTTTTGAAGCCATGTTTGGAGGTAGGGGAGGCTGGCGACAACTACAACCCTTCTAGAGCCCGTTTTGCCCTGTAACATAAGCCTTGCGTAGCTCTCTTCGAAAACTACGTCGCTGATTTTCATGGAGCCCAACTCGCCTATTCTGGCTCCGCTCTCGTAAAGGGTTATGATGAAGGCTTTATCCCGGGGGTTGCTGCAAGCCTCGACAAGTTTCATCACTTCCTCCTCTGAGAGGAGATCCTCTGGCAGAAGTTCATCCTTCATCTTCAATGTGGTTCTTATCCACTTAACCTCTTCGGGGTAATCTTCGCTTCGCCTTAACCAACGGTAAAAGCGTTTCAAAACAACCCTATAATCATGCTTAGTGTAAGGCGAGTAATCGCTCCTCTCGATTCTATAAACAAGCTCCTCAATATCTTCCTTCCCAGCCTCATCAAGGTTCTTGCCAAGCCACTCTCCAACCTTCCTGAGATGGTCAA
>Ga0080004_1087261_pt1 | contig 11686 bp, 11 predicted proteins | sample WasSprMetagenome_FD_69207 | JGI IMG/M metagenome (GOLD analysis project Ga0080004, IMG submission 69207) | Sulfidic aquatic microbial communities from Washburn Spring, Yellowstone National Park, USA - WS (SPADES assembly) (version 2) | ecosystem: Environmental > Aquatic > Thermal springs > Hot... | reverse complement strand
GTTGGCAAGGATGGGCGGAAGAACCGGGAGGTACCCGTGCTCGCCCGCGTGGAGCTCCAGCATCCAGTGGAGGAGGGCGAATTCCAGGCGAGCCCCTTCCCCCACATACATGGGAAAGCGGCTTCCGGCGAGCCTAGCCGCCCGCTCCAAATCCAAAAGGCCCAGGCGCTGGGCCAAAGCCACGTGGTGCTGCGGAGGGAAATCGAATTGCGGCGGTTCCCCCCAGGTGCGGAGGACAATCTTTTCCTCCTTCGTGCCCACGGGAACGGAATCGTGGGGGATGTTGGGCAAGGAAAGGAGCTCCGCTTCGAGTTCGGCCTCCACCCGGGAAAGGCGCTCCTCCATTTCTTTGCGCCTTTCCGCCAAAGCCTTCAATTCCCCAAGAAGCTGCTCCTTTTCTTCGTTTCTGTGCTCGCGGGAAAGCTGAGCGACGCGCTCGGAGCCCTCGTTTTGCTTCCGCCGGATCTCGTCGATCTCTTGCTGGAGTCTTCGGCGTTCTTCATCCAAGGAAAGAAGCCGGGCAAGGCTGATCTCAGGATTGCGCCGGCGAAGCCGAGCGAGAACCTCCTCCGGGTTGCTCCTAATCCTTCGCAAATCGAGCATGGCCTAAAAGTTTAGCCCAAAGATGACCTCCCGGCATTCTCCGAGGGGCGCAAAAGGGGGTAGACTTATCTTTGAGGAGGACACGGTGAACTTTTTCCGTTTCCTTCCCAAACGGCTTAAGCGGCGGGCCTCGCGCTTCCGGCCCAAAAGCTTTCCGGACCATTACGCCTATGCCGCCTTTTTCGATGTGCGCAGCAAACTTTTCGCCGGCGACGACATGATGATCCTGGAATACCCTGATCAAGCTACCCAGGAGCTCCTTTTTCAGCGGGCCGTGGAGAAATTCGACCTCGCGGGGAAAAAGATCATCGATCTTGGCTGCGGTCTTGGTTACCTCAAAGGTTACCTCGATAAAAAATTCCCAAATTACCGCTCGTACTTGGGCGTGGACTTAAGCGAAGAAATGGTGCGGGGAGCGCGAAAAAGGTTCGGCGAAAGCGAGCGCGCCTGCTTTGTGAGGCGCGATATACTCGCTGAGCCTTTTTTGGAAAACGAGTTCGACGTGGGTTTTCTAATCAGCGTCTTCGGCTACCGGATCGGCCCGGATCCGGAAGGCTATATGAAAACCCTTCTTCGGGAATTTTTCCGCATCAACCGAGTGGGGATCGCCTTTACCCATCTTGCGCCGGGAAGGCGCGCGGATCCCACGGATTTCACCTATCCACCGGAGGCCCTGGTCACCTGGTGCCAACGGGAGCTTTCGGAAAAAGTGGTCCTCGATGACTGGGGTGGCGTAAGTTACGTGATCGCCGTGTACAAGGAATCGGGAAGTCCCAAATGAAGTTTAGGCGTGCCCTGGGGTTGAGCCCCCATTTCCTTTACCATTAGAAGCCAGACATGAAAGCCATCGTGTTTTCCAAGGCCCTTTACTCCACCTGGGTTTACTATAGCCCAGACCGCATTCTCTTTGACTGCGGGGAAGGGGTGAGCACGATCCTCGAGAACAAGGTCTTTGCCATCAAACATGTTTTTCTTTCCCACGGGCATGCGGACCACATCTCCGGCCTCATGGGCCTTATCAACGTGCGCAACAACGCCATGGGCGACCATGAGAAGGAGCTGCGCATTTACTACCCCGCGGGAAGCTATTTCATTTCCGAGCTCATCACCTATTTTTCCCGCACTAACCGCAACCTGCGGTACGACTTGGAGTGGATTCCCCTAAAGCCGGGCGACCGCGTGACCCTTCTTTCTGGACGCCATCCCCGCTACATCGAGGCCTTCGCCACGGTTCATACCCGGGGCGAGCCCTCCTTGGGATACAACGTGTGCGAGGTGCGGCGCCGATTGAAACCGGAATACCGGGATCTTCCCCAAGAGGAAATCGTGGCCCTAGTGCGCGCAGGGAAAAAGGAAGAGATTTCCGAAACCTACGTGCAGTACCTTTTCTCTTACGGCGGGGATTCCGTGCCCCTGAACCCCCGCCTTGTGAGCGGCACGGAGGTCCTCCTCCATGAGGCCACGTTTTTGGAGGATGAGGACCGAAAAGAATACAAACACTCCACGGTTTGGGAAGCCATCGAGGTGGCGAAAAAGGCGGGGGTGCAAAAGGAGCTCATTCTCTTCCACCTTTCCAGCCGGTATCGTTGGGAGTTGAAAGGGGTTGAGGAAAAGATCGCAAGTTTGAATTTGCCTTTCCGGGTAAGGATCATTCCCCCGGACGAGGTCGTGGAGATCGAATAAGGAGGTGCTGGTGGGAAAATACATTCGGATCCTAACGGAGATCCCCGGGCCGAAATCCCGGGCGGTCATGGCGGAAAAGGAGAAGTGGGTGGCGCGGCCCTTGAGCCCCCTTTCCCCGGCCTTCGTGGCCAAGGCGGAGGGGGTGGTGGTGGAGGATCTGGACGGGAACAGGCTCCTGGACTTTTCCGGCGGCTGGGGTTGCCTCAACGTAGGGCACAACCACCCCAAGGTGCTCGCCGCCATCCGCCGCCAAGCGGAGCACTTCATCCACACGGACTTCACCGCAATTCCCTATGAACCCTATGTAGAGCTTGCTAAAAAACTCGCGCAACTCGCTCCCGGACCCACGCCAAAGAAATGTGCTTTCTTTAACTCCGGGGCGGAGGCGGTGGAGAACGCCGTGAAAATTGCGCGGGCCGCCACGGGAAGAAAGGCAATCCTGGTCTTCGAAAATGCCTTCCATGGCCGCACCCTTCTTACCATGACCATGACCCATAAGGCTATCCCGTATAAGGCCGGATTCGGTCCCTATGCTTCCGATGTGTTCCGGCTGCCCTACCCTTACCCCTACCGAAATCCCATTCCCATGGAGGAAATCGAGCGAAGGATGCTCTCCCTTGTGGACCCCAAAGAGGTGGCCTGCTGTGTCGTCGAGCCCGTGATCGGCGAGGGCGGCTTCATCGTTCCGCCTCCGGAATTCCTCCCGTTTTTGCGCGAGCTCGCGAACCGCTACGGATTCCTTTTGGTTTGCGATGAGGTGCAAAGCGGGGTGGGACGGACAGGAAAATTCTTTGCCTGCGAACACTTCGGAGTGGAGCCGGACCTCATCTGTCTTGCCAAATCCATCGCCTCCGGGCTCCCCCTTTCCGCGGTGATCGGGAAGGCGGAAATCATGGACTCCCTCATTCCTGGAGCGATCGGAAGCACGTACGGTGGGAACCCCGTGGCCTGTGCGGCAGCCCTCGCCGTTTTGGAAATAATTTTCGAAGAGGACCTCCTTTCCCGAGCCCAAAAGCTTGGCGAAATCATCAAACGCGAGCTCCTAAGGATGAGCGAAAAGTTCCCGGTGATCGGGGATGTCCGGGGCCTGGGAGCCATGGTGGGAATGGAGCTTGTCAAGGACCGCAAGACCAAAGAGCCCGCCCCGGACGTGACGAAAGCGGTTCAGACTGAGGCTTTGCGCCGCGGCGTCATCTTCCCTACCGCGGGCCTTTACGGAAACGTCATCCGCTTCCTTATCCCCCTCATCACGCCGGAGGAGGCCCTATTGGAAGGGCTTGGAGTGCTGGAGGAAGCCTTCCAAGCGGTGCTTGCTAAGGCATCTCTTTGAGCAAAAGGAAGGAATAAGGGGGAAGGCGGAGGGTCCCGGAAAAGGGCTCTCCGCTTTCTTTTTCCCTGAATTTCCCCGCAGGAAGCTCAAGATCGACCTCTTCGCTCCCGGCGTTTAGGGCAAGAAGAAGCGCGCCGAATGGATGCGGCCGACGGAGGAGAAAAGCCCGGCGGAAAGCCCAGAGGAATTCTAGCCCCCCGGAAACCAGGGCTTCCTCTTCCTTCCTCCACCGGGCGAACTTTCGAAAAACGGAAAGGAGGGGATGATCAAGCCGCAGTTCCTCCCAAGGGAAGCAACGGCGGCAATCGGGATCCTCCTCGCCCTCGAGCCCCACCTCATCCCCGTAATAGATTGCGGGCGCACCAGGATAAGAGAAGAGAAAGGCCGCGGCCAAAACCACCCGACGCATATCCCCACCGGCCAGGGTTAGAAACCTCGGTTTGTCGTGGCTTCCCAAGAGGTTGTAGGAAGAAAAATTCGCCCAGGAGGGGCAGCTCCGCCAAAGGGACCAAAGGTAACGGCAAAACCTGGGGGCATCCCAGACTTCTTTAGCGAAGAATTGGACCAAGGCCTCCCAAAGCCGGTAATTCATGACCCCATCGAGGGCGCGGTGGCGAAACCACGGGGTCCCCAGGCCCATCACTTCCCCTAAGACGTAAGCTTCTGGATTGACCGCTTTCACGGTGGTGTAGATCTCGCGCACGAAATCCGGCGGCAAATATTCCACGGTGTCCAACCGCCAACCGTCGATTTCGAAGTGCAAAAGCCAGTACCGAACCACGGAAAGAAGGTACTCCCTAACTTTCGGGTTGTCGTGGTTCCACTCCGGAAGGTTGGGACAGCCCGCCCAACACGCGTAGCCAGGCACTTCTTCCTCCCAGGTAAACCAGTCAAAGTACGGGGAAAAAGCACCCTTTTCTTGCGCGTCCCTAAAGAAAGAATGTCCGCTTCCGCAGTGATTAAAAACCCCGTCGAGGATGATGCGCATCCCGCGGCGATGAAGTTCAAAAACCAGGGTCTTCAGGGCCTCGTCGCCGCCCAAAATGGGGTCCACCTGAAAGTAGTCCTCCGTGTCGTAACGGTGGTTGGTGGAGGCTCGAAAAATCGGGGTGAGGTAAAGCGCGGTGACGCCAAGATTTTGGAGGTAATCCAGCTTTTCCAGGATTCCCCAAAGATCGCCGCCAAAGAAGCTCGTGGGGGTGGGAGGCTCTCCCCAAGGGCGCACGTGGGGCGGATCGTTCCGCGGATCGCCGTTGCGAAAGCGATCGGGAAAGATCTGGTAAAAAACGGCCTTCCGCACCCAGGAAGGCGGACGGACCCCTTTCACTTCCATCGGGTGAGGATCTCCTCGCGCTGGAAAATTTTGATGCCAAAATAAAGAAGCCCCACATTCAGGGCGAAAAGGGCTGCTCCTTCGATGGCTACGAACTTTAGATCTACCGCGGTAAGCCGTGCGGAATAGACGATGAGGGGAATAAGGGCGGGGACGACCGCGAGGCCAGCAAATTGATAGGCGGCACGGGAATCACTGGACCGCGAGGAAATGATCATGGCCACGAGAGCCGAAAAAAGGGCCAAAAGCGGGGACAAAAGGAAGATGGAGAAAAGCCAAGGCAAGGAAAGGATACCCGCGGGAATGCCGCCGGGGACCATGAGGCTCGCCGCCAAAAGAAAAAGGCCAAACACAATCCACGTGAGGAAAACGGAGGGAATGACCGCCACTGCGGACTTCCCCAAAAAGAGCTCGAGATCCGAAAGGGGCGTGGCCAAAAGGGACTCCAGCGTCCCCTGTTCCTTTTCGCCCACCACGGAATACACGCCCAGGGTTATCGGAATCATCACGGGAAGGATGAGGAAATAGAGGAGCGCGGCGTTGAGGAGGGCGGCCTGGGCTTCCGGGGGAAGGCCGCGGCCTTGCCACACCATGTATCCCGCGAAACCGCCCATGAAAAGGGGCATAAAGAGGCAACCGAAAACCACCATCTTGATGCGGAAAAGCTCCGACCACTCCTTGAAAACCAAAGTCTTAACGCGCATCCCCACCTTCCAGAAGCTCCAGATACACCTCTTCCAAAGTCCGCGCCTCCTCCGCTACATACACGATTTCCGCGCCAAGCTCCACAAGCTTTTGGATGAGCACGGGATTATGGCGCTCGGGATCGTCCACGCTCACAAAAAGCTTTTTCCCATCGAGATGGATCTCCCGCACAAAAGGAAGGCCAAGAAGGGGAACTTCCGGGAGAGGCCTTTGGAGGGTGATCACCACTCGCCGGCCGAAAATCCGCTCCTTCAGCTCCTTGGGCGTTCCCAGGGCCACGAGCCTGGTCTTCAGGAGAGCCACGCGGTGACAGAGGCGTTCGGCCTCGGAGAGGTTGTGGGTGCAAAGGAGAATGGTCCTCTTCTCTTGGGTGAGGCCGGCCAGAAGTTCCCGGACCTCTTTGGCGGCTTCCGGGTCCAGCCCGCTTGTGGGCTCATCCAAAAGAAGGACGGGCGGGTCATGCACGAGGGCCCGGGCCAAGGCCAAGCGCTGCCGCAGCCCTTTGGACAACGTGGCCACAGGCTCTTCCGCCCTCTCCCGAAGGCCTACCAAATCCAAAGTTTCTTCGATCCGACGCGCATCGCGCACACCATAAAGCTCGGCAAAAAAGCGGAGATTGGCCCGCACCGAAAGCCGCTTATAAAAGCCCGGATTCTCCGGAACGATCCCGATTTTGGGCCGGACCTTTTCCGGCTCCCTATTCACGCAATGGCCTGCGACCCACGCCTCTCCAGAGGTGGGCGAAAGGAGGCCAGCGAGCATGCGCACGGTGGTCGTTTTTCCCGCGCCGTTGGGCCCCAAAAGGGCCACCATCTCGCCCGGCTCCACCTCCAACGAGAGGTCCTCCACTGCGAGACGGGAGCCAAAGGCCCGGGTGAGACGGAGCGTTTGGATCATCGCGCGGGAGCCGGATTCCAAGCCCTGGCCTCGATGGCCATGGTCACGAGGCCAGGCCGCAGGAGCCGGAGGGGCCAAGGACCCTGGACCTCCACAAACCCCACCTTTTTGTAGGAGCGAATGGCCCGGATGTTCTCCCTATGTACGTGCAGCACGACTTTCTTTAGGCCAAGCTCCTCAAACGCGTAAGAAAGAAGAAGGCGCAGGGCCTCAGGACCGTATCCCTTTCCCCAACAGTCCTTTTCCCCAAGAACAATCCCCACCTCCGCTACGCCCTCCTCCCAGCGGATCGTGTGGAGGCTGCAATTTCCAATATGCCTTCCTTCCGCAAGCACGATGGCGAAATGAACGGAATCCGGGGAGGTATAGACGCGGTTGAGCCATTCCTCCCAGGAGGTGGGGAGGAGCGGCCAGGCCGGAAGGATCCAGCGGGCGATCTCAGGATCCGCTACCCACGTCCGGGTTCGCCGGAGGTCCTCCGGCTGGAAGGGCCGAAGCCTGAGCCGCTCCCCCACAAGCTCCATCCCTTACCTCACCGCAAAAACCAGGGCTGCACGGGAAAGAGCGAAGCGAAAAGCAGGGAAATCACGCTCATGAGCTTGATCAAGATGTCCAGCGAGGGGCCGACCGTATCCTTGAGCGGGTCTCCCACGGTATCCGCCACCACTCCGGCCGTGTGGGCCTCGGAGTCCTTCCCGCCGAAGTGCCCTTCCTCCACGTATTTCTTGGCGTTGTCCATGGCTCCGCCCGCATTCCCGCAGAAGATGGCGAGCATGATCGCAGAAAGGAGCGCGCCCACGAGGAACCCCGCCAAGGTATAGCGGCCAAAAACGAGCCCAATGAAGAGCGGGAGAACCACGGCAAGGAGGGAGGGAACGATCATCCGGCGCACGCCGTTGTGGGCGGTGATGGTGATGCACCGCCGGTAATCCGGGGTCGCTTCCCCACTCATGAGTTTAGGGTTTTCCCGAAACTGCCGGCGAATTTCCTGGACCATCACGTCCGCCGTGCGGGAAACCGCGCGGATGAGCATAGCCGAGAAAACGTAGGTGAGCATGGCCCCGGTAATAAGCCCAGCCATGACGGGACCACCCACCTCCGGGCTCACCAAAGGCACGTTGGGAAGATGCACCTCTTCCGCCCTCCCTGCCGCGGACCAAAGGTACGCGGCGATGAGGCCGATGGCGGCAAACGCCGCAGAACCAATGGCAAATCCCTTCCCGATTGGCAGCGGTGGTGTTCCCAATGGAGTCCAAAATGTCGCATTGCTCGCGCACATGGGGATCGAGCTTGGCCATGGTGGCGATCCCCGCGGCGTTATCACCGATCGGGCCATAGGAGTCCATGGAGACCATGATGCCCACAAAGGTGAGCATGCCCATGCCCGAATAAGCGACGGCCAAGAGCCCGCCGAGTTGATGGGCAACGATGATGGCTACGGCGAGGACCAAGCACACAAGAAGGCTTGAGGACATGCCCACGGCCATGCCCTCGGTCACCCCGACGGCCGGGCCGGACTGGTACATGCGCGCCAGCTCCCGCGTCGGCCGATACCGCGCGGAGGTGTAATACTCGGAAATGAAACCGATCAGAACACCGCTCACAATCCCCAAAAGGAGGGACACGAAGGGCACGAGATTAAACGGGGAAAGCCCCGTAGTGAGAGCAGCAAAGCCCGCGGTGAGGAGGGCGGCGAGGGTAAAACCGTTCATGAGGATGCGCTGCATGTCCTTTGTGCGGCGGGAGTAGCGGATGTAAAAGACGGCAATGAGGCTCGCCACAATCCCGCCAGCCACGTAGAGGATAGGCAAAAGCACAAACCACCAATAATTCTGCTCAAAAGTGGAAAGGTCGGTGAGGCCGTATTTTGTGAGGAGATTCCAGATATCCGGGTTATGGCGCCCCACGTACATGTACAGTGAAATGACGATGACAGCGATGATGGAGCTCACGAAGGACTCGAGGAGGTCGGCGCCAAGGCCCCCTACATCACCTACATTATCGCCCACGTTGTCGGCAATGGCCGCGGGATTGCGGGGATCGTCCTCGGGGATCTTCAGTTCTATTTTGCCCACGAGATCAGCGGCCATGTCCGCGGCTTTCGTGTAGATCCCGCCGCCCACGCGATCAAACAGGGCCACCAAGGAAGCGCCCGCGGAATACGCGGAAACGATGAGGGCAGCCTTGATAAAGTTCACATCCGCTCCGGGAATGCCGAAAACCGTTTTCGTTGTGATTCTAACCACATTAGGATCGAATTCCCGGCGGAAAAGCCAGATCACGAAGACCAAACCAGCTGTAGCCAATCCAGCCACGGCGATGCCCATGCCCGAGCCACCGGTGAAGGCCACGGTCAAGGCCTCGCGGAGGGAGCGGCGTACGGCGTGAGTAGCACGGGAATTGGCCAAGGTTGCGGCATTCATCCCAATGAACCCCGCAGCCATGGAGAGACCGGACCCCAGCCAGAAGGCCACCGCTAACTCCCAATAAAAGAGGGCCCAAAGGATCGCGCCAATTACGAGGAGAGTCACGGCCATGACCTTGGCCTCCGCGATCATGAAGGCCCAGGCCCCTTCCCGGATGAACCCTTGAATGCGCTGCATTTGCTCGTTGCCCGGTTCACGCCGCATCACGTAATACGTTCCGTATGCAGACCAAAAGAGAGCAGCCCCGGCCACAAGGCCGCTCACCGCCAAAATTACGCCCATATCCCCCCTTCCGATGGGTGCCAAAAAATCGACGTACTTTAACCCTCGGATCCGCTCATTTCAACGTAACTGGTTTGGCTTTGGACACATGTCCAGGGTCTGGGCGACAAAGCCGCCCCTGACCAAGCCCACAGGGCCGCGCCTGCCAATGTGATAGCCGCTACCTTGAAGCATAGGACGCGGAAAGGAGGTCGCGGTGATGAAACATTTGGGATTAGTAGTGATCTTGGGAATCGTGCTGGGCTTGGCGGGAGCTGCTGAGCCAGCCCCGGTGCAGCTCGCCCCCGCCCAGGACGAAGTCAAGGCCTTGCAGGAAGCTTGGACAAAAGTCCTAAAGGTGTTCGAGGAGTTCTTGGTGGAATTCAAGGGCGCGGTGGATACCCTCAATAACAACGATCAGGACCTGCTTAGCAAATATCGCGCCTTATCCGGACAACTCAAAGATCTTGAGGCCAAACTTCTCCAGCTCCAGGACGTGTGCAATCAAAAGATACCCGCCCTGGAAAAGAGCCTCTCCGATTGCTTAAGTCAGCTTGCCGCCCTGCGAAAGAGCGTGGACGACGTGGTGGCTGGGTACCAGGCCGCGGACTCCGCCCTGGAAGCCAAATTAACCGGCCTCATCGGGGAGCTACGTAAGTCCCTGGAGAATGCGATCGCTGGGTACCAGGCTGCGGATAACGAACTGGCAGGGAAGATTGCGACGCTTGCTACCCAAATGGATCAACTAAGCTCGCGGGTAAGCGTTTTGGAATCCTACGATATAGGCAACCTTTCCCGCCGCGTTTTAAGCCTGGAGCAGGCGATCCAAGCCGTCCAGATAAAAATCGACAATAACCGCGAGAAAATCGCAGCCCTGGAGAAAACCATCGGCAGTCTGACCCAGGACGTCTCCACCCTTAAGGAGTCCGTCCTTACCCTGGAGACGCGGGTGAGCGACCACGACACCCGGATTTCGGATCTCGAGAGCAAGCTTGGGACCAACGTGCAAGATCTGAGCGGCCGGTTGGACACGGTTCAGGCCTTGGCTGTCCTAGGTTTGCTTGCCGGGATTGGGGCCATCGTCCTCGTTCTCCTTGGGATCGGCAAATAAGGGGAAGGGCGCGGCCTCCCCGCGCCCTTTCTCTTTGCCCTGCAGTGTAACAAAAGTTACACTCGGAGGCCCAAATGGAATTGGGAGAAAGGTTGAAAACTTGGCGTCTTGAGCACGGCCTCAGCAAACGCGCCTTGGCCAAAATCCTCGGGGTCTCCGTCCCCACCCTCATTCGCTGGGAGGAAGGTCTGGCGGAGCCCCGCGACTATAACCTCCAGCGGATCCTGAACCTCTTGGAGGAAAAGGTCCCGCCCCTTTTCCCGCTCTCCCGGTCATGACCACAACCATTCGGCACCTGCGCATTGAGGGATTCAAATCCTTCCGCCGCCTTTCTCTGGATTTCTTCCCCGGTTTCACCGCCGTCGTTGGAGAAAACGGCACCGGCAAATCCAACCTTCTTGAGGCCATTGCTTTCGTGTTAGGGCGAAGATCGCGAGGGCTTCGGGCCGAGCGGTTGGAACACCTCCTCCACACCCCACCAGGCGGAAGCCCTGTGGAAGAGGCGGAAGTTACCCTCGTTTTGGATAACCGCTCGGGCGTTTTCTCTGAGCTTTGCCCGGAGGCCGAGGTGGTCATTTCGCGGCGCATCTCCCGCGGTTCCTCGGTGTACCGGATTCAGGGCCGGCTGGCCTCGGCCCGGGAAGTGGAGGCCCTCCTTTCCCTGGCTCATATCGACCCAAACGGCTACGTGATCGTGGAGCAAGGAACGGTCACGGACGTTTTGGAGGGCTCGGCCCGCCGAAGAAAGGAAATCCTGGAGGAGGTAGCGGGGATCGCCGCCTATGAGGAGCGCAAGGCCAAGGCTGTGGAGGAGCTCGCCCGGGTGAAGGAGCGGCTGAACACTGGAAGGATTCTTCTTGCCGAGCGCAGGGCCCGCCTGGCCGAGCTTTTCCGCCAGCGCGAGGCCGCCCTCACTTTCCAAAGCCTTTCGGCCGAGCGGGACCGAATCCAGGCCACCCTCCTTTTCCGGCGCTACGAGGCCAAGCGCGAGGCCCTCGAACACGCCCTGATCCAGGTCGAGCGCCTCCGGGAGGAAGTGGAGTCCCTCGCCAGTGAGGTGGATCGGTTAGACCGGGAGATCGAGGTGCGGGAGCGGGCCCTCGGCCAATCCGGCCCAAAACCCGAGGATGACCTCACCGAGCTCATCCGCCGGGTGGAGCGCCTCCGCGCGGAGCTCTCCGGAAAAGAAGCCGCTCTGAAGCTCTTGGACCGGGAGATCACCACCCTGCGTCAAACCCTCGCTGATCTCAGCCGGGTTTCGCCCGAACGGGGTCGGCCGCCGGAGGGAGTGGAAGCCGTCCTTGGACTCGGCTGGGGCGGCATCCTCGGCACCTTGG
>Ga0080004_1115670_pt1 | contig 11690 bp, 9 predicted proteins | sample WasSprMetagenome_FD_69207 | JGI IMG/M metagenome (GOLD analysis project Ga0080004, IMG submission 69207) | Sulfidic aquatic microbial communities from Washburn Spring, Yellowstone National Park, USA - WS (SPADES assembly) (version 2) | ecosystem: Environmental > Aquatic > Thermal springs > Hot... | reverse complement strand
AAGAGCAATAATAAGATATGAGAGACTAGCCATAATGTTCCAAGCAATCATAACATTCAAGCATAATAATACATATGAGATATGGAATATGATAAACTTAAATATTTTGAAACCACCTCAAAATTAAGCTACAAAAGCTAGGATAGCGTCTTTATGTAAGTTATTATGTTTCTGTTTATAATTATGCAGAGTCATGTCTAACTATTATTTGGCTATTCATTGGCCTTAAAGTTGTACTTAAGAGTAATCTAATAAGAGTTTATGAGTTGCCGGATAACGCCCTAATTATGCGTTAAGTTTAAATTTGAGAAATTACTATCTTTCCAATCCACACATTTTACTTATGCGTTGATCATGGAGATCACAAATGTCCACTCGAAAATTTAATATATTTAGTCATGTATTAGTGCCTAAACATGAGATATTAACTAGGGAAGAGGCTATTAAGATTCTACATGAATTAAATGCTAAGCCTGAAGATCTTCCTCTAATTAAGGCATCGGATCCTGTAGTTAAAGCTCTTGGCGCAAAACCTGGAGATATTTTAAAAATATATAGAGTAAGTCCAACAGCAGGAATAACTATAGCTTATAGGTACGTTACTTCAAGGTGATTTAAATGAGTAACTTCATATCCTATAGTGATAGATGGTTTTTAATAGAGTGCTTTATTAAAGAAAAGGGGCTTGTAAGACAGCATCTTGACAGTTATAATGCTTTAATTGAACATGGTCTTCAGAAAATCATTGATGAAATAGGTATGGTTTCAAGTAGTGTTGGTGACGTGATTATAAAATTTGGTAAAATAACAATTGGAGAGCCTATAGTTAGGGAAGTTGATGGTACTATTACAAATATTTATCCAATGGAAGCTAGACTTCGTAACTTAACTTATGCAGCCCCATTATATTTAGAAATGTCAGTGGTTGAGGGTGGTATTGAATATGAGCCTTCAATGGTATACATTGGCGACTTTCCAGTAATGGTTAAATCATCAATCTGTAGACTGTCAAAATTATCATTGGAAGAACTTATAGCAAGAGGTGAAGATCCAAACGACCCTGGAGGCTACTTTATAATAAATGGCTCTGAAAGAGTTATAGTGACTCAAGAGGATTTAGCCGTAAACAAGGTTCTTGTTGATTATGGGCCTTCAGGTAGTTCAGTTACCCATGTTGCTAAAGTATTTAGCTCAACTGGTGCAACTCGTTCACCTGTTACACTTGAGCGTCTAAAAAATGGAACAATACAAGTTTCTGTTCCTCACCTAATTCCAGGCAAAATACCTCTAATAATAATGATGCGTGCATTAGGTCTTGAAAAAGATAAAGAAATCCTAGATGCAGTTACTGATGATCCTATATTAGCACAAGAATTATATCCATCATTTAATCAAGCATCATCAATAACTTGTACTGATGATGCTCTTGACTTTATTGGTGGGCGTATAGCAGTAGGGCAACCTCGCGAGGTAAGAATTCAAAGAGCTAAGCAGCTTCTTGATACTCACTTTCTACCTCATTTAGGTTCAAGCCCAGCTAATAGAATAAGAAAAGCATACTTTCTAGGACAGATGGCTTGCAGACTTTTAGAGCTTGCTAATGGTTATAGAAAACCTGATGACAAAGATCATTACGCTAATAAAAGATTGAGACTAGCAGGCGACTTGTTAGCAAGCGTTTTTAGGGTAGCATTTAGAAGTCTTTGTAAGGACTTGAAGTATCAGCTTGATAAAATGCGTGGTAGAATTAAAAAAATTAATCTTGAGACGCTTATTAGAACTGATATAATAACTGAACGTTTAAAACATGCGCTTGCAACTGGTAACTGGGTTGGTGGAAAGGTTGGAGTTAGTCAGCTTCTGGATAGAACAAACATAATTTCAACTTTAAGCCATTTAAGAAGAGTGGTATCACCGTTAAGTCGAACTCAACCTCACTTTGAGGCTCGAGATCTCCACGCTACGCAGTGGGGACGTTTATGTCCAAATGAAAGTCCTGAAGGACCGAATTGTGGTCTTATTAAGCATCTATCATTAATGTCTTATATTTCTGTTGGTACTGATCCTCAACCCATTTATGAGTTTCTAGTAAATGCGGGTGTAATTCCAATTCAGAAGGCAAGAAGTGAAGGTATTAGAGGCGCTAAAGTATTTCTGAATGGTGAACTTATCGGCATACACCCTAAGGGAGAACAGTTAGTTAATCTGATTAGACGAGCGAGAAGGAATGGTGAGTTAAGTGATGAGGTTAATGTAGCATTATATGATGAAAAATTCTCAAATGAGATATATGTTAATTGCGACTCTGGCCGTGTTAGAAGACCATTAATAATAGTTGACAAATGCACTCCTAAATTAAAGGCAGATCACATAGATAAGCTTAGGAAAAATAAATGGGAATGGAAGGATCTTATAGCTAATGGTATAATTGAGTATCTTGATGCTGATGAAGAAGAGAATGCCTATATAGCCATAGATTTCTCTGATATAACTGAAGAGCATACCCATGTCGAAATAGCAACACCTGCAATATTCGGTATTGCTGCATCGATAATATGTTATCCTGAACATAATCAATCACCGAGAAACTCGTACGAATGTGCTATGGCAAAGCAGGCATTAAGCTTTTCTGCATCAAATCTCCTTGTAAGATTTGATAGTCGTGCACATTTACTACATTATCCCCAAAAACCATTAGTTACTACTGAAGGTATAAAACTAATTGGCTATGATAAACGTCCTGCTGGGCAAAACTTTATTGTTGCCATACTCTGTTACGGTGGATATAACATGGAGGATGCCATTATTTTAAATAAGTCATCTGTTGATAGAGGTTTAGCAAGGTCGACCTTCTTTAGATGTTATGAAACTGAAGAGAAAAAGTATGTTGGTGGTCTTGAAGATAAAATTGAAATTCCACCTGAGGATGTTGAAGGTTATAGATCTCCAGATCTTTACAGATACCTAAGTGAGGATGGAATAGTTGAACCTGAGGTAGAAGTTAAAGGCGGAAGTGTTCTTATTGGGAAGACAAGCCCTCCAAGATTTGCTGAGGGATACATAGAGCTTTCAGGTATCTCTATGCGGAGGCATGAAACCTCTATCATTATGAGACATGGCGAAACAGGAATTGTAGATTCAGTATTAATAACGGAATCTATGGATGGAAATAAATTAGTTAAAGTTAGAGTTCGTGACCTACGTATTCCAGAACTTGGAGATAAGTTTGCCTCAAGACATGGGCAAAAAGGTGTTGTTGGTCTTCTTGTCTCTCAAGAAGATATGCCATTTACTAAGGATGGTTTAGTTCCTGACTTAATTATCAATCCTCATGCTATTCCAGCTAGAATGACTGTTGGACAGTTAATAGAAACAATAGCTGGCAAGGTTGCATGCTTGTTAGGTAGAGAAATTAATGGAACTGCCTTTTATGGCGAAAAGGAGAAGGATCTTAGGGAATGGTTAAAAAAACTCGGTTTTTCATCGACTGGAAAGGAAATTCTATATGATGGTATAACGGGAGAAAAATATGAGGCTGAAATATTTATAGGAGTTGTTTATTACCAAAAACTTCATCATATGGTTGCAGATAAAATACATGCACGCGCACGAGGACCTGTTCAAATACTTACAAGACAGCCAACAGAAGGAAGGGCAAGGGAGGGAGGATTAAGATTTGGTGAAATGGAGAGGGATTGTTTAATAGCGCATGGTGCCTCATCATTATTAAAAGAAAGATTACTTGAAGAGTCTGATCTTTACCAGGTATATGTATGTAATAATTGTGGACTATTAGCATACTATGATAAAAATAAGGACCGTCTTTGGTGTTCTGTTTGTGGTGATGGAAGTAAAGTAACCTCAGTTATGGTGTCTTACGCTTTTAAGCTACTGCTTCAAGAACTTATGAGTTTAGGTATTGCCCCTAAGTTAGTTATTGGGGAGAGGGTGTAAAAATGTCAGCTTCCTTAACTACCTACATTAAAGCAATAAAATTTAGTTTACTTTCACCAGAAATCATTAGGAAAATGTCTGCAGTTCAAATAATTACGTCAGATACCTATGATGAGGATGGATTGCCTATTGAAGGAGGATTAATGGATAGACGTTTAGGAACGATAGAGCCTGGACGTGCATGCCGTACATGTGGAAACTTTGTTGGAAAATGTCCAGGGCATTTTGGACATATAGAATTAACGCGTCCGGTTATACATGTAGGTTTTACTAAAGTAATCTATAATTTGCTAAGGGTAATATGCCGCGAATGTAGTTCACTTCTAATTAATCCTAAAGATAAAGATCGATATTTAAAATTGTTAGCGAAGTATGAAAAATCATCATTGAGATTAAAGCGAGCATTAACAAATTACATTTTCAAGAAAACAGTAAAGGCCCCCCTGAAAACCTGTCCCAAATGCGGTGCCGAACAATATTTAATAAAGCTTGAAAAGCCCACCTCTTTCTATGAGGAAAGACCTGAAGGATCTATTCAATTAAGTCCAAGCGATATTAGATTCAGATTTGAGAAAATATCTGATGATGATATTAAGCTTTTAGGCTTTGATCCGGAATGCGCTAGGCCGGAGTGGATGATTTTAACTGTGTTGCCTGTTCCTCCAATTGCGGTTAGACCATCAATAACTCTTGAGTCTGGAATACGTTCAGAAGATGATCTAACACATAAACTTGTAGATGTTGTTAGGGCAAATCAACGTCTACGTGAAGTCATTGAATTTGGGGCTCCTCAGTTAATAATTGATGACCATTATAATCTTCTTCAATATCATGTAAATACCTATTTTGATAATGAAATTCCTGGAATCCCTCCTGCAAGACATAGAACTGGTAGAAATATTAGAGCGCTTGCACAAAGACTAAAAGGAAAAGAGGGCAGATTTAGAAGTAATCTTTCAGGTAAGCGTGTAGATTTCTCATCTCGTACCGTAATCTCTCCTGATCCAAATTTAAGTATTAATGAGGTGGGTGTTCCTATAGAGGTTGCAAAAGTTCTGACAGTTTCTGAAAGAGTAACATTCTATAACATAGAGTGGCTTAAAGAACTTGTAAAAAGAGGGCCGTTTGAATATCCTGGAGCAAATTACATAGTAAGACCGGATGGCAGAAGGATTGATTTAAGATATCCAAAGGATAGAAGTTCAATAGCTGAATCGCTGGAAATCGGAGCAATAGTTGAAAGACATCTTCAAGATGGTGATATTGTCCTGTTTAATAGACAGCCATCTTTACATAGAATGTCAATGATGGCTCATAAAGTAAGGGTTCTTCCATATAGAACTTTTAGATTAAACTTATGTGTTTGCCCACCATACAATGCCGATTTTGATGGTGATGAGATGAACTTACATGTACCTGAAAGTGAGGAGGCTAGAGCTGAGGCTGAAGTTTTAATGCTAGTGCAGGAACATATATCCTCACCTAGATATGGCGGACCAATAATCGGTGCTATACAAGATTACATAACAGGAGCTTTCTTACTGAGTCTAAGGTCGACATTATTAAGCAAAGAAGAATTTATAATGCTCCTCTCGAAAACCGACCATCAAGGAGAATTGCCTCCGCCAGCTATAAAGAAACCAGCTGAATACTGGACTGGAAAACAAGTCATAAGTACATTAATTCCAAAAAATATAAGTATGATATTGAAAGCTAATATATGTGAAAAATGCTCTGAATGTCTAAAGGAATTATGTCCATACGATGCTTATGTCATCATTAGGGAAGGAGAACTACTAACTGGAGTCATAGATAAAAAGGCTATAGGTACACAGGTTCCTGAAAATCTTATTCATAGAATAATTAAAGAAAATGGAACCAGTAAAGCAGCTGAATTTATAGATAAAGCCTTCAAGCTCTTCCTATGGCATATATCTACTAGAGGATTTACTACAGGCATAGATGATGAAGATATACCTAAAGAGGCCCAAGAAAAAATTAAAGAAATACTTAACAATGCAAAGAAAAAAGTTGAGCTTGTCATAGAATCCTATAAAGCAGGGGAATTAAAGGCTATGCCTGGTCAAACATTAGAGGAGACACTAGAATCTGAAATAATGAAAATACTGAGTGAGGCTAGAGACTCAACAGGTAAAATCGCAGAATTATATCTTAAACCCGGAACTCCAGCTGTTACCATGGCTAAAACAGGGGCTAGAGGAAGCATATTAAATATGATTCAAATGATAACATGTGTTGGGCAACAATCTCAGAGAGGTAAAAGAATTAATAGAGGATATAGAGATCGTACATTACCTCACTTTAGGAAGGGAGATCTAGGTCCTGAAGCGAAAGGTTTTATTGTAAGCTCATATAAAACTGGTTTAAGTCCAACTGAGTTCTTTTTCCATGCTATTAGTGGTAGGGAAGCTTTAGTTGATACCGCGGTACGTACATCACAAAGTGGTTATATGCAAAGAAGGCTAATAAATGCTCTTCAAGACATATATGTAGATTATAATGAATCGGTTAGGGATTCAGATGGACGTATTATTCAATTTAAGTATGGTGATGATGGTGTTGATCCATCAAAAAGCGATCATGGTAAAGCTGTTAATATTGATAAAATTATAGAAAGTGTTTTAGGTGTTTAACTATGACTCTAACAATTGATATAATAAATGAAAAAATAAATCAGATCGCTGATAAACTACCTCCATTAATTATTGAAGAGCTTCGCGAAAAACTAATAAAGTATTTAGATAAATTGGATGAGAACACATTAACAACTATAATCAATAAGGTAATTTCAGCCTACGATTCAGCTCAAGTTGAACCATGCGAAGCTGTAGGTACTATTGCAGCTCAATCTATTGGCGAGCCAGGTACGCAGATGACATTAAGAACTTTTCACTTTGCAGGCATTAGAGAACTTAATGTAACATTAGGTTTACCTAGATTAATAGAAATAGTTGATGCAAAAAAGAATCCATCAACACCCCAGATGACAATATATCTTGATGAAAACCATAGATATTGGCTTGAAAAAGCAAAGGAGGTTGCAAATAGAATAGAACAAATCACAGTTGAGAATGTAACATCCTCAATTGAAACAGACCTCCTTACAGGTACTTTAATTGTGAACTTAGATCTTGATGTTCTTGAAGATAAAGGACTGACTCCGGATGATGTGAGAAAAACGCTTTCTAAGATTAGAAACGTTGATGTTACGATGGAAGACGCTCAAAGACTAGTTATTCAGCTCAGCTCCTCACTAGATTTCGTAAAACTTCAGAGATTAAGAGATAAAATACTAAATACAAAATTAAAAGGTATAACAGGCATAACAAGAGTAGTAATAAGAAAGCAACAGGATGAATGGGTGCTACTGACTGAAGGATCAAATCTAGCATCAGTATTAACAGTAAAAGGAGTGGACCCCACACGTACCACAACTAATAATATTTTTGAAATAATGGAAGTTTTAGGTATTGAAGCTGCAAGAAACGCTATAATTAACGAAATGATGGAAGTTTTAACTGAGCAAGGATTAGATGTTAATATAAGACATGTTATGCTTGTAGCTGACCTGATGACGAGAAACGGTACTATAAAACAAATTGGTCGACATGGGGTAAGTGGCGAGAAAACAAGCGTACTAGCTAGAGCAGCTTTTGAAGTTACAGTAAAACATTTATTAGATGCTAGTATTAGAGGGGAAGTGGATGAACTAAAAGGTGTGGTGGAAAACGTGATAGTAGGGCAGCCTGTCCCAATTGGAACAGGTAAAGTTGAGCTTTACGCCATTCTCGGATCCGTATTGAGGTGAGCTAAATGGTGATCGACATTGAAAAAGAGCTTAGAGTAGCTTTTAAAACTGGAAAAGTGACTTACGGATATAAATCCTCAGTAAAATCAATAATTCGTGGAAGAGCTAAACTAGTTATAGTTGCTGAAAATATGCCTAAAACTATGAAAGATTATATTATTCAACTAGCAAAATCTCTAAATGTGCAAGTATATAATTTTCCTGGTTCAAGTTTAAGCCTGGGTAGTTTATGTGGTAAACCCTTTTTTATATCATCAATAGTTATAGAAGATCCTGGTGAATCAGAAATACTACAAATCTATGGAAATAGTTATGCCAACCATTAAATTAGCATCAGACGAAATCAGATATATTACATTGTTTGAAACTTTAACCGGTGCACAAATAAGAGATTGCATAATTGATGATGATAACAGTCGCATAATTTTCATTGTAAATCCGGGATATGCTGGAATTGCGATAGGTAAGAATGGTGTAAATATTAAGAGAGTTAAGAAAATAATTGGTAAAAACATAGAAATTGTTGAATATGCGGATAGCATTGAGCAGTTTGTAAAGAATGCTTTATATCCAGCAAGAGTTAAGTTAGTTAAAGTATCTACTCTACCGGATAATAAAAAGACAGTATCCATAATTGTAGATCCTGTAGATAAAGGATTTGCCATAGGTAAAGATGGAAAAAATATTCAAAAGGTTAAGTTAATTTTAAAAAGATATTTTGATATAAGTAATGTAATGGTTGCTTAGATTTTTAAATTAAACTTGCATCCTCCCTGCTTACTAAATAAGGTTAATGATTTTATTAAGCTAAGTTTAGCAAAGCGACTTTCATATTTTAAGGAAACTACAAAACTTCCCATGGAGTTTCGTGAGTTGAGTGATGAGGAGTGGGGTGTTATTTCATTCTTCCCCCCGCCTAAGCCTAGGAGGGGTAGGAGGGCTTTAAGTGATGATAGATCATTAATCAACGGTATATTATATGTTGTTACTACTGGCTGTAGGTGGCGTGAGATGCCTGGAAAATGGATCATAGTAACTGCTGAGATTACTTAGAAGATTTCAGGAGTATGGGATAGGATAGTTGAGTTCCTTACATCCATGAGGTAAACGTATAGCAATAGATAGCACAACAGTAGAGACTAAAAGGAGGTAGGATATGATGGATTCAACATAGGAAGGGGACGAAGATGCATGTAATAGTTGATGAGGGGTTGAAGCCCATAGCCGTAGCTATTAGCCCAGGAAACATCCACGACTCTAAATGTTCAATCTAATCTAACGATAAGATGAAAGTAAGCCTGAAGGGTTTTATGGAGATACAGCATATGATACATGAGGTAAGGGATAGGTTGAAGAGAGATGGAGTTCAAGCAACATACCTGTAAACACTAGGAATGAGAGAAGACAAATAACATACGATGATGGTAGTTAAACTTAAAAGGGCAGCTCAATATCTTTATTAGGCGAATGTTATGGAGGGCATCGGAGGAGCTACAACTGTGGGTCTTGTATGTAAGGACGGTGTTATTTTAGCTTCTGAGAAGAAGATGACATATGGATATACAGTTGTAAGTAGGGCTGCAAAAAAAATATTTCAAGTAACAAAGAACATCGGAATTGCATGTGCAGGTCTAGTTTCAGATATGCAAGCCATAGCAAGGATACTTTCTGCAAATGCTGAATTATTATCTCTTGAACTTAAGAGGCCTGTATCAGTACTGAATGTTGCTAAACTTCTATCATCTTTAATGTTTGGGCGAAGACTAATGCCATACTTTACTGAAGTTATAGTTGCCGGACTAACAGAATCTACTCCTAAATTATATGTTCTTGATCCTTTGGGCTCATTACTTGAGGAAAAATATGCTGCATTAGGAAGTGGAGGGGCAATAGCTATTGGGGTAATTGAATCAAAATATAGAGATGACATTAGTGTTGAGGAGGGTGAAAAACTAGTATTAGAAGCTATAAAAGCAGCCATTATGAGGGATGCTGCAAGTGGAGAGGGAATCGACATTATGATAATTACTAGAGATGGAATTAATGAGAAAACTTTACTCATTTAATGTAGGGCATAATATTAGCATTATAAATGCTATATTTATTATAATGCAATAATAAGGGGGATCTGTATTAACTCGCCTGAAGCATCTGGAAAGGTATCAGAAAATTCTCAAGATATATGGATAACTAGTTCTCAACAATTATTTAAACTGGGAATTAAGAAATCTTTCTCTAGACAAATACTTAAGGCAGGACGTCCGCATCCAATATTTGAACTTATACAAAGACTAAGAGAGCTATTTCTTCGTTTCGGTTTTAATGAAGTTATAAACACCTATATTATCGAAGATACTGACATGTATAAACAGTATGGCGCTGAAGCTCCGGCAATTCTTGATAGATGCTATTATCTAGCAGTACTTCCGAGACCTGATGTAGGGATGAGTAAAGAAAAGATTGATAAACTTAAAAGTATTGTCCCACAATTCACTATAAAGGAGATCGATGATCTAAAGAAAGTACTTCATAATTATAAAAAGGGTAAGATTTCATCTGATGATTTGGTAGGTGAAATAGCAAGAGCTCTTAATGTTGATGAAGTTACAGCCTTAAAAGTATTTGATTATGTATTCCCAGAATTCAAGGAATTAAAACCTGAGCCCACAAATTTAATTCTTAGAAGTCATATGACTAGTTCATGGTTTCATACAATATCGGCTCTACAATACAAATTACCACTACCAATAAAGCTTTTTTCAGTTGATATAAGATTCAGAAGGGAGCAAAGAGAAGATGAAAAACATTTAAGTATCCACAGAGTTGCATCATGCATTATGATGGATGAAGTTCTATCAATCGAGGAAGCATTATCATTTGCTAAAGCCTTCCTTAAAGAGTTAGGATTTACTGATATTCATTTTATTAAAAAATCACAAACTTCGTCATATTATGCTCTTAATTCAAATTATGAAGTTTTTATAAAACATCAAAACAATAATGTTGAAGTTGCTGAACTTGGTCTATACAATCCCGTAGTTTTAAATAAATATGGTATAGTCTACCCAGTAATTAATATAGGTTTTGGAGTTGAAAGAATTGCTATGATTATATACAACGAACAAGACATAAGAAATCTTGTTTATCCACAATTTTACGGTACATGGATATTAACAGATGAAGATATAGCCTCAGCAATAAGTTTAGATAAAATCCCAAATACTGTAGACTCATGGCTTATATTTGAGAAATTAGTTGAAATTGGCAAAGCCAATAAAGATATGCAAAGCCCCTGTACTATTAAGGCTTATGAGGGGCCCTTTATGAAGAGATACGTAACTATTGAGTTTTATGAGAATGACCCAAATGTTAAGTTATTAGGTCCTGCAGCATTTAACAGAATTTATGTTTATAAAGGTAACATATTAGCTATACCTGAGGAAGGGTTCGAAAATGTAGAGTATGTAACTGAAGTTAGGGCTAATGGAGTTAAAACTAATATACGGTTTATTGACGCTGCTATTTGCCTATTTTTATATCAACTAGAGCAAGCAATACTTATTGGTACTGAGAAGGTAAATTTAAGAATTAAAATGGTTAAACAACCGAGTGATATAAATATAAAAATCCCTCAGAATATTTATTACTACATAACTAGTAAAAACCTTAAGATAGATGTCAGAGGACCAGCATTTATAGGGATACATGCAAAAATAACGAAGTAAGCAATGCGCTGAATTTCTTTATTCTGGCTTTGTGGCTTAATTCTTCCATTTTAGATTCTTCTAGCTTTGTGGCTTAATTCTTCGATGATCGTACTTTCTATTTTAATTTGGTATGAGTTAGGGAGTAAATGTTAAGGTTTTCCGTTCTATTGCATGGATAGATTTGCGAATTTCGAAATTAA
>Ga0080004_1113352_pt1 | contig 11693 bp, 14 predicted proteins | sample WasSprMetagenome_FD_69207 | JGI IMG/M metagenome (GOLD analysis project Ga0080004, IMG submission 69207) | Sulfidic aquatic microbial communities from Washburn Spring, Yellowstone National Park, USA - WS (SPADES assembly) (version 2) | ecosystem: Environmental > Aquatic > Thermal springs > Hot... | reverse complement strand
AGGAAGGGGATGAGGTGGAAGCCATGATCATCAGCGTGGACCGGAAGAACCGCAGCATCAGCCTTTCCATCAAGGCCAAGGAGGCGGCGGAGGCCGCCGAGGCCATGGAAAAAATGGCGGCCGAACAGTCGGCGAGCAGCGGCACCACCAACCTGGGCGCGCTTCTGAAAGCAAAGCTGGATACCAAGAGCACCGGACAATAACAAAACCGGGGTTTGGCCATGACCAAATCGGAGCTCATCATGCGGCTGTCGGCGCGCTATCCCCAGCTGGTGACCAAGGACGCGGAATTGGCGGTGAAAACCATCCTCGATGCCATGGCGAAAAGCCTGTCGCAGGGGGAGCGCATCGAAATTCGTGGTTTTGGCAGTTTCAGCCTCAACTACCGGCCACCGCGTATCGGGCGCAATCCCAAGACCGGCGGCCGCGTCGAGGTGCCGGCCAAGTATGTGCCCCACTTCAAGGCGGGGAAGGAGCTCAGGGACCGCGTGGACAACCGCAAGCGGCAGGCGGAAACGCCGCCCGCCAGTGAGAGCTGAGGCCGTGAACGCTGCAGGCACGCAATCCCCGGGGCCGGCGACGGCCTTTCGCTGAGGCGGACCTGCACCAGGCCGGTGGCAAAGGAGGCAAGGCATGCGATTCATTACCCCCGTGCTCGGTCTGGTGTTGTTCCTCCTCGCCGTTGGCTTTGCCGTCAAGAACAGTGAAGTCGTCACCCTGCGCTTTTACCTGGGCACCGAGTGGCAGGCGCCCCTGGTGGTGGTGCTTCTGGTGTTTTTTGCCCTGGGCGCGGTGGCGGGGGTGGCGGCGAGCGTGAGCTACATGTTGCGCCAGCGGCGGGAGATCCTGGCCCTCAAACGGGAACTGCGTCAGCGCAACCAGGAGGCCCAGCGGACCAAGGGCGCCCAGACCGCGGGTCAAGCTTAGACGCCGGAAACCCGTCGTGGATTTCGAATACTGGTGGCTGCTGGGGTTCGCCCTCTTCTTCCTGCTCGGCTGGGTGGCGGCCCGCATCGACATCAAGCACGTCATCTCCCAGTCCAGACAACTGCCCGAGTCCTACTTCAAGGGCCTGAACTTCCTCCTCAATCAGCAGCCGGACAAGGCCATCGAAGCCTTCACCGAGGCGGCGCGCGCGGACAGCGAAACCGTCGAGCTGCATTTCACCCTCGGTGGGCTGTTCCGCCGTCGTGGGGAGGTGGAGCGGGCCATCAAGTTGCACCAGGGTTTGATTGATCGTCCCGATCTGGGGGAAGAGCAGCGCCTCGCGGCGCAGATGGAACTGGGCCAGGATTACCTCAAGGCGGGGCTCCTCGACCGCGCCGAACAGGTCTTCCGGAAGCTGGAGAAAACCCACCACGTGGAGGCTGCCCGCCGCGCCCTGATGGAGATTTACGTCCAGGAAAAGGAATGGGACAAGGCGATCGCCATGGCAGAGCGTCTGGCCGAGAGCGCCGGCACCGGCTATCTCGTGGAAATCAGCCAGTTTCATTGCGAGAAGGCGGCTGCCCTGGCCATGGAGGGGCGTTTCGACGCGGCGGCCGACGAGCTCACGGAAGCGCTGCGGGTGAACCGGCGCAACGTGCGTGCCACCGTGCTCGCCGGGGATTTTGCCCTCGCTTCGCGGCGGCCGGAGGAGGCGATCACCGCCTGGCGGCGGGTGGAGGCGCAAAACCCGGACTATCTGCCCCTGGTGGCGGAAAAACTGCTCGCCTGTTACCGTGACCTGGGACGGGTGCAGGATGCGGCCCATCTGCTCAAGGGATGGCTTGCCCACCATCCCAGCGTGGACCTCTTCGGTGCCGCCTTCCAGGCGGTCCTGGAGGCGGAGGGCAGCGAAGCCGCCCACCGCCTGGGCCGCGAGGAGCTGCGCCGCAATCCGACCCTGCTTGCCCTGGAAAAAATCCTCGACGCCCAACTCTACGAGGCCCCCCCGGAGGCGAGACAGGATCTGCAGGCCATCCGCAATCTTGTTCACCAGCATGCCCGTCGCCTCGCCTTCTTCCAATGCGACAATTGCGGTTTCAAGGCGCGGCAGTTTTTCTGGCGCTGTCCCGCCTGCGGCGGCTGGGAGACCTTCCCGCCGCGCCGGCTGGAGGAGCGTCAGGCCTCGGCCCAGAGCTAGCCCATGTTGAGCGAACCCCGCATCATCGTCGCCCTCGACTATGCCGCCAGCGCGCCGGCGCTGGCGCTCGCCCGGCGGCTGGACCCCGCCCGCTGCCGCCTCAAGGTGGGCAAGGAGCTGTTCACCGCCGCCGGCCCTGTCCTGGTGGAAAAACTCAGGGCGGCGGGCTTCGAGGTCTTTCTCGATCTCAAGTTCCACGACATTCCCCACACCGTCGCCGCCGCCTGCCGCGCCGCGGCAGGGCTGGGGGTGTGGATGATCAACGTCCATGCCCTGGGTGGGCGGGCCATGTTGACCGCCGCCGCGGAAGCCCTGGCGGGCCTGCCGCAGGCCCCCCATCTCGTTGCCGTGACGGTGCTCACAAGTCTGAAGGCGGCCGACCTGGTGGAAGTGGGCATCAGCGAGCCCCCCGAGGCAGTGGTGGTGCGGCTTGCGCGTCTGGCACAGGAGGGCGGGCTTGCGGGGGTGGTCTGCTCGCCGCGGGAGGCGGCCCTGTTGCGGACGGCGCATGGTCCGGATTTTCTCCTGGTCACCCCGGGTATCCGCCCGGCGGGTGCTCAAGCCGGGGATCAGGCGCGCATTGCCACCCCTGCCGAGGCCCTCCGTGCGGGTGCAAGCCACCTGGTGATCGGCCGACCCATCACCCAGGCGCCGGACCCCATGGCGGCGCTGGAAAACATCGAAAAGGAAATCAAGGGAGCGTTCCTATGAAAATCACCATCATCGGCACCGGCTACGTGGGGCTGGTCACCGGCACCTGTCTTGCCGAAGTGGGCAACGAGGTCATGTGCCTGGACGTGGACGCGCGCAAGATCGCCCTGCTCAACGAGGGAGGCATTCCCATCTACGAACCGGGGTTGGAGGATCTGGTCCGGCGTAACGTGGCCGCCGGACGACTCCACTTCACCACCGACGTGGCGAAGAGTGTGGCTTTTGGCCAGGTGCAGTTCATCGCTGTGGGCACGCCGCCCGACGAGGACGGTTCCGCCGATCTGCAATACGTGGTGGCGGCGGCGCGCAACATCGGCCGCCACATGGACGAATACAAGGTCATCGTGGACAAGTCCACGGTGCCGGTGGGCACCGCCGACAAGGTACGCGCCGCGGTGCAGGAAGAGCTCGCCCGCCGCTGCCTCGACATTCCCTTTGCCGTGGTCTCCAATCCCGAATTCCTCAAGGAGGGGGCGGCGGTCGAGGACTTCATGCGCCCGGACCGCATCGTCGTCGGCACCGACGATCCCCGGGCGCTGGCAATCATGCGGGCGATTTATGCCCCCTTCCAGCGCAACCACGAACGCCTGATCGCCATGGATATCCGCTCCGCCGAGCTCACCAAGTACGCGGCCAATGCCATGCTTGCCACCCGCATTTCCTTCATGAACGAGCTGGCCCTGCTTGCGGAAAAACTGGGCGCCGACATCGAACACGTGCGTCAGGGCATCGGCTCTGATCCCCGCATCGGTTATCACTTCCTCTATGCCGGCGTGGGCTATGGCGGCTCCTGTTTCCCCAAGGACGTCCAGGCGTTGCAGCGCACCGCGCAGGAGCATGGCGTCACCCTGCGGGTGATCGAGGCGGTGCAGGCGGCCAACGAGCGGCAGAAACGGGTGCTGCTGGAGAAAATCAAGGCCCGCTTCGGCGAAGACTTGCGCGGCCGCTGCTTCGCCCTGTGGGGGCTGGCCTTCAAGCCTGACACCGACGACATGCGCGAGGCACCCAGCCGCGTCATCATGGAGGGCCTCTGGCAGGCGGGTGCCACGGTGCGGGCCCATGACCCGGTGGCCATGCACGAGGCCCGGCGCATCTATGGCGACGAACCCCGCCTTACGTACGCGACCACCCCCATGGATGCCCTGGACGGCGCCGATGCGCTGGTGATCGTCACCGAATGGAAAGTCTTCCGCAGCCCGGATTTTGCCGACATGCGGCGCCGACTCCGGCAGCCTGTCATCTTCGACGGCCGCAATCTCTACGAACCCAACGTGGTGCGGCAGGCAGGGTTCGAGTATTTCCCCATCGGCCGGCAATGAGACCAGGGACGAAAGAAAGACACCATGCGTGACCTGCGCGAGGCGAGAGTCCTGGTGGTGGGCGATGTGATGCTGGACCGTTACTGGTTCGGCGAGGTGAGCCGCATCTCCCCCGAGGCGCCCGTCCCCGTGGTGCGGGTGACGGGCAGCGAGGATCGCCCGGGCGGGGCGGCCAACGTGGCGCGCAACATCACGGCGCTTTCCGGCCAGGCCTGGCTTTTGTCGGTGGTGGGGGCGGACGAGGCGGGAAGCCGGCTGCGCGAGCTTTTACAGGCGGAGGGGGTGCAGGCCTTTCTGCACACCGATGCTACCATTTCCACCATCATCAAGCTGCGGGTCATTGGCCGCCAGCAGCAGCTTTTGCGCATCGATTTCGAGACGCCGCCCAGCCACGAAATCCTCGCCGCCAAGCTTGCCGACTACGAGCGCATGCTGTCCGAGTGCGATGTGGTGGTGCTCTCCGACTATGGCAAGGGCGGGCTCATGCACATCGAACGCATGATCGAGCTGGCGCGTTTCGCGAGCAAACCGGTACTGGTCGATCCCAAGGGCGATGACTACAGCCGTTATCGCGGGGCCACCCTGCTCACCCCCAACCGCGCCGAGTTCCGTGAAGTCGCCGGCAGTTGGCGCAGCGAGGAGGAACTGACGCAAAAGGCCCATGCCCTCATCCACAGCCTTGAGCTCGATGCGCTGCTCGTTACCCGCAGCGAAGAGGGCATGACGCTTTTCCGCCAGGGTGAGCGGCTGCACGAGCCGACCCAGGCGCGGGAGGTGTTCGATGTCTCCGGTGCCGGGGATACGGTGATCGGCACGCTCGCCCTCATGCTGGCCTGCGGTGCGCCCCTGGAGGAAGCCATGCGCATTGCCAACCGGGCGGCCGGCATCGTCGTTGGCAAGCTGGGTACCGCCGTGGTGCACCGGGAAGAACTCTTTGGCTAACACCTTGCGCATTGCCCCCCACGGGGCGCAAGGTTTGGCGGAGAAGGGATTTGACTTCGGCGCCAGGCGCATCGAAAAAGGAGAACACATGTACTACATCGTCACCGGAGCGGCCGGTTTCATTGGCGCCAACCTGGTCAAGGCGCTCAACGAGCGCGGTGAGACCAACATCATCTGCGTGGACAACCTGAGCCGGGCGGACAAGTTCCGCAACCTCGTGGACTGCGAGATTGCCGATTACATCGACAAGCAGGATTTCCTCGACATGCTTCTGGATGGCGCCTGGGAGGGCGAGATCGCCGCCGTGCTGCACGAGGGTGCATGCTCCGACACCATGGAAACGGATGGCCGTTACATGATGGACAACAATTACCGCTACGCGGTCACCCTCTTCGAGCACTGCCAGGCGGAGGACATTCCCCTGCTTTACGCTTCTTCCGCCAGCGTCTACGGCAGCGGCCTGATTTTCCGCGAAGAGCGCCAGTTCGAGGCCCCGCTCAATGTGTACGGCTACTCCAAATTTCTCTTCGACCAGTATTTGCGCCGCCACTGGCACCATCTCACCAGCCAGGTGGTGGGCTTCCGCTATTTCAACGTCTATGGGCCGCGGGAACAACACAAGGGCCGCATGGCCTCGGTGGCCTTCCACTTCTTCAACCAGTACACGAGCGAAGGCCGGGTGAGGCTGTTCGAAGGCAGCGGCGGCTACGGCAATGGCGAGCAGCGACGGGATTTCATCTCCGTCGAGGACGTGGTCAAGGTCAATCTCTACTTCCTCGATCATCCGGAGTATTCGGGCATTTTCAATGTCGGCACCGGCCGCTCGCAGACCTTCAACGACGTGGCTGTTGCCACCATCAATGCCTGCCGCCGCGCGCGGGGGGAGGCACCCCTGACCCTGGCGGAGCTGCAAAGCCAGGGTATCATTGAGTACATTCCTTTCCCCGAGGCGCTCAAAGGTAAATATCAGAGCTTCACCGAGGCGGACATCTCCCGTCTGCGCAATGTGGGCTATACGGAACCTTTTCTCACCGTGGAGGAAGGTGTCGCCCGCTATGTGGAGTACCGCCTGGCGCAGGGGGAAGGACAAAGCGGACAGTGACCCATTGCAACCCAACGGAGGCAGCATGCCTTATTTTGTGTACCGGATCGAAAACCTGCCCATCCGCCGTCTGGAAAAACTCTGCGTCTTCGACGTGTTCAAGGAAGCGAGTGCTTTTGCCAAACAGCAGCGGGCAACCCAGAATCTGCCGGAAGGAACGGTGATCAAGGTGATCTTCGCGGAGAACGAACTGGTGGCGGAGGACCTGCTGTCTCAGGTGCGCGAGGCGCCCCCCCGCATCGGTGACGATTACTGAGGGCGGCGCCTTCCCTCGCCATGTATGACGAAAACGCCTACCGAAAGACCTACCGCGAGGTCAATCCCCTGCAATGTGTCTTCGAGCGGGGGATGCTCAGGCGGTGTGTGGATTGCGAAATGGCTGTGCGACGCAACATTGCCGAACGGGAGGCGGTGGGCTGTCGCGACCAGGCGGCCCACGCCCTTTGCGCGGGATTCAAGGAGCGGCTCAAGCGCGCCGCCATGTTCGTCCTCAAGGTGGCGCACCCGGACGATCCCCTCCCCCATGCGAAGGAACTGAAGCTGCAGTGCGGGGGGCTGGCGGGCCTTGGCGAGGCGGTGGGGGAAGGGCCGCAGGAGACGGGAAACGTGGCGGCCCTGTTGCGTGGGGCTCTTTCCCGCCACGGCAGCCTCGATGATCTGCCCTATCAGGCGATGCTGCCCATGATCCGCTCCTTCGAGCCACGCCCACGTCGCTGAGGGGGAATCGCGGGGGCGTTGCCCCGTCCCACGCAGGTTTCAGGGAGCCGTACCTCCCATGCGCTGGAAGCAATGGCACCCTCAGCGGGCAAGCCGCGCCGCCCCCGCCCGTGCGATCAATCCATCCTGCTCCGAGGTGACCCCGCTCACACCGATGGCGCCCACGATCTCGCCATCCACCACCAGGGGCAGTCCGCCCTCCACGGGCGTGACGCCAGGCAGACCCAGCACGGCGCGGCGGCCGCCGGCCAGGGCCTCCTCCCACGCCTTGCTCGGCCGTTTGAAGGCAAGGGCCGTACGCGCCTTGGCCTGGGCGACTTGGATGCTTCCGATCTGCGTGCCGTCCATGCGCACGAGGTGGAGAAGGTGGCCGCCGTCATCGACGATGGCGATGACCACATTCCAGCCGCGGCGGCGGGCGAAACCTTCGGCGGCGGCAGAAATCCGGCGCGCCGCCGCGAGGCTCAAGGTGCGTTTGCTGAGCAGGGGCAGAGACGATTTGGCTGCCATGGGGGTCACCTGCAGCGGGCAAGGGCGCGCCGCTTCTCATAAGCCTCGCGGGCAATGGTCACATCCTCGACAAAGCGGGGCAGTTCCTCCAGGGTGAGGGCCTGGGGCCCGTCCACGAGGGCTTTGGCGGGGGCCGGGTGGAAGTCCACCAGGATCATGTTGGCGCCGGCAATCACGCCCTGGGCGGTGACATGGAAGATGTCGAGAATGCCGTCCGGGTCGGCGGCGCGGGAGCCCACGGAATGGGACGGATCAATGCACACCGGCATGCGGGTTAAGCGTTTGACCACCGGCACATGGGCGAAATCGACGAAGTTGCGGTGGGGATCGCCCATGTTGGTCTTCATCCCCCGCAGCCCGAAAACGACCTTGCGGTTGCCTTCTGAGGCGAGGTATTCGGCGGCGTTGAGGGATTCGTCGAGGGTGATGCCAAAACCCCGCTTGAGCAGCACCGGAAATTCCTGCTGCCGCCCCACCGCCTTCAGCAGCTCGAAATTCTGCGTGTTGCGGGTGCCGATCTGCAGCATGATGCCCGTGGGATGGCCGGTGAGGTGCAGCGCCTCACGGATTTCCTCGACATGGGACTCATGGGTGACCTCCATGGCGATCACCTTGATGCCGTATTTGCCCGCCAGCTCGAAGACATAGGGCAGGCAAGCCTTGCCGTGACCCTGGAAGGAATAGGGGCTGGTGCGGGGCTTGTAGGCGCCCATGCGGGTGCAGACCAGACCCTGGGCGTGCAGGGCGCGGAGCATGAGTTCCACGTGTTCCCGCGTATCCACCGCGCAGAGGCCGGCGAAGATGTTCAGATTGTCCTGGGCGAAACGCACACCGTTGTATTCAAAATGGGTGGGACGGGTGTCGTCCCGGTGACGTCCCAGCACCCGGTATTCCTCCGAAACGCGCACCACCCTTTCCACGCAGGGCAGGCTTTTCATGTAGTCGAGGGAGAGGGTGGCGGTATCGCCGATGAGATAGATTTCGGTAAGGCGCTGCTGCGCGCCCTGCTCGTGATGCACGCGGTACTCGATGTTGGGCAGCCGGTCGAGGAAATCGATGAGCTGCCGGTACTCGGGTGCATTGAGATCGACGTTGGGGGTGAGGATCAGGATCATGGTCAATCGCCTTCCAATGGGTGCAGTTCACAACCCTCGGGGTTACAGCGCAAATAGCCGCCGGCTTCGTACCAGTCGGGCAGCACCCAGCGCTCGCAGAGGCGGCCATCCACCTTATGGGTGTGATGCCCCGGGCGATGGGTGTGGCCGTGGATGAGCCGCTTCACGCCGTGCTCCCGCAGCGCATTTGTCACCGCGGCCGCGTTGACGTCCATGATGGCTGGGGGCTTGCCTGCTTTTTCCTTTTCACTGCGGGCGCGCAGCGCCTCGATCTGGGCCTTGCGCCGGCTGAGGGGCTGAGCGAGGAATTCCGCCTGCCAGCGGGGATCGCGCACCATGGCGCGAAACTCCTGATAGTCGTGATCGTCGGTGCACAGGGTGTCGCCATGCATGAGGAGCGTGGGCTTGCCCTCCACCTCGCGCACGCTGGGATCGGGCAGAAGGTGGATGCCGGTGCTGTGGGCAAAGCGGGCGCCGATGAGGAAGTCCCGGTTGCCATGCATGATAAAGATGGGCAGCCTTTGCGCGGCTTCACCCAACAGGCGGGCGATGTGGGCATTGAAGGGATCGTCGAGATCGTCGTCGCCGGCCCAGGATTCGAACAAATCGCCGAGGATGTAGAGGGCCCGCGCGCCCCCAACGGTTTCGCGCAAAAAATGCGCGAACCGCTCCCCGATGCGCGGCCGCCGGGGCGACAGATGTAAGTCGGCGATGAAGAGCGTGGACACAATGGTCACCGGCAACGCCGCCCGGCTGTGTCTACCTCGGGATTGCGGGCGGGACCAGGGGCGCGGCCGGGGACGGGGGCTTGTGCGGCGGAAAAGCGGGCTTTCACACCACCTCGGCGCTTTCGATCACCACGTCTTCCAGGGGCACGTCCTGATGCCCGGCCCGCTGGCCAGTGCGTACCTTGCGGATTTTGTCCACTACCTCCTGGCCCTCGACGACGCGGCCGAAGACGCAATAACCCCAGCCCTGCGGGGTGGGCGCGGTGAAGTTGAGGAAGTCATTGTTGGCGACGTTGATGAAGAACTGCGCCGTGGCCGAATGGGGATCGGAGGTGCGCGCCATGGCGATGGTATAGGGCTCGTTGCGCAGTCCGTTGTCGGCCTCGTTGCGGATGGGGGCGCGGGTGGGCTTGAGCACCATCCCCGGTTCGTAACCGCCGCCCTGGATCATGAAACCGTCGATGACCCGGTGAAAGAGCGTGCCGTTGTAATGCCCGCTTTGCACGTACTCCAGGAAATTGGCGGTGGTGAGCGGCGCTTTTTCCGCGTCAAGTTCCAGCAAGATGCTGCCCAGGTTTGTGTTTAGTCTTACCTTTGCCATTGGCTTTTCCTTTCGGCTTGGGGGTGGGAGCGGGTTCCGGCGGCAGCAGGGCCACCTTCTCGATGATGACCGGCTCCAGGGGCACGTCCTCCTTGAGGGGGCCAGCGGCGCCGGTGGGCAGTTCGGCGATTTTCTTCAGCACGTCCATGCCGCTCAAGACCTTGCCGAACACACAATAACCATAGTAGTCGGGATCGTCCCGGTGGTGGTTGAGGAATTTGTTGCTGTCCAGGTTGATGAAGAACTGGGAGGTGGCGGAGTGGATGTCCCGGCCCCGGGCCATGGCGATGGTGCCGGGTTCATTGGTGAGCCCGTTCTTGGCTTCGCTGGGAATGGGAGGCAGGGTGAGCTTGGGGGTGAAATCCGGGGTGTAGGCACCCCCCTGCACGATGAAATCCTTGACCACCCGATGAAAGACCGTTCCCTCGTAAAAGCCGCTCTTCACGTAATTGAGGAAATTTTCCACCGTCACCGGCGCCTTGTCGGGGAAGAGTTCGAGAACGATACGGCCATGGTTGGTGACCATCTCCACCCGGGGATTGGCGGCACGCGCCGGCCAGGCGGCCAGCAGGGCGAGCGCGGCGATGAACAGGATTTTTTTCATGGCCTCCTCCTTGTCTTCTGCCAACGGCGATTTTTTAGCGAAACGCCGCCCCTTTGGCAATGACAAAAAGGCAAGCCTTGCCGGGGTGGCAGAGGGGATCAGGCTGCGCCTTCATAGACGATCTTCCATGTTCCGCCCTCCTGCCGCCAGTACTGGCGCTTGCGCATGGCGCCCTGCAGGTTGTTGCTGCGGTAATCCTGGTCGAAGGTGACGACGACGAGGTCGTCCTGTCCGGGATAGCGGAAAAGGCTCAGGTTGGAGAGGCGAACCTCGATGTGGGTCTTGCCGGCATTGACCTGCCGTTTGAGCGCCGCCCAGGCGGTGTAGTCCTGCTCGCCATTGTGGAAGGCGGTGGAATAGTGGGCGAGATACCGCTCGGTGTTGAGGCTCTCCCAGTCGCGGCGCCAGCGTTCGATTTCCCGGCTGAGGGCGTCCCGTTCGGCGCGCAGGCGGGCGGGCTCCACCCAGGTAAGCCCATCGCCGATGATGACGGGGGTGCGGCCGACGGAAATGTAGGGCCGCAGCGCTTCCAGGTCCTCGTTGCTGAGCACCACACAGCCATTGCTGGCGCGGGGCGGGCGGCTGTAGGTGTCGCTGGGCACCCCGTGCAGCCAGATGCCCGATCCATTGCGCCCGAGACGCCGATCCCATTCGTTGGGATAGTTGATGGGGAAGGCGCCGCTGCCGTAGAAATCCGTGAGCTTGGCGGGGGCGAGGGCATCCACCACGAAATAGACGCCAAGGGGGGTGCGCTGATCACCCTCCCGCGTCTTGTCCGCCCCCCGTTTGCCCACCGTCACATAATAGTCGGCCACGTAGCGGGGATCGCCGCCTTCATTGCGAAAGACATAGAGCCGGGAACGGCGGGTGTCCACCACCACGGCGTGGGTCTGGCTGGGGTCGAGCTGGAGCAGCGGCGCGGGCACGCGGTCCCGGGGCACCGGCTCCAGATAGTGTTTGAGGCGCACCCGGGCTTCTTCGCGGAAATCCACCACCCGTTCATCGGGAACATCGCCCAGGGTGGAGATGGGCCGCGCCCGTGCCATGAGCAGATCACCCCGGATGAGGTGGGCGAGACGGAAATTGGGCCGCAGACTGAGCAGGGTTTCCACCCGTTGCAGGGCGGCATCGAGGCGATTGTTCTGGATGTCGAGCAGGGCCTCGACGAGCAATCCCTCCGGCGTGCGCGGGGCGGCTGCGGGGCTTGCTGGAACGGCCC
>Ga0080004_1119797_pt1 | contig 11694 bp, 12 predicted proteins | sample WasSprMetagenome_FD_69207 | JGI IMG/M metagenome (GOLD analysis project Ga0080004, IMG submission 69207) | Sulfidic aquatic microbial communities from Washburn Spring, Yellowstone National Park, USA - WS (SPADES assembly) (version 2) | ecosystem: Environmental > Aquatic > Thermal springs > Hot... | reverse complement strand
TTCCTACGAGCTGCCTCCCCAGCCCCTCAGGTAAAGCCTTTGAAAGCACCACTATACGTAAACATACTTAACTGTGGCACCTTGCCAGGGATACCCAATGACATTGCTGTTGAAGCCCCTGTTAGAGTTGATGGGAAAGGAATTCACCTTAAGCCAATAGAGCCTCTACCACCAAAGGTGTACAAGTATGCAATACTTCACAGACTCATGAGGGCTGAGTGGGCTCTACAAGCATTTTTAGAGGGTGGCAGGGACTACCTTTTCAATTGGCTAATAGTGGATGTGAGGACTAAGAGCATTCAACAAGTTAATGACGTGATAGACGCTATCTTGAGGATGCCAGGAAACGAGGAGATGGCTAAGCACTTTAGCTAGCTCGCCATATTTGAGCACACTATTTAAAAAAGCATGTGATTTTGGAGCTCTCAGCTTTCTTAAAATCACTTTGCTTCTTCTTTAGTGAACCCTTTGAGAAGAGTTGTGAATGATGTTACAAGCTCTAGTGGTAGTACAATTTTTGTTGCTGGGCTTTTTGCAACCTCTCTTAGCATTTCTAGGTACTGGAGGTACATAGCATTAGAGCCTAGCTTTACAGCCGCTTCATTTATTAACTCAAGGGCTTTTGCCTTACCCTCTGCTACTAAGATTTCGTACTGCCTCTCCCCCTCACCCTTCTTTATCATCGCCTCTCTCTGCCCCTCAGCCTCAAGTATTGCCGCAGATCTCTTGCCCTCTGCCTCTAGAATCATTGCTCTCTTGTTTCTCTCTGCAGCCATCTGCTTTATCATAGCCTCTTGAACATCTTTAGGAGGCTTTATCTCCTTTATCTCTACGGAAGTCACCTTTATTCCCTACCTATCTGTAACCTCATCTAGCTTTGCCCTTAGGGTGGAGTTTATGTACTCCCTCTTAGCTAGCACATCATCTAGCTGCATATCCCCTATCACAGCCCTTAGGGTGGTTACAGCAATACCTGAAGATGCTGTGACATAGTTTTGAACAGCTGTAACAGCCTTCATCGGGTCGAATATCTTCATGTATATGAGCAGGTCTACATCTACAGGCGCATTATCCTTAGTTATACAGGTCTGAGGTGGTATGTCTAGCACGAACTCCCTTAGATCCACCTCCACACCTCTATCAATAATGGGGGCCAGGAAAGTTAGCCCAGGCCCCTTAATCCCTATGAGCCTCCCCAGCCTAAATAGCACTAGCCTCTTGTACTCTGGTATAACCTTTACATGGCTAAGCACTATGGCAAGCACAATTATTGCAAAGAATATGGCTATCACTAGAGAAACTGGATCCACTAACTCTACCCCTACTAGTGGAGCTGTATGTAAAGCTTTATGAGCTTATATTGTTGTGTTTAATAAGATTAGGGGCTGCGTTAAGTGAATACTTGCAATCATAGCTTTAGGCTAAGGGCTCTGCTATCCATTGTACTACTCCTAGCCACCGTGATCACCACCATCCTAATCACCCCCTCGGCTACCTCTAGCACTAGAGGTAGTAGCAGGGTTTGTGTTGTGCACTTAGACATGGCTATAGATGAGGGTGCCACCACCTTCATTAAAAGGGCTTTTAGTGATTGCAGAGGCTATGACCTTGTAGTACTAGCCATCTCAAGTAATGGTGGGTACCTGTCCTCAGCTCAAAAAATAGTGAACACAATTTCCCGGGCTGAGGTGCCCTGCGTCTCGTGGATTCCCTCAGGCTCTCAGGCTTACTCAGCTGCTACAATAATTGCCTTCTCTTGCAGAACACTTTACATGAGTCCTGGCTCTGCTATTGGGGCTGTAAAGCCCTATCCCTATGATGAGAAGACTGCTGAGGCTGTGAGATCCCTGCTCACCTCCCTTATGGTTAGGATGTGTGGGGATAGGGAGGAGATTAGGCAGGTAGCTTCAGACATGGTTTTGAACGCTAGGGCTCTTGATGATGTAGAGGCGAGTAGAATGGGTATTGCAAAAAGGGTTAGTAGTGTTGACGAGGTGGTGGCTGACAGCCTTGGGGTGAGTGCTGCTGAAAAGGCCTCCCTCTATCCAAATGCTTGGGAGAAGTTACTATCAGTGCTCTCTAACCCCATAATCTACTCAATAATGCTTGTAGCAGGAGCATTGCTAATAGTAGTAGAGGTCCTTACAACGGGTTTCCAAGGCTATGGTGTAGCAGGTGCTATACTAGTTATCCTAGCTCTCTACTCAATGTCTCTAATACCACCAGATATAGTGGCGCTGTCCATACTAATTTCAGGTGCTGCACTACTAGCCATAGAGTTGTTCACCCCTGGCTTTGGGGCGTTTGGAGTCTCTGGGGTTGCTCTAATGGCTATAGGAATTGCTTTAACAGTGTACTCAGTACCCCCAGGGGTTGTCACCCCTACAATATATGTCGTGGGCGTGGGTCTAGGCTCTTTTGCAGCACTTGTGCTATTCGTGGGCTTTAAGGGTGCGCAGGTAGTTAGGATGAAGAGGAGGGGCATTGCTGAGGAGGTTGTCGGCTCTGTGGGCATTGCTAAAACAGATGTGAGTGATACTCAACCTGGTGTTGTCTATGTAGCTAATGAGGATTGGACTGCGTACTCTGTAAGGGGTGTTATACCCCAGGGCTCTAAGGTTAGAGTGGTTAGAATGGATGGTTTAAAGCTCTATGTAGAGATGCTAGAGGAGCAAAAGCAGTAGAGAGCCATGATGTTCAAGGTTATTAGAGGGACAGACTACGGACTTTCGCTACTCTACTCATACACACTTCCACTATATGAAGTAGAGCCCATGGACAACGGCTTTGTATTTAGGAAGAGCGCAGGCGTATGCAGAGGGCTTGAGTGTAAGTTCCAGAGGGATTCCCTAGAAGCAACCTGTGTCATTCCCCATGGCTGCGAGGAGTATGCTGAGAAGCTCCTCGGCTTAGACTCTAGGTGGGGCTTTGAGAAGCTGTGTGAGGTTGTGGGCTGGGGGAAGTGCCCTGCGAACAGCATAACGCTTCCTTACAGCCCTGGGGACGCAAAGCTCATTCTCTACGCAATTCTATTGTCGAGAAATACAGACTACTTCACAAACACACTTCGCTGGTTTAAAGAGCTTGTGAATAGGGGTGTGATTAGGAATGGGAGCTACATTCCTCGCCAGGTTCTCGCACTAGTGCCTAAAGTAGAAGCACTGTTTGCGAGAAGTAGGTGTGCTGAGGATACTATTACCCCCCTCCTGACGCTAAGGGGGGTTGGCGTAAAAACCATTGCGGCTCTACTGCTCCACGCCTACGGCAAAACAGAGTGCGCTCCTGTAGACAGGCATTACAGAAGGTATTTAGAGGCAGTGTTTGGAGAGCTAAGAGCGCCTATAAAGAGGCTTTGCATAGCTAGTGCTATGAACTGCACAGCCTGTTGGCATATGGATAGGTGCTTCTATGGCGCTTCAAAGGCCCTTGGAGGGCTTAACGGGTACCTCCAGTCCCTGGCCTACCTCTCAGAGAGGCTTAGCCTTACTAGGAGCTGGCTTGAGGAAGTGCTCGTACCTAAGGGCTTTAGGGATGTAAAGGCTTTAAGAGAGGTAACGGCTTTAGCTATAGAGAGGCTTGCTAGAGAAACCCGCTATGAAAGGCTATGACCCATTTCAGCTAGGAGAGGCTGTTAAGAGGTTTGTGACTAGAGTCGTCTCTGGAGTTGAGGAGAGGAAGTATTACAGGTTTAGGGGTGGGAAGTGGTATGGAGGTGTAGCCACAGGGGATGTTGTCGGCTGCAACCTGAGGTGCAAGTTCTGCTGGAGCTGGAGATTTACTCACACAACTGATAGAGGAGAGTTTTGTAGCCCTAGCAAAGCCTTTGAAAAGATGCAGAGCATAGCTGAGGAGAGGAGCTATAGCTATGTGAGGGTCAGTGGTGGAGAGCCAACACTATCATTTCATCACGTACTAGAGCTCCTCAAGCTCTTTGATGAAACTGGCCTCACCTTCATACTAGAAACCAATGGGCTTCTAATAGGGAAGGAGAGGGGCTATGCAAATGCACTAGCAAATCATAGCGTAGTTGTGAGAGTCTCCTTTAAGGGCGCAACAGAAGAGGAGTTCACTATGCTTACAGGGGCAAGGCCAGAGTTCTACGAGTATCAGTTCAAGGCACTGGAGAATCTTGTGAATGCAGGGCTTAGGTCAGGTGTAGAAGTGTACCCTGCAATAATGCTCAGCTTTAGCACTGAGGAGAGCTATAGCAAGTTCAAGAAAAGGCTGAGGGAGATTGACCCAAGGCTTGCTGAATCCATAGACGAGGAGTACGTGATTCTCTATCCACATGTGGTAGAGATTCTCAAGAGGCACGGACTCAGACCAAGAATAGCGTTTACACCAGACAATATACCAACTTCAATGATTTGAAGCACCTACACATGAATGTCGCTTGTAGCACCCCATGCCACGATGCCTTAGGAGTGCTTTGATAGATTTGTGAGGAAAAAGCCCATGCTCTAGTCGCGTGTACGACTAGAATGAGAGGTCACTGCGCATAGGTTTAAATACTTCAATTTTTGCACTTCTCCTTAAGGTGTAGATCCATGCTATACGGTTATTTAAAGAAGAAAAACCTTGAGGTGTTGGCAAGGTTTCCGTGGGACATAGGAATAGTGAGCTTCATGGTGTTTCCAGAGCTCATGAGGTCCTCAGAGGGTGCTTTTGATAAGGTGGGGACGCTACTTGTAGACCCCTATTTCGATTTACTTGAGGTTATGGTAATAGATGATGGGGAGTGGAGAAGGATAAATGAATTAAACAGTGTGTATGGCAAGAAGTTTGCACTAGGGCTACAGCCAGTTGTTTTAACACGTGGGGTAAACCCAAGCGCTGTTAATGAGGATGAGAGGAAGAAGAGCGTTGATGCGCTGATTAGGGAGACTAGGGTGGCTGGGGAGAGGGGTTATAGAGCTGTTGGGATATGCTCAGGTCCAAACATTGAGGGTCCTGAAAGGGAGAAGGCTAAAGAGGCTCTTGTAAAAAGCCTTGTGGAGCTAGCTGTAGAGGCTTCAAAGTATGGCATGAACGTGTACTTAGAGACTTTTGATGTGATTTGGGATAGAAAGAGACTGGCCGGGTCTTTTGAGGAAACAGCTAAGGTTGTTGAGAAGGCGAGGGATCAGGCAAAGAACGTCTACATAATGTGGGACTTGAGCCATGCACCACTTTTAAACGAGTCACCAGAGGTTCTCAAGACGTACCCAGAGCTCGTGGGCCACATTCACATAGGCTGTGCAAAAAGAGTTGGAGATAGGTTACTAGATACTCACCCAGGGTTTTACAGACCTGGGGCTCTCAATACAGAAGACGATATTGCAAAACTCCTTACTGTGCTAAGTGATGTGGGCTATAGGGGGGCTATAAGCTTTGAGGTTAGACCTGAGGAGGGACAGCATCCACTAGAGGTAGTAAACACTGCTAAGGGTGTGTTACTGAGGGCATTTCAACTGTTTCTAGAGTCTCAAGTATGACGACAAGCTTTTTCATATGAGTTATATACAATCATATTTTAATATAAGATTATATTCTAGTATAAAGAAGGTTTAAATAGTTCTAGAAACAAGAATTTCAATCTAATTGTAGAAGTGCGTGGTGAATTTTGAGTTGAATTTAAGAGTTTCAAAAGAGGATGTTGTTAAAATAGTGAGGAGTGCCACTACTGAGAAGCTCACACTACCTCCTTCACCAAGGATTGACCATGCTGATCACATAGTGAAAACAGCTTTAATGGGCTGGACAAAGCTTGCAGCTGATCACATACTTCACCCAGAGTTCGTTAAGGTAGCGAGGGAGGTGTTTTCAGCGCTTATCAGAAGAGTTGAGCACATGATAAAAAGTGAAGGTGTTTTAGACCCTAGCGGAAGGCTTGTTGAGAGTGCTGTTGTTAAGAGAGCGAGAATTTATGACACCTTCTTCGAAATGGTGTTTAACTTAGGTGGTGTTGAGAGTAAGTGGGCTGGGTATAGCAAGGAGGATGCTGAGAACTATGTGAGGTACTTAGTTAATGCCCTTGATTCTTGGGAGTCCCTAGAGAGGGAGGAGCTGGGCCACCCAGTGATTATGGAGGCTGTGGTGGAGATACAGCTTAGCGAGTTGCTGAAGGTCAACAAGGGTAAGAGCCTAGTGGCTCACATAGCGCAAGAGGTTTCTAAAAAATTGGATAGAGGCTCGATAGCCAAGAGCTATACAAGTGCCATGCTCAGCGAGATAGAGAACTCCTTTTACAGAAGAGCTTATGAAGAGTGTATGTGCAAATTTGGAAATGACTACGCCCTTGGCCTAAGGTTTTTAAGGCACTTAGGCTTTGTACAAGTTTCAACAAACCCAGTTTTAGCAGCTACAGCGTACAACGATGACCCTGAGCTCCTCGAGAAGTTCAGGAGGTATGCTTTAGATGTCTTAGCCAAAGAGCGCCCAGAGTGGTTTGAAAACCCAAATGAGCACGCTGATGAAATTGCTATGGAGGCAACGAGGTTTGCCCTCATGGACAACTTCTACGTGTTTAGAGTGCCCTTCATACTCTCCAAATACCACGACGGCTTGGTCAGCTATCAGCTAAACCCGCTTTTCGCACACAATGTGAAGAAGAGTGTTGAAGATGTGAAGGTGTTTGTAGCTAGGCTGGAGAGGGACCTCGCTACTTATGACGAGTACTTGTGGTGGGGCTTTAACGTCCCTGAAAAGGGTAGGGCAAACCTTGTTGTAAAGGTCTCAGCAGCCTACCCCTCAGCCATGGAGATCGCTGAGAAGATAAATGAGATGGGTGTAGGGCAAAACATTACTGTTAGCTTTACAGTATCACAGGAGGTTCTAATAGCCTACGCCGCTATGAGGGGTATGGCTAAGGCAATTAGAAGGGGCATAATACCTTCTCAAACTTACGACACTAACATGGGTGGTAGGCTAGAGGATCACTTAAGGGAGGAGGTGGCGGCACAGCTCCTGCTAAAAGCTCTTGAGGTAGCTGATGAGGCTAAGAGGCTGGCTACTCTCGAAAAACTTGCAAAGAGTCTGGGGGTCAAAGAGGATGCGTGGGATAGGGTTAAGAAGCAGGACTTGAAGTCTATTGCAAGCTTCTTGGGTAGTAGAAGAGTCTTAGGTAGAAACCTCTTGAGAGACCCCTTCATAGACGCCCTAGTTGAGCTAGGGTTGTACAAATCCAGAGAAGATGCCTTGGAACATGTGAAGCCTCTGGAAGAAGCTCTGAGGCTTTCAGGCACATTCGTTGCTCAGAGGGTTTATGAAATACTGTTTGCTCCATGGAATAGGAAGAAGTGGGTAAACCACCTAGTCAAAGAGTTTGGCTTAACAAGAGAAGAGGCAGAGACAGTACTTGATAGAATAGATCTGTTACCAGCATCAAAGAGAAAGCCCGCGGACACACTCTACACCTTTGCCACAAGGAATATGACAAACACCGAGTTCCCAGACCACCAGCTAAACGTTGTTAGGGAGGTTGCTGAAAGGGGGATTGAGCTAGAGGATCTAAAGGAGTCCATATACCAGCCACTACCCAGGAAATACCTTGAGATCCTGCTTCAAATAGAGGACTTTGTTAAGGCCTATGAGGCCTCGCCTGAGGTCAATGAGCTTCTAAAGAGAGTTGGCATAGATAGGGACTACGGGAGCAGGGGTGTTTCTCCAGAGGGTTGGCCATCCTATGGACCAAGCAAGAAGACTATGGATGAGTTTAGCCACGAGTACGTAGTGTTCAGAGAAAAAGTTGTATCACTATTTAAAAAGTAAGAGCAATGAGTATATGGGTTGAGAAGCCGTGAAGCCTAAGCTCTTTGTCACTAGAGAGCTATTCCCAGATGTTATAGAGAAGCTAAAGAAGTACTACAATGTAGAGGTGTGGGATAGGTACCAGCCACCACCATACGAAGTGCTCTTAGAGAAGGTGAGAGGGGTTGACGCTCTAGCATCTCTACTGAGTGATAAGATAGACTGCAACTTGCTTCAGCAAGCAAAAAAGCTTAGAATAATTGCTCAGTATGCTGTGGGCTACGATAATATAGATGTGGAGTGCGCTACTAGGCTAGGCATATATGTCACAAACACTCCAGGTGTCTTAACAGAGGCAACAGCTGAACTAACATGGGCTTTGATCCTGGCTGTTGCTAGGAGGATTGTAGAGGCAGACGCCTTTGTTAGATGGGGTGAGTGGTGGAGAACAAGAACGGGCTGGCACCCACACATGATACTTGGCATGGAGCTCAAGGGAAAGACTCTTGGCATCATAGGCTTGGGGAGAATAGGCTCTAGAGTTGCAGAAATAGGCAAGGCCTTTGGCATGAAGATAGTGTACTATGACCCCACTAGAAACGAGGCTTTAGAGAAGCAACTTGGTGCTGAATACAGGGATCTAGACACACTATTGCGTGAAGCTGACATAGTGTCAATACATGTTCCACTGACAAAGGAGACGTATCACATGATTGATGAGGAGAGGCTGAGGAAGATGAAGAGAACAGCAATACTAATTAACACAGCTAGAGGAGCTGTAGTAGACACAAATGCGCTAGTCAAAGCACTCTCAGAAGGCTGGATAGCTGGCGCAGGTCTTGACGTATTTGAGCAAGAGCCTCTACCACCAAACCACCCGCTAACAGCCTTCAAAAACGTTGTTCTTGTGCCTCACATAGGCTCTGCAACATATGAATCAAGGCATGCAATGGCGGAGCTAGTTGCTGAAAACCTTATTGCGTTTTACGAGGGTAGAGAGCCACCAACGCTTGTGAACAAGGATGTCTTAAGGCTGAGGCCCCCTGGATTTAAGTAAAGAGCTGAATTACTGCTAGTTGAAGAGGTGTCTGCGGGGTAGCTAATTCAACTATTTTTACTTTTAAACTTGCTGTGCAGAGCCTTATCCTAATTCAACTCTCTGCAAGTGTTGTCACAAGGAGCTCAAGTGCCTACAAATCTTAGTACAAGGTTTTCCTGTATTAGCAGAGTAAGTAGTCTGTAGGTGTGTACACAGTTTTATCTATTGAGGTGTGGAGCCTCATCACCTGAGCCATCTTTGACTTCTCTCTTTGAATAACTGAGATGAGGTGCTCTGAAATTTTTCACTACATAGAAATGTTATCGAGGCTGAGGGTGTTAAGAAGACCCTCAGATCGTGCCTCTGTGCCTTAAGGTCTCTATAGAGCCTCTCAATGCTCTCTACATCGAAATCGTCTTGAGGGTCTATGAATAGCGCCACAATGCAAGGTTCTTTACAGGTTTCAGAAACTATGTGCTTTGTAAACCACCTAACTATTCTATTGCTACTTGAGTAGCTGTGAAACACAGTAGGGTTCTTAGGCCAGGTGACTATTGTGAATATCTTGTGCACCTCATAGACACTGCCTTTAGAGATAGTGCTGGTCATGCCTATGTCATCTTCTGTTACAACGCCCACCCTCACATTCATACCTCTTGCCAGCGCCTTGCTCACTAAGTCCACTATAGCCCTTGAAATGTGCTGAATTGGTGGGGGAGCTTCCAGCGAAGTGCCCATTGTGTAGCGCTATAACAGCTACCACGTTTCTAAACGACCTCCCTTCGTACTCTTTAACCATTAAGTGCTGAGCCTTTGCAGTGGCTTTCCACGCAATTCTCCTAAAATCATCGCCTGGCACATACTCTCTAACACCAAGAATATCTACACCCATGCCCTTTCTTCTAGTTAAAGCACTCTCATAGAGCATTTCCCTTGAGAGTAGCGTTTCTATGCTAAACCTTGCGGCAATTTTCAAGGGGACTACACATACCCTAATATCTTTTTCAAAGCTCATCTCTATAAAGATGTTGAGTAAGCCAAAGACTTCCCTCAGTAGCAGCACCACGCCCTTTACACTATGTGTTCCCACAAACCCCCTTAGCACAAGAAGAAGCTCACACCTATCCCCATTGTTACGCAGCCTATGGCTGACTAGCTCTATGCCTGGGTCTGCGTCTAGGAGTATGCTGGGAATTCTGAAGAACCTTAGCGCCTCTATACTCCTAATCTCAAGTGGTATTGCTATCTCCTCACCCTCTATACCACTATACTCAGTAGCCTCTATAGCAATGCTCTTGGCTATGTGCTGAGCCAGTGTTGATGTGGTGATAGATGTTACCAGCATCGAAAGTATTATTACAGCTGTGAATAGCGCTAGGGAGGCTAGGGAGTGTAGGCTAAAGGTGATCTCAAGGAGTGTAAACACTGCTAGGGCTGCGTATAGCCTTCGACTTGCACATATGTGTACTCTAAAGCTACTCTCTATGGCTTTGGCACCTCAACCTTAGACAAGACCTCTTGAATAACCCTTTCAGCTGTATACCCCTCGGCTATGTACTCAGGCTTCAGGAGCACTCTGTGGGAGAGAGCAGGTAGAGAAGCCTTTTTAACATCATCAGGAATGACATACTTCCTGTGATCGTATAATGCAAACTCTTTGGCTAGGTTAAGCAACATTAGCAACAGCAAGTAGAGTGCTAGCCACATCCTCTTCTGTTAGCAGGAAGCCTCTCCCTGAGTACAACTTCAGCACTCTGAGCTGTATAGAGCCTATGAATAATGCTAAGTCCCCTCTACTGTAAACAAGTTCAAGAACCCTCTGCACCGCCTTAGAGTCGACCTCATCATGTGGAGCAGTTAGGTTTAGTTGCGAAAGTCAGGCTCTGAGTACTGCAATACCGTTGACAGCGAGGCCTGAGTACTGCCTGAGCACAGGGGAGTGTCTTTCAGCATACACTAGCTGTAGAGAACTTGCAGTGGCTGTGAACAAGAGTAGAGAGAGGAGAACGCATGGCCCAGCTCTGGGTATGAGCATTAGGTTTCACAAAGCTAAATATTTGGTAAAGAAAATAAAATAATTTGTTGAAGTGAATAAATTTGAGTGTATTAGCAGGGTTGTTGAAAGCGTGGTCGAAGAACCGTCAAAAGTGCTTGTGGATAGGCAGAGGTACGTAGAGCTCATAACCTTTTCAGTTATTTTAGAAGGCCACGTGCTCATAGAGGGCGTACCGGGGGTAGCTAAAACACTGACGGCAAAAACCATAGCAAAGCTACCCAACCTCACCTTCTCTAGAATCCAGTGCACAGTAGATATACTCCCCTCTGACATAATCGGCACAAAGATATTTAACCAGAAGACAAGCGACTTTGAGCTGAGGCTGGGCCCTATATACTCAAACATTGCGCTAGTTGATGAGATCAACAGGGCCTCCCCCCAGGGCGCAGTCAGCATTGTTAGAGGCTATGCAGGAGCGGCAGGTCACTATAGATGGGGAGACTGTTAAGCTCCCCAAGCCCTTCACTGTTCTAGCTACACAAAACCCTATAGAGCTAGAGGGCACATTCCCACTGCCAGAAGCCCAGCTCGACAGGTTCTACATAAAGGTGGCTATGGGGGTTTTGGAAAGAGAGTCCCTCATCAAGTTGCTGAGGAGGGGGCTGAGGAGCATAGAGATAGAGTTTGAGAATCTAAAGCCTATTGTAAGCCCTGGACAAATTTTTAAAGCTGCTGAAGAGGTTCACCAGGTTCACGTTGATGACGCTATATACGATTACATTAGCTAAAATAGTGGAGTACAGTAATAGGCACCAAGCTGTGAGGCTAGGTGTTACACCTAGAGGTGCTCTGATGTTGCTTAACCTAGCCAAAGAGTTTGCAAATGCAAACTCTTTGGCTAGGTTAAGCAACATCAGAGCACCTCTAGGTG
>Ga0080004_1131664_pt1 | contig 11697 bp, 7 predicted proteins | sample WasSprMetagenome_FD_69207 | JGI IMG/M metagenome (GOLD analysis project Ga0080004, IMG submission 69207) | Sulfidic aquatic microbial communities from Washburn Spring, Yellowstone National Park, USA - WS (SPADES assembly) (version 2) | ecosystem: Environmental > Aquatic > Thermal springs > Hot... | reverse complement strand
CCGCCATCCTCGATTCCCGCCGCAGTCGACTTGAAGCCCGCAGTTTCTAGCGTTGCAGAAACCGATTAACGTGAGCGTAACGTTAAGAGCTTTAGGGCCTCGCAGAACGTCGTCGACATGCCTCTAAAGCCCATGATTAAGGGACGACGAGGAGGAGATGGCGCTCGCGAGGCCTAGAAGGTCCGCGATCTCTCTACGCAGGTGAAGGCACGTGATGGGTTTGCGACCTCATGCCTGAACCATCTAGCTCTAGCTCCTTGCTTAGCTCCAAGTCCTTGCCCTCTACTTGGTCTCTGGGCTCGGCTCGGGCGCGCCTATGGGCCTGAACCCCTTCAGCTAGCGCTTCACAAAGTGTGGCTTCTTGTTACAGCGGGCACATTATGTTAACGTCTCCCTACTCAGTACTTAGGACTTGTTTGTTAGATAATAGACCTATATATTTGCGTTGGACGCAATCATCAAAAGGGTGCGCGTAATTAATTTAGGTCGCCGTTTTCCTAATACAATACGGTGCAACTGAAATGTTTAGATCAGAGCGTGAAAATTTGTCAAGCTTTAGAGAAGTTCCAGAGCTTCTAATACCGGTCATGAAAGCACTAGATGAACTAGACCGCGTAAAATATGAGGAGCTGATCCTTAGACGAGAATATGAGGAAGAAGTCATTAGACGACCAAAACCCCTAACGGGACAGTGGCTTTGTCGAAACGCCATCGAAAGGGGTTTCATTAGACCGTCAATTCGTCATGTGGATATCAAGGGCGTCCTTGTTAATGTCATTCCCCCTATCGGGGAACCTGGTCCTTGTACCGAGATCCTTTTGGTCTTTATCGGAAAGACAGATAATTTCGAGGTTAGAGTGCTTGAGGCGATCGAACATAGCGGAGTATTGTGCTACAGAACCACCAAGTATGTGATCTTTTATGCCTTAAAGTGGGATGACGTCGTGTGGAAGAGGCACGAACAAACATTTAAGAAGATCAACGTAACCGTCTTTCTGAAACCATTTGGAAGACCACCGACAAGAATACTCTAGCACGTATAACGTCTTCGTGCTCTATGATATATTTGCACCTGGCTTTTGAACTCGGCTTAGACTAACCTCCAAGCTTAAACCTCTCCTTTTTGGTTATGCACACGGCATCTTCATGCGAAAATACGAAAACTAGCATCTTTTAGCTGAGCTTTAGTCCTTCCTTAGAAACATTAGATGTTCTATTTCTATTCCATTTGGATTTGAATTCTTCCTTTTCTTGAAGAGCCTTCTCCTCTTAATTTTATCTTTCACTTCCATACCGCTTATTTCCGTCATCTGTAATTCACTTGTCAAATGCTCTTTTATTATCTTTACGATAGGTACCGCTTTACCTCTAACCGTAGCCTCGCCTACAAATATGCCCATGATGCCACCCCCCTCGATTCTCTTACATGCCTTCTCAAGCACCATCAGCGTGTTCGTGAAGTAGGACTCCACGAGCCTTTTGAGTTTAGGCTCTTTTATCGCGTCTAAAACTTCATAATACGTTGGACTTTCTATCTTTAGCTCGGCGGGCGGTCTATAGGGTATCTCAAGTCTTCTAAGCTCTGAAACCATGGTCTCAGATACTCCGAGAAGCCTTAGCTCCCAGCTAAAGCTTCTTATGTATTCTTGAGCTTGTATATAGGGCGGTGACGTTAGAATACCCACCACTTTTTCTGGGTAATCATGTGTCGTTACGGCATCAACAGCCCTAACTACGATGGTGGGCTCTTTCTCATGCGAAGGTCTTGTCACCTTTTCTTGGGCTTGGTAAAGGGCTTTTACTTTCTTGACCACATAATGTTTGAAAAGATCCCTTACATCGTTTCCCAGAAATTTCTTCATTATCTTATCGATCTTAAGCTTCGACTTATACCATTTGGGCACATTATCATCTGCATAGCTAAGCTTTCTCGATGAATAAAGTGCAACAACGGCATAAAGGCTCCAGGAGTCCTCATAAGGTTCAAACTCCTTAGTAGTAGGGTTAAACAACGCCAAGTTATCTCTAAAAAAGCCCCAGATCCTCCCTATGAGGTCTAGTCCTTCTTGATACCACCAATACTCGGCCCCATTAGGCAAGTACGGTTTTCCATAACTCATAGCCTCTTCAATCCGTCCGAGAACTTTCCTAAGATCATAACCGCTAATGAGCTTTAGCCCAGCATCTACAAGCACATAAATCATAGGGTTAAGGTCCCACACTATCGAGTCGAAGCCCTTGAAGTACGAGGCGAGAGCCAAGCTACCACTACCTGCAAAAGGATCAAAGAGAGGGCCTTTCAAGTCAATTGCCGAGAAGAACACGTCAAAGATTTTAGTCGGAAATCTTGCCGGGTACATGTACAAAGCGTAAAGCCCTTTCAAGGCGTTCTCTATGTTTACGGACAAGGTTCTTGGGCACCCCTTTCTAGCAAAGCCAGCAAATTTTCCACAAAATTGTTATGAATTATCCCCTTATATTGCCCTCTTTTAATACTTGAAGTATAAGGCGTGCCATAGATTTTGAGACCGACCATTCCTTAGAAAGTAGATTGCTATTGCATCCTTTGTCAAGCACTACGCAGTTATAACAACCATCAAAACAGAAAGGTACCGACATAGCATAGAGAGCCTCCATGTGGGGTTTTAAAATTTGCTTAACCTCGCTTTCGCTCTTACTTACCTCTTTTGCGATGCGAGGTATAACATCACGTTGTAAAAGAGGTCTGACATCGAGGAGGGGTAGCGCGATGTTTCCATGGCTGGGATCTCCAAGGCCGAAGAGGTTATTTAGAAGGCGTCTGGCCGTCAGCGTCACAGTACTGTCATATAACCTCATGCGAGTTTCAAGCCTCTTAGCCTCATTTTGCCAAAGCCTTAAACACTTGTCATCGTCTTTATCTTCGCCGAGCTGCTTAAAAGAAAAGTCTATAAAGTCATCCATGAAATCATGGCCACCAAAACTCTCAAACATAGACTTCCACATATTATAACTGTAAGGCCTACAATCAGATATCATAATTATGCCAGCATTAACATCTGTAGTAGAAGTGAGCTTGTAGATAAAGCCATTTGCTATGACGTCCCAGTAGTATCGTGAAATTTCTCCGCGATCTATGCAGTTTTTACCGATGCATAGAATAACAAGCTCTCTTAGTCTTTTTCTATGAAGCTTTGTCAATCCAAAGACGTATTTTAGTAGTAAGTGGGAAATGGCATGTAAGCCTAGCTCCAAAAGCATAAGCGTCATTCTACGAGCAAGTCTTTCGGGGTTCAGTAAACATATTGGCCTACTAAGCTTCACATCTTTCTTATTCATATAGAGCTCTCCAACTTTCTTATCTAAAAAGATTATTAATGAGGCAAGCAATAGCTGTGTTATATCGTGATTATTAGGCGCGTACTTCTTTAGTTCTCCGAAACACTGAAGAAAAGCCCTTAAGTACTCTTCTCTTCTCTTAACAGTTTCGTAGGCTACGAAAACCTCCTTCTTAACGTTGACTTCTAACTGGTGCACACGCAAGCCCTCGACGGATACAGGTACATCTATTCTTCGAATTCTGTGAGGTGCTCTCACTTCACTACTTAGCTTATTAATATCATCCTCATGAAGCCCTTCGATCAACTTCTTCATTCTTGCAAAGATTAGGTTATTTACAAGGGCCTTGAGTATTGCCTCGCCATAGATATCGAGTTCACGAATTTCAATACCAGGTTGCTCCATGTAAAACGGGAAGCGGATGTTTTTTATGGGCCTCTCAGGAGATAGCTCTTCTAATAACTCCCTAGCAGAGTTCAACTTTTTAATCAAGTACCAGAATACGCTCTCGTAAAGGTCGTCTAAATTCACCTTGATGGCCATTCCTCCTACGTCGATATATGATACCGAGGGAAGCACTAGTAGGTCGGTGGGCTTTACCACTTCATGAGTCTCTTCTTTAAGAGTCTTCTCTTCTCTGAGTCTTCTATGAAATAGCGCAGACAACAGTGGTGTTGGGAAGAGCACTGGAAGCTGCAATAATTGTTGTCTTCCTCTTCTTTTTGCAAAGATGGTGCTTCCCATGAGAACTTCTAATAGATCCATTTTTACGCATTTAATAGCATCTTTAGTATCAGTCATGACGGTTCTTGAAGGCATCCTCACTATCAAAGGCCTCGTCTTTATTTCGCTCAGTCTTACTCTCTCTGAATCCTCTACAATCACGTCGTCTATCCGTCTTCCTCGATTTACTGAAATCGACCTAACCATTCTCAAGTTCTTGCTGTTCTCTGGCGTTTTCTTCCCTTTAGCACAATATTCATTGCACGATATTATGAAGAAATGGTATTCTTCGTTAACTCCATCGCTAGGGGTCCCGCGCATATAGTTGAGAAAAACTTCCTTTCCATCGTTCATCTCCGCATCTTCATATGCCACAAAGATATGAACGGGTACGCGTCCCAAAGTTCGGGCTTCAACTATGTAATGCTCGACGACAATTGCATTAGTCTGAGGTGCTTGTGTTTTGGATTCTCGAATTAATATCTTGAGGAACTCTGTATCTATAGAGTCTGGACTTCCGAAAAACGTGTAGATGGCATTAAAGCGCCCTTTATCATCAAGTACGAGGCTTAATCTATCATTTCTTTCTTCATATTTGATAACCCCATAATAGTAACCAGCACGGGCATCATCCGGCATAGCAAAAAATGGGAAATATATCTTCACTAAAACTTCACCCGCCAGTATGCAACGGCCTTATTCTTTCAAAAGCCTCGCTAGCCTCTTTCTTTGACACTTTTCGTATATCCCGCTTTCCTTCACTAGACAGTGAGTATATGAAGTGATCGAGTTCTATCTTACCAATGTCATTTGTTACCCCTGGTGGTACGTGCAAGGTAACAAGATTTCGTGCCTCTTTGATGCTGATAATCTCCTTCAATTTGTCGATCATGTAGTTTGCTAACTCACAAATGAGGTCACAGACGTTTTCTTGGGCTCGCATTATCCTCTCCTTTCCTATCTCATTCACTACTTGGCCCTGCACTTCCATTAGTTTTTGGCGAAGAGCGCTTAGTTTTGCGATTAGTGGCATTAAGTTTACCGCGAACCGTTCCCAGTACTTGATAGCTTCTAACTCCTTCTTAACCGCATCGATTTCGGAGATCACATCATCTCTCCCGATTTCCATGAGGTCATCCATGATGTTTCGTAAGACGTTCAAAACACCCTTAACAGTTTCCTTGATAGAAATTTGAGACCCAGCACTGACTGGAAGTTTAAAGGCCTCAGATGCCCATTTTCGAAGAACACTCTTGAACTTTAAACCGAAACTTTCCTCTAACATGCTCAAGAAGTCCTCCAACTCTTGCTTCGTCCTCATTCGCTCAGCTCCCTCTTCAGCTAAAAGGGGCTTAGTTATGCTTCTAACCACGACATCTTCTTCCTCTAAGACATTTCTCACACGAGGTATTTCGAGATTGTAGACATACTCAACTGCCTCTTGGTCTAGCAGGTACCTTACATCCTCTCCACTATTCCTGAGTATGAGGATGAGAGTGGAGACCAAGAATGACGATTCGCTTCTCCCGCTCCTTCCAAACCTTTGTGCTAACTCTACTGAGTAAGGATGAGAGGAGTACTGAATAATTAAAGAGAGCCCTTTAATGTCTACTCCGACCTCAAGCGTCTTAGTTGCCATGACCAATAATGGAATGGGCCTTTTATCTCCTGTCATGCACGCTTCAATTATGCTCCTTTCTTCAGGTTCTAAATCTCCATGATGAAGAAATATAACGGCTTCATCTTCTCTGCTGTAGCTGGAAACTTCTTTTAGTAATTTTCCGTAAGTCTTTTTGCTGCTCTCCATAATTTCGAGTACATGGCAGGCGAAGCCGTTTAGAGAATCAATCATTTTGACCTTTTTGTTACTCAAACTCATTTTATCTAGCAAGTTATTGAGTAAGTCATCATAACTTTTTATATAATTTGACATTATGACTTTAAAGTCTTTAAGTGTTATGTATGGATGTAAGACATGAAAGTGCTTTAGAAGTCGATCTCGGTATATAACATCAGCAATGGCTCTTATTTTCCCTTGTTTAATGGACTCATCGATATAATTAGCTATGGCGCTCATAGCCATACTTCTTTCTCTTCCTCCATCAATAAGGCTTACTCTATACTTGCCTGTAAGTAAAACCCTATCAGCATGATCTTGAGCCTCTAAGATTTGTCGCCTTAAGAACGTCTTGAATATATCCTTTAGCGTTTCCTTCATGTCTATGAAAACTAATGCTTGGACATCTTTTGATAATTTGCGCGCTCTAATGGCGTTTACCCAATGTAAAACGGCTATCATTGCCTCAGCCAAGCTAGTCCATGATTCTTTTCTGGGATATGGATGAGCTACCATTGATACTCTGACCTTTAGTGGACCCCTCCATAGGCCTTTGTCCTTTGTGACGTTTTTTGAAAGCAGAACGTCATAGTCATGATAAACGATGGCCTTTCTCGCTTCGAACTCGTTGTAAATGATGCGCGAAATTAGCGCCTGTAAGAAATTTTTGAGAGGTTCAGGCATCCCCACTTCTTGATCATCCAACTTTACCTTGAAAAAACCCACTATAGATCTTGAATCAAGCTTAAAGTCTCCTTTCACAATTATGCTGGAGTCCGTGAGCGTTGCGCTTGAAATTATGACGTCTAAGTCTAGTTCTTTGGCTAACTCCTCAACTTTTCTAGGCGGTGAGCCTTTAAGCTTTGAGCGCAAGAAGAATAACTTCAAAAGCGTTGGCGCTATGACCTCTAATTCCTCGTCGTCTAAATATATGTGTGCCTCATCCAAGACTAATACTTCAACGTCCTTGACAAATTTGATGAAACTTGAGTTTCTTGAATATACGAAGTTTTCGAATAAGAGCTTTGTCAGCATGCTATGGTTTGTTACCAAAATATCGATGTCTTCAAATACATCCGGTAAACTCATGTAATGTGCGTCTTTTATCCAGTCTATTACCTGACTTTGTACGTGTTCACAGGTCTTTGCTTCGTAAGTCTCAGGCTCTCCTAAAAAGACCTCATACTTGCCATCATCAAAACAATGGTAAAGTTTTTTGCCGTTAAGCTTCAGGCCTCGTAACTCCCGAGTTGTTAGCTTTCCTCTTTTCCCTTCTTTCCAAAGGCTATCATGGTCAAGTATTCCCACCTTTATTCTCTCGATGTTCTTTTTAGAAAGTTCTCTATTTATGGCATTGACGAGTGCCAATATCTTATTTAGTTGATCTCTGGCAAGAGCCTTTCTTGGGTATAGCAGTAGTGCACGTGGCCTTCTTTTTGGCGAAGAAAACCTTGCCTCGAGCAACTTAAGCAGCACATGAAACAGAAACACGTAGGTCTTACCCGTGCCGGTGGGCGATGTTAGAGCGACTAAAATGCCATAATTTTTACCTGAACTTTTTCGATGTACAAATTTGCCAATTATGTCCTGCACGTACTTGTATTGATAATTGCTAAGCGGACGTCTACCCATGACATCTTCTAAGGCTTTAATCAATATTTGTAAAACCTCCTTGTTAATTAGAGGATCTGTAAGCCTAAGGAGTTCCTCGAACTGTTTCGATAAACTTCCACCTTCCTCAGAAGGAAACGGCAGAGGCTCTATAAGGAATGGAAGAACGTTAGCCTCGAGAACGGCAGGATGAAGCGGCAAGGCGCCAGCATGAGCAACATAATCGAACAACATCCCATGCAAAGTCTTAAACTTCAGCTCACTTATTTTCACTTCGTCTTTTCTCTCAGCTCTCAACCCTAGGTTCACTTTTACGTTGATTTCTTCCTCAAATATCTTTTTGAACTCCTCAATTAATTTGTCTATATCAATTCTAAAAGTTTTAAAAAAATTCATTAGCTTCTGATAGATTCTTAATTCACATAACTCCTTCATATTAGTGATACTATAAAAATCACCTGCTTTCACTACTTTGTAATGAGTCAAGAGAGGGCTTATAGCATCGCTATTATCATCAAGCACTATATTGACTAGACCGCTGTCTAGAAGCTTGAGTACTAATTTGGCTAATAATCTTTCGATGCTACCATCGGCGATGTTTTTCGTGTCAATGCCTATAAGTTCTTTCATTTTCTTCATAATTTTATTTCTGCATACCTCGTCAACTCCTACGGGGTCTGCTGGTGATAATATATTATAACCGCACTCTAACCTCCTGAGTCCGTTAATGATAGAATAGGCCAAAAGTACGTAGTCAAGCCCTCGAGAGGTATCGGGATTGTGCATAAAATCGGTTACATAAATGATCGCATCTCCGCTATTGACTCCTTCTTCAACAATGACGTTGGATCTCATCAACGCTATCTCATTAATGAGGATTTCGTGGTATACTGATAATAGATCTCGAGTCAATATTGTTTGACCATCGACCATATTACGCACCTTGAGTTGTAAGTCTAGGTTTAAATGGACAATCTTTACCGCAAAAACGACAAAGAAAACTTAGGACTAGAACTTTTGGTTTTTCTGTACTAAGGTCGTTTGTCAAAGAGAAGTCTATAATCTTAGCCATCTCCTCTAGCTCCCTCTTCAATTTCTCCTCTATTTTTATGAGGATAGGATTGCCATCAGATCCTCTATAAGCCAAGTAAAGGTCAAGCTCTTTTTGATAACCATCCTTAAAGCTCTTTTTATAGCCGTAAGCGTAGAGCGCGAGTTGTATGGCGTCACCGAGAAGAAGTCTTGAGGGATAAGATGACTTCACTTCAACTATGAGGTCTCTGTCCTTACCTCTACAGAGCAGGTCTATTTTCCCTCTTAAGCCACTCGGTAAATTAACTTCCTTCTCGTCTTCACACTCGACATTGTACTTATTTTTTAGTAACTCCTTGACTTTATCCTTTAACTTGTCGTGTCTCTTAGTCGCACTTTCCATGAAAGCAGTATGAGATGGCACGAAGTTAGGGCAGTAGAGAGATTCTCTGGCGACGTCCTTGACCCTTAAGTTTTTCACCGAAATTTTTCACCCACCTAGAGATATATGCGTTGTGGTGAGATAAAAAAGTAACACGCAGAAAGGCCAAATAAGGAGGTCATCATCCTCATCTATTGATTTTGAGGTAACCCTGTTAGGCGTTCTGATCAATCATAAGTGCATGACCAAGTATGGTTCCTTAATCCTCATCAATCTTAGACTATCATACGGTTATGCGTACTTCTACTTTTGCGCCAGGAATGCACTTTAAGTTCAGAAAGACGGAATATATCAGAGATATGGATTATTAAGTTGCTTAGATAAGGGGATTATGGTATTTTTGATAATACGCAGTAAGCCTAACAGTTTTTTCGCGTCTTGAAAACCGAGACGAAGGCCCAATTTTTCTTTAAACACCTCTTGAATATCGAATATATTTTTTAACTCATATGAGGTTTGAAGATGGTCTATCATTTCAGCCAACAAGGTACTTACAGCCTTGATCTCTTCATGGTATAGGTTATAGCCACTTAGAAGCGAGTATGCACATTCGACTAGGCTTGGGTGGATGAACATCACCTTAGTGGCCTGAACCGTGTAGACGCCTAGAAGTTCTAATAGCATTTGAGTCCCCTCAAGTGTTCCCAAGAGCCGAGAGCCAAGCGTTTCCCAAGGATACTTATCAAAAGGTCTACGTCTAAAGGTCCATAGTATGAGGTTTCTGATTTCTGGGAGCCCCGCCCCTAACATGGTTAACTGGCTTGAACGGAAGTAGAGCGATCTTAAGATTATTGATGCTACCGTGACTAGAACACCTGGTACGTTCTCTCTGAAGATCTCGGTAGACTCAAAGGGGTATAGGGATATCAGGTAAAATGATTGCTGCGCGCTCCTTGGTTTATATACCTTAAAGCGCTTCAAGATTATGGCCTCTGTAACTGGCCTGTTCTTAATCTCCCCTAGCGAGTCTCTCGGTATGTAACATTTCACCCTTTTAACGGAAAGGTCGCTATCGAGGATGTCCACAAAGGCTTTGGCAAAGTCTTTGCCTCTACAAATGTAAAAGTAATTTAGCGAGCATATAGTCTTGTGAATGGTAAATAGCTCAAGAGCATCATCGCCAACTATCACGTATGGAGCCTCAGACCATACATTGGTTATGTCTGTTATTTTGGGCGGGAAGAGTGCGTTAAAGAGGTAATCTCTAGCGAGGTTGACAGTTCTTGGATCTTTGTAAGCTCTACTTACGGCTTTAGGCCATACGAGGTTAGCTGAAGAGCAGACTGCTTGTGATGGTTTATCAAGGCTTACGACACAGCTTTCAAGTTCCATCTTCTTTAACTTATTGTGTTTGAGTAGTGGCTGTTTTTCTCCCCAATAGACAAAGGTAACGGTTCTGTCAAAAGAGAAGCTATAAGATGGTAAGAAGGTCACCCTCTTACGCAAAAGAAAAGAACTCAATCCTATAGACGATCTCAACAAAGAGCGCCATAGTACTCTTGCACCAACGTCTCGAACCTCATAGAGAAAGAATATCTTGTTCAACCCATTAGTTTCGTTGATCACGTTAAAACGAACGCAGTAATCTCCCTCTTCTACTTTCAAGTCTCTGCTACTCGTTAAAAGGTCACGGATGCGCAGAAGATGATTCCTGTAACTCTTCATTAGCGTTGTGCTACCCTCTAAAATTTTTCCGAGATGTTGTTCAAGGCTTATGGTTAATTCTCCTATGGCAATCACCCTAACACTTTCACTTCACTAGTTAAGATTGTCAGTTTCACTCTTAAAGCTTAGCAAAGCCTTAATACTTTAAAGCGTTTCTAAATAACATAAGATTGGTTTTAGCAATTCCTAGTCTTATTCAAAAAAGTCCGCCTCAAGTAAAAATACTTCGATGTGACACTTCAGACTCCTTGCGTAGTTGTGATCCATAATAGGGTCTTTAAAAAGGTCGAGGGTACTGGACTGAGAGGAGCTACACGGCCTATACTCGAAGCTCAAGCTTCACGAGGACCTCTTAAAGGACTTAGCGAAGAGATGAGGCACGAGCTAGCCCAAGTAGAAGGTAGGATACAACGCGAGGAGTAGGCAAGCGGTTACTCTATTACGAGAATACTGATAATCATCATCGTACTCATAACTGCCATGCCTATGGGCGAGCTAAGGAGCAAGTGTACAGGACGTTTGACAAAAGCGCTATAGCCCATGCCGCTACGATCACTTGCAAGGCGTTCAACCATCATTTAACCATACCATCAAGTGTTTATTCCAGTTAAGGCAGCACTCTAATGCCTAACTCCAACCCGGTGCTTCTCTGCTTCTCGTCGAGGGTCAGCAAGGGCGCTCTCTCACCTATTGCGAGGGCTATGTACAGCGCATCGTAGATTGGCACGCCCTTCTCCAGCGCTGTGTGGAATGCTTCATTGATGTGCTTCGCCTCGGACACCAGCACGCCGTTCTTCTTTAAGTAAGTGTTGAAAAGCTTGATGACGTTGTGCGCGGACTCGCGGTCTAGCGTTTTCATTAGATAAGTTGCCTTCCAAACAGCATTGTAGAACTCTTTGATCACGTGGTCTACCGACATAGTCCGCTTCATGCACGGTACCGAAGCTTCCCAGCCCTCCTCTCTGAGGTAAAGGCTATCACCGCTGAAGCGTCAACCACTATCACGGTCCTCCCTCACAGACCTAGCTGAAAAGCCCCTCGGGACGCTCCAGCTCGCCCTCTTCAACTC
>Ga0080004_1104202_pt1 | contig 11705 bp, 9 predicted proteins | sample WasSprMetagenome_FD_69207 | JGI IMG/M metagenome (GOLD analysis project Ga0080004, IMG submission 69207) | Sulfidic aquatic microbial communities from Washburn Spring, Yellowstone National Park, USA - WS (SPADES assembly) (version 2) | ecosystem: Environmental > Aquatic > Thermal springs > Hot... | reverse complement strand
TCCCGGAGGAGGTGAGGAGGACCCTGAGGACGTTCATGCCGCCGCTGAAGGCGGTGTCGGCTGTGATGGGAGAGGGCGGCGAGGTGATCGTCAGCGACGTTCTGAGAAACCCGAAGACCGGCGCCCCGCTCCTGAACACCAAGCTCTACGCGTCCGTGGGGACAAGGATAATCACCGCCACCTCCGACGAGAGGGGAGCGTACACGATAAAGTTCTACCCGAGCGCGCCCGGCTCGTACTACGTGCTCGTGGCGGTCCAGGGGTTCGGCACGCCAGTTGACTCCATGTTAGTTAACGTCGCAAGGAGGGATTAATAAAAATGGGCCTGTTCGGCGGGAAGGAGAAGGGAGAGGAAAAGGGACAAATACAAATGCAAATGCAGTCACAGGAGCAGGAGCAAGAGCAAGTGCAGACATATGCAAAAGCACATGCACATGCAAGCACGCCGCAGCAGCGCTACGCGTACGAGATCTTCCCCGTGAACTTCATCATGCTCCCGGAGCAGCGCCAGGACGAGCTCACCTCCCGCTTCCACCTCTTCCTCAACTCGATCCCGTCCACGATCAGGGTGGCCATGGTGAGGGGGAAGAGGGGGGTTGAGCTGGGGATGGAAAGGACGGCGGTCGTGGAGTACCCGACCTTCTTCATCGAGTGCGGGGAGCCGCTCGACGACATCCTAGAGGCGACCCGCTTCATCTTCCAGAGGGTCGATGCCGTGCCGGTCCTCCGCATAAGGGGTGAGAGGTGGTCGCACCTGGTCCTGGAGGACGGGAGGCTGGCGCAGTGCCTGACCGTCTACGCGCTCCCGGCCGAGCTCCCCATCGGCTTCCTCTCGGAGCTCTACGGGACGGCCGAGATCGTTCAGTTCACTGCGGTGCCCGTCAGCCCGGAGGAGGCCTCGGACAGGCTTGAGAACTACAAGAGGGCGCTGAGGGCCCTCGTCTCAGCCGGCAGCAGGAAGGGGAGGTCGCCGAGCCAGGACTTGATGAACAGGCTGGAGATGGCCGAGAGGGCGCTCGCAGCAGTATCCCTCGGCTCCTCGAGGCTATTCAGAACCTCGACCACGTTCGTGGTCACGGGCTCATCACTTAATGAGCTGAGGGAGAAGGTGAGGCAGCTGCGGAACAGGCTCAACTCGCGCAGGATCAGGGTCGACCTCCCGAAGCTTGTGCAGGGGAGGCTCTACGAGGGAAAGGGTAAGGTCCTCTACGTGGACACCGGAACGCTCGGGGCCTTCTACCCCTTCGTCGCCGGCGAGGTCCTCGAGTCGGGCGGGATCTTCCTCGGCATAAACGCGCTCTCCGGCGCTCCCGTCGTCTACAACCCCCTGGTCCGCCCCAACGTGAATATCAGCATCATAGGGACGAGCGGCTCGGGAAAGTCCTTCACATCCAAGATCTTCCTGAACAGGCTCATCGCCAGGGACCCAGAGATACCGTTCTACGTCATCGACCCGGAGGGGGAGTACACACCCCTCGTGGAGTGGCTCGGCGGGCAGGTCATCCACGTGAAGAACTTCGAGGGGAAGGGGCTGGGCCTCGACCCCCTCTTGTTGTTCGAGAAGGGGGAGGCAGCGGACGCGGTCTGCGACATAGCCGGCCTGACGGAGAGGAAGGACATATCCAGAGTCCGCGACCTCGTTATGTCCTCGCGGTCGCTGGAGGAGCTGTACCAGAAGCTCCCCCAGGACCTGGCGGAGAAGTTCTCCTCCATGAGGGGAGGGCCGGAGTCGTTCATATTCCAGGGGGAGCCCCTCTCCTTCACGCCGAGGATGTCCTTCGACATGAGGGGGATAGAGTCCAGGCTGGTGAAGCAGCTGGTCTCCCTGCTCATCTTCGGCAAGATATGGCAGATAGTCTCCAAGCCCGACGTCTTCGGCATAACGAGGGCGACGCCGAGGCTGGTGCTGGTGGACGAGGCGTGGCTATACATGGGGATACCGTCGGCTGCCACGTTCCTGGAGAAGGTAGCCAGGATCGGGAGGAAGAGGAACTGCATCCTGATCATAAACACCCAGAGGCCTGCGGACATGATAGGCGATCCGAGGGCTGGAGGGCTGAGCGCGGCGACAACGGCGGCAGCCGGAAGGACAATCCTGGAGAACTCGGCGACGAAGATCCTGATGAGGCAGGACGAGGCGAACAGGAGGATAGTCGGCGAGGCCTTCGGCCTCAGCGAGCAGGAGATGGACACCGTTGTTGACCTGCCGCAGGGCGAGGGGATACTCATCACAGAGACGACCCACGCCCACGTCCAGTTCATGGCCTCTTCGCAGGAGGAGTACCAGCTCTTCACGACGAAGCCCTCGGAGCTGGCGTGATGGTGATGGTGACGGTGACAGTGACAGGAAACCAGGAGCAGGAAGAAGAAGGGGGAGGAAAGAATCAACTCCTCCACGGTCGGGTTTCTTTGGGTGATCTCAATGGGATAATACGTGTCCCAGGGACACGTATATACGCACATAAGCTCCACGGCTGAGCTTCCCCGGGTGATCTCTATGGGTGAAAATAGCGAATTCATCAAGGACCTCGACTACCTGCTGTCATTCTTCCCCAACACGCCGGCATGCCCGACCTTCCCGAGGGAGATAATGACGGCAAAGACCGGAGGGCAGATAACGGTCCGCTCGAGGGAGGAGCTCCTGCGCGAGCTGGAGCGGGCGGATTACAGGGACTGCTTCATAAGGAGCCACACCCACGAGGACGCGAAGAAGGGCATACTCTACCTGATGTTCATAGACATAGACCTGGAGGGGAGGCTGGAGGAGGCGAGGAAGGGAGCCGCGGAGACCTCAGCCAGGATCGAGGAGATGTTCGGGGTGAGGCCACACGTCCAGTTCTCGGGGGCGAAGGGATACCACGTCATCCTGCCGCTGGAGCCTGTGAGGCTGGAGAGCGCGGACGCCGCCAGGACCGCGCTGAAGCTGGCGCAGATGTATCTGTCGAACAACCTGTGCGACCGCCACGTCGCCGGCGACGTCGTCAGGATATTCCGCATCCCCGGGACGGTGAACACGAAGGGCCTCGAAAACGAGTATAAAGGGCGCGTGGTGACGGTCCAGAGGTGGGACGGGAGGAGGGCGGACTTCTCGAAGGCGAAGGCGATACCCAAAGATGTCATCAGGAAGGCGCACGCTGAGATGAAGAGGAGGATGGAGTACGAGTCCGGAACCCTGCGCTACTACGTCAGGAAGATAATGGAGTACGGCGAGGCGGTCCGCAGGCTCCCGCACAGGCACAGGCACATAGTCGTCTGCGAGATGATAGCCCGCGGGCGGACCGACGAGGAGATACACGCCTTCTTCAGGCACATGGACGACTACAACGCGGAGAAGACGCAGTACCAGATAGAGCACGCCAGGAGGATGGGGTACAGGTACTCGGACGCCGTAATAGAGGAGGAGTACAGGAACCTGGTCGGGGGTTGAGCGCGAGCGCGAGTGTGAGAAAGGTGCAAGCGCGCCCCCGGAGAAGAGCGGCGGAAGCGATCTTACTTCACTCAGCGCAACCCGCGGGTTGCATTGATTCAATCATCCAAGAGAAAAGAGCGAAACCCAACACGATTCTGCTTCCCCCCTTTAAATATTCACACCAACTGTAACTTTTTGGGTGAAACAAATGAAGGGAGACGAAGCCGCAAAGGAGAGAGGAATGAGGATACTTGCAGGATGCGTCGTCTTCGGCCTACTGCTGACGTTCGCACAGCCCCTCGTCTCTTTCATAACAGACATTAATTTTGCATCTCCACCCCAAAACTTTCCACCAGATCTCTTCAACAAGATGAATTTGCTTCTAGAAACCATTAAATGGGGCGGCGCCTTCCTCGTTACAGTCGGCCTGATATACGGCGGCTACCAATACGTCAAGAGAACGGCGCATCCATGACATGACACAAAATAACGCGAACGTAGAGACGATCACGGAGCCAGACAGCGCGTTTGGGAGCGGATGGTATAACATGGAAGGGGCGCAAGGCAGAGGCACGCGCGAGAGCCGGCAGGACGGGCGCAGTGCGGGGAGCGGGAGCGACCGGAGGTACGACGCCCTGAAGGCTGCCGCCCTCTCAGCGTCCTTCCTTCTCTTCTTCTTCGACGGAGTCCACCAGCTCCTGGCGCCGGCTGCAGCCCTCTACGCGGCGGCACTGTCCGCGGATCTCTACTCCACCCGCCACTTCCTCAGGAAGGGGGAGAAGGAGAGCCATCCCGTCATGGCGCACTTCCTCAAACGCTTCAACTCCTTCGGGAGGGCAGCCACCGCGACGCTCCTCACCTGGGAGCTCCCGGGGATAGCGCTCCTGACCGCCGTCCTGATGGCAGGCGGGCGCCCCGCCTCCGCATCGCTTCCCGTCATTCTCACCGCTCTCGCATCCGTGCACGCCGCGGCGGCAGCACGCAACTTCGATCTGCTGGGGTGATCGCAGCGCATGTGGGTGGAGCTCCTGCCGAACCCGACCGTCATGAACGACCCGACGTACTTCCCCCCGAAGTACTTCGCCCAGCTCTTCACATCGCTGGGGGAGACGCAGTTCCGCCTCTTCGTAGAGAGGGCCTCCGCGGAGGCGATCGGCGGCGATAACACAACTGAACCCACAGCCGCGGGCAGCGCGGTCCGCCTCCTCATGGAGCTCGACGACTCCATAGCCCCCTCCGCCGTGGAGTACGCCAGGACGCTCCTTAAGGCGGACGTCAACCGGTGCGAGCCTCCCGCTCTGAATTACAGGTACAGGCTCGAGGCGACGCTCGCGAAGCCCTGCGCCTTCCCCATCTCCTACGTGACCAGGCAGTGGATCGACAGGTACGCCCCCTCCTCGCAGAGCCAGATGCACGCCCCGGTGCCGGCGGACAGCCTCTTCACAACCATACTGACCCGCGGGACGGCGGTCGAGATCGTTGCGAGGGCAAGCCAGAGGGCAGCCAGGGAGGTCAGCTCCTACGTGGCAAAGATGCAGCGCGGGAGGAAGATGAAGGAGGGGCTGCCGATCCCCGGCGGGGACCTCATAGACAGGGCGGGCGACCTCATCTACGACGGCGGCACGGCGAAGCAGTCCACCAGGTACGTGGAGCCGGCGAAGGACAAGAAGCTGGATACCGCGTCGGAGAAGGTCCTATCCACGGTATTCGAGTGCAACGTGTTCGTATACGGGGACTCCGAGGAGGACGTGAAACTCACGCTCTCGTCCTTCGTGAACACATCCATGAACTCACTCCGGACCCACTCCATCAAACGCATTAGAGCGCCATCAGCCGTCGTGGAGACGAAAAAAGCTGGCGATAATGGAGGCAGCAGTGCTGGTGAAGACAGGACCTTGAATGAAGATGAGAACGGTGATGGGCGCAGCAACGGCAACGACAACAGCAAAGACACCAGTAACGCCAACAGCGGCAGCGAGGGCGGAGATGCAGGGGCGGAAAAGCAAGAGGAAGATGAAGATAAAGAGGAAGAAGAGGAGATCACCTTCAGCGACATATCCGAGGGCTGCCTGGGGCACGCGGATGCCGGAAAGCAGGGGAAGTCGTCGTTCTGGAAGTTCAGGGAGAGGGTCTCGGGGCACTGGATCGGGAGGCACAGGATGCAGCTTCTGAAGTACGTGCCGGCGGGAACGGTTCTGGGCACTGCGCTGGTCCACATGCGGCTGCTCCTGAATGAGGGGGTCACCCTCGCCGCGATCATCAGACAGGGGCTGGACGCTCGGGTGTTCGCGCCGGAGATCGCCGCCTGCGGGGCAGCCGCCGCGCTTGCCGCCCTGCTTCTGGTCATGAAGGACTACAGGACCGTGGGGCTCAGCGAGTACGAGCTCGCGTCTGTATTCTCATTCCCGAGCCCCGGGATACCTGTGAGGACGTCCGTCTCGGCTCAGAAGGCCGGCGCAGTCCAGGAGCTCAGGGAAGGATCTTCAAGTGAAGGAGGTGTCAGATGGTGGTTTGGCCATCGCTGATAGGCAGGATAAGGATCGGGAAAGAAGGAAGAGGAAGAGAAAAAAAGAGCGAAAAAGAAAGAGAGAAGGGAAACGGCAAGGAGAAGGAAGCACTCCTGGCAAAAAAGCGGGAGTACATCAAGCTCCTCCTCAAGCCCCACACGCTCCCGCCGGACTACGCCTCGGTGACGGGCTTCGACCCCAGGGACTTCTTCATCCTCTGCAGGGCATCAGACAACTCCGCCCTGGTCATCAGGAGGAAGGACAGGGTACACATGGCCGTCTTCGGCGAGCCGGGCATGGGCAAGTCCACGTTCCTCCTGCTGCAGATAATCCAGCACGTGAGGAACGACGAGGGCTTCTGCGTGATCGACCCCCACGGAGACCTGGCAAAGAAGGTCCTGTCCATAATCCCGAAGGAGAAGTGGGACCGCGTCGTCTACATCGATCCCACAACGGCCGAGGAGTACCGCAGGGTCGTGAAGATAGCCCTGCTGGAGTGCACGGACCCCTCGAAGAGGGGGCTGGTCGCGATGGGGTTCGTGGACTCGCTGAAGAAGATGTACGAGGACTTCTGGGGGCCCCGCCTGGAGAGGATACTGATGAACGCGGTCTACGCCATCATGGAGCAGCCGGAGATGAGGCTCTCGGACCTGTACGACATAATCATCGACCCGGTGAAGAGGGAGAGGATACTGGCTAACGTGAGGGACGAGATGGTCATGAGGTACTGGACCAACGAGTTCCCGCTGCTGAAGGACGACGCCCCCACGGCGGTGACGAACAAGATCTGCAGGCTGATACAGGAGAAGATCGTGGCGCCCATGTTCGACTGCTCGAGGTCCTCGGTGGACTTCGGGGAGGCGATGAACGAGGGCAAGTTCGTCATCATAAACCTCTCCGAGGGGAGGCTGACCTCGGACGTGGCGAACTTCCTCGGGGCGCTCATATTGAACAAGATCTACCAGGAGGGGATGGCCAGGGAGGACATGCCGGAGAGCGAGAGGAGGCCCTTCTTCATATACATCGACGAGGCGCACAGGTTCGTCACCACGTCGATTAAGGACATCCTGCAGGCCCTGAGGAAGTACAAGGTGTACATGGCCCTGGCAGCGCAGTACCTGGGGCAGTTCGACAAGCTGGGAGGGAGGGACAGGACCCTCACGGAGGCCATCCCGCAGCTCTGCGACGCCCTGATAGTGTTCACCGTGGGCGCGGAGACGGCGGCCGCGCTGGAGCCCTACTTCAAGCCCGTGGTGAGGTACATCACGAGGGACACCCTCACGACCCTACAGAGGTACCAGATGGCCTTCTCGATAAAGCGCGGGTCCGAGAGGTACATAAACTGCGGGACGTGCGTCGACGTCTCATCCCGCAGGTACGCGGACCCCCAGGAGGTGATCATGCACTCCCTGGAGATCTACGGGCAGGAGGTCGACGTGAAAAAGTACACGACCGCCTTCGACCCGACCCCGGTGCCGGACCTGGAGCCGATCTCGTTCTTCATTCTGTCCTACCTCTTCTACAAGAGGGACTGCAGGCTGACCCCGCTCTCCCTCATAGAGGGGGAGATGAGGAAGTACGGCTTCACCGAGCACGAGACGAACAACGCGATAAGGTCTCTGCTGTACATGAAGCTGCTGGAGGTCCAGACGGGGGTCTCGGAGAAGGAGAAGGGGAAGAGCGTGAGGTACTTCAGCATGACCGAGCAGGCGAAGGCGAAGTTCAGGGACGTCCCGCAGGGGCAACGGGGCGGCGGGCCTGAGCACACCGCCATTCTGGGGAGGTACGTGAGCGAGCAGAGGCAGAACGGCTTCTTCTGCATCGTGGACCAGGGAGCCGATCCGACCAGGGAGCTGCCCGACGTGATAGTCTTCCCGCCGCAGTACACCTCCACGGGGAAGATCCACCCCCGCGTCTGGGACTACACGAAGAAGTTCGCGGTGGAGATCGAGACGGACCCGTACCACCACAGGGACAGGGTGGTCCACAACTGGGAGAAGTGCTACAGGTACGGGCTCCCGGTGAACTTCATCACGACGTCCTTCGAGAACAAGGAGATGATAATCGGAATACTCTCGGGCAAGGCCAACCCGGTCCAGAACATCCTGATGGACTACGCCCCCGGGAACATTCAGGTGGACAGGGTGACCGCCTCCGGGGAGATCATAAGGTCCTACGAGGAGGACGCCGTTGAGGGGGCAGGCGGGGGGAGGAAGAGGACGGAGGTCGAGGAGCTGATAGACCAGATGAGGGACATGAAGCCGGCGGAGAAGTTCGACCTACTCGTCAGCAGGGGCTGGAGCCCCTTCATCCACACCACGCACTCAAACATGAAGGAGGTCCACATGCGGAAGGGAGACCTGACACTCTACGCCGGCAGGTATGAGGATCTGAAGGAAAAGTACGAGAAGTACGTGGCGGAGCACCCGGCACCCGAGCCGGCAGCTGCGCCCGTGCCAGCATCAGAATCAGCACCAGCACCCACATCAGCACCTGAACCTGCCCAGGCGTCCACGCCGACGGCAGAGGGCGTTTCAGCGCCCACACCAGCGTCTGCGGGCCAGGAGCCCGCGCGGCAACCGGCAGGGAGCGCACAGGTACCGCCCCCGCCCACGGAAGCCGAGCTCATGAAGGAACTGAGAGCGCTCAGAGAGGAGCTGAATGCCATCAGGCAGGCGGTCGAGGACCTAAGGGCGGCTCAAAGGCTGACGACCACAGGGGCGCGACCCCCGCCTGCTGCGACGACAGCACCCGCACAGACGCCAGCAGAAGCTGCGCCGGCTGGGACGGAAGCTGGGGCTGAAAAAATGGAGGAGGGAGAAGTAGAAGCGGGAGCCGAAGCAGGAACGAATGCGAAGACAGAAACAGAGACAGAGACAAAGACAGAAACAGAGACTGCCACAAGGGCGGAAACAGAGACTGAGGAAAAGGCAGGCGCTGGTGCAGAGGCAACCTCCGCACCAACGCCAGCATCAGAATCAGCACCAGCACCCGCTCCGGCAGTTGCTTCCACATCGACATCGACATTGACGCCGGCACAAGCTCCAGCAGCACCGCAACCAGCATCTGCAGGAGCAACACCTCCATCAATGCCAACGGCTATAACTCCTGCCCAGCCGCCAAAAACACCGGGCACTCCAACACAAACAGAGCAACCATCGATCATGGGAGGAATAACCAATGAAGTCCCCTCAGAGGTTAAGGAGGTTAAGGAGGTGGAGAAGGTAACGACGGTAGAAGAAGGAGAAGAGGAAATGGACGAGAATAATGATGAGGACGAAGTTGCAGAGATTGAAGATGCAAAAAAAATCAAGGAAGCTCTCGTTAAGAATACGACAAAGGAGGTCCTCCTCAAAATATGTGAAGGCGGGGTGAAGGAGATCAAAGCTAAGGAGCTGAATGAGGCGGTGAAGAAAGCATTAAAGGAGAAAACTGGTGTGGAGATTGAGATTAGCCTAAGGAAGCTAGGCCTAATTTGTAATGAGCTAGGAGTAGAGAGAATACATACTAAATATGGTAAAGAATACCATCTAGGTGAAAAAGCCATAGAGAACCTCAAAGCAGAAAAAATACAATGAGTTTCATCTCCCAACTAAAGTTGGGACTTTTTTGGGCGCCCATCTTATATTTTATCCGTCACCATAATTTATCCGTCACCATAATTTATCCGTCACCATAATTTATCCGTCACCATAATTTATCCGTCACCATAATTTATCCGTCACCATAATTTATCCTTCAGCCACCAACGAAATCGCTCCGGGTGAGCGTAGAGTTTATAAACCTCCTGATGAAAGAATTAAATCGGGTTGTTGAAAAAGTCCGGCATGACTAAAAACTGCCTCCCTTTATGGGATCTGCTCCTGTGATAGGAGCGCCGTGCCCCCGGGCTTGGGGCAGCAATGGTGTTTTTTAAAAGTAGTGGTTCTTGGTAACCCATTAATTTATCCGTCACCCTATCCGTCACCACAACAATTTATCCGTCACCCATGATACAGAGCCTCCACCCCAATCACAAGCCCGAGGGCAAACCCGAGCCGCGGGTAAGCGGCAATGAGAAAAAAAGGAGGAATGTGAATGAAGTATCTATTGAACTCCATGATCATACCAGTGGATTTCTCAGCACTGAACGTCGCTACCATAACAATGCGAAAGATACAACTCGACGAAGTCAGAAAGCTGCTCAATAACGGCGGCTTCATCAGTGCGGTCGGCCATCCCGGCACAGCGCAGCTCCTGACGGAGCTGCTTGGCATCCAGGTTCCGGTGAACAGAGTTGCGGTGCAACTAAAGAGCGGTGACATTGGTATACACTTCGTACTGAGAGAGCGCCTTCCGGAGGGCAAGGTCCTCTCCAAGGAGGAGCTCGCGAAGCTGGACTACTACTTCGTCGCATCATACGTACTATAATTCCATCCTTAACGATTTTTTTCCAAGCCAGCCGAACGGGACGTCTAAAACCTGGTCCCGGCCGGCGGGAGGGCAGAGGGAGTTCGTAGAATACCTATAAGGGCTTGAAACCCAGGAGCAGTGGAGAGTGGCTCTCGCTCCCCTGACCCTCCGTCAGCGGCAGGCTGGAGGTCTCTACCCGCACCCGCATGTGCGGGGCGGTGAATGGCCCTGACAGAGCGGGGCAAGTCCTGCAGGCCCTTGAACCCGGCGAGAACGCCGGCGGAGGCTGGACGCGGGCACCGGCAAAGTTCGCCGGGGGTCTAGAAAGAAAAAAGGAGGCTCGTGGATGACGCCTCCCGGTTTTTTCCCGAAGGGCACAAGAACCAGAACCAAAAGGTGCCCGGAGGGGGGAGGGCCCCTGCTTCGAGCAGGGAGTTTGACCGCGGAGAACCGCAGCCAGCAGACCTCCCCGAACCGAGCCGTCAGTAAAGAGGGGACAGAACGTGTCCCAAATAGTGTATTCCAAAGACGAATATATAAATTTGGAGGGCCTTCCAAGGAAGCTTCCGCAAGAGGCCCTCGAGTACGCATACGACGAAATATGCAAATTCCTCAGCGTTGAAGGGCGGAGATATCTATACTTCAAAATAACAAAGGCCATTTGGCACGATGTCTTCAGGGATGGAAACAAGGACATATGCGTCCATTATGGCAGCAGAGAAGATGTCATGGAATTAAATGCGTTCCTCGAACTCTGCGACCTCATGGAAAAAATGAGATTAATGAAAGAAGAGAAGGTGGAGGAGTGGTTCGCGAAACAGAACAGCCCCTTCAGGAGACTACGCAGAGCAGCCAAGACAGCCCTCAGGAGAGAGGCAAAGGTGCTGGCGGCCAACTTGTCTAAGGCCATTTACCGCGTTATTTTTGCCCTAGAGAAAATTTCAAGCCCTCAGAAACTGCCGATACCCTACAGACGAACCCGGGAGGTTGAGTGAGATGCGGACCACACTCAAGAAGACAACGACTAGCATCGACGTCAAGAGCGCAACTGCCGGTGCGGAATCAGGCGCGCGGGGGGCAGCACCAACCCCCCTGCCTAAATTCTCCCTCTGGGAGGGTGTGCTCCTCTTCCACGCCCTCGCCAGAGAGAGCAAAGACCTCGACTTCGCGCGAGAGAACGTCCTGCTGCTGGCAAGGCTGAGAGGGGCAATGACGGAGGAGTTAGTCAAGGAAACGGAGGAGTGGTTAGAATGTTGGCAGTAGAACAAATCCACACTAAAAACACTCACCGATGCCTTCCCTCCTCAGGGGCGAAAGGGCGAGGTGGTAGGGGAGGGGGCGTCCGCCTCCTCTACCTCTGCGGAACGGGGCCGACACCGTTCCCGGAGGGGCTCCCA
>Ga0080004_1125907_pt1 | contig 11708 bp, 11 predicted proteins | sample WasSprMetagenome_FD_69207 | JGI IMG/M metagenome (GOLD analysis project Ga0080004, IMG submission 69207) | Sulfidic aquatic microbial communities from Washburn Spring, Yellowstone National Park, USA - WS (SPADES assembly) (version 2) | ecosystem: Environmental > Aquatic > Thermal springs > Hot... | reverse complement strand
AATCAACATCATAAGTAAGCCAATTAGGGGGTAAATGCGGCCCTGACGGCGGCGGAAGCTGGGATTTTAATCCCTCCCCATGGTTCCCTCCCCCCAATGGTTTTCGGTTTCTATTTTACCACAAAGATTAGAGAATTGAGAAGCCCTGGTGATAGATCACGCGGGGTTGCGGAAAGGGGGTAAAAGTGCTAAAATAAAAGTAGGCCGCTCAATTTGTCTCCTCGCCCAATAAATGAAAAGGGGGGTTAAAAATGAAAAGCAGGGTCTTTTTGATTCTCTCCGCAGCAGTAGCGCTCACAGTGGGAGCTTTCCTCGTTTTCCCCAAGCTTCCCTTTGCCTCCCCTGCCTCTGAGAGAATAACCAACGGAAGTTTTGAGGAAGGCTTTGGCCCCGATGGGGTAGGCCTTGGCTGGTATAAGTTTGACAACGGTGGAAATGCCTCCTACGGCTGGTACGACGATACTTGGACTCCAGTGGTGTGGGATGGCTTGCACTCCCAGCTCATTGAGATAAACACCCACTGCCGTGGTGCATCCGACCCCGACCGCTATGCCGGAATCTACCAAACTGTGGCGGTAGTTCCAGGGGCAACTTATACCCTCAAAATCAGGGGTATGATAAGGGCTCAGGATGGCGACCCGGTAATAACCGGCCAAGAGGACCCGTATAGCTACAGGGTTCAGTGGGGCTTTGACCCCGCAGGCGGAACCGATTGGCGTGCCGTGACCAATTGGGTTGAGCTACCCTGGGACGAGGTTTATCCCCGAACAGCACCTGGTAAGATGCTGGAATATTCCACAAACTTTGTCGCCCCATCCTCTAAAATCACTATCTTCATCCGAGTCTGGAAGAAATGGGGGACGGCTGGTAGAGAAGTGGACGTCAACTTGGACGGGATAAGCCTTGCAGGGCCAGCCCCCGCTGATGTTAAGCCTCCTGAGGTTGACATCTCAGTCCCGCCTTACCCTGCCGTCGGAAAGACTTGGCCGGTCAAAGTGACCGCTTCCAATGACGTTGGCATAGTCTCTCTTAAGTTCTACGATGGCTCCTCGCTCATAGGCAGCGTCTCCTTCTCCACAGGTCCCCTCACTTTGGAAAAAGAATTCCTCTGGACTCCAGCCACCTCTGGGCCTCATGTCCTCAAAGCCGAAGCTTCAGATGCCAGCGGGAAAATCTCCTCTGTCACAATTACCGTGAACGTGGGCCAATGGATTGAGTTCATCCGCAACGGAAGCTTTGAGGGAGGCTTTAGCCCCGATGGGGTAGGCCTCGGCTGGGGTAAGTTTGACAACGGCGGAAACGCCTCCTACGGCTGGTACGACGATACTTGGTTCCCAGTGGTATGGGATGGCCTGCATTCCCAACTCATTGAGATAAACACCCGCTGCCGTGGTTCATCCGACCCCGACCGCTATGCCGGAATCTACCAAGTAGTAAGCGGTCTAACCCCAGGGGCCACTTATGAGTTCAGCTTGGCCGCTTTACTTCGCGCCGCTGAAGGGGACCCGGCCATAACTGGAGACGAGGACCCCTATAGCTACGTCGTCCAGTGGGGATATGACCCGGCAGGAGGAACGGACTGGAGGGCAGTAACCAACTGGACTTTCATCCCGGTAAATCTTTACCCGAGGCTTTCGCCTGGAAAATTCAGCCGCTATTCCGTCACTTTCAAGGCCCCCTCTTCCCGCATCACCATCTTCATCAGGCTCTGGAAGAAGTGGGGGACCGCCGGGCGCGAAGTGGACTTCAACCTGGATGGGGTTAGCCTCAAAGGCTACGAGCCTTGAGAGGTAGGCAAATCCTAATCCTTCTGGCCCTTTTACTTGCTGTAGCCTTAGAGTGGGGTCTACTGATTTACATAATTTCAAGGCCTGTGGGGGAGGTAAGGCCTGAAACTCCGCTTGTGTCTGCCCGTTTCATCGCTCCTACGGAAGGGGTGATGCTCTTTCAGGGGCAAAAGGTCACGGTGGAGGTGGAAACCCCTCTTTTAGAATTGACAGGAGCTGAATTGTGGGTGAACGGGCATAGGGCCTTGCCTCTCCCTCAATCTATGGCTCGCTTTTCCAACCGCTGGGTTGTGACTTTCCTCTGGGAACCTTCAACCCCAGCCTCTTACACCCTGGAAACCACGCTTAAGACCTCGCAAGGAGATGTGCTGAGGACTTCTCCCCTGACCGTTGAGGTTGTCCCGCCTCTTTACCTCTGTTTTGCCTCCGACTTGGCCGGTAACTATGACATCTACAGGATGAGGGCTGATGGGGCTTTGCTTGAGGCGCTCATAGCCTCCCCTGCCGAAGAGCGGAAGCCAACCCAGGCCCCCGATGGCTCCATAGCTTTCGCCAAGGGAGATGAAATTTGGGTGAAAAGCCGCGATGGCCTTAAATTCCTTGCTAAGGGGCAAGAGCCTTCTTTTGACCCTAATGGCCGTTACTTGGCTTTTAGAAGCAACGTCGGCTTAGCCCAAGAGCTTTTCCTCTTAGACGTTGGGAAAGGGATAACCCAACAGCTCACTTCCGATTATTCTTTCGCCGGCCAAGCCTCTTGGTCCCCGGATGGGGAAAGGATAGCCTTTGCAGCTCTTAAGGATGGGAACTGGGATGTTTACATAATCCAACGAGATGGAGGTGGCCTTATCCGCCTCACGGACCATCCCGCTCAGGACTGGTACCCGGCCTGGTCGCCTGATGGCCAGAAGATTGCTTTTGTCTCATCCCGTGAGGGGTCGCACCAGTTATATCTGGTCAATCCGGATGGCAGTAGCCTTGAGAGATTAACCCAAATTCCCGGCGGGGTTGAGGGGCCTGTTTTCTCACCTGATGGCCGGCTCATAGCTTTTACGGCTTACACTGGGGAAGGGAGAGGCTTTTCGGCCCGCGAAATTCACCTTTTGTCTTTGGGGACGCGCCGGGTCTGGCGCGTCACTCACGATAATTTTGATGAGACGGATTTGGCGTGGTGCTTGCCTTAGAAGAAGGCTTGCCTGGCCGTAAACTTAAGTCAACCTCTTTGGCCAGAGGTCGGCCTACGCTGGCCTTAATTAAGCTGGAGGGGGCTTGGGGGATATGCCTTTCCGACCTAACCCCCTGGCCCCCTTCCCTGCGAGGGAAGGGGAAAATTTGGCGGGGTTCTCCCGGCTGGGGGAGAAGTTAACCCCCAAAACTCTGGCAAACCATCAGCCTACGGGGTGGGTAAAACGGGGGTCCAGGGGGGCAAAGCCCCCATGGCGGGGGCTGTGGGGGGTGTCCCCCCACAAATTCAAAAGGGGGGCGAGGCGCCCACATTAACAAACCCGCTACGAGTGGGGCCCAGAACGCTGGCAAACCCAAGGCCCACGAGGGTGGGCAAAGGGGGTGGAGGGGGCGGGGTCCCCTCCCAGGGGGTTTGGGGGATGTGCCCCCAAAATAAAAAAAGAGGGGGCGAGTTGCCAACTCTTGTCACCCCGCTGCGAGTGGGACCCAGAACGCTGGCGAACCCTCAGCCAACGGGGGTGGGCAAAACAGGGGTCCAGGGGGCGGAGCCCCCATGGCGGGGGCTGTGGGGGGGTTCCCCCACGAAACCAAAAGATGGGGCAAGTCGGCCTCTATTGCAACCCAGCCACGAGCGGGACAAAGACTCCCGCGAACCTCAGTGCTGGGAACGAGGCAAATAATAGGTCATGTGCCTCAGGCCAACTATGGGGTCTATGTAGTGGACCCTCACATGCGGCGGGACTTTGAGGTTGACAGGGGCATAGTTCAGTATAGCCTCAACCCCGGCCGAAACTAAAACGTCGGCTACCTTTTGGGCTTCCTGCGGCGGAACGGCTATTATGGCTATCTTTATCCCCATTTCGGGGATGAGCTTGGGGATAAGCGCACTATCCATTATCTCCAAATCCCCTACTTTCATCCCGATTTTCTGCGGGTTATTGTCAAATAGCAGGACCAAGCGGAAGCCTTTGCCTTTAAATCCCTGGTAGTGAACCAAAGCCCTTCCTAAGTCCCCTACACCTACCAAAGCCACTTCCCATTCCCTTTCCAAGTTGAGGATTTGCCGCAGGTTTTCCACAAGTATCTTTACATTGTAGCCTTTCCCTTGCTGCCCAAAGCTGCCAAAGTAGGATAAATCTTTGCGGATTTGAGCCGGGTTAAGGCCAAGCCTTTCGGCCAGCTCGGCAGAAGATACGGTTTCTACCCCCTCCATAGCCAGGAACTCCAAAGCTCTAAGGTAAACAGGCAACCTACTTACCGCGATGTCGGGAACTTGGGCTTCCTTCATACGTCATCCTCCTCTCCCAAATTCTTTTGCTAACCTTTCAATGCTTATGCGGACAACTGTGGGACGGCCGTGGGGACAGGTCTGCATTACATCAATGGCCTCCATCTCTTGCACGAGTTTCCTCATCTCTTCCATAGATAAAGTCTCCCCGGCCCTAACGGCGCAGTGACAGGCCAGGGTGGCCAGGACTCTGTCCCCCTCTAAGTGGTCTGTCCCGCCTGAAACCAAGGCATCTATGAAGTCCGTCAGAGATTTGCGGACATCGCGGGAGGCGAAAGGGGCAGGGACAGCCCTTACAAGCCAAGTATTGGGGCCAAATTCTTCCATGTCAAAGCCCACATCCTTCAGAGAAGGTAGGAGGAACTCAACTAAATCACTCTGGTAAGGGGGTAACTCTACCGTCAGAGGCTCCAGGAGGCGCTGGGAAGGGATGGCTTTCTCTCGGTCCTTCTTGAGTTTCTCGTAAATCACTCTCTCATGGGCACTGTGTTGGTCAATGAGGTAAAGCCCGTCCGGCCCTTCGGCCACTATGTAGGTAAGGCTTATTTGGCCGAGGACCCTAAGCATGGGGAGGGTTTTGGCCAATGGAAGAGTTGGCTCCGGAGGAGGTGAAGGCTTGGCCTGAGGGATGGGGAATAGCTTCTGTTCCGGCTCGCCTTTAGCTGGGCTTAACGCCTTAGGCGAGGCCACAAATGGGCTCTGCGTGCTTAAGAGCAATTGCCTGAGGGCTTTCTGAAGGGCTTGGTAGACCTCTTCCGAGTTACGGAAGCGCACCTCTCGCTTGGTAGGGTGGACGTTTACATCCACCAGGGAAGGCTCTATCTCCAAGCTTATCACTGCCAAAGGATAACGGCCGGTAGGTAGAAAGCCGTGGTAAGCTTCCAATAGGGCCTTGCTCAAGATAGCGTCTTGGACCCAGCGCCGGTTCACGAAGAAGGAATGGGAACGCTGAGGCTTGTGAAGTGATGGGGGGCTTACGTAACCGTAAAACTTGAGAGGGCCTTCGGTTGCTTCAAGCTTGAGTAAGATGCCGGCTATCTCCGGGCCATAGACCCTTGCCAATACATCCTTCATATCCCCGGAGCCAGGTGAATGGAAAGAGAGCTGGCCTTCTCTGTAGAGGGCGAACTTCACTTCCGGATAAGCTATGGCATAATGGACTACAGTTTCCGTGATGTGGGCCATTTCAGTGGCCGGGTGCTTGAGGAATTTGCGGCGAGCCGGCACGTTGTAAAATAGGTTCTCTACCGAAACCGTCGTCCCCACCGGAGCGCCACGTGGCTCCTTCCGCACCATTTTTCCTCCTTCTACTCTTATTAGAACACCGATTGGCTCACCTGCGCTCCGGGTTATCATGGTGACTTTAGAAACGGCAGCAATGCTGGCCAACGCTTCGCCTCTGAAGCCGAGAGTCCTTATTGCCGAAAGGTCATTTATCGTGGAAATTTTGCTGGTGGCGTAGCGGGCGAAGGCCAGCTCCACTTCTTCAGATGGGATGCCGCAGCCGTTATCGGTAACTTTTATCAGCCTTGTCCCGCCACTGAAAACTTCTACCCTGATTTCAGTAGCTCCGGCATCAAGGGCATTCTCCACCAGCTCTTTGACTACAGAAGCTGGCCTCTCAACTACCTCTCCAGCCGCTATTTTATCGGCAACCTCGGGGGGAAGGACTTTTATGGGCATGGATTTGCATCCAAATGTCTTTTACGGCAAAATTGTAACACACCAATTCCCATAGGGCAAACATAAGGAGGCGATATGGCTTTGCTCACTTTCCCTCGCACCTATACGATTGAAATCTCCCCGCTTGACTCTCGTTTGGTGGGAGTCCATTGCACGTTGCTGGACCCTTACCACCATTTGGAAATGGACCTGGTGCTGGATGCATCAAACCCTGAAGCTATGGTGATTAAAGAGGCCAAAGCTTCCATGGCGAGAGCGCCTTATCCGGTATGCCGGGAACCATTGGAAAGGGTGAAAGAGCTTGAAGGGCTCAAAATTGAGCGAGGGATAAGGCGAACTGTAACCAGGCTTCTGGGAGGGCCGAAAGGTTGTGTCCACTTGGTGGATATGTTTATGGAAGGGATTCGGTTGGCCATCCAGGCAGTAGTGGTGGTTTGGAGTGAGAAGTTGCCCCCGGAAGAGGGGGAGAAGCTAAGGGGAAGGGTATTGGGCGGAGTTTGCATCGCTTATCCCTTGCCGGAAAGCTCGCAGTGAGAAAGTATTTCCAGCACCTTTCTGGCCACTTCTAAAGAGGCAAGGGCTTGGGCCTCCTGAGTTGAAGCCCCTATGTGCGGAGTGAGGATAACTCTATCGCTGCGGAGGAGGGGGCTATCAACCGGCGGCTCTTCCTCAAAGACATCAACGGCGGCACCAGCTATTCGCCCTTCCTCAAGAGCCCTGGCCAGAGCCTCTTCATCAACTATCCCCCCACGTGCTGTGTTGATGAGGTAAGCAGTGGGTTTCATGAGACAAAGCTCCCTCCAACCAATCATCTTGCTGGTTTGAGGGGTCAAGGGAACGTGGATGGAGACGAAGTCGGAGATTTTCAGAAGCTTTTCTAAGGGGACAAGGTTTACGCCAAGTTGAAGGGCCTTCTCTGGGGAGATGAAGGGGTCGGTAGCGATGACTATCATCTCCAAAGCCGTAGCCCTTTTAGCCAAGGCTCTACCTATCCGGCCAAGCCCTACTATCCCCAGGATTTTACCTTGAAGCTGGGTCCCCAGAAAGGCTTGCTTTTCCCAGCGCCCCTCTTTTAGAGAAAAGTGGGCCTGCGGGATTCTGCGGGCCAAGGAAAGCATAAGGCCTAAGGTGAGTTCGGCAACGGCTACTGCTACGCTTTCCCCGGCGTTGATAACGGCTATCCCTTTCCGCTCGGCGGCTTTAACGTCCACATTATCTAACCCTGCCCCCGCTCTGGCTATCACCTTGAGCCTTTGCCCCGCTTCTATGACCTCTTCCGTAACTTTAGTCCTGCTCCTCACTACAAGGGCATCGTATTGGCCGATGATGCTTGCCAGCTCATGGGGTGAAAGCAAGGCCTTGAAATCCACGCAGGCTTTCTGCCTGAGCAGTTTTACCCCCTCTTCGGCTATCGGCTCTGTTATCAGGACCTTGAACATGGCAATAACTCTTTCAGTGCGGCGATAACTTGGGCCATCTCCTCAGCCGTAACTCGGCCGATGTGGGCTATGCGTATGATTTTTCCCTTGAGAGCTCCTTGGCCCCCTGCTACTACTATGCCATATCCTTCACGCAAGCGCTCTATTATTTCATCAGTTCTGAATGCAGGCGGGATGCGCACGGCCGTTACGGTATTAGAGGCCCATTTTTCGTCGGGGAAAAGGCTCAGGCCAAGCGATTTTACCCCTTGCCGGGTGAATTCCGCTACTGCACGGTGGCGGTCAAAGACCACTGCTAAGCCTTCTTCCCGAATCAACTTGAGCGATTTCCTCAGGCCGAAAAGCACGCTGAGGGCAGGAGTAAAGGGGGTTTGATTCCGAAGGGCATACTCCTTAGCTTTTCGGAAATCCCAGTAAAAGCGGGGTAGCTTCGCTTTCTCGTAGGCTTCCCAAGCCCGCGGACTTACGCTGATTATGCTCAAGCCGGGAGGAGCCATGAGGGCTTTCTGGGAAGCAGTCACTACTACATCGCATCCCCATTCGTCTGGGCGGAGGTCTATTGCCCCCAGGGAACTTACGGCATCTACGAGGATGAGCGGAGGGTTTTCTATGGAGTAAGCCGCTTTTGTTATCGCCTCCAAATCGTTAGTTATCCCAGTAGAGGTTTCGTTGTGGGTAATTAGCAGGGCCTTGCAATCCCCAGCTTTGATCAAAGCCTTTCTCACGTCTTCCGGGTCTGCTCCCAATCCCCAGGGGAAGCGCAGGGGTATGGCTTCTACCCCAAAAGCTCGGGCTATTTCAAACCACCGCTCCCCGAAGAAGCCATTTATCACTACCAAGGCCTTTTCTCCTGGGGAGAGGAGGTTTACGATGGCCGCCTCCAGGCCACCGGTCCCGGAGGCGGTCAAGATTAGGACATCGTGCTTGGTTTGGAAAACGTACTTTAGGCCCTCGGTTACTTCCCCGAAAAGGGAAGCAAACTCGGGACCCCGGTGGTCTATCATGTCCTGGGCCAGGGCTTCTCTGACTTCTTGAGGGAGCGGGACAGGGCCGGGGATGCGAAGGTTAATCGGCATCCTTTTCCTCCACCAGGGGCAAGTATTCCAAGGCCTCTTTTACTTTTTCAGCCGGATATTCGTAATCTGGCAGTTTGCCACTAAGATATTCTTCATAGGCTGCGAGGTCAAAGTGCCCATGGCCTGAGAAGTTGAAGAGGATTACGCGTGGTTCGCCGGCCTCTTTGGCTTTCAGGGCTTCATCTATGGCGGCTTTAACTGCGTGGGCTGTTTCAGGGGCGGGCAAGAAGCCTTCAGCCCTGGCGAATTGAACCGCCGCTTCAAAGACAGGGTTCTGGGGATAAGCTACTGCTTCAATGTAGCCGCCTTTGTAGAGGGCACAGATTAGGGGAGCCATTCCGTGGTAACGTAATCCTCCGGCGTGGATGTTCGGCGGGATGAATTTGTGGCCCAAGGTGTACATCTTAAGGAGAGGGGTGGTCCCGGCAGTATCGCCAAAATCATAGGTGTATATCCCTTTGGTCAGAGAAGGGCAGGCGGTAGGCTCAACGGCAACGAAGCGGGTTTTGAGGCCTCGCTTCAAGCTCTCGCGGAGGAAGGGGAAGGCCAGGCCGGCAAAGTTTGACCCCCCACCCACGCACCCGATGACAACATCAGGAAATTCCCCGGCCATCTCCATTTGTTTCAGGGCTTCTTCCCCGACGATGGTCTGGTGCAGTAGGACGTGGTTAAGCACGCTGCCCAGGGAGTATTTTGTGTCGTCCCTTGTGGCGGCATCCTCAACTGCTTCGCTTATGGCTATTCCCAACGAGCCAGGGGAATCTGGGTCTTGGGCTAAAATTTGGCGTCCGGCTTGAGTATCGGGGCTTGGGCTGGGGACAACGTTGGCCCCCCAGGTTTCCATGAGGATGCGGCGGTATGGCTTCTGTTGGTAGCTTACTTTAACCATGTATACTTTGCACTCAAGGCCGAAGAGCTTGCATCCAAAGGCCAAGGCACTTCCCCATTGCCCGGCTCCTGTTTCAGTTGTGAGCCTTTTTACCCCTTCGGCTCGGTTGTAATAGGCCTGGGCTACGGCAGTATTGGGTTTGTGGCTTCCGGGAGGACTTCCGCCTTCGTATTTGTAATAGATATGGGCGGGGGTATCCAAGGCTTTCTCCAACCTGAGGGCTCTGTAAAGAGGGGTTGGCCTCCAGAGCTTGTATACTTTCCGGACCGGCTCTGGTATTTCTATGAACCTCTCGGTGCTGACCTCTTGCTGGATTAGGGCCATGGGGAATATTGGGGCTAAATCCTCAGGCTTTATTGGCTGCTTTGTGACCGGATGGATTACGGGAGGCAGGGGCACAGGAAGGTCTGGGATGATGTTGTACCAGGCTTGAGGCAATTGGCTTTCTTCTAACAGGAATTTATGCCTTTCCATAGCTACCCTCCTTAAGCTTGGATTTAGGTAAAACAAAAAACCCGTCCCTTCCGGGACGGGTTTTTCCCGCGGTGCCACCCCGCTTGGGCTGACTTTGAAAGTTCAGCCCCTCTCTTTCGCAGGCACTTGGTAACTTAAATTACCGTATGCCCTCAGCCCTGATAACGGTAGCGTCTCCGGCTCGGCATACTGGTGGGGGCTTTACGCTCCCACGTTCCTCCTCGCAGCTCCCGGGCCCATTCAGCACCGGCAAAGGTGTCGGGCTCTCACCTGCCCCCGACTCTCTGAGACCTTGCGCTGGTGCTTACTCCACCCGTTCACAGCCTTTTCAGCTTTTAAATTTTATGCCTCCGGCAGGACTCGAACCTGCAGCCCGCGGATTAAGAGTCCGCTGCTCTACCAACTTGAGCTACGGAGGCTTTCGTTGTTAATTATAACCGCTATTGCTTGTTTTGTCAAAATAGCTGGCTATTGGGGTGCCGCTGAAGTGTAGGGGTATAACGATTGCACCCACCCCCGTAGGCTTAGGGTTTGCCAGCGTTTTGGGTCCCACTCGTGGCAAGGTTGCAAGGGTTGGCTACTTCCCCCCTTCACATCCCCCACACCCCCTGCCAGGGGGCTTGTGCCCCCTGGACCCCCTTTTGTGCCCACCCCCGTAGGCTGAAGGTTTGCCAGCGTTCTGGGCCCCACTCGTAGCGGGTTTGTTAATGTGGGCGCCTCGCCCCCTCTTTTGAATTTGTGGGGGGACACCCCCCACAGCCCCCCGCCATGGGGGCTCCGCCCCCCTGGACCCCCTTTGCCCACCCCCGTAAGCTGAGGGTTCGCCAGAGTTTTGGGTCCCACTCGCAGGCTGACCTCTCCCCCGCCAAATTTTCCCCCTTCCCTCGCAGGGAAGGGGGCCAGGGGATTAGGTCGGAAGGGGCACATCTCCCACACCCCCGCGCCAGGCGGCTCTGTCCCCTGGACCCCTTGCCCATTCTCGTGAGTTGAGGTTCACCAGCGTTTATGGAATGGCATGCGAGGGCGCAAAGCGCCCAAACCAATCTCCTCGCAAGGATTTGGAGATTACCCCGCCCCCTTCGGGGCTTGCAATGACATTGCCCGGTCGTTTGCGGCCAGGCAAGAGGACCAGAGAGGGGCGCCGGGCAAAATTGGGGCCGCCGGGCTTACTGCCCTACCTGCGAACGAGAGGCGTAGTACTCCCCGTACTTTTTATCGGTTTTGGCTATGTGAGTGTAGAGCCAAGAGAGAACGAAAGCTACAAGCTCCCGTACGGCTTTCTGGTCTCCTTTTTCGTAGCGCTCTCGCGCCGAGTGCAACTGCTCTACCAGACTTTGGTGTGTTTTGCGGTGAGCTTCCAGTTCTGGATAACCGATATCGGCCATGAACTGCTCTTCGGCATTGAAGTGAAATATGGTGTATTCTTCCACCCCTTGGAAGAGTTGTTTAATGCCTTCCTCACGTTCGCCGCGTTCCACTGCTTCGTAGAAGCCATTGAGGATGTCAATCAAGTGCCGGTGCTGTTCATCCATTTGGGGCACGTTGACACTGAGTTCCTCACTCCACTCTATTCTCATATGGGCCTCCCTGTTCTGCACTTCGGCTTGTGATTATATACTTGCCTGGGGCTTTTACCAAATTCTTGCCGTTAAGCGAGCCTTTCTCCGCAACGTAGCTCCCATTGCTCCCCTCGCAAGAGGTTACGGGGGTCTTGCGGGGGTGGGTACAGGGCCTACCCTCGTGAGCTGCTGAATTCAACCGGCAAGAAGTGTAATGGGCCAATAGATCGTTACCAACCTCTTTATCACAAGATAGAATCAAATCAGCGCTAATCCAGTCCAAGATTATGGGCAGGACCATTATACCCCAATTCCTTAAGCACGGTTAAGG